>Ga0209474_10000157_pt1 | contig 81564 bp, 75 predicted proteins | sample GraSoiAngelo_145_FD_185902 | JGI IMG/M metagenome (GOLD analysis project Ga0209474, IMG submission 185902) | Grasslands soil microbial communities from the Angelo Coastal Reserve, California, USA - 14_1009_05_20cm (SPAdes) (version 2) | ecosystem: Environmental > Terrestrial > Soil > Grasslands...
CAGCGGTGACCGTCCATTTCGTGGGGTCGATCGCAGTCCCCCCGAACGAATCGACCAGCGTGGCCACCGGCGGCGTCACGCCGGGCGGCGCCGTGATGGTGATCGACAGACTCGTCGAATGCGAGGGCGCGCCGCCCGGATACTGCCCGCTCACCGTGAAGGTCCCCGAGACGCCGGTGCCCGCCGGATCGGTGGTCAACGTGAGCGTCGAGCTTCCGCCCGCGATCACGGTCGGCGGATTGAAGGACGCGCCCGTCACGCCGGGAGGAAGGCCCACCGTGGAGAGCGAAATCGTCTGCGCAGTGCCCGCTGTGGCGGCGGTCTGGACGTCGTAGGTCGCGCTGGCGCCGGGGGCGACGGTCTGCGACGCCGGGCTCGCGCTCAGAGAGAAATCGTCGCTGACCGGAGGAGCAGCGGTCACGTCGGCGAAGGTGTCGCCGTCCATCATGCCCTTGTGGAAGATGACGGAAGTGTCCGCGATGGACGAATTCCGGTACAGCCCCTGCTTCAGGTAGTCCGCGCCGTCCGAATAGAGCGTGGCGCCGTTGCAGGTGATCGAGGCGCCGGCGGGACACGCGAGCGTCTGGCGCGCCTTCGGACCGCCGTTGTTGCCGACCCACAGTTCGAGGACGCCGTCGCTCCCCTGCGAGAACCTCACGTGGAGAACGAAGTCGTACCAATTGCCGGCCTGCAGCTCCTGGCGCCACAGCTCGCGATCCGACGAGCCGTTGTTGTAGGCGTAGAGGAGGACGATCGCGTAGCTGTTCTGCGAGGACAGGCTGGTCCGCCGCAGGTCGATCCCCAGCGGGTTCACGCCGCTGTCTCCGCTCTGGTGGAACTGCGTGACCACGTTCCATGGGTTGTAATTCGAGTTGGGGATACCGTTGGGGCAGTTGTTGTCGGTGCCCTTGCAGGTCCAGCGCGCGAACTCCGCGGGAAAGTACGTGCTCCAGGCGAAGTATCGATCGTCGCCGGCCCGGTAGTAGGTCGGCTTGGTGGTGCCGCTGTCCATCGAGTGCACGACCTCGTTGCGTGTCGTCGGCGAGGCGCAACCGCTGGCGCACGGCCAGAGATCACCGTTGCGCAGCTCGATGCGCATCGCCTTGCCGGTGTTTTCCTGGCCCGGCGGTGGGCTGACGATCTGGAACCGCCCGTTCGCCGGCGCGACCGAGAGCGGCGTGTTGGAGTTGCTGGTGGAGCAGCTCCCCGAGCCGTAGTTCACCTGATTCGCCGGGTCGTAGAACGGAGCCAAGCAGGGACAGGTGCCGCTCTGCCCGCCGCACTGAATCACTCCCCACTGCTTGAGATCGTCGTTGGCGAAGTCGGCGCTCCAGCGGACGTCGGCACGTGCTGCGCTGACGGCAAGGGCGAGAAACAGCGACACACGGGTGGAAGATGAAATCGGCACCGGGCGCTCCGATCACGGGTGAGCCCGGAACGGTGACGAGAACGCCGGAGTACGGTCAGTGATGCGCGTCACATTCGCCATCAAGTTCTCTCGACCATGACGCAAGCGGCCTTGAAACGCGCCCTCCACGCGGCGCATGTGGCGATGCGCCGTAAGTCGGACATCGAGAGGGGGAAACGATGCGTCGTTTCGTCAAAAAGGCATTGGTCGGCTTGTTGCCGCTCGCACTGGCGGGAGCGGCGGAAGCCCGCATCACGAGGGTCCAGATCAACTCGCGCGCCGTCGCCTTTGGTGGCGCGTCGTTCGGCAGCGTCGGACAGTACGAGACGCTGCGCGGCGTCGTCTTCGGCGAGGTGGATCCGAACGACCCGCTGAACGAGGTCATCACCGACATCAAGCTCGCGCCGCGCAACGCCCGCGGAATGGTCGAGTACAACGTGGATTTCTGGCTGAACAAGCCGGTGGATATGTCGAAGGCGAACGGCACCCTGCTTCACGACGTGCCGAACCGCGGGAACGTCAGGAGCGTGGAGCTGAACGTCGGCGGCTCGGGCGACAGTGGCGTCGGCGACGGTTTCGTGCAGCGGCAGGGATACGTCCTGTCCGACAACGGCTGGGAGGGCGACGTGGCGACCGGCCTGCAAGTCCGCATTCCGGTGGCGAGAAACAGGAACGGAACGGAGATCGTCAACCGCATCCGGGCCGAATACATCCTCAGTGCGCCGGCGAGCACCGTGAACATCACCACTCCGCCCTCGTACGAGGCCGTCAGCACCAGCAACGTCGGTGCGACGCTCACGCGGCGCGTCCATCAGGACGACGCGCGCGAGCCGATTTCAAACCGCGACTGGGCGTTCGCCGACTGCTCGTCAGTTCCGTTTCCGGGCGTGCCGAGCACGACCAAGGTCTGCCTGAGCGGCAACTTCGACACGAACCACATCTACGAGCTGCTCTACGACGCGAAGAACCCTACCGTGCTCGGCCTTGGATTCGCGGCGACGCGCGACTTCATCTCGTTCCTGAGAAACAGCAACGGCGCGAGCACGGGACACTGCGGCAAGGACCACGACGAGGCGCGTGGCAGGGATGACGATGACGACGACGACGGCCTCGAGGGGCGCAACAAGGCCTCCTGTCCCGCTGCTGCGGCGATCCCCGAAAATCCGCTCGGCAACTCCATCAAGAACGCCATCATCTATGGCTCGTCCCAGAGCGGACGCTGGATCCGTACCTTCATCCAGCTGGGATTCAACCAGGATGAGAATCGCAATCTCGTCCTGGAAGGCGCCATTCCCCACAAGTCCTCCAACCGCGGCGCCTTCAACGTGCGCTTCGGCCAACCCGATCGCTTGTCCGGGACGCAGCATACGGAGCGGCAGTACCCCGGCGCGGAGTCGTCACAGACCTGGGGCGTGAGCCACGACAGGATTGCCGGCATCACCGCGGGTCAGCTCGACCGCTGCCGCAGGACGCGCAGCTGCCCGAAGATCTTCCACACGAACACGGATACCGAGTACTGGCAGGCGTTGATGGCGCTCGTCACCACCGATTCGGACAGCACGCACGATCTGAAGATTCCCAAGAACGTCCGGATCTATCTGTATACGGCCACGCGCCACGGCGGCGGCGATGTCACCAGACAACCGCCCACGGTCATCCCCGGTCCGCCAGCAGGCTGCCAGCTGTCCAACAACCCGAACCCCTTCATTCACGGGCAGCGGGCGCTGCTGGTCGCGCTCCGCGAATGGATCGTGAACGGCAGGGAGCCGCCGGCGAGTCTGTACCCGACGCTAAAGTCCGGCACGCTGGTGCCACTCTCCGCCATCCACTATCCGTACATGCCCGCGGTGAACTTCACGCTCCAGGGCGTGACCACGCAGAAGTTCTACCTGGACCGCGGACCGGCGTTCAACGTCGAGGACATCTCGGGCGTGATGGCGGAGCCGCCGATCAGGCGCGGCGCCTATAGCGTGCGCGTGCCGGCGGTGGACACTGACGGTAACACCGTCGGCGGCCTGCCGAGCACCATGCGCTTGGTGCCGGTCGGGACGTATCTGGGCTGGGGCGTAAGGAAAGCCGGGTTCAGCGAGGGCGATTCCTGCGACCTGAACGGCGCATTCATTCCGTTCTTCCGCACCCTCGCCGAGCGGAACGCGGTGCGCGATCCCCGGCCGTCGCTGCAGGAACGGTATCCGACGCATGCGGACTACGTCGCGAAGGTGACTGCAGCGGCGAACGCGCTCGTCGGAGCGCGGCTGCTGTTGCCGGAAGATGCGTCGTTCCTGATCAACCAGGCGAACGCGGCCGCGGTTCCGTAAGGAGTTTCGGGGACACGATACGCAATTGACCGTGCCAATCGAGCGTGCCAGGTCGCGTCGCATGAGTTGCACATCGTGTCCCCGGATTTACCAGGCGGCCAGGCCGGCCAATCCGGCAGGCGTGCCGTTGAGGGATGGCCGCGGGGTTAGCGAGCCATCCGACTCGATCGAGAACACTGCAATCTCGCCGAGCGCTGCGACCCGCACGTAGAGGTTCCGGCTGTCGTGGGAGAGCGCCGCGTCCGTCGGGTTGCCGCCAGTGGTGGCGGTGATCCCGTTTGCGCCGAGCAGCGTCGCCGAGCCGTCGGATCCGATGGCAAAGCCCGAGATGTTTCCAGTGCCGGCGTTGATGACGTAGCCGAAACGGCCGTTCCTCGTGACGACGGCCCAGCAAGCAGCGCGCTGGCCCGTCATGACCATCGAGCTGATCCCGTCGAGACCGCCGGCATCGCGGATGCGATACGACGACGCGCCGCCGCCCGCGCCCGCCTCGGAGACGAAGAGCGTGTTGCGCTTGGCGACGGCGAAGCCGAATGGCGTCGGGCCCGTCGAGGCGTGCACGAAGGGCCCGGTGAGGGACCGTCCGCACCGACCTCGTAGGTGACGATGCGGTTCGTCGCGCGCTCCGTCACGATCAGCGTGTCGCCCTCGTCGTCGAAGCCGATTTGCGCTGCCGCCGTGGAGGCTGCGCTGAGAGGCAGATTCGATCCGGGAATCGGCCTGAGCCGCCCCTTCACGTCCACCGTGAAGCCGCTCACGCCGTTGGGAACGCCTGCGTTCAGAACGTAGACGCGGCCCCCGCGCGCGGTCACGCTGGTCGGCATCGTCCCACCGCTCGCGGCGACGTCGACGATGTCCAGGCCGTCGGATCGGATCCGGAACGACGACACGGTGTTGCTGCCGGCGTTCACGGCGAAGAGCAGGCGGCCGTCGTCGCTGACGGTGATGGCGCCCTGCGACCCGAGCCCGGCGCCGCTGCCGGCACCGCCGGTCGCGTAGATGCCGGCCGCGGAGAGCGAGCCGTCGCCGCCGCGATCGTACACGAGCACGGCGTTGCCGGCGGGCGCGTTGGTGAGTACGTAGACTGCGCCCGGAGCGTCGCTGGCCATGGCGGCCGTGACGCGGAGCGCGGCAGCGGTCGCGACAGCGACCGCGAGCATCATCCTCTGACGCATACAAGTTCCTCCTCGAGTGCCCTGGGCAACCAGGTCGCGTGGTTACCGGGTCAGTACGCTCGAGTGGCAGATGCGTTACGCAGCCTGCTTAGCGATGCCCCAGTTGGCGCCTTCGGCACCGGAGAAGAGGGCGCCGCAGCGGGCAGCGGCTTCGGGGAGCCGCAACTGCTCCGCGCGCTGGGCGAGGTCGCGCTGGAAGGACACCTCCATCAATCGCGCTACGGCCTTCGCCGACTCGGTGGGATTCATCGTGTGCCAGACCTCGTCCCGCTTGCGTGCCATGATCGACCTCCGCTACGAGGCCTGTTCACATCTCGTGCCAAGCGCAAACCCGACGCGGCGGCCGTCCTACAGAGATCCGAGCCGTCCGCGCGTGCCGGGATCGCGAGCAGTGTCGAAAACATCGAATGTTCTGCATGCCGGCAATGAGCTGATCGGCGTTCACCAGGCCGCTGGCGAGATCATGGCGACAGTCGCTTCTCCATCTTCACGACGCGGATCACGCGCTTGAACGCTGGCTTGGCCGAGGGCTCGATGCCAGTCAGCCGGTAGCCCATCTTTTCGTAATAGGGGATCAGCTCCACCCGCTCTTCGCCAGTGCTCATGGTCATGACGGTGCAGCCGGCGCGGCGACAGTGATCCTCGGCGGCCTCCACCAGCGCCCGGCCCACGCCTGCGTGGCGCGACGACGCGTCGACGGCCAGCATCCCAAAGTATCCGGTGGGTCCGGCGACACGGACTTCGACGGCACCGATCAGCGCCCCATCGCGCTCGGCCACCAGGAGCGACTCGCGTTCGATCAGCTCGCGAATCCCGGAGACCGACGTGCGCTCGCCTTGCCTGAACTCGCGCTCGATCTCGAACGCGGCATTGATGATGCCGGCGATCTGCTCCGCCTCCCCTTCTTTGGCCCACCGGATCATCTGGCTGCTCAACTTGGCATGAGTTGCGTATCGTGTCCCCGGATCTACGAAGTATCCTGTGCTGTGCTCGTCCAACCGCCCCATGCCGTCCCTCGAGCGGCGATCTCGCTCAGCATCGCCGCCGTGGTGGCGCTTGCCCTGAGTGCCGGCCTGCACGCGTCGGGCACACTCACGGCGCTGGCGGCGTGGGATGCCGGAGGCTTCAGTCTCCTGGCCCTGTCGTGGTTCACGATCGTCTCGTGCTCTGCCGCTGCGACGCGAATTCGAGCAGCGGCCGACGATCCCGGCCGGACGGCGGTGTACTTGATCGTGGTTCTCAGCTCTAGCGCCAGCCTGCTGGCCACGACCGCTCTCGTCAGCCGTGCGAAGTCGATCGCCGGAAGCGAAGGAGATGCTCTGGTTGCTCTGTGCCTGGCGAACATCGCGCTCTGCTGGGCCCTGACGCACACAGCGTTCACACTTCGTTACGCCCACCTCTACTATCGGGAAGACGTGGAGGGCGTCGGAGGTGTCGAGTTCGCCGGCGGAGCGGCGCCGACCTACTTCGACTTTGCGTACTTCGCGTTCACTCTTGGGATGACCTTCCAGGTCTCCGACACCACGGTCTCGAGTCCGCAGATTCGCCGAGCCGTGTTGCTGCACGCGGTGCTCTCGTTCATCTACAACACGGCCATCCTGGCGTTCGTCCTCAACCTGGTATTCGGGTTCGCGGCGTAGCGGCCTCGGCTGTGATCGTCACCGCGCGCTGACGAAATTCGTGCGGCTGGACTGCACCTGCGTCGCGCGAAGTGGAAGGTAGCTGGCCTGGTCGAGCACCACCTGCTGGCCTTCGCGGCTGAGGATGAAACGGAGGAACTCGTCCAGTGCGGGCGGCAGCGGCTTGCCCGGCGCCTTGTTGACGTTGAAATAGATCAGCCTGCTGAGCGGATAAGTCGCGAGCGCGACGTTCTCGTAGGTCGGAGACTGCGGAGTATCTCCGGCATTGGCGACGAGCGGCAGGACGCGCACCGCTTGGTCGAGGTAGGCGATTCCCGAATAGGCGATACCATACCTGTCGTCGGCCACGTGCTTCGCCATCGGGAAGACCAATTTCTCGGAAACCATGTCGTCTCGCCACTCGCCGCGTTTTCCGTCCTTGCTCAGGACCCGCTGGCGGACGAACTCCTCGAAGCCATTCCATGGCTTGATCCCGTAGGCATGGATCGGCTTGTCGGCCCACTCGCCGCCAAGGCCGAGATCCCCCCAGTTGCGGATCGGCTTCGCGCCGCGGTGGCGCGTCGTCGAATAGATCGCGTCGATCTGCTCGAACGTGAGCTTCTCGATGGGGTTGTCCTTGTTGACGAAGAATGCCACCGCATCCAGCGCGCCGAAGTGACGATACGAGCCGCCGCAGACGGGGACGCTCAGCGGGTCGTAGCCGAACTTCGCCTTGAAATCGCGAATGTCGTCGGGCCTCAGCTCGCGGGACACGAAGACGAAGTCGAGGCGCTGGTTGACGAGCTCTGTCGCTCCCAGGCTACCGGCGTACGGCGGCGAGACGGAGAGATTGACCTCGGGATGGTAAGCGCGGAACTTCTCGAACCACTTCTGCACCAGCACGGCCAGCACGTCGGAGGCCGCTCCCTTGAAGGTGCCCGCCAGCTTCTGCTGGACCGGAACGTAGGCGGGCAATCCGGGATCGAGCGTCGGCTGCAGCACCTCGGGCGGCGGCAGCTTGCGTCCCGACTTGCGGCCCTCCTCGGCCTCCTCAGGCGTCTGCGGCCTGTTGGTCGGCAGGGCGGGCACCACCCATTCCACCATCGGGTGCTCAACCGCTAGCGCGTGGACTGGGGACGAAACGGCAGAGTGCAACCCGATGACTGCGAGCGCGTACAGCATCAGTAATCCATCTTCATGGTCATCTTGATCGTGCGATCCATGCCGATGCCGTACGTTCCCGTCTGCACCGAGTTCCAGTAGCGGAGATTGGTCAGGTTATCGACGTTGAGCAGGAAGGTCAGGCGACGCAGGTTGAGCGCCCGGTCGCTGATCACCCAGCTCGCGCCCGCGGAATAGAGAACGTAACCGGGGATCGACCCCTGCTGCTGGAAGTTGACGTAGCGGCTGGTCACGCCGGAGGCGCCCGCGTTCAACGTCAGGCCGGACACCCAGGGCACGCGGAAGCCCAAGCGGACGTTCCCGATCGACCTGGGCGTGTTCTCGGGCGCCAGGCCGTTGAACTTCGGATCAGGGCTGTTCTGGATCGCGCGCAGCCATTGCCAGCCAATGTCGAGGGTGAAGAGTCGTGTCAGCTCGGCGTTCACCGTCGCTTCCACACCCTTGTAGTTGATCTGGCCGCTGTTGACGTAGCACATGGGATTGCCGCCGCAGTACGCATTGGGGTTCGGATCGGTGACCGCGTTGGCCTTGTCGATTTCGAAGAGCGAGACGCTGGCAGTCAAGCCTCTGAAGTACGAGGTGCGAACGCCCACTTCCTTCTGCGTCGACACCTGCGCCGGCAGGATCTCGTTGGCGTTGTAAGCGTTGGCCGGCGCGGTACCGCCCGCCTCGAGGCCTTCCATATAGCTGCCGAAGATGGTGAGACCGGGGATGACGTCCCACAGCGCGCCGAAGGAAGGCAGCGCGATCCAGCTGGTGTTGGGCCCGCACTTGATGCAGCTCACCGGATCGTAGGCCTTGCCGTTGTTCTCGTAGTCCTCTGTGTAGCGCATGCCGAGCAGCAGCCTGGGTGCGCGGGGATTGAAAGAGATGGTGTCGTAGACGTAGACGCCGCCGTCCCGGCTGATCTGCAGCGGCAGCGGCGTGGGCGAGCCCTTGAAAACGGGCGGGGCGAGCGCGATCGGGTCGAAGATGTTCTGCGTCTGCGGGAGGATGAATTCCTTGCGGTTCTGTGGCGTCTCCGCACGCCGGTCGGTCACCGATCCGCCCAAGGTCAGCTCGTGCTTGAGCATCCAGGTGGCGAAGGCGGACTGCGTCTCGAGCATGCCGAAGGTGTTGCGGTAGTTCTGCGAGACGGTCGAGACGCGGACCGCGCCCCCCGCGCCGGTATTGATGTCGTAGCCGCCGATGCGGGTGGTGAAGCGCGAACGATCCGAGTAGGAGCGGCCTCCCTCCGCCACCACCTTGAAGTTGTCGGCGACGAGGTAGTCCGCGCGCAGCTGCGCGTTGGTGGTCTCGGGCGTGTAGATGGCCCACGGCCCCGAAAGGAGATTGCGTGGATCGGGTACGGGCGTGATGGGAACCCTGCCGTTGACGGGATCGAGCAGGCTGATTCCTGCCTGCTCGGGCACGTGCTTGCGGTAGTATTCGAAGTCGCCCTGTAGCGTGAGGCGGTCGACGCGGTAGTCGAGGCCGGCGCTGGCGAACTCACCGTCGCCGCCGAGCCCGCGCACGCCATTCTCGAGCGCCGTCGCCGACCCGTTGATGCGCATGCCGAACTGGCCTTCGTCGCCGTAGCGGCGGCCGACGTCGAACGTTCCGCCGAACTGGCCGAAGCTGCTGGCGGCCCCGCTCACGCTCGTGACGTCATTCTCGCCGGCGCGCTTGGTGATCATGTTGATGATGCCCGCCGGGCTCGCCACGCCGAACTGGAGCGCGTTGGCGCCCTTCAGCGTCTCGAGGCGCGTCTTGTCCTCGTTAGGCATGGTGATGACTCCGGCAACCGGCAGGCCCCCGTTGATACGGTAATTGGAGAAGAGGTTGAGCTTGATGCCGCGGATGTAGATGGAGTCGTTGGCGCTGCCCTTCGAGTTGGCCGGCGCGACGCCCGCCACGTGCTTGACGGCCTCGGCGTAGCCCTCCTGCTCGTTCTCCGCCAGCGCCTTACCGGAGACGATCTCCTTGGTGGTGGGGAGCGACTGGGTACCGCCGATGTCGAGTCCTTCAGTCGGCCGCACCGGCTGGACGAGCTTCGCCACCGTGGGAATCTGCCGCTGCATCTCACCCCGCAGCGCCTCCGCCTGGGTGAGAAAGCGCGCTTCATCTTCGCCCTTGGCGTACGCATAGACGGCCTGCATGGCGCCGATGATGTTCCCCGACTTGTCCTGCAGCGGGACGTCGACTTCGATGCGCTGCCCGGTCTGCCCGTCGACGGCCACCGCCGGCTTGCTGGTCTTGACCACCTCCAGCGCGCGCACGTCGCTTTCACGGCCCACACGATCGCGATCCAGGGAGGCGATGACCACCGAGCGCGGCGCGTTGGGCGGCGTGGCATGGAGATCGAGGCCGATCAGCTCCGGATGGCGCGTCCGCGTCCGCTCGACGAGGTATTGTCCGTAGCTCCTGGCTACGGGCGGCTGGCCGGTGTCGGAGCCTTTCTCCGGCTCGCGGGCGATTGCGGGCCGCATCGTGATACAGAGGGCGGCAAGTCCGGCGGCGGCGATCGCGATTCTCATCCAGGGGCCGTGCGGCATGGGCAGCACTCCTGCGAAAGTGTGCCCCGAGAATGCAACCCGAGTCTGAATCCACCCTGACGCATCCCTGAATTCCCTTTCAGGACACATCGCGTCACGCCGTAGCTGGCGGGGTGGGAATTTCCGTGGTCACCCGCAGCCCGCGGCCTTGGGAACCCGGCGCAGCCGAGATGTGCCCGCCGTGCAGGGTAACGATGCTGCGGCAGATGGCGAGGCCCAGGCCACTGCCGTCATAATCGTTCCGCGGCGTGGTCAGGCGGACGAAGCGCTCGAACATCCGTTCGCGCTGCTCGGCGGTCAGGCCCGGCCCCTGGTCCTCCATGCTCACACGCCAGCGCTCCGCGGTGAGCTCCGAGTGCATCGAGATCAATCCGTCGGCGGGCGAAACGTGGATGGCGTTGGTCAGCAAGTTGAGCAGCACCTGGCGCATCCACTTCGAATCGAGGGCGACGTTCCCTTCGCCCTGGTGCTCGAAGCTGAAGCGGCGGCCGTGGTGCTCGGCGAGCACCGAGGCGTCCTGGGCGAAAGCCTGCACCAGAGGCGCCGGGCTCTGCGGCCGCAGATCGAGCTTGACCGCGCGCGCGTCGGCTTTGGAGAGGAAGAGCAGCTCGTCGATGATCCGGTTGAGGCGCGCGATCTCCTCCAACTGCACCTGCACCGCCTCGCGCTGCGCAGGCGGGAGGTTGCCGTCCACCAGCATCTTCTCCGCGTGCAGGCTGATGAGCGAGAGCGGGATCTTCAGCTCGTGCGAAGCGTCGGCGGTAAAGCGGCGCACCTGGTGGAAGGAGACCTCCAGACGATCGAACATCTCGTTCAGCAGCCGCGCCAGGTCCGAGATCTCGTCGTGGACGTCGGGGACCGGGATCCGCTCGCTCAGATTGTCGTGACCGAGGCGCTTGGCGGTGTCCCGGATCAACCGCACCGGCCAGAGAACGAAGCGGGACAGCGCACGCCCGATGACGAGGCTGGCGATCACCATTGCCGCGAGCAGCAGCACGCAGACCTTGATGTAGCTGTCCATCACGTCGCGCACCGGCCGCATCGGCGTGGCGATGGTGGCCTCGAAGGGCATCTTGTGGAATTCCTCGGCGCGCACCTCGCCGATGTCGGGCACCTCGATCGTGTACCTGCGCGCGCCGGGAACGTCGGGAATGTCGTGACCGATCAGGTTGGTGGAGCGGAAGATCACCCCTTTCCCCGGGATGTGCATGTCGATGTAGAACAGCGTCGAGGCGTAGTCGGTAATCTCGCGGATGCGCGTCTCGATCGCCTGCGGGCTGAGGGTGCGGTAGTCCGGTCCCAGACGCGTCTCGATCTGACGGAATTCCGTCTCGATCAGCAGATCGAGGCCGTGAACCAGCTGCTTCTCCAGCAGCAGGTAACCGACGACGAAGAGGCAGGCGAGAGTAGCGGTGGCAGCGGTCGCGTACCAGGCCGCGATCCGCGTTCCAATCGACTTCATAGCAGCTGATATCCGACCCCGCGCACCGTCTTGAAGAGAGGCTTGCCCGAGGTCGACTCCAGCTTGGCGCGCAACCGGCTCATGTAGACGTCCAGCAGGTTGGTGTCCACGTCGTAGCTCGAGGCCCAGATCTTGTCGGTGATCAGGGTACGGGGAAGGATGCGCCCGTGGTTTTGCATGAAGATCTCCAGCAGCGCATATTCGCGGCTGGTGAGATCGACGGGCTTGCCGTTGACCTGCACGGTATGTCCGAGCAGGTCGAGGCGGATGCCCGCGTGCTCGAGCACCGTCTGCTTGACGGTGGACTGCCGCCGGACCAGCGAGCGGATGCGCGCGAGCAACTCCTCACGGCTGAAAGGCTTGGGCATGTAGTCGTCGGCGCCGTGATCGAGTCCTTTGACCCGATCCTCGACCGAGTCGCGCGCACTGAGAATCAAGACCGGCTCGTTGAAGCCGCTCTTGCGCCACTCCTTGAGCAGTTCCATGCCGTCGCCATCGGGCAGCCCGAGGTCGAGAACCACCAGATCGAAGGGCGTATCGGCGAGCGCGTCGGAGGCGTCCTTGCAGGTGCGGACCCAGCGCGCCGTGTAACGGCATTCGGTGAGCGCTGCCTGCAGGAACTCGCCGAGACGAAATTGATCTTCGATGATCAAGACCTTCACGGTCCATCCCCCGGACGGGAGCCCTGTGGTCTTTAACGTGTACAGCCTAGAGCGTAGCCGCAAAGCCGCACCTTCGGTGCGGCAGCGGGTACTGGGGATTCCCTATACCTGTGTCGGAGTCGTTCCAAGGGCACGATCGGGCGTCTGTCCACCGGGCGGGAGAGCCCTGCCGGTCATGACCTGAAACGGATTTCAGAATCGCGTCAGGTTGTCTTTAGTCGGCCGCGTCAATCTCGCGCGCGTCGCCGAAGCGACTCTGGAGATTCCGATGAAGGTCATCCGGTCCCTGCTCGCCGCCGCCCTTTGCCTCGCCTACGCCTCGGTCCTTTGGGCCGCCGAGGGCCCCAAGAAGAAGAACTGGACCGCGCCGGCGGAAAAGATCCGCGCGCAGGCGTTGGCCGACGAAATCATGTCGCAGCATCCCGAGCTGATCAGCGTGACGTTCCACGGCGTCCCGCCGGGACTCGACAAGGTCTACACCATGTTCGCCGGCTCGTTCCCCGAGCGCATCGGCAACCCCGACGATCCCGACGACGTCGACGTCATCACGAAGGGCATCACCATCGTCGACCCGCGCTGGCACAGAGCGAACGACGCGGTGAAGAAGTTCGTGATGATGATGCCGCTGCGCGACTCGTCGGGCGAGAACGTGGGGCTACTGGTGCTCGCCTACAAGACTCCCTCGCCGGTGGCGAAAAGCGAGACCGAGTTCTTCGTCGCCGCCACCGCGCTGCGCGACGACCTGAAACAGCGGATCGCTTCGTACCCCGACCTCTTCAAGCCGGCGAGATGATCATGCGCGCGCTTCGCATCGCAACGATTCTCGCCGCCCTCGCCGCCGCGCCCGCCTTCGCGCTCAAGTATGCGGCGCCCGAGCACCGGCTCGCCGTCGATCCGGCCATCGCCTCCTGGAAACCAGCCGAGCTCACCGTCGCGCCCGAGGAGGAACTGCACCTGGTCGGCGCCGACGTGATGGACGAGATCACGCTCGGCTGGGTGCGGCTCTTCCGCAAGGCGTATCCGCGCCTCAGCGTCACGATGGAGGCGCGCGCCTCCGGCACCGGCGGCCCGGCGCTCACTGACGGACGCGCCGAGCTGGCTCCCGTGGGCCGCGAGCTGTTGCCGGCCGAGGAGAAGGCATTCGTCGACAAGTTCGGCTACAAGCCGCTCGCCATCAAGGTGGCGACCGGCAGCGTGGGTTCTTTGGGGAAGACGGCCACCTCGGTCATCTTCGTCGACAAGGACAATCCCGTCCAGGGCCTGACCATGGCCCAGCTCGATGCCATCTATTCGAAGACCCGGCTGCGCGGACACGCGGACATCCGGACCTGGGGCGACGTCGGACTGAAGGGCGACTGGGCAGCGCGGCCCATCCACCTCTACGGGCTCAAGCCCGTCAATGGCATCGAGCAGTTCCTCAAGCAGCGGCTGTTGCTCGGCGGCGACTACAGGGACGGGATCGAGTTCGTCAAGGGCAAGGGCTTCACTCACGCGTTCACCGTCGCTGCAGAGGACATGGCGCACAAGCCCGGCGGACTCACCTATGCGCTGCTCTCCAACGTCACGAGCAACGTCAAGGTGCTGCCGATCGCGGAAAAGGAGGGCACACCGTTCCTCGCGCCCACCGTCGAGAACGTCTACTCGCACGCTTACCCCCTCAGCCGCTTCGTCTACATCTTCGTCAACCGCCCGCCTGGCAAGGCGCTCGAGCCGAAGGTGAAGGAATTCCTCCAGCTCGTCCTCAGCCGCGAGGGGCAGGACGTGGTCGCGCGGGAAGGCGTCTACATCCCGCTCACACCCGAAACGGTCCGCGAAGAGCGGGCCAAGCTGGAGTGACGCATGCGGACCGCTCTCCTCGCCATCGCCGCCTTCGCTCTTGCCCAGCCGCTGCGCGCTCAGCAGCTACCCGTGAAGGGGTACGGCCAGGAGCTGGTCGATCAGGTGATGGCGAAGGAGCGCGGCCTGCTCGTCGTAGTCATGCACGTCTCGCCGCCCGGCGTGGCGACCTACCCGATCATCGCGTCCAACATCGGCCGGATCGGCAAGGTAGCAGACGACGACGATATGCGCGTCATCACCACCGGCAACACCAACCTGGAAGTGGCCCACGGCGGCAGCCGCTTCGAAGTGGAGATGCCGATGCACGACCTCGCCGGTAACACCATCGGCGCGCTCGGCATCGTCTTTCCTTATCGAGGGGGTGCGAGCAAGGCCGCTCTGGAGAAGCGAGCGGTGTCCATCCGCGACTGGCTGGCGCGGCGAATTCGCGACGCGGGATCCCTGGTGGAACCGTACCCCTTCGAGTCGCTCGCCACCACCAGGACTTACGCGCAGAAGCTGATCGACGCGACGCTCACCCGCCATGCCGAGATCGATCTGTTGGCGTTGCACGCGCGGCCGCCGAAGGGTCGCGACTACGTGATCGTCGCCTCCAGCTTCGGCCGCATCGGGATGAAGGCCGACGAGCTCGTCCCGGGGCAACCGCGCGCCGGCGCGCAGTCGGGCGGCAAGCGGTACGAGGTGGAGCTCCCGCTGCTCGACGCCAACGGCGGCGCCGTCGGTGCGCTCACCGTCGGGTGGCCGCTGCGCAAGGGCGACGACGGGAAGGCCTTCGTGTCCCAGGCAGAAAAGATTCGCGACGAGCTCCGCGCACGCATTCCCTCATTGGAGAAGCTGGTCGAGCTGGATCCCTGAAAAAGAGGCATGAAGATGAGAGCCACCGTTGCAGTCTTGTTCGCATCCCTCAGCGCCGTGATTCCCGCCCGCGCCGCCACCGACGCCTTGCGCCTCGCAGGCCGCACCGAGATGCCCGGCTACACCGGCGACTTCGACCATTTCGCATATGACCTGCCAAGCCGCCGGCTGTGGCTCGCAGCCGAGGACCACGGCTCGCTCGACGTCTTCGACCTGAAGACCGGTGCGCTGCGCAAGAGTTTGCGGGGCGTCGTGGATACGCCGCACGGGGTCTTCTACCTGCCGGAGAAGAAACGCCTGATCGTCACCGACAGCGGCGGCGAGGCGATGGCTACGCGGATCATCGACGGGAGCGCGGAGCAGACGCTTCGGCTGGCGGCGCCCGCCGCTGACGCGATGGCGTACGACGCCTCCACTGGTCGTCTCTACATCGTCAACGGCGGCCGCGACGCGAAGATGCACAAGACATATCTGTCGGCCGTCGATCCCCTGACCCTGAAGCGCCTCGGCGACCTCGAATTCGATACCGACAAGGTCGAAGCCGTGGCCGTGGAGGAGAAGGGGAGCCGCCTCTACGTCAACGTCACCGGCAGGAACGAGATGGCGGTGGTGGACAAGCGCGACCTCAAGGTGATCACGACCTGGCCGATCAAGGAAGCGGAACAGAACGCGCCCCTCGCGTTCGACGAGGAGCACCGTCGCCTGTTCGTGATCACGCGCAAACCCGGGAAGCTGATCGTCCTCGACGCCAATGGCGGCGCGACGGTGGCCAGCTTCAAGGCGCCCGAGCGGTGCGATCAGGTCATCTGGGACGCCGCCAACCGGCGTATCTATGCGCTCGGCGGCGAAGGGTACATCGGCGTGTTCCAGCAGGACGACGCGGACCATTACCGGGAGCTGGCGCGCGTACCGACAGCGCCGGGCGCGAAAACCGGTATCCTGGTACCGGAGATGAAGCGGCTCTTCGTCGCCGTCTCGCCCGGCGAGGGCAGGACCGGAGCGGCCATCCTCCGCTTCGAGGTCGCGCCGGCGCAGCAGTTCTACCGGCTGGAAGCGTCGGCGGTCCTCAAGAGCCCTTCGCCGGAATGGGACTACGTGACGCTCGATGAGCGCCGCGGCTATCTGTTCATCGGTCGCCGCGCCGACGGCGTGACCGTCTACGACGTGAAAGCCGGACGCGTGGTGCGCACCATCGCCAACTCGGACGACGCCAACGCCGTCACGTTGGTGCCGGAATTCGACCGCGGCTACACCACCAACGGTGACGGCTCGACCACCGCGTTCCGCCTCTCCACGCTGGAGACCATCGAGCGCATCAAGCTGGGGGAGGACGCCGATGCCGGCATCTACGATCCGGTGACGAAGCAGATCGCTTTCACCATGGGCGACAGCCAGAAGATCGCGTTTCTCGAGGCGAAGACCGGCAAGCCGCTCGGGGCGCTGCCGATGGAGAGCAAGAAGCTGGATGGCGCCGTTCCCGACGGCGAGGGCCATCTCTTCATGGCGCTGCGCGACCGCAACCTGGTGGCGAAGATCGACATGGCCGCCCACCGGCTCGACGCGCAGTGGAAGACCGACGGCTGCGAGCAGCCCACCGGCGTGGCGTACGACCGCGCTGGCCAGCGCGTTTTCGTCGGTTGCCGCGGCGCCAAGCCGGTGCTGGCGGTGATGGACGCGCAGTCGGGGCGAGTGATCTCGACGCACGAGATCGGGCGGGGCAATGACGGCGTGGTCTACGACGCCGCGGCGCACAAGGTCTACACGTCCAACGGCGTCGACGCGAACCTGGTGATCTACGATCAGCTCGACGCCGACACGTACCGGCTGTCCGAAGCCACCACCACGCGGCCTTACGCGCGCACGATGGCGCTCGATTCGAAGACGAAGAAGGTCTACCTGGTGACCGCCGAAGGCACGGCCGATCCCGAGAAGAGGATCAACCGCGCGGTCGCGCCCTTCTATCCGAACCGCTACTACCCCGACACATTCACCATCCTCACCTTCGCTCCCCACGAGTGACCGCGATGATCCGGCTGCTCGTTGCCGTGTCGCTGCTCTCACTGCCCGCCGCGGCGCTCGACCCGTTCGAAATCCAGGTCTACGACGGGACCGCGAACAGCGCCGGCGAGCCTGGATTGGAGCTGCACTTGAACTACGTGGCCCGCGGCCTGCGGTCCTCGGTCAGTCCGGAGCTGCCGCCCGACCACCAGGCGCACGCGACCCTGGAGCCGTCGTACGGCGTAACGTCGTTCTGGGAGCTGGGCGGATATCTGCAGGGCTCGCTGCGGCCGGATGGCACCTTTGACTATGCGGGCGCCAAGCTCCGCTCCAAGTTCGTCACCCCGCCCGGGTGGCACGAGCATCTGCGGCTGGGGATCAACCTCGAGCTGTCGCTGCTGCCGGCGTCCTATGATCGTTCGCGCTGGGGCGCCGAGGTGCGGCCCATCGTCGCCTGGGAAGACGACCGCTGGCTCTTCGCCATCAATCCCAACCTCGGAATGTCGCTGGCGGCGCCGGACGGCCACGAGGGTCCGAGTCTCGAGCCGGGCGCGATGGCGAAGGTCAAGCTCGCCGGGCTCGCGCTCGGCGTCGAATACTTCGCCTCGCTGGGGCCGGTGCGCTCCTTCCTCCCCGTCGCGCAGCAGGAGCACTACCTGTTCGAGGCGATCGACGTGCTCTCCTGGCGAGGAGTGGAGCTCAACGTCGCCGTGGGAGAGGGGTTGACGGGCGCATCCAACCGCCTGGTCGTCAAGACGATCATCGGGTACGCCTTCGGCCGCTGACGGAACCTGAAAGGGATTTCAGGAGCCGTTCACGATGGCTTCACCATAATCGGTGAGGGTGAGCGGCAATGACGGTCGCGCTCGTCCTCGCCGCCCTGCTCGCCTCTCCGGCCGTCGCCGCGGAGGACGCGGCATCGGTGATCATCGCCTGTCAGGCCGCACCCGGGAATCGCGCCGCGTTCCGCCGGGAGCTGGAAGGCTCCGGCGCGCGGCAGCTGCAGCGCTGGAAGGACGAAGGCGCACTGCAGGCGTACCAGCTGCTCTTCTCGCGTCACGTCGACTCGCGCGGCTGGGACGCGATGGCGATCCTCACGCTGAAGGACGCTGCGCGCTGGAAGAGGATCGAGCGCGACTTTCCCGCAGGGCTTCCCGCAAACGTGCTGGCGCTGACTACGGCGATCGACACCGTACCGGCGACCCTCGTGCGCCACCGCGGACAGGTGAAGGAAAGCGAGCCCGTCTTCCTCGTCATCCCTTACGAGGTCATGGTTCCGACAGCGGAGTACATCGCCTATCTGGACGACTACGTCCTTCCCCAACTCGCCGGGTGGTCCGAGGAAGGCATTCTCGCCAGCCACGCCGTCTACCTGGCGCGCTACCCGGCGGGGCGGCCGTGGCAGTCGCTGCTGGTGCTCGAGTATCGCAACGATCAGGCGCTCGCCACACGCGACGCCGTGGTGGCCAAGGTGCGCGCCCGGCTGACCGCGAACGCGAAGTGGAAGGCCGTGAGCGAGAACAAGAAGAACGTGCGCGCGGAGAAGACGCCGGTGCTCGCCGATCCAGCGCCTGCGAGGCAAATCCCATGAGACACATTGCTGCGATGTTCGCCCTGCTCTGCTCCGCCGCTCCCGCAACGCCGCCTGCGCAGCAGCGGATCGTCCTGTTGGTCGACGAGATCAAGGCCATCCGCAACTTCCCGGTGGTTCTCGCGGAGCGGCTCGGATACCTCGAGGGCGTCACGGTGATGAACATCCGCGACGACGCTCCCACCGCCGAGATGCTGATGAACGGCCGTGTGGACGCGGTGATGGCTTACTACCATCACACCGTCGTCAACCGGGCCGCGGGCCGAAATTTCGAGGCCGTGGTCACGCTCGGCGTGACGCCCGGCACCAAGGTGCTCGTGGCCAACCACGCGCGAGACAAGTACAGGACGCCCAAGGACCTCGCGGGCAGCCGCATCATCGCCGGCGGCGCGGGTTCGTCGAAGACCACGGTCGCCAACGCGCTGCTGCTGGCAGGCGGCCACGCCATTTCCGACTACACGCGCATCGCCAACGAGAGCAAGGACAAGATCGCCGCCATGCTGCGCAGCGGCGGCGCGGACCTGGTCGTCGCGCCCACGCCGGACGGCGCGTACTACGAAGCGCAAGGCGTTGCCACCGTCTTCGCCGATCTCACCACCGCGGAGACCACGCGCAAGTTCCTTGGCGCGCTCTTTCCTTCCTCGACCATCTACATGACCAGCGAGCGGGTGAAGGCGCATCCCGAGATCGCCCAGCGGCTGGCGGATGGATTCGTGCGGACGCTGAGGTTCATCCACTCGCACAGCCCTGAGGAAATCCTCGCCGTGATTCCGCCGGAGATCAGCGGGCCGGATCGCGTCGCGTACTTGCGGACGCTGAAAGAGGAGATCCCCATGTTCGCCGGCGACGGCCGCATGCCGAGGGGCGCGGCGGAGCAAGAGCGGCGCGTGCTCGCCGAGTTGAATCCCAGGTACAAGCAGGTGAGGGTCGAAGAGACCTACACCAACACCTTCGTCGACGCGGCGCTGCGAGGCGGCGATGCTCGCTAGGCCGCTCGGTGCAGTCCCGGAAGCAGTCGCTCAGCCGCCTCCGGCGGCTGCGACGATCCCCGTGCGCACGAAGTGCATGCGCGCGGTGATGCACCGGCTCGTGCTCTCCTGGCATCGCTGGACGGGCCTCTCCATCGGCCTGGTGCTGGTCTTCATGGCCGCGACGGGAATCCTTCTCTCCTATCGATCGCGGATGGAGCCGGCGGTCTACCGCAGTCTGCTCACTGTGCCCGCCTGCGACGCGCGCGTGCCGCTCGACGCGCTCGTCAGCAATGCGCGTGCAGCGCACCGCGAGGGCGAATTCGATTACATCCGGATCAAGGGAGCGCCGGCCGGATCGGCGCGCTTGCCCGCTACTCAAGTGCGGCTGAGAGGCCCCGGGTTCCAGGACGATGTCTTCTTCGATCCGTGCACCGGCGTCGTGCTTGGGCAGCGCGGCCGCTACGGCGGCTTCTTCGGCACCATGGAGGCCTTCCACAAGTTCAAGTTCGTCAAGAACGGAAACGTCATCAGCGGCACTGCCGCCTTGCTGCTCGTCTTCATGCTCGCGGGTGCGGGCATCTACCTGTGGTGGCCGCGGCGCCTGAAGTCGTTGAAGCCGGCGCTCAAGCCCAATCCGCGTCTGCGCGGGCGCGAGCGCACAATCAATCTCCACAAAGTGCTGGGCGTCTACGCGAGCTTGATCCTCGTTCCGACCGCGCTCACCGGGCTGCCCCAGGCGTTCGACTGGTTCCAGGACGGCATCTACTGGATCACCGCCTCGCCCAAGCCCGCGAAGCCGGAGTCGACGCCGCTCCCGGGCAAGACGAGACTGGAGATGGAGACCTACTGGCAAAAAGTGCAGTCGCTCGTGCCGGACCCGGTCGAGGCGCTCATTCATTTCCCGGCCAAGGCGCGCGATCCCGTCGAGATCTTCGCCATCGAGCGCGGCGCTCCGCACGCCAACGCGCGCACGATGCTGTTCCTCGACGCCTACGACGGTGGGGTGCTTCGTTTCACCCCTTATGCACGGAGCAGCCTGGGACATCAGGCCTACTTCTGGACGCTGTCCTGGCATACCGGGATGGTGGGCGGAGTCGTCGGCCCCGCGATCCTCGTGTCGGGCGCTCTGGCGCTCCTTTTCCTCGCTTACACGGGCGTGAGCAGCTTCCTTCGCCGCGCGCTGCGGGTCGCGCGCTGAAGATGAACGGGATTTCAGAATCGCGTCAGCGTCCGTTCAGCCTGGCTCTCTAGCGTGCGACGCATGCGAAGACTCAACCTTGCTCTGGCCATGCTGTCGGCGGGGATCGGGCTCGCGAGTCCGGCGTTCGCCTACCGGCCCTTCGACGGAACCGACGGCGACGTCGCCGACGTCGGCGAGTTCGAGCTGGAAATGGGCCCGGCACATTTCCTCTCCAGCCCCGAGGGTCGCTACATCGTCGCGCCCGCCACCGTTCTCAATCTCGGTGTCGCGCGCGGACTCGAGCTGGTGGTCGACTTCAAGGACTTCGTCGGCCTGCAAAGCGTAGCGGGCCAGCCGCGCATGCGGCTGCTCGACACCGACATCTTCCTGAAGGGCATCCTCCGCCGCGGCACGCTGCAGGGCGAGAGTGGCGTCAGCATCGCGCTCGAGGCGGGTCCGCTGCTTCCTGAGCTCGGCGGCACCCGCGGCCTCGGAGCGCAAGCGAACCTGATCACCTCCTACCGGTGGGAAGCGCTCAGCCTGCACCTCAACACCTCGGCGGCGCTGACGCGCGACCATCAGCTGGACGGGTTCGTCAGCCTGATCCTGGAAGGCCCGCACGACTGGGCCGTCCGGCCAGTGGGCGAGATTTACGCCGATCACGAATTCGGGAACGACACGACATACTCGGCGCTGGCGGGAGCGATCTGGCAGGTGCGCGACGGCCTCGCCCTCGACGCGGCCGTCCGCTACGCGGCGCAACCGGGCAACAACGACGTGGAAGTGCGCTTTGGACTGACCTGGGGAGTTGCCCTCTGGCACCACGAGGAAACGCACAAGTGACGCGAAAGGAAGCGATGCTCACCCGACAAGAACGCAACGCCAAGATCCGCTCCGTCGTCCGCGTCGCGAGCGGCAACTTCCTCGAGATGTACGACTTCATGGTCTACGGCTACTACGCCAAGGCCATCGCAGCCGAGTTCTTCCCCAGCCAGAGCGAGTTCGCCTCGCTGATGGCCGCGCTCGCCACTTTCGGCGCCGGCTTTCTCATGCGTCCCCTGGGTGCGCTGGTCCTCGGCGCGTACATCGACCATCACGGGCGCCGCAAGGGGCTGATCCTCACGCTCACCCTGATGGCCATGGGCACGCTCTCCATCGCCGTCGTTCCGGGCTACGCGGTCTTCGGAATCGTCGCGCCGCTCCTGGTTCTGCTCGGCCGGCTGCTGCAAGGGTTCTCCGCCGGCGTCGAGTTGGGTGGCGTCTCCGTGTACCTGTCGGAGATCGCCACTCCCGGCCGCAAGGGCTTCTACACTTCGTGGCAGTCGGGCAGTCAGCAGGTGGCCGTGGTGTTCGCCGCCACCCTGGGCGCCCTGCTCCACAAGTACGTCTCCGGCGCGCACATGACCGCCTGGGGCTGGCGGATCCCGCTGCTGATCGGCTGCGGCATCATTCCCTTCGTCTTCCTCATCCGCCGCTCGCTGGCGGAGACCGAGGACTTCCTCAAGCGCAAGCAGCACAAGCACCACCCCACGCCGATGGAAATCCTCCGCTCCACGATGATCAACTGGCGCATCGTCCTGACGGGCGCGATGCTGGTGACCATGACGACCGTGTCGTTCTACACGATCACGGCGTACACCCCGACGTTCGGCCAGCAGGTCCTGAAGATGAACCCGAACGACAGCTACATCGTCACTCTCTGCGTCGGTCTGACCAACTTGCTCTGGCTGCCCGTCTCCGGCTCGCTCTCCGACCGTATCGGCCGGCGGCCCATCCTCCTGGCCTGCGCGATGCTGGCGCTGGTGACTGCCTACCCGGCGATGTCGTGGCTGGTGGGAGCGCCTTCCTTCGGCCGGCTGCTGGCGGTCGAGCTATGGCTCTCGTTCCTCTTCGGGTGCTGGAACGGAGCGATGATTCCTTTCCTCACCGAGATCATGCCGACCCGGGTCCGGACCTCAGGGTTCTCGTTGGCCTACAGCCTCGCCACCGCCATCTTCGGCGGGTTCACGCCGATGATCGCGACCTGGCTCATCCACGCCACCGGAAACAAGGCGATGCCCGGCGCCTGGCTTTCGCTCGCGGCCCTGTGCGGGCTGCTCGCCACGCTGGTGACACTGAGCCTCTCGCACGAAGTGAGCGTCGAGGTCGAAGCCGTTTCCGCCACCGCTCCTGCGCCGGCCTGAGGAATCATGCCTGCCGTGGCCCTGATCTGCGGATTGGTCGCCGCTGCATCGCCGCTTCCGGCCTACCAGCCGCAGGCGGCGGCGAGCGGGACCATCCGCATTTTCGGCTCCGGCCTGGGCGGCCTGGTCAAGCTGTGGGAGCAGGCGTTCGCCAAGGTGCAACCGGCGGCGCGGTTCGTCGACCATCTGCCGACCAGCGACGCTGCCATTCCCGCACTGGTGACCGGCGTCGCCGACCTGGCGCCCGACGGCGGCGATGCCACGCTCACCGAGAGCCTCTCGTTCTACGAAGTGCACGGGCATGCCCCCACCGACGTCGTCGTTGCCACCGGCTCCTTCGACGCGGAGGGCCGTTCCAACGGGCTGGTGGTCTTCGTCCACAAGGACAATCCCATCGGAAAGCTCACCATCGCGCAGCTCGACGGGATCTTCGGCGCCGAGCGCACCGCGGGAATGCGCGGCTTCAAGTGGACGCCTTCGGACGGTCGTGGCGCGCAGGGCGACATCCGCACCTGGGGCCAGCTCGGCCTTACCGGCGAATGGGCGGACAAGCCCATCCAGACCTACGGCCACGCGCCGTCCGGCACGGCCCGCTTCTTCCAGTCGGCGGTGCTGAACAACGGCGACAAGTGGAACCCGAACTTCCGCGAGTTCGTCGAGAGCGGCAGCAAGATGATCGCCGACGAAGACCGCGCCGGGCCGCGCCTGGGCCTCGTCCACATGCTGCGCGATGAGCTGGCCAACGACCGCTACGGCATCGCCTGGACGGTGATGCCACAGGCGAAGGGAATCGCCGGGATCAAGGCCATCGCGCTCGCGCCGCGCCAGGGCGGCTTCTACGTATTTCCTGCGCGCCAGACGTTCCAGGACCGGACGTATCCGTTGGTGCGGAGCATCCACATCTTCCTCAATCGCACGCCGGGCCGGCCGCTAGAGCCGAGGCTGCGCGAGTTCTTGCGCTTCATCCTCAGCCGTGAGGGGCAGAGCATCGTCGACCGCGACGGAGGCTACCTGCCGCTGACCGCCTCAGTGGCGCTCGAACAACTCAGGAAGCTCGACTGATGCAAAGGACACCATGCGCGTTCACCTGACGATTGCCCCGTTGCTCGCCACCCTCTGCGCCTCGGCCACCTTCGCCCAGGCGCCCGATCTGAACGCCATTCCGCCGTACAAGAAGGAGCTCAACGTCGTGGGCGGGCTGCGCATCGCCGGCAGCGAGTTGAAGGGCGTCGTCGATCTGTTGGCCGAAGGATTCCGGAAGTTCCAGCCCGACGCCAAGGTCTCCACCAACTTCATGACCAGCAGCGAGGGCGCGCTGGGGATGATGATCGCCGGCGTTTCCGACGTCGCCCCGATGGGTGACGACGCCAAGATCACCGACCAGATGCCGTTCTTCAACGCCTTCGGCTACGTGCCGACGGAGATCTCCATCGCCACCGGCGGCTACGACAAGCGCGGCACGCTCTTCGCCTGGGCAATCGTCGTCAACAAGGCCAACCCGCTGGCGCGAGTGTCCATCGATCAGCTCGATCGCATCTTCGGCTCCGAGCGCACCGGTGGCTGGGAGATCGGCGCCAACGCCGCGAACAACCTCCTCTTCACCGCGAAGCATGCGCGCGGCCGCGACGGCAACATCCGCACCTGGGGTCAGCTCGGCCTGAAGGGCGACTATGCGGACAAGGAGATCCAGACCTACGGATACGTGGCCCCGGGGTTCGCCGTCAGCTTCGAGCGGATGGTGATGCACTGGTCGGTCAAATGGAATCCCAATTTCCGCGAATACGTGGAGATGAAAGAGGCCACCGGCGACGCGGACGGCCGGGCCGTCGCGAGCCAGCGGATGTACGAGGCGTTGGAGAAGGACAAGTACGGAATCGGCTGGGGCGCTTTGATGCACATCAATGGCACCTGCGTGAACCCCGACGGTTCGAAGTGCCCCGGCTATCCGGGACTCAAACTGATCGCAGTGTCGCGTAGTCCGGACGGCCCAGCCATTCCCCTCACCTCCGACAACGTCGCCAACCGAAGCTACCCGCTGGCACGCGACGCGTACATCTACGTGAACAAGGCGCCGGGCCGTCCGCTGGAACCAAAAGTAAGCGAGTTCCTCCGCTTCATCCTCAGCCGCGAAGGACAGGAGATCATTGCGCGCAACGGCCCGTACTTCGCCATTCCCGCAACCTATGTCCGTGAGCAGCTGAAGAAGCTGGAATGAGGCGAGCATGAAATTCATCCATTCGATCCCCTTCCTCTGCGCCGCAGTCCTCGTGGCGGAGCAGGCGTCGGCGCAGTACCAGTCGCAGCCAACCGAGGAATCGCGCAAGCTTCCCCCGGGGTCCGCGGCGGAGCGCAAGGCGCGCATGTCGACGCGCGCCAACGCGGTTGCCTACACGAAGAAGTTCGACCTGAGCGGCCTGCCCCATTACGTTCCGGAGGAAAAATCCACCGGCAAGCTGCGCGTCTACGGCAACAACTACGTCGGCGACGCGCCCCTGGGGCGCTGGTGGAAGGAGGCGTTTGAGAAGGTCCAGCCGGGCATCCATATCGAGTACTACCTGCCCTCGGCGGCCATTGCCATTCCCGGTCTCTACTTCGGGCTGGCGGACGTCGCCATCAACCACGAGCCCAGCTTCTACGATTCGCTCGGCCATCTCCGCCTGAAGGGCTACGAGCCGGTGGGCTTCTCCGCCTTCACCGGTTCATACGACTACGTGGGCTGGCAGAACAACTTCGTGATCATCGTCAACAAGGACAATCCGCTGGCGAAGATCACCCTGCAGCAGCTCGACGGCATCTTCGGCTCGGCCCGGGATGGCGGCTGGGTGGGAACCACGTGGCATCCCGAGTTCAAGCGCGGTCCCGACCAGGATATCCGCAAGTGGGGTCAGCTCGGTCTGGCTCGCGAATGGGCCGACAAGCGCATCAACGTCCACGGTTACAGCCTGCGTTACGCAACTGCCATCGAGTTCTCCAACAAGGTGCTGCAGGCGAGCGACAAGTGGAACGGCGATCTGCACGCCTATGGCAACTATCGCCGCGCCGACGGCACCACGTATCTGGAAGCCGATCAGGTCGTCGACGAGGTGCGCAAGGATCCGGCGGCGATCGGTTACGTGCGCTTCCACCAGGGCCTGCCCAAAGAGATCAAGGTGCTGGCCCTGGCCAGAACGACTGCCGGCCCGTACGTCGATTACAGCCTCGATACCGTGCAAAACCGCTCATACCCGCTCTGGGGCGATCAATCGCTCTGGGTGAGCGTCAAGCCGGGGACGCGCATGGACGCGAAGACGCGCGAGTTCATCCGCTTCGTCCTGAGCAGGGAAGCGCAGGAGCTGGTGCAGCGCGACGGCAAGTACCTGCCGCTCACCGCAGAGGCGGCGCGCGAGGAACTCAGGAAGCTCGACCAATTCACCGGAGTGAACCAATGATCAAGACAGCCGTGGGCGTTGCTCTACTGGTTTCGACGGCACTCGCCGCGAAAGAATCCACCGAGGGCCTGGACATGCAGGCGGCCCGCGCCAGGATGATGACGGCGCGCGGCAAGAAGGTTTCGTACACAAACAAGTTCGATCTCAGCGCACTGCCGCACTACGAGCCGCAACAGAAAGTGAGCGGCACCATCCGCATCCGCGGCAGCAACTACATCACCGACGGTCCGCTGGGCTCGTACTGGGAAGCAGCCTTCCGCAAGTACCAGCCCGGCGCACGCATCGATTACCAGATGAAGACCACGCTGGCGGCGGTGCCCTCTCTAACTTTTGGCGACGGCGACGTCGGCATCGGTCGCAAAGTCACCTTCGCCGAGCAGGAGATGTTCGAGCGTTACAAGGACCGTTCACCCGTCGAGGTCGAAGTGGCTACGGGGTCTTACGACGTTCCCGGCTGGCAGCCCGGCTACGGCATCGTCGTGCACAAGGACAACCCGGTCACTCAACTAACCATCAGACAGCTCGACGGCATCTTCGGTTCGGAGCGGCTGGGCGGATGGGACGGTACCAGCTGGCGGCCGCAGGCGGCGCGCGGAGAGGAGGAAAACATCCGTACCTGGGGACAGCTCGGCCTCACCGGCGAGTGGAAGGACAAGCCCATCCACGTCTACGGCCTCACGCTGCGCTACCACCAGGCCACCGAAATCTCCGACATGATCCTCAAGGGCAGCGACAAGTGGAACGAGCATTTGCGCATCTACGCCAACTATGTCTCGGCGGACGGCAAGCTCGAGCGCAGCCTCGGCGATGACCTGGCGAACGATCGGTACGGGATCGCGTACGTGGCGGCGCCCACGGCGAAGCTGGGGGGTGAAGCGGCGCGCGGCTTGAAGATCCTGGCCGTCGCCGAGAAGAATGGCGGGCCCTACGTCCCCTATTCGCTGGAGACGCTGCATGATCGTTCCTATCCGCTCTATTCGCGCATCTATGCCTATGCCGATCGAGCCCCAGGCAAGCCGATGAATCCCCGCGTGGCCGAGTTCCTCCGCTTCGTCGTCAGCCAGGAAGGACAGGCGGCGGTACAGCGCGACGGAAAGTACCTGCCGCTGACTGCGGACGTGGCCAAGGCGCAGCTCAAGGCGATCGACGAGTTGACGAGGTCAACGGTGCCGACTCGTGCCGCGGCTAAGTGAGGAAGAAGACGGCGAAGCAGCGGCGTTGCGCTATTTCCATGCCGAGATGCTCACAGCGCGAGCAGCGCTCCTGCGGCGAGATGGTTCGTCCAGAGAGAGGTCGAGAGGTCCCCGCCCGGCGCGGACACGCGTAAGTGTGCAAACGTGAGCCGGTACTCGACAAAGAGGCCCGCCGGACCGGCGAACCGCCATTGGAACCCGGCCGCTGCCTTGAGCGACACTCCACGGAACCACTGGTACTCGTCAACCGCGGTGGTCCCCGACTCCGCCTCGACGTGCGGGATGAGCGTGCCAGCGCCGAGCGCCACATAGGGCTGCACCGGGCCGGCTCGGGTGCGCCAGTCGAGATCGATCATGAGATGGTTGAGCCCGTGCGAGAAGCTCAGCCGGCTCAATGCGGGCGCCATGCTTCCGCTCGCGGCATACGCTTTGTCGTGAAAGAAATCGATCGCCAGTCCCCATCCGCTCCGTTCGAAGAAATACGCGGCGCGCAAACCGTAGTACGGCGGCGCTCGCAGCGAGCGCGTTTCCCACTGGACGGCGCGAAAGCTCTGCCCGGCAAGCGTGACGTCGGACTCTGCGGTTGACGACACGCCGAGATATGCCGCGACCTGCGTCTCGGCGCGGACCGGCGCCGCGACAATCAGCGAGGCTATCGTCGCAAGCGGTGTGACGCGCGGAAGGAGCAGCATCGCGTTTGGTCCACTGGCATCCGATTCTATGCGTCGCGGCCGAGATTGCGCCAGGGCGTTCCGGGCTTCTCCACGGGGCCTGACGCGATCCGTTACCTGGCGTTGACGACCGCGATCGCGTTCATTGCCCGGCTGACGAAGCGGCTGGTGTAGAGATCGGCGGCACGGACCCGCGAAACGTCGCCGCTCCCGCGCCAGCGGCCTTCGTCGCTTTCGTCGAAAACGGCTGAGAGATTGACGTCCACCGCCAGCTGCGCCTCCTCGGGAGAGATCGAATAATCGCCGCGGGTATACGTCGGCAGCGCGGCGCGGATCAGCTCCAGCTCGGCTCGCCGATCCTTCGCGGCAAAGTAATCCGCCGGCAGCCGGGCTGCGATCTCCTCCGCCGAGTGCGAATTGACGAATCGCATCGCCCGCACCAGCGCGTTCACCAGCCGCTGCGCCATCTCCGGCCGCTTCGCGATGGTCTGCGGTGACATCAACAGCGCCTGCGCGGGAAACCGCGCACCGAGCGCCCTCGCGGTCGATTCGCCGCTGTCCAGGTCGTACAGCGTGCTCGCGAGCCCGGTGGCGAGCAGCGCCGAGGTGATCGGCTCCTGGAAGGTCATCACGTCGACGGTGCCTTCCTTCAGTCCCTTGACGACCGCCTCCTCCCGGCCGGCCTTCCCCATCATCACCGACGCGTACGCGCCCGCGCCGGACTTCCTCGCCAGATAACGGGTGAGCACGCTCTTCATCCCGTAGCCCGCGCCCGCCGCGACGTTCCTGCCGGTGAAATCGGCAGCGCTGGCGACCCAACCCTTTGCCCGATCCGCGACCAGCACCTTCATGCCCGGCGCGTCGTTGAAGAGCATCACCGCCTGCACCGGAAACCCGTGCCGCGCACCGTAGATGGCGTGGTTGAACCAGCAATAGGCCGCATCGATCCGACCCTTCGCCAGCGGCTCCTGCATCAGGTAGTCCTCGCCGGTGATCTTCTCGACGTCGACGCGCTGGAGCTCGATCCCTTCCTGCTCGAAATACCCGAGGCTCTCGGCCAGCCGCACGACGATGGGGTCCTCATCGATACTCATCCGCACCTTGATCGCCGACGCTTTCTGGATCACGCGCAGCTCGTTTGGCGTCGAGGTCGAATCGAGCTTCTTCACCTGTTCCGCCGCGGCGGCCGCGGTCAGCGGCAGATAGCCGCCCGCGCGCGCCACGTCCGCCTGACCTTGCTTGCTGAGCACGTAGCGGAGAAGCTCGCGCAGCTTCGGATCGACGCCGGCGGCCTCGCTCTTCTCGTTATCGATGTTGAAGACGGCGTAGACCGGCCGCGACAGCGGATAGCTGCGGTCGGCCACCGTCTCGCGCGTGGGGTTGACGTACGGCCCCGCGGCCGTCTCCGCCAGCGGGAGCGCTTTCACGCCGGCTGCCGCGGAATCGAGCGACGCGTAGGCGATGCCGGAAGGGTCATTGCTCAGATCGGCGATCATCAGCGCGGGGTCGGCGTACTCGCGCAGGTCTTCGTTCCACAGGTCGGCGCCATGCATGACGCGCGACTGGAAGTACGTGATCGCGCCCGCTCCCTCGAGCGGCGGCGCGTAGACATGGATCGGTTTGTCGGCCCAGGCGCCGGTCGCGCCGAGCTGTCCCCAGGTGCGGACGTTCAGTTCCGGCCCGCGCGCGGCGGTCACGTCCCAACTCAGGCCGTTCCAGCCGCCGCCGCGCTGCGCACCGAAGATCGCGTCGAGCTGCTGCACCGTCAATTTCGCGATCGGATTGTCGCGATGCACGAAGACGGCGTACGCCGGCGACTTGTCGGGCGTGGCGAAGCTGCCGGTAGCGACCTCGACCTGGACCGGAAAGACCCACGAGCGCTCGTAGGTCCCGTAGTATTCGAACGGGTTCATCGCGCGGCCCATCAGCGCGAGATCGGCGGTGCGCATCTCGAGGCCGTAAATCCCCGACGCGGTCCCTTTGAGCCAGCTTTCGAAGCGGACGTCCGGATGGAAGCGGCGGAAACCCTTCTCCCAGCGCTGGAGCAGCGCGGCCATCTGGTCGTTGCCGCTCACGCGGACCGTACCGGACACGTGCTGCGCCGGGTGGTATTCGGGCAGCGCCGCCACAACGAGCAAGGCTGCGATGAAGGCGCTCATTCGAGTTTCCTCAGCTCGGTCTCGACCTGCTCCGCGCTCAGCGGGATGAAGATGCGGCTGTCGGCGACGATCTGCTGACCTTCGCGGCTCAGCACGAACCGGACGAATTCCTTGTCGCGCGCCGACAGCGGATGTCCCGGCACGCGATTCAGATAGAGGTAAGCGCCGTTGCGCATCGGATAGCTCCCGTCGAAGAAGCTCTGCGCGCTCGGAGCGACGAACGGGCCGCCCGGCGTCGCTGCGAGCGGCAGCACCTTTACGTCCGACCCGAGCGCGTTGATGACGCGCTTGAAGGTGAAGCCCATCGCGAGCGGGTCGTTCTGCACGCCCTCGACGATCTCCTGGTCGTGCGTCTTCCCGCGCGCCTTCAGCGCGATGTCCGCGCGCGGGCCCTCGACCAGCGCCGGGTTCCATTTCTGCCCGCCGTGGAAGGCCTCGCGCTCGATCAGGTCCGCCCAGTTGCTCAGCGTGACGTCGGAGCCGTGCAAATGGATGGGTTTGTCGGCCCACTCGCCGGTCAGGCCGAGCTGTCCCCAGGTGCGAATGTTCTTCTCCGGCCCGCGTGCCGCCGCGGTGGACCATTTGGTACCCACCCACGCGCCGGTGCGCTGGGCGCCGAAGATGCCGTCGATCTGATCGAGCGTGAGGCCAGCGAGCGGATTGCTCTTGTGAACCACGAACATCAGTCCCGGTGTCGAGCCCTCCGGATCGTCATACGACCCGTTGGCGAACTTGATCTCCAGGGGCGCGTACCCGAATGCGCCCTGGAACGCTTCCAGCGTCGAATGCCATGTGCGGTGGCCCATGAGGCCCACGTCGGCCTTCCCCGTGACGAGCCCCGCGAACGCCTGCGAGGTATTGATCAGGTACGCTTGCAGACGGACGTGACCCTGCCTGTCGCGGAATTCTGTCGCCCACTTTCCCACCAGGGACTCGAGCGGCGTGCCGTAGATGCGCACCACGCCGAGCGCCTGCTGCTGCGGCCGATACGGCGGGAGCGCGCTCAAGTCGTACTTCGCCGGCTGGTACGGCGTCGGCACAGCAACGAGCAGGCCGAGCAGGGCCAGGGCCGTCATGGTCAATCCAGCTTCCGGCGCTGCTCCCGCAGCGCGTTCGCGGTGAGCGGTAAGTACTTGCCGTCGCGCGCCACTGCCTGCTGGCCCTGGCGGCTCAGGATGTAGCGGATGAACTCGCGCACCTTCGGATCCACCGGCGTGCCAGGCTTGCGATTGACGTAGAAGAAGGTCTCGCCGATCAGCGGATAGCTGCGGTCGTGCACCGTCTCCAGCGTGAGCGGCACATACGGCCCGCCCTGCTTCACGGCGATGGTCACCGCCTTGGTCTTCGGCGTGAGGTTCATCACGCCGCCGTATCCGATGCCGTAGCGATCCTCGTCGAGGTGCTCCATCACTTGCTGCGCGCCGGTGATGAGCTTGCCGTTCGCATCGGTGAAGTTGGCGAACAGCTTGATGCGCTCGTTCCACTTGTCGCTGCCCATCAGGATCGGGTTGGCGATGCGCAGGCTCTGCTCGTAGCGGAGGTTCAGGCCGTAGGGGTTGATCGGCTTGTCCTTCCACTCGCCGGTCAGGCCGAGCTGGCCCCAGGTGCGGATGTCCTTTTCCGGGCCGCGGGCGACGTCGCGGTGCCACTCGAAATCGGGCCCCCAGCCGCCTTCGCGGGCGGCGCCGAAGATGCCGTCGAGCTGGGCGAAGGTGAGCTTCGAGATGGGGTTGTCCTTGTTGACGAAGATGCCGAGCGCGTTGCTCCACCCGGCCACGTTGTACGAGCCCGTGGTGGAGACGATCTCGGTGACGTCGTAGTCGTACTCGCGCTGGAACGCGAGGCGCTCCGACCAGAGGATGCCGCGCCCGGTGATGCCGATGTCGGCGGCGCCCGCCCACAAGGCGCCCACCGCGGTGGCGGCGCTCTTCAGGTTCCATTCGATCTGGATGCCCGGCTGGGCTTTGCGGAACTCCTCCTCCCAGACCTGCGCAAGGCCGCTGTCGGCGAGGTAGTTGTTGCCCCAGATCCGCAACGTGCCGGAGACTTGTTGCTCGGACTCGTAGGCGGGCAGACCGGAAAGATCGAAGCGGTCGGCGGGATAGAACGTCTTGGCCCCGCGCTCACGGACGAACCGCTCTCGGGTTTTCTGCAGCGCGAGAGCGTCCTGGCTACCGCTCGGCGCGCCTCCGGCGAGAAGTACGGCAGGGAGCAGGAGCAGGCCGACGACAATCTTCAATGCGGACATGTGGGCGCCTCCTTCAGAGTTGCGAGAGGATTACGCGCCCCCCTGAACCAAGCCTGAACAGCCGATGAATTCCGCTTCAGCGGCGCGTTCAGGTTGGCGCAAGGTTCTCCGGGCAGGCTTCCCCTATGCTGACTCGCATCGCGTTGGCGCTGTCGCTGCTCGCTGTTCCCTCGCTCGCGCAGGTCTCCAGCCCTGAGGACGTCCGCAAATCGCTCGCGGCGCAGAAGGAGCGCGCCGGCGTGGTGGCCGAGCGCGGCGAGAAGCCGCACTACACCCGCAAGTTCGACTTGAGCGGCCTGCCCCACTACGTCCCGCAGAAGCAACTCACCGGCTGGATCCGCCTGCACGGCAGCAACTACCTGGCCGACGGCAAGCTCGGCGAATACTGGCGCGACGGATTCGCGAAGTTCCAGCCCGGGCTGCGCATCTCCTTCTACCTTCCGACGGCGGCCGTGGCGTTCGCTGCGCTCTATTACAACCAGGCCGACCTGGCGATGGGCCACCGGCCGGGGTTCTACGACCTGCTCGCATACCAGCGCGTGATGGGCTTCGACCCGCTCGAGATCACCGCCGTCACCGGCTCGTACGACGTCGCGGGCTGGGAAAACTCGACGGTGATCCTCGTCAACAACGACAACCCTCTCAAGGGCATCACCCTCGAACAGCTCGACGGCGTGTTCGGCGCGGCCCGCGACGGCGGCTGGGCGGGGACCAACTTCCGCCCCGACTGGGCGCGCGGCCCGGAGAAGAACATCCGCACCTGGGGCCAGCTGGGTCTGAAGGGCGAGTGGGCCGACAAGCCCATCCACGTCTACGGATTCAACCTCCGCTACAACACCGCCACCGACTTCGCTGACAAGGTACTCAAGGCGAGCGACAAGTGGAACGAGAACATCCACGCCTATGCGCACATCGTTCAGCCCGACGGCAAGCGATACATCCAGGCCGACCAGATCACCGACGCGCTCGCGCGCGACAAGTACGGCATCGCCTACAACCGCTACCGCGGCGAGCGGCCGAACATCCGGCGACTGGCAGTGGCCGCGACCGACGGCGGGCCGTTCGTCGAGCACACGCTGGAGACGGTGCAGAACCGCACCTATCCGCTCTTCCAGGAAGCCTATTTTTATACGAGCGTGAAGCCCGGGACGGCACTCGAACCGAACGTGAAGGAGTTCCTCCGGTACGTCCTGAGCCAGGAAGGCCAGGCGGAAGTGCAGCGCGACGGCAAGTACCTGCCGCTGACAGCGGCGATCGTGCGGGAGCAACTCAAGAAGCTCGACGAAGCCCACTAGCCCCTGCCGCACCGACTTTCATGAGTGCAGCAGGCACGGTACCGTGCCGCGCTGAATGGCCACGCCACCGATCACAACCCATCGCGGGGCGAACCCATCGCTGATTGTCTTCCTCGCATGGCGGGACTTGCGGAGCAGTCCGTTGACGGCCGCCGTGCTCGTCGCCGCCGTAGCGGTTGGGGTCGCCTTTCAGGTGCCGAACACCGCAAACATTCTCGGATACGAAGCGGAAATGCTCGAGCAAGGGGTGAAATCGGGCTTCGGCGACGTGCGCGTTTATCCGCGACAGGGCCGTCGCATCGATGAGGCAGCGACGACGCTCGACCGGCTGCGGTCCACGCCCGGCGTCCGCGCGGTTGCGGCAGTGTTGATCCTTCCGGCCGTCGTCGGACGCGACCAGGCATTCCAGAGCGTGGCCGCGCTTGCCGTCGACGCTCCCGATGGCCGCCGGCCCTTCCGGCTCGTCGAGGGGCAGGCGCTGCCACCCGGCGACCGGCATGGAGTGCTGCTCGGGCGCAGTCTCGCGCGCCGGCTCGGGGTCCGTGTCGGCGACGAAGTGAAGCTCCGCGTCGTCCTCGGGCGCGAGCAACTCGACGAAGACGTAGGCCGGTACCGCCTGACGGTGCGCGGGCTCTTTGCCGGCGCGTTCACGGTCTGCGCGACCGATTCCATCGTCGTCGATCGCCGTTTTCTCGCAAGCGAGCTCGGCAATCCGGACGCGACCGACATGCTCCTCGTCTATTCCGACGATCCCGATCGCGCCGGCGCTCTGTCGGCGCGGCTTGCCGGTTCCTTTCCGGGGCTCGACGCCCGCACCTGGGCGGAGGACAGCGCGCTGTTGCGCAATGCCATCCATGGCAGCGCAGCCGTGGCGGCGTCATCGAGCGCGATGGTGCTGGTCGCCGTGGCCTTGCCGGTGGCCGCGCTCCTCTACCTCCGTTCCGTAAACCGGAGAAGGCAAGTCGCGCTCATGGCTGCAATGGGGATCGGGGGGTCGGAAGTGTTCGTCGCATTTCTCCTCCAGGCGCTACTCATCGGGCTCGTCGGCGTCGCGCTCGGCTGTCCGATCGCCTACGGGCTCCTGCGCTACTTCCGCGCCCATCCGATCTTCGAGATGGAGGAGTTCGTCCTCCGGCCGGTCGAGGCGATCCGGACCTTCGTCTGGCCCGCCGTTACGGTGCTCGTCGCGACGGTCCTGTCCGGCGTCTATCCGGCCTGGCGCGCGGCGCGAATCGATCCGGCGGAGATCCTCCGCCGCGGCGCATGAACGGCGCCGAAATGGTGCGCGCCGAAGCGCTCGCCCGTCGCTTCGGCGAAGTCACGGCCGTCGGCGGCGTTTCGCTGAGCATTGCCGCCCGGGAGTGGGTGTCGCTCATCGGTCCTAGCGGTTGCGGCAAGACCACGCTGCTTCAGATGCTCGGCCTGCTCGATCGCCCGACGGCAGGTCGGCTGACGCTCGCAGGCGTCGATCCATGGGACCGCAGCCCGTCAGAGCGCAGCAGACTTCGCCGCGAACAGCTGGGCTTCGTATTTCAGGGCAACAACCTGATCGATCACCTGACGGCGCGCGAGAACGTCGCCCTTCCAGCGTGGCGGCTCCTGGGACGACGTCTCGCCGCGCTCGCCGCCGCCGATGCGCTCCTCGAACGGCTGGGACTCTCCTCGCGCGCCGGGACGCCCGCCGCCGCTCTTTCGATGGGAGAAGCGCAGCGCGTGGCGATTGCCCGCGCCCTCGTCAACCGTCCCGGATTGGTCCTCGCCGACGAACCCACCGGCAACCTCGACTCGGCGTCGACCAAAACCGTGATGGCCGCGTTCGCGGAGGTATGCATCGCTGGATCTGCGCTGCTGGTCGTCACGCACGACGCGGGCGTGGCCCGTCACGCCAACCGGATTCTTGCGATGTCCGATGGACGCCTCGTCGGCTAGTCGGGACTAGACGGCGCCGTCCACCACGATCGTCGCCCCGTTCATGTAGGAATTGCCGTCGGAAACGAGGAACGCCACCACGCTTGCGATCTCCTCGAACGTGCCCACGCGGCCCACGGCGCAATGGCGCAGATAATCATCGCGCTTCGCCGGCGGCACGTTCACGCTGACCCCCTCTTCGAGGATCCCCGGGGCGATGCAGTTCACGGTAACGCCATAGCGGCCGATCTCTTTTGCCAAGCCTTCCGTGAAGCCCTTCAGCGCCGCTTTGGCGGTGCAGTAATGTACCGGCGCCTCCAGCATCTTCACGCCGGCGAGCGAGCTGACGTTGAGGATCCTGCCGCGACGCATCCGGATCATGCCGCGCAGCACGCCTTGGGTGACGAGGAACGCGCCCTTCACGTGCACGTCCATCATCTTGTCCCAGTCGTCCTCTTGCATCAGCGCAAGGGGCACGACCTGGCCCACGCCGGCGTTGTTGACGAGCACGTCCACCGGCGCGCCTGCTTCGGCCTCGATGGCGCGGACCATGGCGTCGATCGCCACCTTGTCCAGGACCGAGGCGCGAAAGGCCCACGCCCGCGCGCCCGAGCTGCGAAGCTCGTCGAGGGTTCGGCGCGCATCTTCGTCGGAGCGGCTGTAGTTGAACGCCACCGCCGCCCCCTCGCCGGCGAGCGTCCTGCAGATGGCGCGGCCCAGCCCGCGGGAGCCCCCGGTCACCAGCGCCACCTTTCCCTCGAGCAGTCGCGTGCTCATCCGGCGCTCACCACGGGCAGCCTCCTGCCCCCGAGGCCGTTGGCTCCAGGGCGCGCGAAATCCGCCACCGCGGTGTCCGGTCCCTTCGCCGCGCCGCGGTGGAACATGTTGAACCCGCAGGCGGGCATGACCCGCCCGTCCGCTTGCGGGTAATGGTGACAGCACTTGCGCAGCCGCTCGAGGTCGAAATCGTGCCGGTCCATGTAATGGTGGAGGAAGATCGACTTTGCCCGGCCTTCGCCGATGCGCACCGCCTCCTTGGGAGACAGCAGCCGGTCGGGAAACATCTGCAAGAGCAGCGCGCGAAGCGCGACGAGCACGTCTGGACCGCGCTCGATCTCGTCCTGACGCGCGAACACGTCGTGGATCACCTCATGCAGCGCCTCGTGGATCTGCTCGTTCGCGGGCAGCGTCGCCGACGACCGCAACAGCGTTCCAAAGCGGGAGAAATCCACGAAGCGTCCGAATGGCAGGTGCGTGTCGTCCTCGAGCTTCATCAGATAGGTGAGCGAGACGCACTGCGGATGCGAGCACGGCAGCGGGTAGAAGTCGGACTTGCGTAGCTTGCCGCCGGTCTGTTCCTCGATGCGCTGGATGACGCCCGGAATGGTCAAGCGATCCATCGGATCGCCCGGGTACTTCCCGCCGCCGTAGCCGGTAAAGGCCGCCGGTTGGAAGTTCAGCGAGAGGATGTGGTCCTCGCGCAAGAGCAACTCGACTGCCTGCCCGATCTGGTGCTCGTTGGCGCCGCGGGTGGCGACGAAGACGAGCTGCGTGGGGATCCGCAGCTCCTTGAGGATGCGCAGCGCTGCGTCTTTCTCCGCCACGAGATCGCGGCCACGGATCTTCTCGTGCGTGTCGGCCGTGAAGCCGTCGAGTTGCAGCGCCACGTAGGCGCCGCTCTCCCGGATCGCCTCCGCGAAGGCGTGGTCCCGCCCGAGGCGCAGCCCGTTGGTGATGATCACCACCCGGCCGATCTCGGGCCGGGTCGCGATGCGAACGAGGTCGAGGATCTGCGGATGGCTGGTGGGCTCGCCGCCGGAGAGCGCGACCGACTCGCACATTCCTTCGCGGTGGACCATGCCGTCGATGATCCGCTCGAAGTCGGCGAGCGAGATGTGCGACGAATACCGGTTGTTGACGATGCAGATCGGGCACTCCAGGTTGCAGTGGTCCGTCACCTCGACGATGGGCAGGCAGGTGTGCTGCTCGTGCTCGTCGCAGACGCCGCAGTCCGTCGGGCAGCCATGCTCCGCCTTCCGCGAGAAGTGCAGCGGCTCGGTGCCGGCGCGCGCGAAGGCGTAGGCGCGCACGTAGTAGAGAGCGTCCTCGCTGACCAGCGCCTCGGACTTGCCACAGGAAGGGCAATCCTTGCGGAAGTAGACCTTGCCGGCGCGCAGCACGACCTCCACCTCGAGCAGCCGCAGGCAGTGCGGGCACACGGAGGTGGTGTGCTTGAAGACGCGGTCCACGGGAGAAGCAGCATCCGCTTCGCCACGGGCGAGGAACGCGGCGACGAAGGCGGCCGCGTCTTGATGATGAAGTCGCTCGACCGGCCCGCAGCTCTCGCAGCGCAGCAGCGCCCAGACCTGGCCGCCGCGCAAGACGATCCGCGCCTCACCGCGCCGCTCGCATTTCGGGCAGGGTATGTACTCGTGAGCGAAGAAGGTATGCGGCTTGTCAGGCCGCGTCCGCGTCGGTTCGCAGATCGCGCAGTCCATCGTGCCCTCCGCGCGGTTTCGCAGCATCCTCCACAACCGGACCGTCGCCGTCAATGCGGTGCATGCGTTTTCCGCCGGGGATATAGTCGCCGCTCCGATGCGGTACTTTCTCCTCGATCGGATCCTCACGCTGCGGCCGCCGGAGAGCGCGACGGCCGTCAAGTGCGTGTCGCTGGCGGACGACGTCTTCGCCGATCATTTTCCCGGACAGCCGGTGATGCCTGGAGCGCTGCTCATCGAGGCCATGGCCCAACTCGGGGGCGTCCTGGTCGAGGCAACGTTGCGCGAGCGCGGCCATGATCACCTTCACGCGATGCTCACCATGGTCGATCGGGCGAAGTTCCGCGAGGTGGTGCGGCCCGGTGACCGGCTCGAGTTGGAGGCGATCGGCCTCGCGGCGCGAGAGGAAGGCGGCCAGGTCCGTGCGCTGGCGCGCGTCGACGGAAAACTCGTCGCCGAAGCGGACCTGACGTTCGCGTTCGTGAAGATCGCGAACCCGAAGCTCATCCAGCGCCGGCGTGAGGCATTGCAGATCTGGCTGGGCGGATCGGTTGGAGAGTAGCGGTGCGGCGGCCCGTGTTCGTCAACGGAGTCGGTGCGTTCACCGCGCTCGGCGCAACCTGGCCTCAGACGTGCGCTGCGCTGGCGGATGGCGCTTCCGCCGTGCAGCCGGTGCGCGTCTTCGATGCGACCGGTTTTCCTTCTTCCCATGCGGCGGCGATCGATCGGGTCCCGCCCGGCGCGCCCGATCGCCGCCTTTCGTTCGCGCTGCCCGCGGCGCGCGAGGCGTGGGACGCGGCGGGGCTGAAGAGCACGCCTGCCGAGCGAATCGGGGTCTTCGTCGGTGCAGAGACGGGCCGGCCGGACTTCGAGACGCTGGTCGCGCTCGCGCGGGCGTCCGCGCGCGACCAAGGGCTGGATGAGTCGCGGCTGATCAAGGCGCTGCAGGCGCGCGCATCGGCGCTCGCTCCGGGCGAGGTCTCGCCCGCCGCGGTGGCCTTCCGGCTCGCCGCCGAATTCGGGACGCGCGGTCCCTGCGCGACCGTGTCGCTCGCCTGCGCTTCCGGAGCCGCCGCCATCATCGAGGCGGCTCGTTCCCTGCGCGCCGGCGAATGCGACGTGGCGCTCTGTGGCGGCGTCGGCGCGGATGTCGATCCATTGCTCCTCGCCGCGTTCGGTTTGCTGGGCGCCCTGAGCGCTTCGGGCGTATCGCGACCCTTCGACCACCGGCGCGACGGGTTCGTGCTCGGCGAGGGTGCCGCCATGGCGGTGCTGTCCTGCCGTCCTGCGGCCGTCGAGCTCGAGGGTGTGGGCCGCACGCTGGATGCGCACCACATCACGGCCCCGGCGCCCGACGGAGGCGGCGCCATCCGCGCCATGCGCCTCGCGCTCGCCGATGCCGGCCGGCACTCGGTCGAGGTCGTCCAGGCGCACGGCACCTCGACGCCGCTCAACGATGCCGTCGAGGCCCGGGCGTTGCAAGCGGTCTTCGGTGAGAGGCTGGGCACGGTTCGCGTCAGCTCCGTCAAGGGCGCACTCGGTCACACGATCGCAGCGGCAGGAGCGCTCGGATTCCTCGCCGGCGCGGAGGCGGTCGCGAGGGGAACCGTTCTCCCCACTGCCGGCCTCGAACAACCCGACCCGGACTGCTCGCTTTCGCATGTGATGGGACGGGCAGTGACGATGCGGGTCGACGCGGCGCTGGTGAATGCGTTCGCCTTCGGCGGCGCGAACTGCAGTCTCGTGCTGGCGAGGGCGGCATGAGCGACGCCGTTGCCATCGTCGGCGCCGGCGCGGTCAGCGCCTACGGGGTGGGCTGGCGCGGGCTGGGGAAGTCTCTCGTCAAGCTGGCGGTGGCGCCTTCGGTGGAGTTGGCCGCCTCGCATCCCGGCGTGCTTTGCTCCTCGGTCAGCGAGGTCCCCTCGAGGTTGGACGCGGGCGATGCGCGCGCTCGCAAGCTGATGTCACGAGCCGCGCGCCTGGGCGCCATCGCAATGCGGGAGGCCCTGGTCGATGCCGGCTTTCATGATCGTCGCGAGGAGATCGGCGCCTGGATGGGAGTCGGCGCCTCGGGCGTCGCGATGCAGGACGTACCGTGCATCCTCGCAGAGAGCGTCCGCGAAGGCGCGCTGTCGCTCGAAAAGCTCGGTGAGCGCGGAATCGCAGCTTGCAACCCGCTCTTCACCTTCCAGACCCTCAACAATTTCTCGCTCTGTCACGGAGCCATCCTCGAAGGGCTCGGCGGTCCGAACGGAGCCTTCTTCTCGCGCGGCGCAGGCACCGTAACGGCTTTGGCCGAGGCGGTGCATTCCCTTCTCGAAGGAGACTGCGATCGCGCGGTGGCAGGCGGGGCCGACACTGCGCTGCACCCGATCACCTGGGCAGAGCTCGTTCGCGACGGCTTCGCAAATCGGGGCCTGATGCCGGGTGAAGGAGCGGCAGTCCTCGCGCTCTGCCGGCGGTCGGAGCGCCCGCTCGCGCTCCTCCGGTCGGTGGCCGCCGTTCCCGAGGGCGGCGACATCGCATCGCTGACGCTTCCCTCGCACGCCGATCTGGTCGTGCTCGCGCCCTGGGGAGCGCCGGCCCGAGCGCTCCTTTCCGATCTTGCCGCCAGCCGCTGCAGCGCCTGTCGCACGATCGATGTGAGCCTGACGCTCGGCGATTCGCTGGCAGCAGCACCCCCGTTGGCCTGGGTTGCCGCCCTGGATTTGCTGAAATCCGGCGAGACGGCCCTGGTGTTGAGCGCGGGCGTCGATGGGTGCATCGGGAGCGTCGTGCTGCGGCAGGGGGGGCCGTGAGGCGGGCGGTCATCAGCGGCGCGGGCGTCGTGTCCCCCTTCGGCGTGGGTCTGCAGCCGTTGCTCGATGCGCTCGCTGCAGGGCGCGCCGCGGTCGGACCCATCCGCTCGTTCGACGCGAGCCACTTTCCGGTGCGCGTCGCAGGCGAGGTCCCTCTCTCCACCATCGCGCCTGCGTGGCTCGCCGGAAAGTTGGCCGGATTTGGGCCCGCGGATCTGCTCGTGCACGACCTGGAGCGCGACGGGTCGTTGCGAGACCGCAAGGTTCCGTTCGCGCTGCTGGCGGCCGCCGAGGCCTGGCGCGCAGCAGGCTGTGGCCCCGCCGAGCAACACGCCTCGCTGTCGATCGCCATCGGACTCGAGCAGGCCTTTCTCGAAGATTTCGCGCCGATCTGGCGCGAGGGTGCGATCGACTGGACAGCCCAGGCCGCGGCCTCGCTTCCCTTCGTACGGTTCCGCTCGCCTGTCGATCTCGCCGCCCGCTCCGTCCGGCAATTGCTCGAGCTGCGCGGTCTCGCCGTGATCCACGCGAGCGCCTGCGCCGCCGGCGGGCTGGCCGTGGCGCACGCCGCGGCTCTCGTCGAGCGCGGCGAGTCGGACGTCGTGGTTTGCGGCGGGACGGACTCCATGGTCAATCCGTTGGGTATCGGCGGACTGGCGCGCATTGGAGCGCCTTCGCCGCGCAACGAGCCGGACGCATGCCGCCCATTCGATCGCCGCCGCGACGGCCTCGCCATCGGTGAGGGCGCCGCCATGTTCGTCGTCGAGGACGAGCGCCGTGCGGAGGCGCGCGGAGCCACTGCCCTCGCTCGCGTGCTGGGCTGGGGCAGCACGCAAGACGGGTATCGCGCGACCACGCCGCGGCCCGACGGCGCCGCCGCGCGCCGCGCCATGGAGCTGGCACTCTCTCGCGCCGGTCTTTCACCGGCGGAAGTCGGGTACGTCAACGCGCACGGCACCGGCACGCCGCTGAACGATCCCGCGGAGGCCCGCGCCATTCGCGGAGCGTTCGGTGCACAGGCGGAACGCATCCCCGTCAGCTCGATCAAGGGCGCGGTCGGGCATCTGATGTCCGCGTCCGGAGCGATCGAGCTGGCCTCGTGCTTGCTTGCCTTCCAGCGGGATCTTCTTCCCGGCACCGCGCATCACCGCGAGCCCGATCCGGACTGCCCGCTGCCAGTGATCGGCGAGCAACCGCGGCATGCAACGATTGACGTCGCCCTCTCCAATTCGTTCGGCTTCGGTGGCCAGAACGTTTGCCTGGCGCTCGGACACCCTGGAGGGCGGAAATGATCGCAGCAATTGCGGGCCGCGCCTGGCGCACGCCGCTCGGCGGCTCGATCGAGCGCGTCGTGTCGCGGTGGCTCGCCGGGGAGCACGCCGTCCAGCCCGCACCGCATGTGGTCCCGGGAGCATGCCAGCTGCGGTGCGCAATTCCGGACCAGCCCGCGCCCTGCCGCAACGACCGGTTCCTCGACAGGGTCGGGCTCCTCGCGCTGGAAGTCGGACGCGAGGCGATGGCGGGCGCCGGTTTCGCGCCGGGCGATCCGCGACTCGAGCGCACCGCTTTGTTCGCCGCCACCGGTGGGCTCCGCGCGCGCTGGGACGACCTGGTCCGCGCTCTCGCGCGGCAGCGAGACGACGGCGCCGGCCTTTGGGATCGGGGGCTCGCGCAGATGCATCCGTTCTGGATGCTGCAGCAGCTTTCCAACAACGTGCACGCCCTGCTCTCGATCGACCTGCAGATCCGCGGCGACGGTGCCACCTTTGCGGGAGCGATTGCCGGCGCCGAGGCGCTGTGCGCCGCAGGGCGCGCTCTCGAGGCCGGCGCCGTCGACGCTGCGCTGGTCGTCGCCTATGACTCGCTGCTCGATCCGCAGTCGGTGGCGGACTTGACCGAGCGCCGGGTGGCCACCCGCGCCGACCTCACCCACTGGCGCCCGCCCTACGATGAACGGGCGGAGGGCGCGGTGCCCAGCGAAGGCACGGCGGCCGTCCTCCTCGTGCGAGCTGCCGCCGGGAAAGGACTTCCGCTCCTCTCCTGCATAGCAGGTGTGGACGCTGACCCGCTTCCCTCCGGCGAACCGCGAGCGCAGCGCCTCGCCGAAATCGCTGCGCTCGTCTCTCATTGCGAAAGGATCGTCGACGGGGCGGCCTGGGCACGACCTGAGATGGATTTCGCCGAGCGCGAGTCCCTCGCCGGCGTGTTGCCGGAATCGGCGCGACTCCTGGCGAGCGCGGCGTCGCTGGGCCGTCTCGGCGCGGCCGCGCCCGTGGTCCAGGCGATCGCAGCGGCCGAGATCCTGCGCCGGGGCGTGCTGCCGTCCATCGCCGGACTCGAACATGCCGCACCCGGTGCTCTGCATCCGGTCGCCGTGCCAACCCCCGCCGAAGAGACGTCCGCGCTGCTCCTCAGCGCGGGAGCGCCAGGTCTGGTCGCTGCCGTCCGGGTGGAGGTCCCGTGAACGCGGGCGTCGCGTGGGTCACGGGAGCGTCGGGCAGCATCGGCCGCGCCGTGATCCTCGAGCTGGCACGCCGCGGACTCTCCGTCGGCATCGGGTTCCGAAGCTCCGAGGCCGCGGCCTCACGGGTGGCGGAAGAGGCTGCGCGGCTCGGTGTCAGCACGCAGCTCCTCCGCGGCGATGTGGCGGCTTGGAACGACGTCCAGCGCACTGGCGAGGAGCTGGTCACCGGTCTGGGACCGCCGGACGTGCTCGTCTGCGCGGCGGGCGTCACGCGCGACTCCCTGCTCGGCGCGAGCGAGCCCGCGGACTTCGACGAGGTGATGCGCGTGAACTTCCTCGGCGCGGTCCACGCCTGCCGGGCGGCCTCACGGCACATGATCGCGCGCCGGCGGGGAGCGATCGTGCTCGTCTCGTCCGTTGCCGCCCAGCGCCCCGGCCGCGGGCAATCGAACTACGCCGGTTCCAAGGGAGCGGTCGAAGCCTTTGCGCGCTCGATCGCGGTCGAGCTGGCTCCCCGGGGCATTCGCGTCAACGTGGTCGCGCCGGGCGTCATCGAAACCACGATGTCCGCGGACCTGCTCGCCCTTGCGCGAGACGAGGTGAATCGGCGTATCCTCTTGCGCAGGCCGGGCACTGCCGAGGAAGTGGCGCGCGTGATCGCATTCCTCTGCAGCGATGAAGCAAGCTACGTGACTGGCCAGGTCTGGAACGTCGACGGGGGGTTCAAGCTCGAATGAATGGCCCCACGAACCTCGAATGGTTGCGCGGCCGCCGCAGCGTCCGCGTCTTCGCTCCGCGATCGATCGATCGCGCGCTGCTGGAGCGGATTCTGGAGGCCGCGATCACGGCGCCGTCGAGCACCAACCGCCAACCCTGGCGGTTCGCAGTCGTGACCGCAGCTCCAATCCGCGCCGCGCTGGTCGATGCCGTGCGCAGCAGGACGGAGGCGATGAAGGACATCATTCGTCGATCGCACCATGCCGAGGAATTCGGCAGCTACGGCGACTTCTTCTTCGAGCCGCTGGAGACGGCGGCAGCCATCGTCGTGCCCCAGTACCGGGAGTATCCCGACCTGCTCGCCGAGCTGATCCACTCCGGCGGAGGCGATCCGGCGACGCTTCCCACCGCCTCTGCCATGCAGGCAGAGCTCTGCTCGACGAGCGCGGCAACCATGGCGCTCCTGCTGCAGGCGCACGCGGAGGGGCTCGGCGCCTGCTGGATGGCGGGACCGATGGTTGCGCGCGACGAGGTCCAATCGCTGCTCCGCATCGTGCCGCCCTGGCGGATGGTCGGCGCCGTCGCGTTGGGCTGGCCGGCGGAAGCGCCTCAGGCGCGGCCGCGCAAGCCCATCAGCCAGGTCGTGCAGTGGCACGACGAGCAAGGGGACAAGGATGAGCGAATCGACGCGCGTACCTGAGCGGGTCCGTGAGATCGTCGCCGAAGCGCTCGCGCGGTCCCCATCGGACGTGCGGCTCGACTCGATCCTGATGGCCGATCTCGGGGCGGAGTCGCTCGACTTCCTCGACATCGTCTTCAAGCTCGAGCACGAGTTCCACATCCAGATCACCCGCGGCGAGATGGAGCGCGCTGCGCGCGGAGAGATGAGCGACGAGGAGTTCGCTCCCGGCGGGGTCGTTTCCGAGCAAGGCCTCGCCCGGCTTCGCGAGCTGATGCCCGAAGCGGCAGCCCGCATCCACCCGGGGCTCCGGCCGGTACAAGTCCTCAGCCTCTTCTCGGTACAGACGTTCGTGAACCTCGTGCGCGCAAAGATGGGCGCGGCGCCTGCCGACGCGGCCTGATCCATGCTCCTCAACCGGCTGTACGAAAGGATCCACCGGCTTCCGCTGCGCATCCGCCTGTTGCGCCGGCGCGCCCGGCTGACTGCGGAGCGGACCCCCGTGGTGCTCGTGCCCAGCATTCTCGGAACGCGCCTCGCGGACCCATGCGGCCGGCTCGCCTGGGGAAGCGCGCGGCGGCTCTATTTTGGCCCGCCGCTCGGAGACGATCCGGGAATCCACGCCGCCGGGTTGCTGCGAGGCTTCACCGTCATTCCAGGTCTGCTCGACTACGACGTCTTCGGCGGCATGCTTCGCTTCCTCACCGGCGTGGGCGGATACGTGCTTGGCGAAGATCTGCAGGTCTTCGAATACGACTGGCGAGGCGGCGTCACCGAGGTTGGCGAGCAGCTCGCGGAGTTGCTCGAGCGGCTGCGCGGCGCGGGCCACGAGCGGTTCGATCTGATTGGAATGTCGACGGGCGGGCTCGCCATCCGCTGGCTCCTCGCGCAGGGCAACGCGCCGGTGCGGCGCATCGTCTACGTGGGCACGCCGCAGCGGGGAGCGTTCAGCGCGCTCTGGTACATCGCCGAGGGAGTCCGACCGGCGCCGCTCGGCAAGAGCTTTTCCGGATCTGCCGTGGCCCGTTTCCAGACAGTATGGGACGCTCTTCCGCACCGGGAAGAGCGCGTCTTCGTGGACGCAGATGGCGCATCGCTCGACATCGACCTCTACGATCCCGATACCTGGCAGAGGTTGCAGCTCGATCCCGGCGTGACCGATCTGGCGCGCCGACTGGAAACGGCAGCGCGCTTGCAACGCACGATCGCGCAGGTCACGCATCCCGATTCGTTCGTCATCGGCGCGCGCAACCTGCCGACGGCCACGCGCTGCATCGTCCAGCGCGGCCGCGCGACGTTCCCGCCTTGCGAGCCGCGGCCCGACGATCCGCGCCTTCGTTTCGCATACGAGCCGGGCGATTCGGCGGTGCCGGTGCGCAGCCTTCAGGGATTGCCGTCCCTCGACCCGCAACGCGTGTGGTTCGTCGAGTCCAACGAGCACCGGGCGCTGCCAGCGGATCGCGACGTTCACCGCCTCGTCCTCGAAGCGCTGCTCGCCACCGACCGCGCGATTCCCGAAACGCATCTTGACGTTCGCCGAGGCACCGGGCTCCCTCTCGCCGGCAATCCCGCCTGCTCCTAGGGCAGCCCGCGAAACGGAGCGAGAATCTGCGCGCCGTACGCCGAGGGGTACGGCTTTCCGGCGAGGCCGACGTCGAGCGGCGGCGCGCGGTCAGGAAGGCGGCGCGTGCCGAAGACGACGTCCCACACGATCAGCGCATTCCCGTAGTTCGCCTCCGATTCGGTCCGGTCGCGCGAGTGGTGCCAGCGGTGCAGCTCGGGCCCTGCGAGCACCCAATTCAGCGGTCCCAGCCGGACGTCGACGTTCGAATGCTGGACCATGCGGAAGACGGTCGTCGCCGCCCAGACGACGACCAGCGGCACCTCCGGCGCGCCCAGCACGAGCAGCGGAGCGACGGTGCAGCACCAGTACAGGACCGCCTCCACCGGATGGAGGCGCCAGGAATTGACCCAATACATCCTCGGTGCACTGTGGTGGACGGCATGAAACCGCCAGAGCGGGCCATGAAGCAGGCGATGGATCCAGTAGTCGAGGAGCTCCGTGGCGATCAGCGCGAGCGCGATCTGCGCCACCAGCGGCCAGCTCGACGGCCAGATCGCCTTCGCAGCGGGTGGCGCGAGACCGAAAGCGGTCGCGAACTCGATCAGGCCTCCGGTGACGACCAGGTGCGCGATGTCGGTGGGCACGTCTCCCTTGGGCCGCTGCCATTCCGGAGCGTAGGGAAGCCAGCGCTCGAGCGCGAGGACGATCGCGGCGTAGAGCACGCCTCCGGCCGCGAGCACGGGAACGATCGGCAAGCGCAGGGAGATTGCCAGGAGCACCCCGATCACCGACGTGACGATGAGAAGAGGCAGGGCCAGCCAACGGGCGACGGCTCGCATCGGACCTACCGGGGCGCCGCCACATTGGCAAAGGCGCCGAAGAACTCGCGCCAGCTGCGCAGGCGCGGCGGACCGCTCATCTCCTCGACGAAACCGCGGCACGACGTGTAGCAGTCGGTGCAGGTGCGCAGCTCCTCGAAGCTGCGTAGCCGCGCCGCGATCACCGACCAGGGTTCCCGCCGGATGTTCCCGGCGCGCAGATGCAGCTTCTCGATGCAGGGCGAGACCTCGCCGAGATGATCGATGTTGAGGAACCTCTCGCCCGCCCAGCACGGCGTGCGCACCTCTCCGGCGAGGAATCCGTCGACGCCTTCCAGGTATCCGCTGAAGCTGATGAAGTGCGGGTAACGAGCCTTGAGGTCGAGCAGGCGGGCGCCGAGGCCACCACTGGGAAGCGCGTGTCCGCCGTCCGCGCGCCCGTCGCCCGCGGTCGAGAGCAGCGTGCACTGGTGCATGACTCCATGCTCCGCGGACAGCCGGAGCAGGTCCTCGAACTGGTCGAGGTTGTCCTGCATGAGCACCGTCATCACCGCGACCTGGCGAGCGCCATGCGGGGCCGTGTCCCGCAAGGCCCGCAGCGCGCGCACGGCGGCGGCGAAAGTACCCTGCGCCCCGCGATGCGCGTCGTGCCGCTCCGGGACGGCGAAGTCGATCGAGACGCCGATCTCGGTGAGCCCGGCGTCCCACAGCTCACGCGCCAGCGAATCGGTCACGCGCCAGCCGTTGGTGAAGAGGATCGGGTGATGGTAGCGCGCGAAGGCCCGCACGATGTCGACGATGTCGGGGCGCAAGAGCGGCTCGCCCCCTTCGATCGAGACGACCATCGAGCCCGCCTCGGCCAGCTTCGCGGAGATACCCTCGAATTCCGGCACCGTCATCTCGTCCCGGGGATGCGCAGGACGCTCCCAGAAGGAACAGAAGCCGCAGGTGAGATTGCAGCGATTCGAGACCTGGACGATGCAGTGGATCGGCCGCGCCCGGAGAAAGCCAGTCAGCAGCCGTGCTCCGCGCCAGCCGTAGCGGGCGGAGGCGGCGAGGCTCGAAACGACGGGCAGTCGAGCCATGATTGTTTCCCTCAGGCGAAGGCCCGCGCGAGACTGGTTTTCACCGCCCGCGAGGCCGCGGCGGCCACAGTGCTCCAGCGACCTGCAGCATGATCGGCGAGCGTGGCGCGCAGCGCCTCGGCGAACCGGTCGATCGCCTCGCGCGTCACCGTGAGCGGCGGCTGGACGCGCACGACACCGGTCGCGTCGGCGCACACCTGCGTCAGCATCCCGCGCTCGAGCAGGCCGATGACGACCCACTGCCCCGCCAGATCCGCTCCCATCCCGCCTCCGGGAGCGTCGAGCTCGATGCCCCAAAGCAATCCACGGCCGCGCACCTCGCGCACGAGCGGATGTCCGGCGGTGGCTGCGCGGAGCCGCTCGCGCAGGTACTCACCCGCCGCAGCCGCGGCATGGACCAGTCGGTCGCGCTCGATCACCTCGAGGGTGGCAAGGCCGGCCGCGCACGCGACCGGCCCGCCGCCGAAGGTGGTGCAGTGCAGGTCGTATCTCTGCAGCGTCCCGTAGGCGCGCTCCCAGAGGCGCCCTCGCGTGATCATCACCGAGATGGGCGCCAGCCCGCCGGAGAGTCCCTTTGCCAGGAGGAGCACGTCCGGTTCGACGTTCTGCTCCTCGCAGAGGAAGAGATACCCGCAACGACCGAGCCCGGTCTGGATTTCGTCGAGGACAAGGAGTGAACCGTAACGCCGGCAGAGCCGCGCGGCCTCGGCGAGGTATCCGTGCGGCGCAGGACGCATACCGCCTTCGCCCTGCATCGGCTCGAGCACGACCGCGGCGACGTCGCGGCGCTTCAGCTCCCGCTCGAGCGCGAAGGGATCGCCGAAGGGCACGCGGACGCAACCGTCGAGGAGCGGCTCGAAGGGCGCGCGGTGGCGGACGCTCCCCGTCACGGCGAGAGCACCGAGGGTCGTCCCGTGGTAGCTGCGGTCCGCGGAGACGAAGCGCGGCCGGCGCGTCGCCGCACGGGCCAGCTTGAGGGCGCTCTCGACGGCCTCGGAGCCGCTGGAGCCGAAGGTGCAAAGATCGAGATCGCCCGGCGCGACGACGGCCAGGCGCTTCGCCAGCGCCGCCGCAAGCCGCTGCGGCGACACGAGCAGGAAATGTGGCGCCCGCGCCTGCAGCACCTCTTCGATCGCGGCGCGCACGTCGGGGTGATTGTGCCCGAGCGACACCGCCCCGTACCCGGCGAGAAAGTCGAGCACCTCGTGGCCTTCGTGGTCCCACAGCGACAGGCCCTCGGCCTTGACGAAGTCCCGCCCGAACCCAAACAGCTCGAGCGCCTCGATGAACGTGGGATTCACGTGCCGGGCGTGCAGCTGACGCGCGTCGGAGGCCGAGAGCGAAAGCGCCTGCCGGATCTGCTCGCGGATGCTCATCGTTCCCCCGCGGAAGACAGCACCAGTATCATTGCTGACGCGGTCCGTGAAGCCGGAGCAAGGGCCGCCATCGCAGCACATCGGCGCGGTCGTGTATTACGTCAGGAGGGAGCGGCGCCATGGCCTGGGTCCTGGTCCTCGCGGTTCTTCTCGTCGCGCTGGCGAACGGCGCGAACGACAACGCCAAGGGCGTCGGAGCGCTGATCGGAAGCAGGATGGCCGAGGCGCGCCCGGCGTTGCGCTTCGCCAACCTGGCCGCGCTGATCGGCTCGCTGGCAGCCCTCGTCGTGGCGGTGCAATTCGATCAGCGTCTGGTCAAGGCATTCGGCGGCGGCGGTCTGCTGCCGGCGGGGGCTGACGTGACCGGCGGGTACCTTCTTGCGATTGCCCTCGGAGCGGCCGCCACGGTGCTGGCCGCGACCAGGCTGGGAATCCCCGTCTCGACGACCCATGCGCTCCTCGGCGCGCTCGTCGGCGCCGGCCTGGTCAAGGTGGGCGCGAGGCAACTGGTCTGGAGCGCGTTGGTGGCGAAGTTCGTCGTGCCGCTCCTTCTCTCCCCGGTGCTCTCCTGCGCCGCGACGCTGGTGGTGTATCCGGCGGTGCGCCGTCTGCTGGCTGCGGTCGGCGTCGAGAAGCAGCTTTGCCTCTGCGTCGAATCGGTCGACCAGCCGGTGGTCCTCCGGGACGGTAGACTGGCCCTCGCCAGTGGACGCGCTCTCACGCTGGACGAGGTGTCGCGCTGCGAAACCCGATTCGCTGGCCGCATCCTGACGCTGCCCGCCCGTCCACTCATCGCAGGCCTGTTCTATTTGACCTCGGGCGCCGTCTGCCTCGCGCGAGCGCTGAACGACACGCCGAAGATCGTCGGGCTGCTCGTCACGGGCGCCGTGCTCGCCGTCGCGCCTTCGATGACCGCCGTTGCCTTTGCGATGGTCATCGGCGGAATCCTCTTCTCGCGCCGGGTAGCGCACACCATGTCGGATCGCATCGCGGAATTGGATCTGGAGGAGGGACTGGCCGCTTCCGTCGTCACCGCGGCCCTCGTCATCGCCGCGTCGATCGCCGCCCTTCCCGTATCGGCCACGCACGTCACGGTCGGCGCCCTCGCCGGCGCGGGCCTTGCTCGAGGCACGGCGCGGCTGCACACCATCTCCGCCATCGTCCTCGCCTGGGTGACCACGTTGCCGCTTGCCGCGGTGCTGGCCGCAGCGGCCTACCTCCTCTTGCGGTAAAGGCCGCGGTCAGGGCGCGGGCTCGAGGGTCACCGGATGGCGCCGGAAGAAGCGCACGCGGTCGAGCACCTTCTCCTGGAGCTCCTCCAGGTACAGATAGATGACTGGAGTCACGTAGAGGGTGATGAACTGCGACACCACCAGCCCGCCGACCACTACGAGGCCGAGTGCGCGCCGCGAAGCGCCGTCGGCTCCGTAGCCGAGCGCGATGGGCAACGCGCCGATAACCGCGGCCACCGTGGTCATGATGATCGGCCGGAACCGATCCAGGCTCGCCTCGTGAATCGCATCCTCTGCCGTCGCCCCTCGCCCGATCCGTTGCAGCGCGAAGTCCACGATCATGATGCCGTTCTTCTTCACGATGCCCATCAGCATGAACATGCCGACGTACGCGTAGAGCGTGGCCTGCTCGCGGAAGAGCCAGAGGGTGAGCAGGCCGCCGGCGAGCGCCACGGGCAGGCTGGAGAGCACCGTGAGCGGGTGCAGATAGCTCTCGTACAGCACCGCGAGCACCACGTACATGACGAACACGGCCACCAGCATCAGGATGGTGAGGTCGCGCACCGTGTCCCGGAAGGTCAACGCTTCGCCTTGCAGGCCGGCGCGCAGGGTGCCCGGCACCACCTCCGCGGCCGCCTTTTCGATGAAGGATGTGGCATCGCCCACCGCCACTCCCGGTTTGAGGTTGAAGAAGGTCGTGACGCTGGTGAACTGGTTCAGATGGTTCACCGCCTGCGGGCCGAGAGTGGTGCGCCAGTGCACCAGCGAGCGCAGCGGAACCATCCTCTTGCCGTCATCTGACTTGATGTAGAGGAGCCCGAGATCGTCGGCGCTGGCGCGTTCGGTGTCCTGGACCTCGAGGATGACCTGGTACTGATCGGTGGGCTGCTTGATCAGGTAGAGGTAGCTCTGCGAGTAGGCGTTGCGCAGCAGCGCCAGGATGCGCGCCTCAGAGACGCCGTACGCCTTGGCCTGCTCGCGCAGCACGTCGATCTCCAGGCGGGGCGTGCGACGGAAGGCGTCGGACGAGAGGCTGGCGAACCCCGGAAACGCGCGCAGCTTGCCCATCAGGGCGTCGGAGGCCTGATAGACCTGCCCGGCATCGGTGCCGGAGATCGCGAATGCGTACTGACCCTGGTTCTGGTTGGTAGCGCCGGTGCTGATCTGCAGCACGGGGAACGGGCGCAACAAGGGAAAGACGCCGGGGATGGCACCGAGGCGGCCCATCATCTCGCCCGCCATGGCGTCGATGGGTGGCCGTTGCTCCCCCGGCTTGAGGAAGGCGTAGATGATTCCCATGTTGGAAGGGAGGAGGCCGGTGAACCCGGTGGCGTCGACCGCCATCAGCAGGCTCGGATCCGCATACAACGCCTGATTGACGCGATCCTGGAGCGCGTGCATCTGCTGCGGAGAGGACCCCTCCTGCGCGATGAAGACTCCGTTCACGACGCCGCTGTCTCCCACCGGCAAGAACGCCTTGGGAACGACGATGAACAGACCGATGGTGCCGGCGAGGCACACGGCCCAGATGGCCGCGGAGACCCAACGCCGCCGCAAGAACCAGGTCAGGGATCGGCCGTAGAGACCGAGAACCCGCCGCTCGACGGCGGATGAGATGCGCTCCATCCAGGTCTTCTGTCCGTCGCGCTCCTTGAGCATCCGCGCCGTCATCAAAGGCGTGAGCGTCAGCGAGACGATGCCCGAGGCGAAGATCGCCACCACGATGGTGATGGCGAACTCGCGGAAGATGCGCCCGATCAGCCCCGGCATGAAGACCAGGGGAATGAACACGGCGGCGAGCGAGAGGGTCATCGAGAGGATGGTGAAGCTGATTTCCTTCGCGCTGGCGAGGCTTGCCTGCAGCGCGTTCTCGCCGTGCTCCATGCGCCGCACGGTGTTCTCCAGGAAGACGATGGCATCGTCGACGAGGAAGCCGATGGCGAGCGTGAGCGCCATCAGCGAGAGGTTGTCCAGGCTGTAGCCGAGCAGCCGCATCGCCACGAACGTCAGCAACAGCGAGAGCGGCATGGCCACCGCGGGGATCAGCGTGTCGGTCGTGCGGCCGAGGAAAAGGAAGATGACGAGCACCACCAGCACGAACGCGATCACCAGCGTGTCGCGCACGTCCTTGACACTGTTCACGATGCTGGCCGACCGGTCATAGATCAGATCGACGCGCACAGACCCGGGCAGTTCCTGGTTGATCGACGGCAGCACGTCGCGGACGCTCTTCGCCACGGCCACCGCGTTCGCACCGGCCTGGCGGAGCAACGCCACCACCACCGCGCTGCCGGGCACCGGATGGCCCTTGACCCAGAACGCGATCCGGACCCGCTCGTCCTGGACCGAGTCGCTCGATTTCGCCACGTCGCGCAAGTGCACGGGAGCGCCATTGCGCGTGCCGACGATCAGGTCGTCGTAGGACTCGGCCCTCTCCAGCTGGCCATGGGGCGAGAGCAACAGCGTGCCGGACGGAGCGTCGAACTGGCCGGCGCCGACGGTGCTCGTGCCCCCCTTGATCGCGCTCGCCAGATCGTCGACGGAGATTCCGCGCGCCGCCATTGCCGAGGGATCGCCCTTGATGCGCACCGCGGCCTTGCTCCCGAAGATCTGCACGCGACTCACTCCCGGGAGGATGCTGAGCCGCTGGCCCACCTGGGTGCTGGCGTAGTCATAGAGCTGCCCCGGAGTGACCGAATCGCTGGTCACGGCGATGTACTGGAGCGGCTGATCGTTCGGGTTGGTCTTGGAAAACGTCGGTGGCGAGGGCAGATCGACCGGGAGCGCGCCGGCGGCCTGGTTGATCGCCGCCTGCACGTCCGTCGCCGCGCCGTCGAGTGTCTTGTCCAGGTCGAACTGCAGCGTCAGCGTCGTGTGGCCCTGACTGCTCGAGCTGGTGACCAGTGAGAGCCCGTTGATCTGCATGAACTGCCGCTCGAGCGGCGTGGCGACGTTGGCCGCCATCGTCTCGGGACTGGCCCCCGGGTAGTCGGCGTCGACCTGGATGACCGGGTAGTCGACCGCGGGCAGGTCATTCACCGGCAACTGGAAGTAGCAGGCCACGCCCGCGAGAATTGCGGCGAGCGTGAGCACGGCCGTCATCACCGGACGGCGGATGAATGGCTCGGAGATGGTCATGGCTTGCTCCGGTCGTTCGACGCCTGCGCTTCCTCGACGCGCACCTTCCCGCCGGGCGTGACCGCGAGCTGTCCGGCGGTGATCACGCGCTCGCCAGGCGTCAGGCCTTCGATGACGGCGACGAGTTCGCCTTGCCGCTGTCCCACTTTCACGGGCCGCATCTCCGCCGTCGAGTCGCCCTTGAGGACGTAGACGAACTGGCCCTTGGCCGAAGTCTGCGGCGCGGTGGCCGGCACCACCACGGCGTCCTTCTTCGTCTGCAGCACCAGGCGCACTTTGACGAACTGACCCGGCCAGAAATGCCGATCGGCATTGGCCAGCGTGGCCCGCAGCTTCACCGTTCCGCTTCCATCCTGGACGGCGTTGTCGAGGAAGGTCAGCTTGCCCACCCGCGCGCCATCGGGCTCATCGGGCAGCCGCGCCTCGACGGTGGCAGCCTCCGAGGCCATGCTCCGTTGCACCGAGGTCAGCGCGTTCTCGGGGATGGTGAAGTCGGCGTAGATGGGATCGAGCCGCTCGACGATCAGCAGCGCCGTCGCCGGCCCGACCAGGTTGCCGACGTCCACCTGGCGTTGCCCCACGCGCCCGTCGAGGGGAGAGCGGATGAAGCAGTGCTCGAGGTTCAACTTCGCGGTGGTGACCGCCGCCTCGGCGAGCCCGACCTGCGCCCGGGCTACCGCGACCGCGCTGCGTCTCGCGTCGTAGTCCTGCTGGGAGATGGCCTGGGTCTGGATCAGCTGCTCGACGCGGCCGAACTCGATCTCCGCCAGGTCCAGATTGGCGCGCGCCTGCTCGAGGGTTGCCCGCGCGGAATCGAGCTGCGCACGGAATGGGCGGGGGTCGATGGTGAAGAGCATTGCGCCCTTCTTCACCGTCGCGCCGTCGGCGAAATGGATCTGCGTGACCGGGCCGGACACCTGCGGCTGGATGGAGACCGTCTCGCGCGCGACCGATTTGCCGATCTCCTCCAGGTAGACGGGCACGTCGCGCGCTTCGGCGGCGGAGACCGAGACGAGCGCCGGCGGCCGCTCCGTCGACGGAGCAGCGGCGACCTTTGCGCAACCGACAACGGCGAGCAGCAACGTGAATGCTTTCTTCATTGGACTCCCTCGTTCCTCTCGAGAAGACTCTTTCCCGCGGCGAGGCGGAGCTGCGCCCGGGCATTGACCAGATCGGCATCCGCCTGGATGCGCGCGACTTCAGCGGCAAAGGCGTCGCGCTGCGCCTGCAACAGATCGAGCTGCGTGATGGTCCCGACCTGGTAGCGGTCGTGGGCCTGCTGCGCCGCATGCGCCGCGGCAACCCGGCCGGCCCGCGCGGATCGGCTGCGGGCGATGGACGCTGCCACGGTCTCCCACTGCCGGTGGATGGCGTCGCGCGCGGCGAGCCTCACCCGCAGCTCGCGGGCACGGGCGACGTCGGCGCCCGCGTCCTGGCTGCGGATGCTGGCGATGCTGGTGAGATCGAACGACCAGGCGAAATTGATCGCCGCCTGCCAGGTCCAGTCGTGGCCGGAGAAGCCAGGAGCGGTGGTCCCGCGCTCGCTGAACGTCCCCGCGACCGAAGGCAGCAGGGCGAACCGCTGCGCCCCGGCGTCCTGTTCCGCCGCGCGCGTGCTGCCGCTCGCCGCCACCACCGCCGGCAACCGGTTCAACTCGCTTTCGAACGAGGCGAGCGCGGGTTCGTTGTGCAGATCGTCCGCGAGCGGCGCCGGGACGGACAAGTCCGGAAACACGCCGGAGTTGGATTCGAGCGCGCGCGCCGCCAGCGAGAGTTGCAACAACGCGGCGGCCAGTTGCTGCGTCTGCTGCTCCACGTCGGCGCGCGCGCGATCGACCTCCAGCGCCGGAGCGACCCCGGCGGCGAGCCTGTTCTGGGCGAGCCGCAGGCTTTCCTTCGAGACCTCCAGCGCGGTCCCGGAAACGGCGACGAGCGCGAAGTCCGCGATCAGCTGGTAATAGTTCTGTGCGACCTGCGCCTCGACTTGCAGCCTCGCCGATGCGAGCTGGAATCCGGCTGCGTCGGCGGTGGTCTTCGCCGCCGCGACGCGCGCCCAACCGGCGGCGTCGATCAACGGGACGGTCACGGTGGTGGAGCCGTCCCACTGATGGTCGGGCACCACCGTGATCGGCCCGCTGCCCAGATCGACGGTCGTGCCGTACTGGTTCCGGGTGTAGGCGCCTCGCGCCGAAATTCCCGGCAGGACGCGTCCCAGCGCCACGTCGGACTGCGCGTTCTGCTGCGAAAGGCCCGCTTTCGCCTCCAGCGCGTCCGGGTTGCGCTCGCGTGCGGAGGCGACGAACACGTCGAGCGGCTGGAGCGCTGGCGAGGGAAGTGACCAGAAGAGCGTGACCGCGACCGCGATGCCGAAGCTGCGTCCTTGCATGCCGCGGCGGCCCTTTCACGCGGCGTGCCGAAGCCCGGTTTCCTGCGGCGGGGACCCGGCGTTGCCGGATCGGCATACAACTCCAGACCGCCGTTTCGACAATGAATGCAAGAGCCCCTGCCCCGGAGCATACTGGGGCCCATGAGTGAGCAGGTTCAAAGCGGCGGCCCGGGTCTTGCGAGTCCAGCGGAGATGCCCCTGAGCACAGCGGGTGTCGCCCCGACCGACTTCCCGTCCGGCTGGTATTGGAGGACGAAGTGGGTGGTTCACGCCATCGTTTCGCTCCTCTTCGTGACCCTCCTCTGGCGGGCCGGGTATCCGGAGTGGCGGACCGCGGCCATCGCGGTCCTGCTCTTCAGCAACCTGGTGCGGAACCTCGTCTTCAAACACCTCGTCATCCCGGTCCGCGCGGCGCAGGGGTCTCCGGTCGCCTGTACGGGCCCGAGCACGACCGCCTGGCTCGTGGGCCTCGCCTCGCAGTTCGTGATGGTCGGCCTGAGCGGCGGATTGCGCAGCCCGCTTCTCATCACCACCCTCGGACCGCTCTCCAGCATGCTTCTCGCTTACGGCTGGACGCGCGAAACGAAGCTGGCAATGCGCGTCGTCGTCGTCGGAGCGGCGTCGCTCATCCTTCTGCCCACGGGGTGGTTCGGTCCCAGCGTTGTCGAGCCGTACTTCTCGTATCTCGCCGGGCTGGCGCTCTTCTCCGTTGCCTTCTTCCAGATCTCTTACTTGATCGCCATGACCCAGGCGCTCAACGAGAGCCACTGCCGCGTCGACCGCGCCCGCGAGCAGATGGCGGAAGAGGCGCTGGCCCGCGCAAGGGAGCTGGAGCACCTGAGCGCGCAGCTCTCCCACGAGCTGAAGAATCCGCTCGGCGCCATCAAGGCGCTCGTGCAGCTCGCGAAGCGCGATGCCTGCGACGAGGAGTCGCGCGAGCGGCTGGAGGTCGCCGAGAACGAAGTGGAGCGGATGAACGGCATCCTCCAGGAGTATCTCTCCTTCTCCCGGCCGCTCGAAAAGCTGAGGCGCCAGCGGTTCTCGCTCGGCGCGCTTGCCGACGAAGTCCTGGGAATTCTCGGTGCGCAGGCCAGCTCCGCGGGCGTGGCGCTTCGCCGCGCCGGCGAGGCCCAGGTGGAAGCGGATCCGCGCCGGCTCCGCGAGGCGCTCTTCAACCTCGTCGCCAACGCGCTCGACGCGACGGCGAAGGGCGGCAAGGTGGAAGTCAGGATCGTGCAACGTGACGGGCTGGCGCAGGTCGAGGTGCGCGACTCCGGCCGCGGCATGCCGCCCGAAGTGCTCGAGCGCCTCGGCACTCCTTTCTTTACGACCCGCGAGCAGGGCACCGGCCTCGGCGTGGCGATGGCACGGGCCGCCTTCACGCAGCATGGAGGTTCGCTCGACTACCAGAGCGAGGAGGGACGCGGCACCACCGTGGTCGGGACGCTCCCGCTGCAGCAGGAGAGGAGGAGCATTGGCGCGCCTTCTCCTGGTTGACGACGAGCCGGGGATGCTGTTCGCCCTGAAGGCGCTGACGAAGCAGCGCCGGCACGAGGCGGTCCTGGCGCGCTCGGCGCAGGAGGCGCTGGCGCAGCTCGAGGGCGTGGATGCGGTGGTGACCGATTACGCCATGCCGGAGATGGATGGCGTGCAGCTCCTGCAGGCCATCCACGAGCGCGACGAGTCGCTGCCCGTGATCCTTCTCACCGCCCACGGCTCGGAGCGGATCGCGGTGCGCGCGATGAAGACGGGCGCCTACGAGTACGTCACCAAGCCGTTCGACATCGAGGAGATGGGGCTGGTCATCGAGCGAGCGCTGGAAGCTCGCGCGCTGCGCGTCCAGAACCGCAGGCTGACGGCGGAGAAGGCCATCGGCCGCAGCATCGTCGGCGACTCCGCGGCGATGCGCCGCTTGATCGACGCGGTCACGCGCGTGGCGCCGCGCGACATCACCGTGCTGGTGCGCGGAGAGACCGGGACGGGCAAGGAGCTGGTGGCCGCGCTCATCCACGGGGAGAGCAAGCGCGCGAAAGGACCGCTGGTGCGCTTCAACTGCGCGGCCATTCCGGGCGAGCTGGCCGAGGCCGAGCTCTTCGGACATACGCGCGGGGCCTTCACCGGCGCGACGCAAGCGCGCCGCGGCTTCTTTGCGGAGGCCGACGGGGGAACGCTGGTCCTCGACGAGGTCGGCGAGCTGCCGCCGCCGGTCCAGGCCAAGCTTCTTCGCGCGCTGCAGGAAGGAGAGATCCAGCCCGTCGGCGCGGGGCGCATCGAGCACGTCGACGTGCGCGTCATCGCCTGCACGAATCGCGATCTGGCGGCCGATGCGCGCGACGGCCGCTTCCGGGAGGATCTCTACTACCGGCTGGCCGTGGTGGAGCTCCGGGTGCCGCCGCTGCACGAGCATCGCGAGGACATTCCCGCCCTGGCGATGGAGTTCGCACGACGTTATGCCGAGCGATTCGGGGTGGAGGGCGCGCGCCTTTCGCCCGCGCTCCTCGAGGTCCTGCGCATGGCGGAGTGGCCGGGCAACGTGCGCCAGCTCGAGAACACCGTGGCGCGGCTCGTCGCGCTCAGCTCCGGAGGGGAGATCGGGCCGCAGACGCTGAGCACGATGCCCCCCACCCCGGCGGCTGGCGCTCAGGCGAACCGGTCAAATGAGGAGATGGCTCTCTGGGAGCGGCTCGACGCTTTCGAGCGCGAGCAGATCGAGCAGGCCCTGGCCGCGACCGGCGGAAATCAGTCGGAGGCTGCGCGGCGGCTCCGGATCAGCCGCAGCTCGTTCGTGGACCGGCTGAAGAAGTACGGTCTCAGTTCGAGCTGAGCGCGCCGCCCGCAATCACGGCGCGCGGGTTGGCCGAGAGTCGCGCGACGAAGTCGACCGTGATGCGGTTCCCGACCGACGGGACCGCAATTCCGAATTGATCGAGATCGATGGCGAACGAGGTACGCGCGACGAACTGCGTTCCGGCCCGCGCGATCGCGATGGGGACGGCGAGCAGCCGGGAAACGCCGTGCATGGTGAGCGTTCCTGCGAACCAATCGCCGCGCACCTCGCCCTCCACCTCGATGAAGGGATAGCGGTCGGATTGCAAGGCAGAGCGCAGGAGCGAGTCGAACCCCGCGTGGCCGGATTCGAAGGAAGCAGTCGGCACGCGCAGGTGTACCTGCGCGCGATCGGCGGCGAGTTGGTTCGCGCTCCAATGCAATGAGTGCGACGCGCCGGAGATCCGTCGTTCCCCCAATGCCGCTTCGTAGGTGACGAGAACCTGGTCCGGCTCTTCGCCAAGTGCCGATCCGGCGAAAGCGACCAGGAGCGTGACAATCAGACGGATGCGCTTCATGCCGCCGTGATGAGCAAGTCGCGTGCCGATGCTCGTCGCTCGTCACGCGTGCCGTCGGTGGCGGATCCGGCGACAACCTGTCGGGCTCGCGGTCAAGCACCGGCCGAGCTCTCCTCGCGCAACACCTTGGCGCGCCGCATGCACACGGGCGCTTTCGAAAGCAGTGCCCCCAGGAAACGAAAGGGAGAAAGCGAGATGAAGAGCACGTTGACGTTCGTCTTGATGGCAATGACCGCCGCGCCCGTCGTCGGCTACCGCATCGACCGCCACTTCCTCGCGAGCGTGCAATGAGCGAGCAGGTCCTCCGCATGTCGGATGCCGCGCCCTTGCCGGGCGCGGTGCTCCGCCGCAGTTCCGACGAAATCGTCGCGGAGCGTGCGCGCAGGGGCGAAGGAGTGGCGCTCGTCGAGCTGGCTCTCCGACACTGGAAGGCCGTCTATCGCGTTGCGCGGAACATGCTGGTCTCCAACGCGGCGGAAGCAGCGGAAGAGACGTTCCGGCACACGATCTTCTCCGCGAAGTCGTTTCCGGACGGTGTGCCTTTCCGCAGCTCGCTTTATCGCGCGGCCGTGGAGGTCTCGTTGGCGCGGCTGCACGCCACTCCGGTCGAGTGGAATTCACGGACAACGGAGTCGCTCGCGGACCGGATTCGTGAAGCACTCGGTCGGGTAGACGCGGTGGACCGCGCCTGCTACGTGCTGCGCGACGTGGAGGAGCTTTCGTCCGAAGAGGCGGCATTCGTCCTGCGCACCTCGCCAGCAATCGTCCGCGCACGCGCACATCGGGCTCGCCTGATGCTGACGAGTCTCGCTCGACACCGCCTCACGGAGCCGTGACCGGCACGCCCGGTTCGCAGCTCTGCCGAAACCGCAGCATGGGCAACTCCACGAACCGGTACGAGAGCTCCGCGCAGAGCACTGCGCCGCAGATGAGCAGCGGCACCATCCAAGCGGCAGTCACCACCTCGTGTGAGAGCCAGAGCTGCTGCCACAGATAGAGGCTGTAAGACACGACGCCCAGGCGAACAAGGGGCGCCCAGTTGAGCACCCTGCCCGCGAGCGTGCGTGGATTTTCTACCGCCCAGAGGAGCACCGAGCACGCGGCGCCAGCCTCAATGGTGTAGCCGAATGCCACCTGGACGAGCTGGAGTCGGCGCACCACCGCCGCCAGGAGAAGGCAATAGAGCGCGCCGCCCAAGGCGACACCGGGTCGCCGCAAGAACGCGAGAACCCGCGAATCGGGCCGCAGACTCTCGAGCGCCGCCCAGCTTCCGATCATGAGCGCATCGGCACGCAGGTGAAACATCGCGGTGATGCTCGGGCGGAGCCCTGGCGTCGCGTAGAAGGTGAAGACTCGCAGAAGAGGCGCGATGACGATGAGCCACTGCGCCACGAGGCGCGCACGCTTTTCGCCGGCCGCCATCAGCAGGATCGGCCACACCAGGTAGAACTGCTCCTCGACGCTCAGCGACCACGAGTGATTCATCACCCACGACTGCGGGTTCAGGTAGTCGGTCGTAAACGTGAGGGAGCGCGTGAAGCCCGACGGCGACGCGAGCACCAAGTGCCCGCGTGCCATGACCGCAATTGCGGCCATGTAGACCCAGTAGGCAGGCAGGATGCGGAAAGCGCGTCGAACATAGAAGGCGCGGAGGTGGATCGTCGCGCTTTCGCGGCGGTCCTGCACGAGCAGACGCGTGATGAGAAATCCGCTCAAGACGAAGAACACGGTGACGCCCACCGGGCCCCAGACGTCGATCACACCGGACCCGAAGGGCAAGTGCCGTCCCACTTGCAGGACCTTTCCCGCGTGACCGACGACCACCATCAAGGCTGCGAGGGCGCGCAGCCCATCGAGACTCGGCAATCGATTCGAACGAAGCAACTCCAGACGACGTGCGGCGAGCACGTGTGGATCCCCCCTCCCTGGCAAACGTGCGGACGAGTGGACGGATCGCCAACAGGCCGCGAGGCAGAGTCGGACCGACGATAGTCTCTCCGATGATCGAATCCCGATTGCCGGCACCGTCATCGCATGGCGGAGTGAGGCGATCATGCGCGCAGCGTCTTATACGGATCAAGGAGCGGCCCGGGAGGTCCTGAGAGTCGGTGAGCAGCCGACACCGGAGCCGGGGCCTGGCGAAGTCCGCGTCCGTTTGCGCACGTCGGGCGTCAATCCCTCGGACTGGAAGTCCCGCCGCGGCGGTAGCGGCCGGAAGCTCGCAGCGCCGCTCGTAATCCCGCACAGCGATGGCGCGGGCGACATCGACGCCGTGGGACCAGGAGTCGCCGCGAGCCGCATCGGCGAGCGCGTCTGGATCTGGAACGGCCAATGGAAGCGTGCGTTCGGCACGGCGGCGCAATACATCGCGCTGCCCGGCGCGCAGGCCGTCGCACTGCCGGAAGACACGGACTACGCAGCGGGTGCCTGCCTCGGTATTCCGGCATTGACCGCCTTGCAGGCCGTTCGGCTCGCGCAAGTGCAGCGCGAAAGCGTCGTGCTGGTCAGCGGCGGCGCCGGGGCCGTCGGCCACTACGCGATCCAGTTCGCCAGGATGCGCGGCGCGCGCGTCCTCGCCACCGTCAGCGGCGACGCCAAGGCGTCCCATGCACGCGCGGCGGGTGCCGATTCCGTGATCAACTACCGCACCGAGGACGTGGGTGCGCGGATCAGGGAGCTGACGGATGGGCGCGGAGTCGACGCCGTCATCGAAGTCGATCTCGCCGCCAACGCGAAGCTGCTGCCGGCTATCTTGCGACCGCACGGCGTCGCTGTCGTGTACGGCACCGGCGCCGCCGAGGCGACCATTCCCAGCCAGTGGCTGATGGTGAATAGCGCGACGCTGCGGCTGTTCCTGATCTACGACATCTCCGCAGCCGATCGCGCGGCCGTCCTCGACGAGATGAGCACGTTGCTCGCGCAAGGACGCATCGTCCATGCCGTTGCGCAGCGGTTCCCGCTCGACGCCATCGCCGACGCGCACGAGGCGGTCGAGCGAGGGGCGGTCATCGGCAACGTCGTCCTCGACATTCCCTGACGGCCTCTGCGCGACTACTCGGGTACTGCTTCACCTGTGCCCCCGAGCTCCCGAGGGAAGTCTTTCAGCTTGGGCAGGCCATCCTTCATCTTGAGGACGCCCTGTGCGTAGTTCACGTGGACGCCAGCTTTGAAGGGAAAGTCGGGGATGGTCGCAGCGTAGACGTCGACCAGGCTCCACTCCGGATGGTCCGTCAGGAGATGCCCGCCACAGACCCTGCACCACTTCCGGTAACTGCGCCCGGTCTTGTGGAACACCCCGACGGCGTCTTGGCCCTTGGTGACTTTCACTGCGTCGGGCTTCCAGAGAGTGAAGGCGTTGACGGGGCCGGCCGACCAGCTTCTGCACGACGCACAGTGGCAGTAGCCCGCTCCCACGGGGTCGCCCTCGACGCTGATCTCGACGGCACCACAGAAACACTTGCCTTTGTACACGCTCACTCCGACCTCCCTGCGCGCTGGAATGCGCGGCGCACCCTCAGGATGAACCGAACGACTAGAACTATTCCGCGGACCGGTCAACCGCGGGAATAGTCGCGTTACCTCGCTTCATCCTCTGTGCGTACGCCGCGCAATCCAGCACGGCGACCAGTGAACCGTCCAATCCCGCCACCGCCGAGGGCACGCCATGAACACGCGCAACATGCTCACCGGATTCTTCCTCGTCCTCGCAGTGCTGACGGAAGGAGCAATCGCTCTCTCCTCCACCAAGGGGAACAACTCCGTCACCGTCCTCGCGCGCGGTCCCGCAGGACTCCGCATCGAGGGCAAAGGCTCCGAGGTCTCGCTCGAGGAGGACGATTCCGCACTGACGTTCAAGGTGCCGCTCGCACCGATCGAGACCGGCATCAGCCTGCGGGACGTGCACCTGCACCAGATGCTGGAGGCAGACAAATACCCGGCCGCGACTCTGCGGATATCGCGCTCCCAGCTGACGTTCCCCAGGGAGCGCGAACCCGTGGAGCGGACGGCGGAAGGCGGGCTGACGTTGCATGGGCAATCGCGGACGGTGAAGGTGCACTACCGCGCCGAGCTGGGCGCGGGCGGCGTCACCATGGTACGTGGCTCGTTCCAGCTCGACATGCGGGACTTCGACATCAAGGTGCCTTCGTATCTCGGCGTGTCGGTCGCGCCGAAAGTCGAGGTCAGCGTCGAGCTCGCGCTGACGGGGGCTGGAGCGCGTCCACAGCATGCGGAGGGCGGCAACGAAGTTCGCTGATTGGTCTCATCCAGATTCCTGATTGCCCAGTTGGCCAGTTCGCACATCGATCCTCCAGCCCCCCGGAGGACACGTGAAGGGAGAAGCGAGGCGCGCATGCTTTCAGTCCACGACGCTGCCCCATCTCGATCGTCTCGTCGCCCTGGCGTCACGCAGGGGCGATCGGGAGGAAGCGGAGGATGACGTGCAGGAGACGTACGCGCGCGCCTGGATCGCATTCGACCAGCTCCGCGACACCGGCGCGGCTTTTCCCTGGCTTTGCAAGATCCTGAGGATGGTCGCGAACGAGCGGCGCCGGACCGTGGCGCGCCGGCAAGACCTGCTCTTCATCACCGAGCTGGAAGCGGCCCACGAGGAGATCGTCGCCAGCGATGCGCCGTCGCCGCTGGAACACCTGCTGGCTCGCCTGGAAGCAGGCAGCCTTCGCGAGGCGCTGCGGTCGATCCCTGAAGATCTCGCCGAGGCCGTCGCGCTTCATGACATGCATGGTTTGAAGTACCGGGAGATTGCCGAGGTCACCTCGGTGCCGATGGGCACGGTCATGAGCCGCATCAGCCGCGGCCGCCAACTGCTGGCGGGGCTGCTCAGAGCTCGCGACGAAGAGAAGCCTCAGCGGCGACTGGCGATGCAGGGTCGAGGGGAATAAATCGGGACGGACATGACATCCTGGATCAGGGACTCCGATGGGCTCTCATGGCAGGCAACAGGGACATCCCGGTGACTGAAACTGCCCTCCAGCATACGCGGCTTCAGGAGCTGGTTGCGCCGTTCGCCGACGGCGAGTTGACCCGCGAGGAGAAGCGCGCAGTCGAGGAACACTTGCGCAGTTGCGGGCGCTGCCGGTGCGAGCTGGCCTTGCAACGGGATCTCTCCCGGGCGCTCGCGCGCGAGCCGACCCCGCGAGCCTCCGTCGGATTGCGCCGGCGCATCGAGGCGATCGGCGAGCGCACCTCTGAGGTGAGGGAACGCTCTTTCCCCTGGAACCGGCGCTGGGCAGCTGTCGCGATGGCTGCGCTGGCCTCGATTGCCATCGCCGGAACGGCGCTCCGTATCCGCCGCGGCGGAGCCAGCAGACCGATGACGGAGATTCCCGTGCTCCGCGATGCTCTCGCCGACTGCCGGCGCGCGATGACGCGTAACTTTCCCCGCAAGGCGGATCTCGCGGCCGTGGCGGAGGGCCTGCACTTTCCGATCCGCACTCTCCGTGGGCCGGGCGTCGAGCTCTTCAGCACCTGGAAGACGACCCTTGCCGGATCTCCCGCCGCCGGCCTTGCCTATCGCTGGCGGGGGATGGTCGTGGTTCAGTACGCGGTCCCGAACGAGCTCCTCCGGCAGCAGCCGGACGTCGGCGAGGCGCTGTCCCACGACGGCTTCTACTCCTCGTCGGAGGTGGGGCAAGGAGTCGTCGCCGTCCTGAAAGATGGCAGCGGCACGCTGCTGATTGCCAACGCGCCACCCGAGGAGCTGAGGCGGCTCATCCTGTGAGAGGTGGTATGGAAGACCGGGATGCTGGACCATCTCCGCTACTTTCAGGCGGTGGCACGGTGCGGAAGCCTTTCCGCCGCCGCGCGCGTCCTGCAGATCAGCCAGCCGGGACTGACGGCGGTGATCAAGCAGCTCGAAGAGAGCTTCGGGACGCGCCTCCTGGTCCGGCTGCGTACGGGCGTGTCGCTGACCACCACCGGCGACGAATTGCTGCGTTTCGCCAACGAATCGCTCGCGCGGCTCGACGAGGTCGAGCAGCGGATCAAGGGCCTCGAGTGCGACGATGTCGGCAACTTCGTGATCGGATGCCACGAATCGTTGGGCGCCTACTTCCTGCCGCAGTGGATGACGAGATTCCTCGAGGCCAACCCTCGCATCCAGCTGAGCCTTTCCAATGCCCCCTCGACCGTGGTGCGCGGCGGCACGGTCGAGCGCGCGGTGCACTTCGGCCTCGTGGTGAATCCCGAGCCCCATCCGGACCTGGTGCAGATGAAGCTCTTTCGCGACGCGGTGGATCTGTTCGTGCTCGCCGACGGCGCGCCGACACCCGACGATCTCGAGGCCGCGACGGAGCGTCTCCGCCGCGGACCGCTGGTCTTCGCCGGCCGCATTCTCCAGAGCCAGCAGATCATCGAAAAGCTGGCGGCGATGAATGCGCTCCCTTCCCGACTCTTGCCCTGCGGCGATCTCGAGTTGGTCAAGAGCTTCGCGCTCGCCGGCCTCGGGGTGGCGGTGCTGCCACGGCGCGTCGCCCGGTACTGCCAGGAAGGGCGGCTGCAGCGTCTTCATCGGGAGCTGCCGTTCATCGCGGATGAAATCCATCTCCTGTTCAGGGGAGACGCCCACCGGACGCGCGCGTTCGTGATCACCAAGGATGCGATCGTGGCCCACGGCCGCGCGCTGGACAGCGACTACGAAGAACAAGCCTGACGTCTTGCCCACCGTCACGCACGCAAACGCAGGAGGCACATCGGCATTACACTTGCCTCGGGAGCGGCTCCGGGACGTCCCGGTTTTTGCAGCAAGCGCAAATCTGAGGCCTCGTGCTGCGATTTCGCAGGATGATTCCCGCCGCACGCGACATCCTAGGGGCATGACGAACGCCGCAGCGGTAATGACGCAGCGCAGGTTCAGCGCGAGCTACTGCGAGCGCGCCACACTGACAGATGGGACGTCCGTCGAGCTGCGGCCCATCCGCCCCGCCGATGCGCCGCTCCTGCAGGCGGGTCTTCGGCAGCTCTCGGAGCGCACGCGGTACCTGCGGTTCCATGCTCCGCGAGGGGAATTCAGCCCCGACGAGCTGCGCCTTCTCACCGATGTCGATGGCGAGACGCACTTTGCGCTGGCAGCGTTCACCTTGCAGTCCCAGCGGCTGGTGGCCGTCGGGCGCTTCATTCGCAGCAGCGCTGCCGAGGCTGCGGCAGAGCTCGCGCTGGTCGTCGGCGACGCTCTTCAAGGCAAGGGGCTGGGCCGGCTGCTGCTGTCGCGGTTGCGCGAGGCCGCGCTCGAGCGCGAGGTCACCCGCTTCACCGGGACGGTGCTCGACGAGAACCGCCCGATGCGCGCGCTGCTGCGGAAGTTGGGCGGCCACGTCGGCTTGGCATCGCGCGGCGTATGCGACATCGAGCTGGCGCTGGCTTGAATTCGACAGGAGCGCACCCGCCGGAAGCGCTCATCCCTGCTCGCAATGCGGGGCTCCGAGCGTTTTGGACGATTCCAAACTTTCGCGAACTGCTTGTGTCAGTCTATTGCCGGTCCTAGGCCGCAGGCTTGCGTTGGCGGCGCCTTCAGTCGATCAACTGCGCATGCCCAGCGCCAGTCCCCCGGCCTTCACCATCCTGGAGCGCCGCCCATGATGTGGCTCGTCCGGATGGCGCTCAAGCGCCCGTACACCTTCGTAGTCATGTCGATGCTCATCATCATCGTCGGCCTGCTCACCATCTCGCGGATGCCGACCGACATCTTCCCGGACATCGACATCCCGGTGATCTCCGTCGTCTTCAACTACTCGGGCCTCTCGCCCGAGGACATGGAGAAGCGGATGGTCAACAACTACGAGCGCTTCCTGACCACCACGGTGAACGACATCGAGCACATCGAGAGCCAGTCGCTGACGGGCATCGCGGTGTTGAAGATCTTCTTCCAGCCGGGCGCGAAGATCGAGGCGGCGACCGCGCAGGTGACGGCGATCTCGCAGGCGGCCATCCGCTCGATGCCCCCAGGGACGACGCCGCCGTTCATCATCCGCTACAGCGCCTCCAGCGTCCCCATCCTGCAGGTCGCCCTCGAGAGCGACACCCTGAGCGAGCAGCAGCTCTTCGACTACGGAATCAACTTCATCCGCGCCGACATGGCCACCATCCGGGGCGTACAGATTCCCTATCCGTATGGCGGCAAGCAGCGGCTGATCATGATCGACATCGATCCCCAGCGCCTCTTCGCCTGGGGCCTGTCGCCGCGGGACGTGACCGCCGCCATCGGGCAGCAGAACGTCATCGTGCCGACCGGGACCGCGAAGATCGGCGCCAACGAGTATCCCATCGTGCTCAACGCCAGCCCCGATCTGCTCGCCCAGATCGAGACCATTCCCGTCAAGGTCGTCAAAGGCACCACGGTCTATGTGCGCGACGTGGCGCACGTGCGCGACGGGTACTCGCCGCAGACGAACATCGTGCACGTCGAGGGCAAGCGGTCGGTGTTGATGAGCATCCTCAAGCAGGGCAGCGCCAGCACGCTGGAGGTGGTCAAGCGCATCCGGGACATCCTGCCGACGACGATGGCGCGCCTTCCCAAGGAGCTGAAGGTCGCGATGCTCTTCGATCAGTCGATCTTCGTCCGCGCTTCCATCGAAGGCGTGGTGAAGGAGGCGCTGATCGCGGCGGGGCTGACCGCGCTGATGCTCCTCGTCTTCCTGGGGAGCTGGCGGAGCACGGTGATCGTGATCGTCTCCATCCCCCTCTCGATCCTGGTCTCGATCATCACCCTTTCATTCCTGGACGAGACGCTCAACGTCATGACCCTGGGCGGGATGGCGCTGGCGGTGGGAATCCTCGTCGACGACGCCACGGTGGAGATCGAGAACGTCCACCGGAACATGGCGCAGAAGAAACCCATCCTCCGGGCCATCCTGGATGGCGCATCGGAGATCGCCACGCCGGCCTTCGTGTCCACCCTCTGCATCTGCATCGTCTTCGTGCCCGTGGTGTTCATCAGCGGATCGGCCAAGTCGCTCTTCGTGCCCCTGGCGATGTCGGTCGTGTTCGCGATGCTCACTTCGTACTTCCTCTCGCGGACGCTGGTGCCGACCATGATGCATTACCTCATGGCCGCCGAAGCGGAGCGCCACGCGCATGGCAACGCGGCACCCCCTCCCCGCTGGTTTGGCGCGCGGTTCATCGCGAGCTTCGAGCGCGGGTTCGAGCGGATGCGAATGAGCTACGGCGGCCTGCTCGCCTGGGCGCTGCAGCACCGCCGGGGCGTCGTGATCGGCTTTCTGCTCTTCGTCGTGGCTTCGCTTTCGCTGCTGCCGCTCGTCGGCCGCGACTTCTTCCCCACCGTCGACGCGGGGCTCATCAAGTTGCACGTCCGCGGCGTCCCGGGGACGCGCATCGAGGAGACCGAGCGGAAGTTCGTGCAGATCGAAGACGCGATCCGACAGGTGATCCCGCCGGACGAGATCGAGACCCTGCTCGACAACATCGGGATCCCTTACAGCGGGCTCAACCTGTCCTTGAGCGAGGGCGCGCTGATCTCCGCGGCCGATGGCGAGATCTTCATCGCCCTCAAGAAGGACCATCGCCCGACCGAGCAGTACGTGCACAAGATGCGGGCAACGCTCGCGGAGAAGTTTCCGGACCAGACGTTCTTCTTCCTGGCGCCGGACATCTCCACGCAGGTGCTCAACTTCGGCCTGCCGGCGCCCATCGACGTCCAGGTGGTCGGGGCCATCGGCAACGAGGAGGCAACCTACGAGGTCGCGAGGCAGATCGGCCGGCGCGTCGCCGAGATTCCCGGCGCGGTGGACGTCCACCTGGCGCAGGTGCCCACGCAGCCCGCGCTCCGCATCGACGTCAATCGAACCATGGCGGGCGAAGTCGGGCTGACGGAACGCGACGTGGCCAGCGACCTGCTGGTGGCGCTGGCATCGAGCGCGGTCGTTGCCCCCAGCTACTGGCTCGACAAGCGCGGCGTGCAGTACCTGGTGGCAGTGCAGACGCCCCAGAAAGACATCGATTCGATCGACGCGATGAAGACCTTGCCGCTCTCGAATGGAACCGCGCGCCCACAGCTCCTCTCGAATCTGGCCTCCATCTCGCGCACCGCCGGCCCCGTGAACATCACCCACTACAACGTGGCCAGGACGTACGACGTGCAGGCCAACGTCGAGGGCACGGACCTGGGGTCCGTCGCCGATCGCGTGCAGAAGATCGTCGACGAGCTCACGCCGTCGATGCCGCGAGGAACCACGGTGCGGATCAAGGGGCAGGCCGAAAGCATGCAGTCTTCGTTTCGGGGCCTGGGATACGGACTGATCTTCGCGATCCTGCTGGTGTATCTGTTGATGGTGGTGAACTTCCAATCCTGGCTGGATCCGCTGGTCATCCTCATGGCGCTGCCCGGGGCCCTCGCCGGCATCTGCTGGATTCTCTTCCTGGCGCACACGACGCTGAGCGTCCCGGCGCTGATGGGGTCGATCATGTGCGTCGGCGTGGCCACCGCCAACAGCATCCTGGTGGTGACCTTCGCCAACGACATGCGCGTGACCGGCTTCGACGCTACCAAGGCGTCTCTCGCGGCCGGCATGACACGCCTGCGCCCGGTGATCATGACTGCCCTGGCCATGATCCTCGGCATGCTTCCCATGTCGCTCGGTCTGGGCGAAGGCGGCGAGCAGAATGCCCCGCTCGGTCGCGCCGTGATCGGCGGCCTGCTGCTCGCCACGGTGACCACGCTGTTCTTCGTGCCGGTGATGTACAGCCTCCTCCGCCGGAAGCCGCCCTCGCATGTCGACGCGATCCTGGAGGAGGCGTGAGTTCCGCCAGAGAGGATCACGCACCCGTCGAGCCCAAGTCGACGCAGGAGCCGAATCTCGGATTCGTCCTGCCTTCGGCCCGCCGCATTCCCAGGCGCAGGCTCGTCACCGTCGCCCTGATTGCCCTGGTCGTCGTCGCAGTCGCCTTCGGCCTCGGATACCTGCCCCGCCGCGGCAAGCGCGCCGCGCTCACCGCGTCGTCCGAGAGCGCCCAGCGCGCGCTTCCACGCATCGATGTCGTGATGCCGAAGATCGGGGCCAGCGATCGCGCGCTCGAGCTTCCCGGCACGGTGCAGCCGCTCCAGGAGACGGTCCTCTTCGCACGCGCAAGCGGTTATGTGCGCGCCTGGCGCGCCGACATCGGCGACAAGGTGAAGAAGAGCGACGTCCTCGCCGAGATCGAGACTCCGGAGCTCGACCAGGAGCTCGCCCAGGCGCAGGCCCAATTGCTACAAACCCGCGCCGCATTGACGCAGGCGAAGGCCAATCGCGACCTGGCCAAGGCGAACCTCGCCCGCGCCAGGCGACTCGCACCCTCGGGCGTCGTGTCGAGGGCAGCTCTGGAGCAAAGCCAGGCCGAGGCTGCGGTGGGCGAGGCCAACGTGAATGTCGCGGGCGCCAACATCGCGGCGCAGCAGGCGAACATCCGCCGCCTCGATCAGCTCAAGGCCTTCGCCAAGGTGACCGCGCCGTTCGCCGGGACCATCACACAGCGCACGATCGAGATCGGCGCATTGGTGACGGCCGGCAACAGCCAGCCGCTCTTCAAGATTGCCGCGATGGATCCGGCGCGAGTCTTCGTGCAGGTCCCCCAGGACGTCGCTCCCGGAGTGCGCCCGGGCGTCTCCGGCAACGTCACCGTCCGCGAGTACCCGGGGCGGACGTTCGCCGGCCAGGTCATGCGCGCGGCCGGCGAGCTCGACCCGGCGACGCGCACGATGACGACCGAGATCCGCGTCCCGAACCAGGACGGCGCGCTCATGCCGGGGATGTATGCCGAGGTGGCGCTCACGCTGCCCTCGTCGCATCGCATCCTGGAGCTGCCCGCGACGGCGCTGATAAGCGACGCCCGGGGTCAGCACGCGGCCGTCGTAGACGCCCAGAACAAGCTGCATCTGGTCCCGGTGGTGGTCGAGCGCGACAAGGGGGTGACCATCGAGATCTCGAGCGGGCTGCAGGGCAACGAGAGGGTGGCGAAGCTTGGGAGCGCGGCGTTCGTCGAAGGGATGGCGGTGGAAGTGACACCGCCACCGGGTGAGTCGCAGAGCGCGCGTTGACCCTGACTTCGCGAACTACGGCAGGCCGATGTCCCTGGCCATCTCCTGCGTGATGATGGTCGCGGCGTCGTCGGGCAACAGCAGGCCTTCTTCCACCTGATCCTCCACCGCCGCCATCACACGCGCCATGTATCCTTTCTTTGATCCATAACGCTCCTCGACGGAGCGGCGCGGATCGCCCTTGCGATCGGCCTTGTGCACCGCGAAGGGGATGTACTGTCCCGACAGGTCGCACAAGTCGGGATTGCCGAAATTGACCCTGCGCGTGTTCCACCCCGAGTAGGTCCCGAGCGGCACTCGAAGCTGTGTCGAGCGGACCCCGTCCACCTCGTTGCCGTCCGCATCGACCTGAGGCAGCAACTCGCGGTACGTGTAACGGACGGCAGGCGGCTCGTCCATCACGCCGGAATCGTCCTGCGCGTCGAAGTCGCGCCCGCGATCGAGCACCTGCCTGCTGTTGAAGCCTCCCACGAAGGTTACGCCGGGGATGCTCGGGAACCGGACGCCGTGGGCGGGCACCAGGGTGCGTCCGCGGAGCGTCGCATACCGGCTATGCGGCGGCCTGTGGCCGTTCACCACCCAGTCACGCAAGGCTACGAGCAACGCCCGGAAGTTGTACGTATACGAGTTGATGTTCCCGAGTTGCTCGCAAACTGGATTCTGCGACGGAGCGACCGCGGGCGCCGAGCCTCCGTGCTGCGCGCTCGCAAAGTGATAGATGCGGACGTTTTCGGGGACCACCAGATCTTCGTCGGCGTCGGCGTCCGCCGTCGTGAACGACATGCCGGCCTGCCAGTACTCCGTGCTGCTGACGGTGTTGAAGACCTTCGGACAGGTGTTGCTCCGCCTGCAGCGGTCGAGCAGCCCTCCGTCGATGTGGGCGAAGCGATCGTGCGAATCTCCCCACGTCGTCGGCGCTTCCTGTCCGGGGAATTGTTTCTCGGTGTGCTGAGTGCCCGCCAGGCGGGTGGGCTGCGCGAAGCGGATGTTCAGCGAGATGCGATAGCTGGCGATGTCCGGGTCGAGCCCGTCGAACACCCGCTTTCCGTTCTCATCCTCGTTGAACCCGAGACCCGTGAACGTTCGCAGGAAGCGCCCGCTCTGCGAGATCCCGAAGCCGATGGTGCTATGGACCGCGCCGGCCAGAGGATTGGACGCCCCCGAGTTTCGGCGCAGGAAGGCGACCAGGTCACGTGTGGCCGCGAACCCGATCCCCAGCACCTTTGGATCCTTTCCCGTGTAGACGAGCTCGTAAATGTGATTGGTGTCGAATCCGCCTTGCAGGCAGACGCGCGTGGTGCTCGGAGTTCCCGGGAATGGATTCGTCGCGCTGCAGTCGGCAAACGCCCACTGACTGCGCGGAACGAGCTCCTTGGGGTCGTTCCAGTGGATGCGCCGGGTCAGCGTGGCCGTCGAGTTGTCCAAAGTGGCCGTCTCGATGGGCGCCGTGAGCGCGTTGCCGGCGAGTGGCTCGGACGGCACGGCGGCCCCGGGCGTGTATTCCTGCCGCACCTCGCCGGTGATGGAGGACCCATCCCTGCGGCGCGCAACCGGGACCAGCGTCATCACCTGCCGTCCGCCGCCCGCGAGCGCGTCGCCCTGCCACCCGCTCCAGACCAGGATGAAGCCCTGCTTTTGCAGAAAGCCGTCGCCGGCGGGATTGGTGGTGGTGATCCCGACGTTCAGGAACGAAGTGATGAGCTTGTTCCCGCGGTTCACGACGTCATAGACGAGAGTGTGGTTGCTCCTTGCCAGGTCGACGGGCTTGAGCACGGAGAACGTCATCCCGTACTCCACGTTTCCGCGGGCGTTGCGCGGCGCACTCTCGATGTCCTGGATGATCCGATTGAGCGGGTGGTGCGGATTGATCTCGCCGGTGACTACACCGTCGAGCTGCTCGTAGGCCCCGGCACTCCCGAAGGTGGCGGCGCCGAAAGGCGAGCTCCTGGTGTAGGTGATTCCTGTGACCTCCGCGCGGGCGGCTGTGCCGAGCGCCAAAACCGCAAGTGCCCACACGATCGGGAACCGATCCCGGCGAGATGACGTCATTGTGTTCCCCCTCGAGGCCCCTGGTGCAGTCGCTCGATCGACGCGGGCCGCCCACTGCGAAACCATTGCGCGGCAGCGGCAGTCAAGACGCGACGCGCAAAGATGCCCACGACGATCGTCGGCCCCATCACGAAGCGCGTCTGCCGGTGTGTGGCTCGATCGCGAGCGTGATCAGAGACGCCGCCGTGCAGAAGGTCGTGCTGGTGATGCAGTGGTCGCCCCGCCAGGTCCCGTTCTCCCGCTGGATGGCTGCCAACCGCGCGCGGATGCTCTTGCGGAACCCTGCCCACTCGTCGCCGCCCAACGCCGCCTTGGCCTCGGCGGTCAGCATGTACGAGACGTGCTCCTCTCCCCCGTAGCTCCCGAACCCGCGCATGACGTTTTCGTTGGCGAGCTGCGAGGCAGCGGCCTTGCGCGCCTCCTCGGCGCGCTTCTTCAGCTCGAGACTTGCAGGCGAGTCGGACCGCGCCACCTGCTCGGCGGCCATCATGCTCGCGGCAACCGAGTAAAGCTGCACGCCCGCGGCGTCGGTGGCGCCGAACGTCTTCGTCTTGCCGTCGTACTTGTCGACCAGGCCAGCTTGGCCCTTGGCGAGCACGTCCTTGTCGACCTTCGCGCCGGCGCGCTGCGCCGCGTAGAGGCCGTTGCTCGCAAACGCCGACGCCAGCAGAGGAGCCCAGCCGTCGCGCGAATAGCTGCCGTCTTTTGCCTGCGCGCGCTCGATGCGTTTCACCACTGACGCGAGGGCCCGCTCCGCATGCGCGTGCAGCGGCCCGCGCAGGGTGGGCAGCACTTCGGCGAGGAACTGCGCCGCGACGAAGGTGTCGATGTTGCGTCCCAGCTTGCGCTGCGGAAGCGTGCCGGGTGGGTTGATGGCGATCTCGTCCTCCGGCGCACGTTCCACGGCCGCCGCGATGTAGATCACCGCGCGCCGCGTGTGCTCCTGATACTGGCCGAGCGAGCCGGTGTGGCCGAGCCGCAGGAGCGCAATACCCGCGAGCGCGGTCGTCGCGACATCGGGACGGGGATCCTTTGCGCCGTCGCCCCAACTGCCGTCGTCGTTCTGGGCGGCGATCAGCCAGTCCAGGGGGCGGCGCATGTCGGGATCGGCCGGCGCGTTGGCGGCTGGTGCGTGGGCGGAGAGGAGAGCGCAGAGGGCGGTGCAGAGGACGAGCCGGGGCATGGGACCTCCAGACAGTCCTTGCTCCAACGCGCGACCATCCCGAACGATCTGCTGTACCGGGCAGACTCCACTACTGCCTGCTATTCTGCGCGGATCGCTCATGCCACACGGACGCGGAAAGCGCCGGCAAGGGACGGGCCGTTCCGCGGAACGGCAGAGGCAGCGGAGTGAGGCTCGTCGCAAGAATGCAGAGACCTCGCGCGCCGCTGCGGAAAGGCGGCGGTCCGAGGCGGAGTCCGGGCGCGTCTACGCGGAAGAGTTGCGTCGTCTTTCGGAGGAAGTGAGATTGAGCGCCGAGCAAGCGCGTTACGCTGCCGACGAAGCGCGGCGGCATCGCGACGAGATCCTCGTCCTCGCCGAGCGGCTCCGGCGCGAAGCCGAACAGCGCCGGGCTTCGGCGGAACAAGATCGTCGCGCGACCGCCGACCACTTCGAGACCGACACGCGCCAGGCGATCCGCGAAGAACTGGAGATTTCCGCCGAGATGCAAAAGTCGGCGAACGCCCTGCGTGGACCCGGCGAAGCGCCGACCGGTAAACGCCGGAAGCAGCCGGGCCGCAGCGACCGGGGCGGAACCCGTTAAACGCGCAGCGGTCTCTGCCCCCGAATCCTCGGCCGCGCCGCAGGCATCTTCCAGGTTAGATGACACCTGTCATCTATAGCCCGGAGCACACATGAGCAGCCCAGTGGCGTTGGTGACAGGCGTGTCGTCGGGAATCGGAAACGCGACTGCCCGGATGCTGATCGAACGAGGATACCGGGTCTTCGGAACGGCCAGATCCGAATCGAGCCCCATGCCCGACAAGGTGGAGCGCGTGTTGCTGGACGTGCGGGACGCCGCGTCGATCGACGCAGGTGTGCGCGAACTGCTAGCGAAGGCCGGGCGCATCGACCTTCTCGTCAACAACGCCGGGGGCGGAATGGTCGGCGCGGTCGAAGAGACCTCGCTGGAGCAGGCGAAGCGATTGTTCGACGTGAACTTCTTCGGAGCGGTGCGCATGACGCAGGCGGTGCTGCCGGCAATGCGGGCGCAGAGAAGTGGCCGCATCGTCTTCATGAGCAGCATCGTCGGCTTTCTGCCGGCGCCATTCATGGGGTTCTACTCCGCTTCCAAGCACGCCCTCGAGGGACTCGCGGAGTCGCTGGATCACGAGACCCGCACGCTGGGCATCCGCGCGGCGTTGGTCGAGCCGGGCTTCATGCGCACCAACATCGGCGAGAACCGGTTGCTGCCGGGCAGCGTCGTCGATGCCTACGCCGCAGCGCGGGATCGGGCCGGCGAGAGCATCCGCACGAGAGTGAGCGCCGGCGAGGATCCTTCGGTGGTGGCGCAGGCCGTGCTGGAAGCAGCGACTGCCGAGAAGCCGCGCCTGCGCTACCCGGTGGGCAAAGGCGCCGGGTTGCTGGCGCGTCTGCGCCGATACTTGCCGGAGAGCATTTTCGACGGCGCGCTTCGCAAGCAGTTCGGGCTCGGCTCGGCGGGAGGCTCCCGTGCGCCGGTCGCGTGAGGAAACCGCACGCACCCGAGGCAAGGCGGTCGACGCAGCGTCGCGGCTCTTCCGCGAGCGCGGCATCGAGTCGGTCAGCGTGGGCGACGTGATGGCGACCCTGGGGATGACGGCCGGCGGTTTCTACCGTCACTTCGAGAGCAAGCAGGCGCTGGCCGCGGAAGCATGCACGGCGGCGTTTGCGGGATCGGGCCTCGCGCGACAGCCTGCCCGGTCGCCGGAAGCGATGCTGCGGCGCTATCTCAGCAAATCGCATCGCGACGCCCCGGCCGGCGGCTGTCCGCTGCCCGCGCTCGCTTCGGACATGGCGCGCCAGCCAGCCGCGGTACGGCGCGCTTACACCGAGGGCGTGCACGACGCTCTCACGCGCATTCAGGAGCTTGCGCCCGCTGCGGACTACAAAGCGCGAGTTGCGCTGCTGACGGGTATGGTCGGTGCGCTCGCGCTCGCGCGCGCGGTAAACGACGAGGAGCTGAGCGCGGCCATTCTGCGTGAAACGCAGGGCTTCTGGATCCGCGCGCTGGAGCAGCGGTCGTGATCTGGCTCGAGGAATTCGCTCCCGGACAGAAGTTCGTGTCGAAAGCGCTTCGGCTGGACGCAGCCGCGATCAAGGCCTTCGCCACCCAGTTCGATCCGCAGCCGTTCCATCTCGACGAAGCCGCTGCCCGCGACTCTTTCTTCGGCGGCCTGGCCGCGAGCGGATGGCACACCGCCGCGCTTTCCATGCGTCTTCTCGTCGAGAGCGGCTTCCGCCCCGCCGGCGGCATCATCGGCTCGCGCGCCGACGAGTTGAAGTGGCCGCGCCCGGTCCGGCCGGGCGACGAGTTGCACGTGCAGGCCGAAGTGCTCGAGGTGCGGCGATCGGACAGCCGGCCCAATCAGGGGTTCATCAAGTGCCGGACTACGACCCTGAACCAGAAGGACGAGCAGGTGCAGGTATTGGTAATGAACCTGCTCGTCCAAGCGCGGCCAATGTAGATTTGTCCGTTCGCTACGTGCTCGTGCAGCTAACCTCGTTGCCCGGAACGGTGTCGTCCGAAGTCGGCGGGCTGAAGGTACAGCTGACGGTCAGCACCAGCGTGCCGGCAGGCTGCTCGACGCGCAATGTGGCGCTCGTGAACTCCACGTCCGTGATCGTCTCGGTCCAGTTCGGATTCGGGCACCCCGGCGCGCCGGGAACCGGCGATACCGGTCCTTGCGTCGTGACGTTGAATGAAACGTTGCCGTTCTTGATCGCGCTCGCCGGAATGGACTGCGTCCCTGTCAGCGTCACCTCCGCCGGGTTCTGGCCGGGTGCTTGGTTCCCGCCTTGGTTCGTGCAAGTGGCGGTTGGGTTTCCAGTCGCCGTGAGCGTGACGAGCAAGTCCTGATTTCCGAGACCGGCCAGCGCGCCGGCCGCAGTCAGGGTCAGGCCGTTATCGGTGAACGTTGGTTCGCTATGGGCGCCGCCCTTCAAGTGGACGCTTGCGGCGAGTGCCATCGCGCTGAGACACGTGAGGAGGGCTCCCGACCAGATCGCAGGACGCTTCATGGGGGTATTCCTTTCAGTGCTTGGGGCACTGCGGCGGGCGGGCGATACAGTGGGGTCCGGCACCGGGCCAAACGCTCAATCGGCGTCCACCCTCGACGGAAGAAGACATGCTGGCGGTACCCCCCGTAGGCTGCCCGGCGGGCACATAGCGCTGCAGTGAATCGCTTGTCAAGTCATGGCCCTTGCGCCTTCGCCCGCCTGTGGGACGGGGAGCCGAGCCATTGCGGCGGGCCGGACCTAACGTCGCATCCGTGCGCTTTCAGCGAACGAGCGTCTGCGCGGCGATAGCTGCGGTCGCGTGCGGCCCAATCGACCAATCCGCCGGAATCGGCGCCGGCGGCGCCAGCAGTTCCGATGCGGGAGTTGGTGGCGCGTCGCCCCCGAGAGCCGACGTCCGGATCGTTTCTCCAGCCGACGGAGACAAGTGCAGCGCGGACAACTGCGGGATTTCCGTCGCCGTCTCCGGTGCGACGCTCGCTGCGGCGGGCCGCTGCGGCGGAGCGCAGGGTTGCGGACACATCGACCTCTACATCGACGGGACGGCGTGCGGCTCGCCGAACGTTCAATCGAGCTCCGACAACATCGCTGCGAACTTCGGGCGATGCGCGAAGATCGAAGGAAAGCACACGGTCATGTGCGAGCTCCGCAACGACAACGGCGCGCTGCTCGCGCGATCGCAAGAGGTGCGGATCGAGGTGAAGAAAGCGGACCACCACGGCGGCGAAGGCGGCGACGACGACGACTGAGGCGCCACGCTTCGTTTCCTGAGTCGTAGCCTGTATGCACTTCCGGGATGCTGGACGATTTCGATACGGCCGAGGTCCAGACCGGGGAGACCACCATCTTCGTCCGCCGATCTGGCTCCGGCCCTCCGATCCTGCTGCTGCACGGCTTTCCCCAGACGCATCTGATGTGGCGAAGCGTGGCGCCCATCCTGGCGCGCCATTTCACCGTCATCTGCGCCGATCTCCGCGGCTACGGCCGCAGCGGCTGCCCCAGGTCGGCCCCGGACCACGAGCCGTATTCCAAACGAGCCATGGCGCGCGACATGGTGGCCGTCATGGAGCGGCTCGGTTTTCGCCGCTTCTCGGTCGCCGGGCACGACCGGGGCGGTCGCGTCGCTTATCGCCTCGCACTCGATCACCCGCAGCGCGTGCATCGGACCGCAGTGCTCGACGTCATTCCGACCGAAGAGGCATGGGCGCGGTCAGACGCGAGATTCGCTCTCGCCTTCTGGCCCTGGTCCTTGCTCGCCCAGCCCGAACCATTTCCCGAGCGTCTCCTCGCAGCGGCCCCCGAAGCGGTCGTCGACGACGCGCTCGGCGGGTGGGGATCTTCACCGGCAGTCTTCAGCGCGGACGTGCGCGCCGCCTACGTCGAGGCGTTGCGCGATCCTGCCCGCTTGCACGCGATCTGCGAAGAGTACCGGGCCGCAGCGACGTGCGACCGAGAGCACGACCAGGCGGATCTCCGCGCCGGCCGTCGCATCGCGGGCCCTGTCCTTGCGCTCTGGAGCGGCAAGGGACCGCTCAATGCCTGGTACGCGGAGGAAGGCGGACCGCTCGCGCTCTGGCGGTCCTGGGCCGACGACGTCCACGGCCATTCCGTGGACGCCGGACACTTCTTCCCGGAGGAAATCCCGGGTGAAACGGCCGATGCCTTGACGAGGTTCTTCAGATGAGACCGTGAGGAAACGATGAACGAGCAAGCGGAGCGGAACAAGCAGACGGTGATGAGCTTCTACGACGTCATGTTCAATCAGTGCCGCCCAGAAGAGGCCATCCGGATGTTCACGGGCGATCGGTACATCCAGCACAACCCCGCCGTCGCCGACGGGAAGCAGGCGTTCATCGAGTACTTCCAGCGAATGGCTCGCGAGTACCCAGGCAAGAAGGTCGAGTTCAAACGGGTGATCGCGGAGGGCAACTACGTCGTCCTCCACTGCTATCAGCAGTGGCCCGGCGACCGGGATTGGGCGGGCATCGACATCTTCGGCCTCGACGACAAGGGAAGGATCGTCGAGCACTGGGACGTGCTCCAACCAATTCCCGAGAAATCCGCGAACACCAACACGATGTTCTGAGGGCGGCCAGCGCAAGTTCGTCCGTCATTCGAAGAGCGCCGCGGCCGATTGCGGCAAGCCGCCGGCGTCCTCACCGCCGAAGACGAGGACCTTGCCGTTGCCCAGCATCGTCACCGTGGCGGAGAAAAACGCTGGATCGAGCGTGGGGCCCGTGGTCCAGCCCTCCGGTCGCCGGATCGAAGATCTCCGTCGCAGGAACTCCGACACCGGCCCTTCCCGGGAGCTCCGGCGGCACTTCTCCGCCGATCAACAGGACACGCCCGTCCGTCAACGCGACTGCTGAGTGCGAGTCTCGCGGTGATTCGCAATATGTTCCTCGACCCGAAGCAGCGCGCGGTCGCGATCGGAGTCTGGATCTCGAGTTTCTCGGCTGGCGCCGTGATCGGCCCCCCGCTCGGCGGGTTCCTGCTGGAGTACTTCTGGTGGGGCTCGGTCTTCCTGGTGAGTGTCCCGATGATGGTGCTCCTGCTCGTACTCGGGCCGACACTGCTGCCGGAGTTCCGGGATCCCAATGCGGGCCGCCCTGATTTGCCCAGCGCGATCCTGTCTGTCGCGGCCGTGCTGGCGGTCATCTACGGCCTCAAGCAGATTGCCGCACACGGAGTGGAGTCGCGAGCACTGTCGTGTTCTCCCTTGGTCTTTCTCCGGTATTCACCCTCGCAAACGACATGATCATCGGGGCGGCCCCGCCCGAGCGCGCTGGGGCCGCTTCGGCGATCTCGGAGACTTGCGCCGAGTTCGGCGGAGCGCTGGGCATCGCCATCCTCGGCAGCATCGGGACTGCCATCTACCGTAGAGCCATGGCCCGTTCCGTTGAGGGCATTCCGCGCGAAGCAGCCGAGGCTGCGCGCAATACCCTCGGCGGCGCGGTGGCGGCGGCTGAGCAGGTGCCGGGGCCTGGTGCGGCGCTGCTCGAAACGGCTCGGAAGGCATTCACGGATGGGCTCGGTCACGGCGATCACCAGTGCTCTCGTCGTGATCGGCATCGCCATCCTGGCGATGCTCGTGCTGCGAGACGTCCGCTCGGCTTCCGAGCTGGCAGCAGAATCAGACCGCTCATGATGCGGCGACCACTGGCGCGCGCCCCGGCATGTCGGCGTCCTCGCCGGAAGATGCGTAGGTTGGTTTTTCATGCGGTACCGCGATCGCCGAGAGGCCGGCCGCGTCCTGGGCGAGCATCTGG
>Ga0209474_10000158_pt1 | contig 81459 bp, 95 predicted proteins | sample GraSoiAngelo_145_FD_185902 | JGI IMG/M metagenome (GOLD analysis project Ga0209474, IMG submission 185902) | Grasslands soil microbial communities from the Angelo Coastal Reserve, California, USA - 14_1009_05_20cm (SPAdes) (version 2) | ecosystem: Environmental > Terrestrial > Soil > Grasslands...
GCTCACCCACCGCAAGCCGGTCGTAGGCCGCGTTGGAGGTCATCCGGCAGTTGAAGCGGATCCAATCCCCAGAAGTGTTAAAGCCTTCGTAGTCCCACCAGTCGGTCTGGTCGAACTCAGCGGCGAGCTGCGAGAACTTGAGCTCGAGCTGGTCGATGACCCGGCGCAGGCTGATCAGCTGACAGGCGATTGCCTCGCCCGCCGGGACCATCTCGAGCATGCGTCAATCGTATCGAACATCGGTACGAGAAGCAAGTTACTTTACACGCATTCTAGTTCAGATTTGACATTTTTACCGGCCGCCAGACCCAACCGTCGTCTAGCGAAGGGGGTGAGCCAGCCTGACCTCCACGATCCCGCCCCGCTCGCGCGCGACAAGCGGCGGCTGATCAAACGTCGCCGGCCCGCCGACCACCCTCCCATCCCCAAACCGGAACCTCGACCCATGCCACGGACACGTCACCACCTCTCCTTCGACCTTGCCCTCCTCGAGCGGACCTCCCGCGTGCGCGCACACCGCGCCGATCGCATGCAGCAACCCTTGACGCCGCATGACCAGGACCGGCAACCCATTCGCCTCCACCCTGCGCATCTGCCCTTCGGGAAAGTCGTCCCGCGTCCCGACCCGCACGTACTCCAGCGGCCCGTCGACGAACGCATTGCGATTGACCGCGGTCCCGATCCCAAACGTGAGATGCCCCCCGACGTAGGCCCCGATCACCACGATCAGCCAGGCCACAGTCGAGAGCAGGACAGCCGAGGGCCGCAGAACCGGCGAGCCCAGCCGCATCCCCAGCGAAACAGCTTCGACCGCAAGCACGAATGTCATCGTCAAGCCGTGCACGATCGCCGTCCGCCTCTCAATCCCATCGGTCTCGTGAAAGTCGGTGTAGCCCGTGAGAGCGGCGAGGATCGCCCCGGCCACTCCCACACCAAGAGCCAGGTCCCCTGCCACCGCGGGCACCTGTCCCGTCCCCACGAAAACCCAGTCCGCCACGACACCCACAGTCCATGCCCCGACAGGCAGATCGGTCAGCGCGGGATGGAGCGGATGACCCAGCACGGTGGTTCCGTGCATCGCGTTCTTGATCGCCTGGCCAGGCGCGCCCAGGGCCTCATACGCAGCGCCGACCGCCTTCTGCACCGCGACCGCAACCGGGTCGAGCCACGCCTGAGTCCGAACCGCGCGATCGAGCATCCGCTCGCGTGGGCGGCTCTGACGGATCAGACGGCGGATGCGACGGCTGTCAATTTCCACGATGCGTCCCGGGCGAGGCCTCAAACCGGTAACGCGATCGGCTGCGAACTTACTTGACGTTGCCGCGTCGCGGCGGATCTCGCTAGTAAGGTGTGTTCATGCCCGAGAAGGAGGAGATGGGGGTGGTGGGTCTGGGCACGATGGGCATGAACCTGGCCCGCAACCTCTCATCGCATGGGGCAAAAGTCGCGGTCTACAACCGCACGCATCGCAAGACCGAAGACTTCATCACGGCCCATGGAGCGGAGGGCGACTTCGCACCCGCCGCGACCCTGGCGGAGCTGGCTCGCGTTTTGAAACCGCCGCGCGCCGTGCTGGTGATGGTCAACGCCGGGCCGCCCGTGGACGAGACGATCGATGCGCTGACGAAAGTTCTCGACAAAGGCGACATCATCATCGACGGCGGCAACTCCCTCTTCCGAGACACGCAGCGGCGGGCTGCCGCGGTGGAAAAGCTCGGCTTCGGATACATCGGCTGCGGCGTCTCCGGCGGGGAGGAGGGCGCGCTGCACGGGCCGAGCCTGATGCCCGGCGGGACGCGTCAGTCCTACGCGCGAGTCGAAGGCATGCTGACCGCCATCGCCGCGAAGGTTGACGGCGTTCCTTGCTGCACGTACATCGGGCCGGATGGCGCCGGGCATTTCGTGAAGATGGTGCACAACGGGATCGAGTACGCCGACATCCAGCTGATCGCGGAAACGTACGACCTGCTGCGCAGCGCGCTCGGTCTGGCGCCGGACGAGCTCGCGTCGGTTTTCCGCGGCTGGAACGAGGGGCGGCTGCAGTCGTACCTGATCGAGATCGCTTCCTACGTCCTGGCCAAGCACCGCGATGGGTCGGGTGAGTCGCTCGTCGACGCGATCGAGGACGAGGCGGAGCAGAAGGGCACCGGCCGCTGGACGAGCCAGTCGGCGCTGGAGCTCGGGGTGCCGCTGACCGGCATCACGGAGGCCGTCTTCGCCCGCATGCTGTCGAGCCAGAAGGCGCGGCGCGTGAAAGCGGCGGACATCCTCGCGGGACCGGCTGCGGCGAAGGCTGCGCGCACGCTGATCGATGACGTGCAGGAGGCCCTTTACGCGTCGAAGATCGTGGCTTACGCGCAGGGCTTCGAGCACCTGTCCGCCGGCTCGAAGGAGTTCGAGTGGAACCTGGACCTTGGCGGGCTCGCCACCATCTGGCGAGGCGGCTGCATCATCCGGGCCAAGTTCCTCGACTACATCAAGGAGGCCTACGAGCAAGATCCAAACCTGCCGAGCATGATGCTCGCGCCCTTCTTCCAGGAAGCGCTTGCCGGCGCGCAGCCCGCATGGCGCCGGGTCGTCAAAACCGCGGTCGACCACGGCATCCCCATCCCCGCGTTCGCATCGTCGCTCGCCTACTACGACGGATACCGTCGCGCGCGTGGCCCCGCAAACCTCATCCAGGGCCTTCGCGACTACTTCGGAGCGCACACCTATCACCGCGTGGACCGGGAAGGCGCTTACCACACCCGCTGGGCGCAGGACGGGGAAGAAGTCCGGACCGACGGCTAAGGGCGCCGGCTAGGGGGGCGCGGGCTCCCGCCCGAAGATGCCCGCAACCAGAAAGTACAGCGCAACCGCGACGCCGAGCCACACCGACAGCGCGAACCCCACGCTCGGCACGACTCCCCAGCTCGTGACCGACAGAAACACGGTCATCGCGAACGCGATCATCGCGATCGCCCCGAGGACGGCACCAATGGAGTCGATGGACGCCTGCTCCTTTCCCTCCTTCTCCTGGATCAAGGTGAGCGACGCAGGCAAGATGGCGGGAAAAGCAAGAAACACACCTCCCAACTTCGGTCCAAAGGCCGTCCCGATCAAGCCTGCGACCAGTGCGATAGCGGCTCCGAACACGAATCGCACCGCGTAGTCGCGAAATCGATGCGTGCCCACCTTCTCCGGCTGCAGCCCGGGGATCAGCCCTGGGTTCACCTGACGAACACCCAGTAGACGGCCCCCGCCGGAATGAACCACGCCACCCAGGCGAGCGCGCTGCCAACGACCGCCTTGAGATGCTTCACCAAAAGAGCCGCGGCGAGGCTGTAGACGACAAGACCGAGCGCACCCGCGATCATCCCGACGGCGGACATCTGATCTTTCGCGGGCCCCATCACGATGCCGTTCACCAACAGGCTCACGCTGGCGACCGAAGGCGCCGCCGCGAACAGTCCCGCGAACATCTTCGGCTTGAGCGCGTCGCCAAGCACCGCGAACAGCGCGACGATGACACCGCCCGCGAGCGTACGCACGAGGAGCAGGACGACTTCTTTCACGCGGCCAGCAGGCTGCCGTTGCGTTTCGCCTTGCGTCGCACAAGCGCGAGGACGGCCGCTTCGTCGCTCTTGAGCCGCGCCGGAACTCGCGAAGCGGCGGCGCCGAGCACGGTCTCCAACCGGCCATCCATGTAGGTGTCGATCACCGCGGGATGTACGTATGAACGGCGGCAGACGGCACGTGTGTGGCCGAGCTTGCGAGCGACTTGATCGATGGCTGCCACGACGTTGCGTTTCGCGTCGGTCTCGGATTCGAAGCCGGCCCCTTCGCGCAGAGCGGACGCGGCCAGAACCGTGCCGGCCCAGGTGCGGAAGTCCTTGGCTGTGAAATCCTCGCCGGTCACGTCACGGAGGTACTGATTGACGTCGTCCGATGAGACGGTGCGGTGCTCCCCCTCCGCGTCGATGTACTGAAACAGCTTCTGGCCCGGAAGCTCTTCACATCGCTTGATCACGCGCGCGACGCGGCGGTCGGTTATCCCTACCTGCACCTCGACTCCGCTCTTGCCGTGGAAGAGAAATCGCACAGTGGAACCCTTCACGTCGACATGACGGTTGCGCAGCGTGGTGAGTCCGAACGACCTGTTCTGCTTTGCGTACTCCTCGTTGCCGACTCGGATGAAGGTCGTCTCGAGCAGCCGGACGACGGTTGCCACAACCTTCTCCTTGGGCAAGCCGTCCCGGCTCATGTCGCGCGAGACCCGGCGTCTGATCCGCGGCAGCACCTTGGCAAACGCGGCCATCCGGTCGAACTTGTTGACATCGCGGATCTCGCGCCAGCGAGGGTGATATCGGTGCTGCTTGCGCCCCCGGGCATCACGCCCTGTTGCCTGCAGGTGTCCGCGCGGGTGAATCGTGATCCAGACGTGCTCCCACGCCGGCGGGATGACGAGAGACCGGATGCGATCGAGGGTTGCGCCATCGCGAATCAGCCTTCCGTCCGGATCGAGGTAGACGAATCCCTTGCCCTTGCGTGCGCGCCGCAGGCCTGGTTCATCGTCTGTCGTGTAGGCAAGGCCCGCCTCGTGCGCGGCTTCGGCGGCCGGATCGGGGACGACGGCTAAGCCGCGGTGGGAGGGGTTACTCCTGGACCGCCCCATTCCGGCTGCGCCGCCGTCAGCAGGCTTCGCTTGCGCGCCCAGAGCCTGGCGACGAGTTCCTCCCGCGAGGTCAGCTCGTCGACCGGAAATCCAAGCTGCCAGAGGCTCGACCGGACCTCGGCCGGCAGCTCGTAATCGACCCTGTGAGGCCGCGCGACCTGGGAAAGAACGTCCCCCAGCTGAACCAGCATCAGCTCGTGCTCGCTCATGTATCCGAAAAACGCTTTCAGAGCTCGCGCTACCGGTTCAGCCCGTCGCCAACTCCTGACGTGTCTGGACGAAAGCCTGGACCGCGCGTTCGAGGTCGTCGGGGGAGTGCGCGGCGGAGACCTGGGTTCGGATCCGGGCCTTGCCCTGGGGCACGACCGGGTAGGAAAAGCCGATCACGTAAACGCCTTTTTCGAGCATGGCGGCCGCCATGCGGCCGGCCAGAGCCGCGTCTCCGACCATGACCGGGACGATGGGGTGCTCCCCGGGCAGGATGTCGAACCGCTCCTCCGTCATGCGGGCGCGGAACCGCCTCGTGTTTTCGGTCAGACGCCGCCTGAGGTCACCCGCGGAGCGCAGAAGCTCGAGCACCTTCAGGCTGGCGGCCGCGATGGGCGGTGCGACGGAGTTGGAGAACAGGTATGGGCGGGAGCGCTGGCGGAGCATGGCAACCAGCTCTTTCCGCCCGGAGACGTAACCGCCGCTCGCCCCGCCGAGAGCCTTGCCCAGGGTTCCGGTGATGGCGTCGATGCGGCCCATCACGCCGTGATGCTCGGGCGTGCCGCGGCCGTTCGCGCCGATGAACCCCACGGCGTGCGAGTCGTCGACCATCACCATCGCCTCGTATCGCTCGGCGAGCCGGCATATCTCCGGCAGCGGCGCCATGTACCCGTCCATCGAGAAAACGCCGTCCGTCACGACCATCCGGAAACGCGCTCCGGCGCTCTCCTTCAGCTGCCGCTCCAGGTCCTCCATATCGCGGTTGGCGTAGCGGAATCTCTGCGCCTTGCACAGGCGGATGCCGTCGATGATGCTCGCGTGGTTCAACGCATCCGAGATCACCGCGTCCCGCTCGTCGAGCAGCGCTTCGAAGATCCCGCCGTTGGCGTCGAAGCAGGAGGAGTAGAGGATCGTGTCCTCCGTGCCGAGGAAATCGGTCAGCGCCGCCTCGAGCTCCTTGTGCACCTCCTGGGTGCCGCAGATGAACCGCACCGATGCCATCCCGTAGCCCCAGCGATCCAGCGCTTCCTTCGCCGCCGCCACCACCGCCGGATGATCGGCCAGGCCGAGGTAGTTGTTGGCGCATAGGTTCAGCACATCCTTTTCCAGGACAGCGACCTTCGCGCCTTGTGGCGAGGTGATCACGCGCTCCGGCTTCTCCAATCCCGCTTCGCGTATCCGCTGCAGCTCTTCCGTGAGATGAGATCGCATTCGCTCGAACATCAAGTACTCCAGTCGAGAACTACCTTGCCGCACTGCCCGGAATGGGCCACCTCGAACGCCTTCTTGTAGTCCTGGTACGCAAAGCGATGCGTGATCACAGGCGAGATGTCCAGGCCGCTCTGCACGAAAACTGACATCTGGTACCAGGTCTCGAAGATCTGCCTGCCGTAGACGCCCTTCACCGTGAGCATCTTCAACACTACCTGCGACCAGTCGATGCCGAACTCATGATCCGGCAGACCGAGCACCGCGATGCGGCCGCCGTGCGCCATGTTGTCGATCATGTCGCGCATCGCGCTCGGCTGGCCGGACATCTCGAAGCCGACGTCGAAGCCCTCCTTCATCCCCAGCTCCTCCTGGACACGGCGCAGAGTCGTGTTACGCACGTCCGCCGCGCAGGTCACGCCGATCTTGCGCGCGAGCTCGAGCCGGTAGTCGCTGACGTCGGTGATGACGACGAACCGTGCGCCGTTGTGGCGCGCGACCATCGCAGCCATGATCCCGATCGGCCCCGCGCCCGTGATCAGGACGTCTTCGGCGACGAGTCGGAACTGAGTCGCGGTGTGGACGGCGTTGCCGAATGGGTCGAAGATCGACGCCACGTCGAGGTCGATCTTGGTCAGGTGTGGCCATAGGTTGCTCGCCGGCATGACGATGAACTCGGCGAAGGCACCGTCGCGCTGCACCCCGATGCCGACGGTGTTCGCGCAGAGCGCGCGCCGACCCGCCATGCAGTTCCGGCAGCGGCCGCAGACGATGTGGCCCTCGGCGCCGACGATCTCTCCGGGGAACACCGAAGCCACGCCTTCGCCCAGCTCCACCACCTCACCCACGAACTCGTGGCCGACCACCAGCGGCGGCTTGATTGTGTGCTGCGCCCACTCGTTCCAGCTCTCGATGTGGAGGTCCGTGCCGCAGATCCCGGTGCGGAGAACGCGAAGCAGCACCTCGCCAGGCCCGGGCTTCGGCTCGGGGACGTCCTGCAGCCACAGGCCTGGTTCCCACTTCGCCTTGACCAGGGCCTTCACCTTGGTCGCCACTTTACAGATACGTTCGAAGTCAAAAAACTCGGCCGGCGGCGCATAGAATTCCGCCTGCGGCTCCGCCTCGGACCGCTCATCTCGTGGTGTGCCGGGAAGGCTGGTCGGCGGGAGTTCGACCATGCCATTGAGCACCGCGCAGAGCTTTCTCTTCTTCCTCATCCTTCTCGGTGGAGCCGCGACGGCGCTGCGTCTGCTGTCCAGGAGGGCGCCGACAGTCCCGTACCCAGTTTTGCTGGCCGTGGGGGGAATCCTGATCGGGCTCATTCCGGGCTTGCGCCTGCCGCCCGTCGGGTCCGACCTGATCCTGCTCGCGTTTGTTCCGGGCCTTGTCTTCGAGGCCGCGCTGGCACTCGACCTCGACGAGATGTGGCGTCGCGTCGTGCCGATCAGCCTGCTGGCGACGGTTGGCGTTTTCCTGACCGTGGTGTTGATCGGCGCGATGGCCCACTACGGACTCGGACTCGACTGGGCCAGTGGTTTTCTGCTCGGCGCCATCGTCGCCGCCACCGATCCGATCGCCGTCGTTCAGCTTCTCCGCCAGGTCGGGGCACCGCGCGGCCTCGAAGCAATCCTCGACGGCGAGAGCCTCTTCAACGACGGCACGGGCGTGGCCGTCTTTTCGGCAGTGCTTGGCACCATCCTCTCGGGGCATCCGTCGGTGACGGACGCGGGCTTGCGCTTCCTTTACGTGACGGCGGCCGGGGTCGCGATCGGGCTAGCGGCCGGAGCGGTGGCGGTGGTCGTCCTCCGCCTCGTGGGCGAGGCGGAGCTCGAGATCCTGATCACGCTCGTCCTGGCCTACGGTTCGTATCTCGCGGCGGACGTCGTGCACGCGTCGGGGGTCGTCGCAGTCGTCGCCTCGGGCATCGTGGTCGCCCGCCACGGCAGCCGCACGGGCCGCCTGCAAGGCACACAGCTGCACGGTTTCTGGAGCCTGCTTGCCTTCGTCCTCAACGCGATCCTCTTCCTGCTGGTGGGCATCGCGCTGCCGGCGCAGCGTCTTGCCGCTGTCGCCGGACTGGCGCTCGGCGCCTACGCGATCATGCTCGCGGCGCGCGTGCTCCCGGTTTACGTGCTGCTCGGTCTCGCCGACGTCAGGGGTGCGACGATCCCCTGGAGCTGGAGGCACATGACCCTATGGGGTGGGCTCCGGGGTGCGCTGTCCGTTGCCCTCGCGCTTTCCGTGGCGACCTACCCGCAGGTCAATCCCGCCGTCTCGGTGATCGCCTATGGGATGGTCGTGCTTTCGCTGCTCGTGCAGGGCGGCCTGCTGCTGCCCATCGCGAGGATGCTGCGCCTGCGCGGGGATCCGGCTATCGAGCCGCACACTCAGGGCACACGCCGGTAAAAAGCAGCTGGTGGCTCGTCACGACGAACCCGGTGCTCGTCTTGACCGAGCGCTCGGCGTCCTCCAGGACGCACCCAGGGACCTCGACCACGCGGCCGCAAGAATCGCAGCGGATGTGCTCGTGGTGGTCCTCCGCCATCTCGTAGTGGACTTTTCCGTCACCCAGGTCGATGCGCTGGATGACGCCTTCCCTCTCCATCCCGGTCACGGCCCGAAAAACTGTCGAGTAGTCCGCGGCCCCGAGCGACTGCACGACGGCTTCGTGGAGCTCGTCGATCGACCAGAGGTGCTTTTGCTCGGCCTCGAAAAGGGTTCGCACCTGATCGCTGACCGGGCTGGGCCGCGCCATCGCCGCCCAGTCTACGCGCACTTGACTTGCGCAATCAACTTGTGCAATGCTCTTGCGCCATGGGACGGTGGGTGTGCGTGGCGGCGGCCGGGCTGTTGCTGGCCGCCTGCGGAGGTACGACCTCCAGCGCGTCGTCGACCATCGACGTCGTGGCGGGCGAGAACTTCTGGGGCAATCTCGTGGCGCAGCTCGGCGGCTCGAAGGTCAGCGTGCAGAGCGTGGTCACCGATCCCAACGCCGACCCGCACGAGTACGAGAGCAGCACCAGCGACGCTCGCGCATTCGCCGAAGCCAGATTGGTCATCTTGAATGGCGCGGGCTACGACGACTGGGGCCAGAAGCTGCTCGATGCGAACAAGTCCAGCCACCGCGAGGTTCTCAACGTCGCTGACATCGTGGGCAAGAAGAAGGGCGACAACCCGCACTTCTGGTACAACCCCGCCTACGTGACGCAGGTCGCGGACCGGATCACCTCCTCGCTCAAGGCCATCGCGGGCGCGGACGCGGGCTACTTCGACCAGCAGCGCTCCCAGCTGACGACCGCCTTCAAGCCTTACCTGGACAAGGTCGCGAACATCGAGCGGAGCTACTCCGGCGTTCCCATCGGCGCGACCGAGAGCATCTTCGCCTACATGGCCGCGACCCTCGGCTTGAACCTGACAACCCCGCCTGAGTTCATGAGCGCGGTGGCCGAAGGCACCGACCCCCCGGCCGGGGCGGTCGCGACTTTCCAGAGCCAGATCTCCGCCAACCAGATCAAGGCTCTCGTCTACAACGTGCAAGCGTCGACGGCGGTGACCACGAACCTCAAAGCGCTCGCCACCGCGCGAGGCATTCCCAACGTTGGCGTCTCCGAGACGCTTCAGCCCGACAACGTGTCCTTCCAGGACTGGCAGCTGAAGCAGCTCCAGGAGCTGGAGGTTGCGTTGAAGTCGACAGGCTGACCCGCGGCGTGGCGATCTCGGCGCGCGACCTCGCCGCGAGCTACGCGGGACGGAGTGTCTGGTCCGATGCCACGTTTGACATCGAGCCGGGGTCGTTCACGGCCATCCTTGGTCCGAACGGCTCGGGCAAGACCACGCTGATTCGCATGATCCTGGGCCTTCTCGCGCCGGCCAGCGGCCGGATCGAGGTCTTCGGCCGGACGCCACGCCGCGGCGATCCGACCATCGGCTACATCCCGCAGCGACCGGGCTTTGACCCCGAGCTGTCGATCCGAGGCCGCGACTTTGTCGAGCTCGGCGTGGACGGATGGCGCTGGGGCGTCCGCCTTGGCGGCCGGGCGAAGGCCGCGGCCGCGGCCGAGGCATCGATCGAGGCCGTCGGCGCCGCCGGATACGCGGATCACCCGCTGGGCCGTGTCTCGGGAGGCGAGCAGCAGCGGCTGCTCCTCGCCCAGGCGCTCGTCGGCAGCCCGCGTCTTTTGCTGATGGACGAGCCCTTGTCGTATCTCGACATGCGCAACCAGCGAACCATCGTGCAGCTGATCCGCGATTTGGCGAGGCGGCGCGGCCTGACCGTGCTGCTGATCGCGCACGACGTCAACCCGCTGCTCCCTTACGTGGATCGCGTCCTTTATGTCGCGGCCGGCAAGATCGCCACGGGCGCTCCGGGCGAGATCATCACGACCGAGCGGCTGTCCGAGATCTACTCCGCGCCTGTCGAGGTGATTCGGGACAGCCATGGCCGCGTCTTCGTCGTTGGGCTCGAGGAGGAGACGAGCCACCCGCATGCTTGAGGTTCTTCCGCTGACCATTCCCAATCCGACGCCGAGCTGGAACCCGCTCGAAGACGTCGCGATCCTCTTCCACTACGACTTCATGGTCCACGCGTTCCAGGCCGGGACCGTCGTCGCCATCGTGGCGGGCTCCATCGGCTATTTCGTCGTGCTCCGCGGATCATCGTTCGCGGCGCACGCCCTGTCGCACATCGGCTTCGCGGGCGCGGCGGGCGCGGTCGTGGCGGGGCTGAGCCCGGTCGTCGGATTGCTCGCGTTCACCCTCGGCAGCGGCGTCGCGATCGGTGCCTTGGGCAACCGCTTGCGCGGGCGCGACGTGACGATCGGCATCGTGCTCGCCTGGACCCTCGGCCTTGGCGTCCTGTTCATCTCGCTCTATCGCGGCTACGCCACCGAGGCTTACGCGCTCCTGTTTGGCGAGATCCTCGGCATCAGCGAGCGGGACGTGATCGTGACGCTCATCGCGGGCGTCATCACACTTGTGACGCTGGTGACGGTGTACCGTCCGCTGCTCTTCTCGTCCGTCGACGAGGAGCTCGCCGGTGCCAAAGGCGTGCCGGTGACCGGGCTTTCGATCGCGTTTATGGCGATTCTCGCCGTGGCCGTCACCGAGGCGGTTCAGGTGGTCGGCGTGCTGTTGATCTTCGCCCTCATCGTCACGCCGGCGGCGATCGCCATCCGTTTCACCAGCCGTCCTCCTTTCGCGATCGGGATCGGCATCGGCCTGGCGCTCCTTTTCACCTGGCTCGGCTTGAGCATCGCGTACTTCTCACCTCATCCGGTCAGCTTCTTCATCACCTCGCTGGCTTTCTTCACCTACCTGGGGGTTCGCCTGTCGGAGCCTTTGCGGCGCGCTCTCCGTTAAGGTTTTCCGGGGATGTGGCGGCGGGCTGGGGTCGTCATCGTGGTGATCGTTCTCGCCCTGGCGGCGGTCAACTACCTGCGTCCGATCCCCGCCGTAGCCGCCACGCACCTGCTTCACAGCACCGAGGTCGTGCCCGGCGCCGCGCCGACCCTACCCTGGCCGTTGCGCGGAGCAGCTGCGGTCGGCATCGGTGGTCTCGGTCTGGTGGCGAGCTCTGGCAACGAGCAGGCCACTCCTGCCGCGAGCGTGACCAAGGTGATGACCGCGCTCATCGTGCTCGAGGACAGCAAGCTGAAGAAGGGCGAGACGGGTCCGAACATCACGATCAGCGACGCCGACGTGGGCGCGTACGAATCGGACCTGCGCGACCAGCAGTCGGTCGTGAAGGTCGAGGTCGGGGAGCAGCTGACGCTCTTCCAGGTCCTGGAAGGGATGTTGATTCCGTCCGCGAACAACCTCGCCGAGACGGCAGCGCGCTGGGATTCCAGCTCGATCGATGCCTTCGTGACCAAGATGAACAAACGCGCAGCCGATCTCCATCTGACGCACACGAAGTTCGCCGACACAAGTGGGGCGTCCGCTGCCAGCGTGAGCACCCCAAGCGATCTGACGTCCCTCGGCATGGTGGCGATGCAGAACGATGTGTTCGCGCAGATCGTGGCCAGGGGCCAGGTCGACCTGCCTGTGGCGGGGACCGTTTACAACGTGAATGGTGTTTTGGGCCAGGGCGGCATCGTCGGCATCAAAACCGGCTCCGGTCTCAACGCCGGCGCCAACTTCCTCTTTGCGGCGAACGCGACGGTGGACAACCACACGATCGTCGTCTACGGCTGCGTGATGGCTCAGCCCACCCTGCAGGCCGCGTTCGCGACCGCGCAGAACCTGATCGCGGCGATGTCGCCGATCGTCCATGTTCGCCGGGTGATCGCCCGCAACCAATCCATCGCCAACTACACGACGCCATGGGGCGAGCAGTCGGATCTCGTGTCCACCGTCGATGTGGACCTCGCCGAGTGGCCTGGCATGATCCTTCGCCAGCATCTCGATGCCAAAGAGGTTGTCCTCGAGAGACCGATCTCGCCCAGCACGGTGGAGGGAACCGAGCACGTCGTGCTCGGGGATTACAACTTCGATGTGCCTCTGGCCACCGCCGACCCTCTTTATCCGCCCGGCCGCTTGTGGCGGCTGCTTCGGGTCAAGCTCTGAGCCTGGCGGCTTCCTCGTAGGAGGGGAGGACGGCGTTCCAGGCCATCTGGTTGGCGTCTCTCCAGGCCGGTCCGGTCTCGCCCAGGCTCTCCTACTGGCCGAAGGTGGAGCACAACCCGAAAAGCAACCGGATGCGGGCGGTCTGAGCTTCCTGTAACGCCAGGCCGGCTTCCGGCACCAATTGGTGATGTCCGGTTGCGCACCCATTGGCGAGTAGCCGCCAACCCTATTCTGTGCCTGGGGTGGTGGAGTCCTCCGGCTCCGAGCTCGAGTCGCTCAAGCGCGGCGACGAGGCGACGTTCGTCAGCCTCATCCAGCGCTATCACGGCCCGATGCTGAGGCTGGCCATGGCATATATCCGAGATCACCACATCGCCGAGGATGTCGTCCAGGAAGCCTGGCTGACGGCCATCAGGTCGCTCGATCGGTTCGAGGGCCGCTCCTCGTTGAAGACGTGGATCTTCGGCATAGTGATCAACCTCGCGCGAGCCCGGCGTCGCAAAGAGTCGCGGCTGCTTACCTTCACCGCCCTGCTGCGGCGCGAGGATCCTGATCGCCGCGAGCCGACCGTCGACCCCTCCCGCTTCACCGCCGCGGGCGATTGGCGCGCGGTTCCTCACCAATGGGAGAACATCCCCGAGGAGACGCTTCTCGGGAGGGAGGCCATGCAGAGAGTGCAGGCCGCGATCGAAAAGCTCCCGCCGAAACATCGTGAGGTGATCGTGCTGCGGGACGTGGCCGAGCTCGATGCCGGGCCGGTCAGCGAATTGCTCGGTATCTCAGCCGAGAACCAACGCGTGCGCCTTCACCGCGCGCGAGCAGCGGTCCGGAAGGCGCTCGAGGACTACCTGGGATGAAATGCCGCGAGGTGGTCGAGCTCATGACCGACTACCTGGAAGGCGCGCTGACCGCCCCGGACAGGGAGCGGTTCGAGCAACACATCGTTGGCTGCGACGGCTGCCGCGCTTACCTGCAGCAGCTGCGCCTGACGCTGCGGGCGATGAGAAGCGTCGAGGGTGTGCCGATCCCTGACCGCGTGCAAACGGAGCTTGTCCGCGCATTTCGGAACTGGAGATCCGCAAGCCGCTGACGGCGTCGTAACGCTCCGACGACCTCCATGCACTGAACAGCGAGCGGCCACGTGGGTGGCCGAGGACCATGGGACCACTCCCGGGAGGACTCTTTGCGAACTGCGTTACGAAACTTCGGCGCTGCCGGGCTCGCGATCCTGATGCTCGGCGCATCGGCAAGCGTCGCCTCGGCCTCGGAGGCGACAGGGCGGGTCTACGTCAACGACAACACCGCGGGCGAAAACACGGTCGCCGCTTTCGATCGCCACAGCGACGGGTCGCTGACGCCACTCCCCGGCTCACCCTTTGCCGCGGGGGGACGGGGCACGGGCACCATCATCGGGTCACAAGGCGCCATCCAGGTGAGCGGCGACGGCCGCTATGTGATCGCGGTGGACGCGGGCAGCAACCAGATCTCGGTCCTGCGCATCCGGCACGACGGGTCACTGGCACTCGTGCAGGGAAGCCCGGTCGGCTCAGGAGGCATCGAGCCGATCAGCGTCGCGGTGCACGCGAACCTTGTTTATGTCGCGAACGAAGGCGACAAAGCCACGGGGACCGGCAGCGGCTACACCGGTTTCAGGCTCAATCCGGGCGGGCATCTGACGCCGCTCTCCGGAGCAACCGTTTCTCTGCCCGGCACCGCCAACCCGGGCGACATCCTCTTCAACCCCACCGGGACAAATTTGATCGGCGTCGAGGTCGGCACGACCGATCCCAGCACGTTCCGCATCGACAGCTTCGTCGTGGGTGGTGACGGCCGTTTGACCGCGGCGGCGGGCTCGCCTTATCCGGCGCAAGGCGCTGGGCCGTTCGGGAGCGAGTTCTCGCCGGCGGATCCTTCCCACCTTTACGTCTCCAATGCTCACGGCGGCGCCAGCAACGGATCGGTCTCTGCATTTCACGTCGCTTCGAACGGCACGGTGACGTCGATCGGTGCTTCGCCGTTCGCCGACGGCCAGACCGCCCCGTGCTGGGTGGAAATCTCGCACGACGGCGCCTACCTCTTCACGGTGAACACCGGAAGCACGAACATCTCGAGCTACCGCATCCAGCCCGACGGCTCGCTGAGCTATGTCACGACGACCGGTTTCAAGAGCGGAGGCAGCGTTCGTCCCTTCGATGCGCGCCTCGACCGCTCCGGTGCGGATATCTACATCGTCGACGCGGCACTCAATGCCGTCAGCGCCTTCGCGGTGAGCGGGGGCTCGCTGACCGAGCTTCCCGGATCGCCATTCGCCTTGCCGGTAGGTGCTACACCATTTGGAATCGTCACCATCTAATAGCAACCCGCGGTGCGGCGGCCTCCGAGCCGCCGCACCATGCGCGATACTCATCGCCTGATGGGTTTCATCTCGCGCGGCTTCAAGGGACGGCGCCGCGATACCGCTTCGAGCTCGCGCTTGCCGCCAGGCCAGTACCTGGTGAACGATTTCCCTGTTCTGTCCGCCGGTCCGACGCCCCGCGCCAACCTGGACCAGTGGACCTTCTCCATCGAAGGCGAGATCGATGAGCCGAAGCGCTGGACGTGGAAGGAGTTGCTCGCCCTGCCGTCCGACACCGTCACGAAGGACATCCATTGCGTCACCAAGTGGTCGAAGTTCGACACCACCTGGAAAGGCGTTTCGGTCGCCACCTTGCTGGAGGGGGTGGAGACCGGGGCCGAGTACGTCACCGTGTTCTGCGACGGCGGCTACACCACCAACCTGCCGCTCGAGGACATCATGGACGGCAAGGCCTGGGTCGCATACGAGTTCGACGGCCAGCCGCTGCATCCCGAGCACGGCGGCCCCGCGCGGCTGCTCGTCCCTCACCTCTATTTCTGGAAGAGCGCGAAGTGGGTGCGCGGCATCAGGCTCGAGAACGAACAGCATCCGGGATTCTGGGAGTCGAACGGCTACCACCTGTATGGCGACCCTTGGCGCGAGCAGCGGTACTGGGGAGACTAGTAGTCGCCACGAAATCAGAGGACTTGGCGTGATTTCGCGGGCGCCCCTGATCAAGTGGCAGTTTGCCGAGCTCGTCGAGCTGGTCCGTGAGACGCCGCGCGTCTCGAGCCTCTACTTCAACATCCCGGGCTGGCCCGGACATCTCGCCGGCCAGCACGTCGACGTCCGGCTCACGGCCGAGGACGGCTACCAGACGGAGCGCAGCTATTCCATCGCCTCACCTCCCGAAGACCGCTGGGTTGCGCTGACCGTGGAACGCCTGGAGGACGGCGAGGTCTCGCCGTATCTCGTGGGCGAGCTCAAGGTGGGGGACAAGGTCGAGCTGCGCGGCCCGATCGGCGGATATTTCGTCTGGCGAGCAGGCGAGGATCGTCCGCTGCTGCTGGTCGCAGGCGGATCGGGTGTTGTGCCGCTCATGGCCATGCTCCGGCACCGTGCGACAGCCTCGCACAAAGCGCCCGCGCGTCTTCTTTACTCGTCGCGAACGCTGGCCGATGTCATCTATCGGGAGGAGATCGATCGCCTCGTTACGGCGAACGACGGGCTTGCCGTCTATCACACGCTCACGCGCGAGAAGCCCAAAGACTGGATCGGTTACACGAGGAGAATCGACGCCGCGATGGTGCAGGAGGTCGCGTGGCCCAAGATGCAGCAGCCGGCGGTCTTCGTCTGCGGCCCGACCCCATTTGTGGAGGCGGCGGCCGACCTGCTTGTCGGCCTCGACTACGAGGCGCAGCGGATCAAGACGGAGCGGTTTGGAGCCACCGGAGGAGTAGGAGGATGAGTATGCAGACGTCTGAGATGAAGCTGGACGGCAACGCGATCGCCGGCCTGCTCGGAGAGATCTTCGCCGTTGAGATGACGAGCGCTCAGGGTACGTGCGCCTCGTGCGGTGCGGTCAACGAGGTCGGTCGGGTGGATGTCTACATCCACGCGCCAGGAACTGTGGTCCGCTGCCCAGATTGCGAGCAGGTGTTGATGCGGATCGTGCGCGGCCGTGGCCGCTACTGGCTGGACCTGACCGGGGTGCGCTGCCTGGAGCTCGCCGAGGACTAAGTCCCGGGACGCTTCATCGCCCACGGTCCGAACCGGATGGCCGCAACGAGAAGCCAGACAAACAAGGCGGCGCTGAGGAGTGAGAAGAGCTCCTGAACAATCACCGCCCAGGTCGGGACCGGAGAGGTCTCAGGACGCGCGAAGTAAGCCAGATTGGTGAGGCCGCCGATGACCCCCAGTGCGAAGAGCACAAGCGCAACCCAGAACATCCAACGCCAACCGAGGTAGCTTCCCAGGGCCGCGACAAGCTCGAGGACGGCGACGACGACAACCACCGCCCACGCCAAGAACACCGAGAAGGTCACGATCGTGTCGATATCCGTTCCAGCCGGAATTGACGTGCCCTGCGCTCGGATCACCCCCAGCATGCTGTCGTGGTTGATGTAGAGCGCGGCGGTGAGCACCGAAAAGAGCGTCTCCACGACAAAGAAAGCGGCGGTGGCAAGCTGCATCGGGCGGGTCCACGAGGTCGGTTCCCGGGCTCCGCGCGGTATGGGGATCCACTGCTGGCCATCCCAGCGGAACTGACCGTCGGCGGAAACCTGGCCTATCGCCGCGCTGGGATTCTGGCTCAACGCGGCCCAGGTTATACCCGCGCCCCTTCGGCTACACGATGTAGCCGGCGGCGAAACTCAATTGAACGATCCCGCGACCCGGATAGGCCTTCCGACCGTTGAGGTACTGAACGTTTGTAAAGACATAACCGATGCCGGAGCGCATCTGGGAGGGGGTCCCATTGCCTGTACAACCGCCGGTACAGCAGCAGATCAAGGGCTGGTTCGACGCCGTGCTGGCGCTCGGCCTCAAGGTGAAGGACCGCGAAACGAGGTGCCACAACCTGCGCGTCGCGAGGCTGTGCGTGCACATCGGGAGGCAGCTGTCGATGAGCGCATACGAGCTGCGGGTGCTCGCCAGGGCCGGGCTGATGCACGACATCGGCAAGCTCGGCATACCCGACGCGGTGCTCGGCAAGCACTCGGCGCTTGACGAGTCGGAATGGAACCTCATACGCACCCACCCCGAGATGGGCCTGACGCTCCTCGACCGGGCCGGCCAGTCGAGCCGGGAAACGCTCGCCGTGCTCTATCACCACGAGAGGCTCGACGGCAGCGGCTACCCGTACGGCCTGCAGGCGGAGGCGATCCCCCTCGAGGCACGGATCGTTGCGGTGGCCGACACTTATGACGCGCTCACGTCGGACCGCCCGTACCGGAAGGCGTGCTCCCAGGCGGAAGCCCGCCGGGTTTTGACGGAGGAAGCCGGCTTGCGCCTGGACGCGAGGGCTGTATCGGCGCTGCTCAAGAGCCTCGACAACAACACCCCGACCTTCGAGGTCGGGCCGAGGACCGCCCTGGCGTTCTAGCGGCTTCGAGCGGCGCCCCGAAATCGGTCACCATGACTCTGGTGAAGTTCGGAGTCGCGGTCTTTCCCACCGAATACGCGATCTCGATGACCGAGCTGGCGCCCTCGGCGGAACAGCTTGGCTTCGAGTCGCTGTGGGTCGCCGAGCACTCGCACATCCCGACGAGCCGGTTGTCGCCATGGCCGGGGGGCTCTGAGCTGCCCCAGTACTACTGGCACACCATGGACCCCTTCGTCGCGCTCACGGCGGCGGCCCTCGCCAGCAAGACGATCCGGGTCGCGACGGGGATCTGCCTCCTCGTGGAGCGCGACCCGATCCAAACTGCCAAAGAGGTGGCGAGCGTCGACCACCTTTCGAACGGCCGGTTCATCTTCGGCATCGGCGGGGGCTGGAACCGCGAAGAGATGGCGGACCACGGCACCGCCTTCAGCACGCGCTGGAAGCTCCTGCGCGAGAAGGTCGAGGCGATCAAGACGATCTGGACTGAGGACGTGGCTGAGTATCACGGCGACCTGGTCAGATTCGGTCCGATGTGGGAGTACCCCAAGCCGGTCCAGAAACCCCATCCGCCGATCGTCCTCGGCGGCAGCGGGCCGAAGATCCTGGAGCGGGTTGTGCGCTACGCCGACGGGTGGATGCCGAACCGCGGACAGGTCATCGAACGGATACCTGAGCTTCAGGACATGGCGAAAGCCGCGGGCCGGTCGAGAATCCCTGTGTCTTACTACCCGAAGCCCGGGGCCGAGGAGATCGAACGCCTCGCCAAGGCGGGCGTCGATCGCTGCATCTATTACGTGCCGCCCGACGGACGTGACCCAGCCCTCAAAAAGCTGAGCGAGCTGGCCGAGCTGGTCCGTCCTTATCTAAAGGACTAGCGCCCTTTCCAGCGCCACGACCTACTCCCTGGTTACCGGCGTGCATCACTTCCACTCGCTCGTCACGGAGTCCCTGGACCGCCCGTCGCCTCCTCGAGGGGCAAGGTGAACCGGAAGTCCGCGCCCGCGCCGGGCTCGCTGTCGACCCAGACCCGTCCACCGTGCATCTCCACGATCTGACGCGTGATGGCCAGGCCCAGCCCCGTGCCGATGATCTTGCTGCTTGTTTTCTCGTAGCGCTCGTAGCGGCTGAAAAGGCGCTGCGCGAAGTCCGCGGCGATGCCGATGCCATGGTCTCGCACGCTCACATCCACGTGACCGTCTCGCAACGAGCTGCTGACCAGGATCTCGCCGCCGTCAGGTGAGTACTTGATCGCGTTGCTCAGCAGGTTTGTCATTACCTGGGCAATGCGGTCCGGGTCGCAATGCACGACCGGGTTCCCCGCGTCGAAGCTGCAAACCACGTCGTGCAGCGTGCTGGAGACGCGGGCCCTTTCCACCGCGTCCTGCAGCAGGCTGTTGATGTCGACAGGCCGCATCTGAAGTGTGAGCCGGCCCGCCTCGATCCGATCGAGGTCGAGCATGTCGTTGATCAAGCGGTTCAAACGGTCCGATTCCTTGTTGATGTCGGCGGCGAAGCCTTTGGCCTCAACGAGCGAAACGTCCTCATCGCGGATCATCTCGCTGAATCCCGAGATGCCGACCAGTGCGGTGCGGAATTCGTGGCTGACCAGCGAGACAAATTCGCTCTTCAAACGGTTCAGGCGTTCCAGGCCGGCGAGGTGCGCGGCGGCGGCCTCGTTGGCGGCGTGCTCGGCGTCGGTGTCTTCGTACATCGCGACGAAGTAATCGATCCGGCCCGTGGCGTTGCGGACGGCAGTCGCGCTCCAGTGCAGCCACGTCTCGCTGCTGTCAGCGCGGACGGCACGGCTGTCCGACTCGATGGTATCCACGTCGCCCTTCCACAGCGGTTGAAAGATCGCAAAGACCCGCGCGAACTCCTCTGGGTGAAGGTATCTGGCGACGGGCGAGCCGACCATCTTCTTGGGCTCGGTACGCAGCAGCGCCGCCATGCGTGGATTGACGTCGATGACGTTCATGTCGGGACCGACGCGTGCGATGCCAAGCGGGGCGTGCGCGATGATCTGATCCAGGAGATCGGTGCGGCGTCCTAGCTGATTTTCGGCGCTTCGGCTCTTGTGCAGAAGGTCGAGCGAGTCGCGGTGGGTGAAGATCTGGTTGGCGACGAACAGGATGCCTATCCCGCCTGCCAGCACGGTCGCGAAGCGGTCGAGGTTCTGATCGATCACCGCCAACCTGACGGCCATGACGGCCGCAGCCAGGGACGCCGTCCAGGGCAGGGCGAGCTGCCACAGCTCGATGGGTCCCTCCTCGACCTGCTCGTCCACGTTGCGCGCGGGCCAAAGCGGGGCCAGCGCGATGAGCAGGTAACCGACCACCCAGCCGGCGTCGAGCACGCTGCCGATCGCATCGTAGGTCCCGTTCGCGGTCAGGTACGCGAAAGCGCTGTCGGAAAGCGCGAGGGACGCGAGGCCGCCGAGCAGCAGCGCCAAACGCACCACCTCAGGGCGCCGGGCCCTCCGCAGGGCAAGAACCAGCACGGTCGCCGTGATGATGTCGCCCAGCGGGTAGGCCAGGCCGATCAGCTGTGCAGCCGGCGTGGCCGACGACGTCTCGTAGACCTTGGCGAGACCGAATCCCCAGGCGAGAAAGAGCAGGGACAGCGCGACGATCGCCCCGGCCAGGACAGCCTCGCCACGTGTGGCGAGGCGGCGGGGGGATGACGTGAAAGCAAAAACGCCGGCGATCGCCAGAGGGATCGCGAGCAGGTAGCCGGCGTCGGCCGCGGACGGAAACGGGACGGCCTGTCCCTGGACCACCTCGATCCAGGACCAGACGACCTCGCCGAGGGCCCAGCTCAAAGCCGAGAGCGAAAACAGCGTCCATGCCACGCGAACGCGGCCTCCGCTGCGCACGGCGGCAAAGGCGCAGCTGCCGGCGGCGATGAAGGCGGCGACGGCCTCGCCGATATCGTCCAGGCCGATCGTTGCCTGGTCGCTGACCCACCGGTTGGCCGTCCACAGGACGAACACGATCGACACCGATGCGGCAGCCGTCGCGGCGGCTGCGAACGGGCGCCAGCCAGGAATTCCGAGCCCCATCACGGCCAGCCTCTGTCGCGGAAGCGCCAGCGACGGGTTCTGCTGCACGCGTCGAGCGTAAGCGGGACTGCTCACCACCGAACCTGGGAACCGAGGATTCGGCCTGTTAAGTGATGCCGATTTTCATTTAACATGGCGGGGCAGTTACTTGTAGCACAGCCGGGAGCCCGTGGAGCACGGCTAAGGGGAGGACTGCGAATTCCGGGGTGAACTCGTGGATCAGCGGTCGGCGAGTGGGTTCAGCGACCTGATGGCGGAGGCGGCGCCGGCGACGGCAGCTCGAACCGCCGCCCTCATCGGCGTGCGTGTATGACGATCGCCCTGGCTACGTTGCCGGTCCTCGTCGGCTTTGGGCTCGTGCCTTTTGCCGGGTGGCTGGCCGCCGGAATGGGGAGCTTGGCTGCCGTGGCGGGTGGGGTGAAGTTGGCCGCGATGGGGTGGGGCCTGGTGGCCCGATTCGAAACTGGACGAGCGCCCATGGCTGCCGCGGCGTCGATGGATTAACCCGCTTCTACGCAAACCCGGCCGGGCCCGGCAAAGGAGGTGAGATTTTATGCGCAAGTTGCTGTTTGCCGCCATCCTGGCGACCTCGGCGATGCTGACTCTGGCGATCAACGCCGGTGCTGGTCCGATTCCGCCCTGCTGCTGAGCCAATTCGTACCTAAGACCCTGTCAAGTCAAAGGTGGCTGCGTTAAGCTGGCCCCGTGTCAGACGCGTTTTTGCACCCCGCTGAAACGGACGGCTCGAGAGGGCAAGGCAAGGCCACCTCGGGCCGCCGGCGCGGTCGCCGGCGCGGGGTTGAGATCCGGCCTGGCTCCGTCAAACAGGCCCGGCTCGAGGCCGGACTCAGCCTGGGCCAGGTCGCCCGGGATGACATCAGCCGGACGGCGATCTATTTCGTCGAGACCGGAAAGGCCAAGCCTTCCCGCGAGACTCTCGAGCTGATCGCTGAGCGGACGGGCCGCCCGGTCGACTTCTTCCTCGAGGTCGATCCCGAACGACAGCGCAACACGATCCGAATCACAGAGGTCGAACGGCGTCTGGTCACCGGTGACAATGCGGGCGCGATCGCAGCCGGCGAGACGATCCTCGAGCACAAAGCTGACGACGACACCGCGTCGCGAATCAAGCTTTTGATGTCGATGGCACACCTCCGGCTGGCGCAGCCGGTCATGGGTCGGCGCCTTGCCGCCGCGGCACGGGTTTACTTCGAGCAGGTGGGAGACCTTCAATCCGTCGGCGAGTGCCTCGGCAACGAGGCCTCGGCCGCTTACCTGCTGGAAGACCCGACCGCCGTCAAGATTGCAGAAGGCGCGCTCGCTACAGTCCGCTCGCTCAGGCCAGTGCCCAGCACGACCGAGTCGCGCTTGCTGGGGGTGCTGGGCCATGCGCTTCTACAAGCGCACGAGTGGCAGGCCGCGATCAAGTGTTACCAGCAGGCCATCGAGACCGCCGACGTGGTTCAGGACCTGCAGAAGCTTTCTCTCATGTACAGCGGTCTGAGCATGGCTTACGAAGAGCTCGGACAGCTCGAACAGGCCGGCCGCTTTGCGCAGAGGGCCCTGGCGATCCACCAGACTCTGAACGACCGCCTTTCCGTGGCCAGGTCGGAGAACAACCTGGGCCTTTTGCTGCTGCGAGGCGGTGACGTGTCTTCCGCGCAGTCTCACATCGATCGGGCGGTGGCCATTTTCGTGGACGCCGGGGTGGAGCACGGCAAGGCCCAAGCCTTGCTCAGCCTCGCCGAGGTGGCGCTCGCAAGGCGAGACATCGCGACAGCCAAGCGCCATGCCGAGCGCGCGCTTGCGCTCGCGGAGCGGCTTCGCGAGATGGCCACGGTTTCCGACGCACACTTCTGGCTGGCGCAGGTCGCTCAGGCTGAGGGGGACTGGGCAGCCGTCGACGCCGAGTTCGCCGCCGCGCTCAGCGAGCGCGACGAGCAATCCAGCCGCGAGCGAGTCGCGACCTACCGAGCGGCATACGCCGAGGTCCTGGAAGGGCGCGGCGATATCGCCGCCGCGAATCACCAGCTGAAGGCCGCCCTCGCGGCGCTCGGCACCCGGCCCGCGGCCGGGGACAGCACTCGGTCCGCCACCGCCTGATTCTCGTCGGAGCCCTGTAGCCAGGCGTTCTACTTGCAGGCGGCCGTCGACCGTGTTGACATTAGGGGCGCTTCAGCAGTCGAACTCGCGGCTCAGGGGGATGTTGGAACTGATGCCAGTTGTTCTGGTCGTTGACGACGGTGCGGCGAATCGTGAGCTCATCCGGCTGTACCTGTCGTCCATCGACTGCGAGGTGCGCCTCGCCGAAGACGGTGTGAGAGCGCTCGAGATGATCGAGGCCTCTCCACCAGACCTGGTGCTTCTCGACGTCCGCATGCCGCGGATGGACGGCTACGAGGTGTGCCGGCGGATCAAGGCGATGCCGCGCGGCCGCCTGCTGCCGGTCGTAATGATCACCGGCCTCAGCCAGACCACGCATCGCGTCATGGCGCTCGAGGCCGGCGCGGACGATTTCATGGCCAAGCCCGTCGAGGGCGCCGAGCTCATCGCTCGCGTGCGTTCCGCCCTCCGCCTGAAGGAGCTCTACAACACCCTCGACGGCGCGGAGCATGTGATCTTCTCGCTCGCGACGGCGGTCGAGGCGAAGGATTCGTTCACGGAGCGACACACGCAGCGCGTCGGCGAATCGGCGCGTCTGCTCGGGCAGTGCCTCGGGCTGTCGGACCAAACGTTGGAAACGCTGTACCGCGGCGGCATGATTCACGACATCGGGAAGATCGGCGTGTCGGACTCGATCCTTCATAAGCCCGGTCCGCTGGATCCCGTCGAGCTGCCGCAGATGCAGGCGCACGTCGAGATCGGAGAGTCGATCGTCAAGCCTCTTCGCTCGACGTCGGGCCTGCTCCCCATCATCCGCCACCACCACGAGCGCTTCGACGGACTTGGCTACCCTGACCACTTGCGCGCGCGCGAGATTCCACGCGCCGCTCGGATCGTGTCGGTTTGCGATGCGTTCGATGCGCTCGTCAACGATCGCCCCTACCGGATGCGGCGCTCGACTGAGGAGGCGCTGGCCGTGTTGCGAGCCGGGGCGGGTACTCAGTGGGATCCGGAAACGGTGGAGCTCCTGGCCAGTGAGCTACCGGCCATCCAGCATCTCGGCGCTGCTTGAAGAGATGGTCATCCCGTGTTTTGCAGACCGGCCGCGATCCCGTTGACTGTGAGCTGAAAGACACGCTCGGCGCGCGCGAGATCAGCGCGCGAGGTCCTGCTGTTCCGCATCGCCCGGAGTGCTCGCAGCTGAAGATGTGAAAGCGCGTCGACGTATGGATTGCGCAGCTCGATCGCCCACGACAGAACCCTCCGATCCTCGAGCAGGCGGCGATGACCAGTCACCGCGAGCACCCACTCTTTCGTCAGGTCGTACTCGCCAAGCACCTTCGCCGTCAGGTCGGAGCGTTCGCCAAGCGCGAGGTAACGCTCAGCGATCCGGCGGTCGGTCTTGGCGAGGCTCATCTCGGCGTTGTCCAGCATCGCGTTGAAGAGCGGCCATTCGGCGTAGGCGCGGCGCAAATCGTCGAGCGGCCCCGCCGAAAGCCCGCTTCCCATGCCATACCAGCCCGGAAGGTTCAGCCGCATCTGCGACCAGGCGAACACCCATGGAATCGCACGCAGGTCCTCCAGCCGCCGGCCCCCAGAGCGCCTGGCTGGTCGCGACGCGATGCGCAGCCGGCCCAGCTCCTCGATCGGGCTGACGTCGAGGAACCATTTTTCGAATCCGGGCGCGTCGACGAGCGCGCGGTAGGCATCTCGTGCCGGACGGTCGATCATCGCCGCGAGCGCGCGAAAGTCTCGCGCCGGGTCGCGCGCCGATCCGCGCGGAGCGGACGTCTCCAGCACCGCTGACGTGACCTGCTCGAGGTGGCGGCGCGCGATGGCTCGATTCCCGTAGCGCGCAAAGATCACCTCGCCCTGCTCCGTCACCTTGAAGCGACCGGCCAGGGAGCCGGGCGCCTGCGCGCGCACAGCCCGGTTGGCCGGCCCTCCGCCGCGGCCCAGCGCCCCGCCTCGGCCGTGGAACAGTGTGAGGCGGACGCGATTCTTTCTCGCCCAGGTGGTGAGCGCGGCCTGCGCGTCATGCAGCGCAAGCGTCGCCGACAGCGGGCCGGCCTCTTTTGCCGAGTCGGAGTAGCCAAGCATCACCTCGACCTGGCGGTCGTTGGCCACGAGCCGCCTTCGCACCGGCTCGAGGCGAAGCACGTCGTCCATCACCTGCGTCGCGTGCGCAAGGTCGTCGAGCGTCTCGAAGAGGGGGATCACGTCGAGCACCGGGATCTTGCCCATCGAGGTAGCTCGGGCGAGTTCGTAGACGGCGGCCACGTCGCGTGCTCCTCTCGTGAAGCTGACCACGTAGCGCCGGCAGCTGTCTTCGCCAAAGCGCTCTTGAAGTGACCCGACGACGCGCATCGTGTCGAGCACATCGCGCGTGAGCTCGGACCGGCGCCCGCCGGCGCGCAGCTCGGCGAGCGCCCCCTCGTGCACAGTGCTGTGCTGCCTGATCTCGAGCTCGGCGAGGTGGAATCCAAATGTGTCCACCTGCCACAACAGGTTCTGCAGCTCACCAAACGCAAGTCGCACTGCGCCTGCTGCCGCAAGCGACTCCTGCGCTGTCTTGAGATCGCGAGCCAGGTCCTGCGGCGAGCGATAAGCGAGCTTGCCATCGCCGGTGCGCGTGGCCTGGATGCGGTTTGCGATGTGAAGCACGCAGACCCTGTGCGGCTCGTCGGCGGAGCGCGTGGCGAGCGCTGTGAAGCGTTTCGGATCCGAATCACGGGCCGCCGAGAGCAGGCGCCGCAAAGCCGGGGAAGGCGGCGTGGAGTCCGCGTCGACGGTCAGCGAGCGGCCGATGCGCGTTGCGGCCGACTCCAGGGCGAGCAGCACGTGCTCCGCATGCACGTCCATCGCAGCCGCGGTCACACGAGCCGTCACGGCAGGGTTCCCGTCGCGATCGCCGCCGATCCAGCTGCCGAAGCGCAGGAATGGAGCGGCGAGCGGCGCGCCCTTCGGGGAACCCGCCGCGCGCAGCGCGCCGTCCATCGCCCGGAGCAGCTCGGGCACGATTCGAAACAGGGTCTCGTCGAAAACCGCCATGAAAGAGCGCACCTCGTCGAGCGGCGTGACGCTGAGCGCGCGGACCTGCGCCGTCCGCCACAGCGCGTCGACCTCCTCGATGAGCCTTCGCTCCGCGTCGCTCTTTTCGCTGTCGGAGATCCTCGGATCGTCCAGCCGCTCGAGCTGATCGCCGACGCGCCGGATGGCCGTGACCACCGCCCTGCGCCGAGCCTCGGTCGGGTGCGCTGTGAAGACGGGGTGGATCTCGAGCGTCTCGATCAGACCGTCGAGTCGCTTCGGACCCAGCTTGGCTCGAAGCTCGCCGATCGTCGCGGCCAGAGACTCGGCCATTGGCTCCGGTCCGCGGTCGCGTTCGCGGATGACGCGCGCACGATGGTGTTCCTCAGCGAGGTTGGCCAGATGGAAATAGCACGCGAACGCGCGGGACACCTTCTCGGCGCGATCGAGTCGCCATGATGCGATGAGCTTTTCAGCGTCACGCTCGTATCGGTCGTCGTCGCGAGCGCGGATGACGAGGGAACGCAGCTGCTCGACGTCGCGCAGAAGGCTCTCGCCGCCGTAGTCGGCGATTACCCTGCCCAGCATCTCGCCGAGCAATCGAACGTCGCGCCGCAGCGGTTCGGGGATCTCCTGCCGCGCGGTCTCCCGGGTCTCGGTCAAGCGCGGTCGAGAGCCACGATGTACTCGAGCGAATCGACAAGTGCAAGGAGCGACGCCTCGATGATGTTGCTCGAGCATCCGACCGTCGTCCATCGCTTCGTGCCCTTGCCGGACTCGACCAGCACGCGCGTCGTCGCGGCGGTCCCGGCATCACCGTTGAGGATGCGGACCTTGTAATCGTGCAGGCTCACGTCGTCGAGCGCCGGAAACCGCGGGCTGAGCGCTTTGCGCAGCGCCGCGTCGAGCGCGTTGACCGGTCCATTGCCCGAAGCTGCTGTGTGAAACAGCATGCCCTCCACCTCGACCTTGACCGTCGCCTCGGCGTGCACGGAGCCTCCGTTCTTCCGCACCTGCGTGGTGAAGTCGGCGACCGTCCAGGGCGCGACGTAGCCGGGCTGCAGACGGCGGACCAGCATCTCGAACGACGCGTCGGCCGCTTCGTACGAGTAGCCCTGGTGCTCAAGCTCCTTCAAATGGTTCACCAGCCATCGCGTCTGCGGGTCATCACGGTCGAGCTCCAGCCCGAACTCACGCGCCTTGGCGAGCACGTTGCCCCGACCTGAAAGCTCGGACACGAGCACGCGTGCCTCGTTGCCGACGAGCGCAGGGTCGATGTGCTGGTACGCGTCTTTGTGGCGAAGCACCGCGGCCACATGCTGCCCCCCCTTGTGCGCGAACGCGCCATGGCCGACGAAGGGCTGCTGCAGTGGAAGCGCGAGGTTGGCGATCTCCGCCACCGTGCGTGACAGCTCGCTGAACCTCTCCACGGAGGTCTGCGGAAGCGCATCCAACCCAAGCTTCAGCACGAGGTTGGACACGACCGAGACGAGATTCGCGTTGCCGCACCGCTCCCCGTATCCGTTGATGGTTCCCTGCACCATATCGGCCCCCGCCATCACCCCGGCGAGCGAGTTGGCGACCGCAAGCTCGCAGTCATTGTGCGTGTGGATGCCGACGCGAGTCTGGCTGCCGATGCCGGCCAGCGCCTTGCGCACCGCATCGACGCCTTGCTCTATCGCGGCCGGCTGGCTTCCGCCGTTGGTATCGCAGAGCACGACCCATGACGCGCCTGCCCGCGCCGCGGAAAGGCACACCTCGATCGCGTACTCAGCATCGCGCGCGTAACCGTCAAAGAAGTGCTCCGCGTCGAAGATGACCTCGCGACCCTTACCGACGCCGAATGCGACCGACTCCTCGACCATCGCGAGGTTTTCGTTGTTCGTCGTCTGGAGCACGCTCGCCACCTGCCATGTGTCGCTCTTGCCGACCAGGGTCCAGACCGGCGCCCCGCTCTCGGTCAACGCCTTCAGATTTACGTCGTCCTCGCATCGACCGCTCGCGCGCCGGGTCGCTCCGAACGCGGCCAGCCGGGAGTGGCCGAGAGGCTGCTCGGCGAGGTTGGCGAACAGCTCCTCATCTTTTGGGTTCGAGCCGGGAAAGCCGCCCTCCACGTAGTCGAATCCCAGCCCGTCGAGGAGGCGCGCGACGCGCTCCTTGTCGGCGGCCGAAAAAGAGACAGCCGGACCCTGAGCGCCGTCGCGCAGGGTGGTGTCGTAGATCACGATTCTTCTGGCGGACATAAAAAAACCTCCCGACCCTTTCTGGGTGGGAGGTCCAACCGACATCAGCGGCGCGCGCTAAGTCGGGGGACCTCCCCGGCTAATCTCGATGGCAATCCCGCGCTGGCTGCGCATGCTGTTGGGGAAGGCTAGGGCATCCGCGCCGTTTTGCGCATGGATTCGGTCTCCAAATCCCGGCCCGCGCGCTAGTGCGAGGGCGACAGCCGGCCGGGCGCATCGTGCAAGCGGCACGAACCCCGGCGCCGCCCCATAGTTCCCTCTTGACAAAACCCAGAGGCGGGGGTACGGTTTGTCGAAACCGATTCGACAATGTCGAACACTAGTCAGAATTAACGAGGGGGTTTCACGGCGATGTACTCGATTCGACAACGTTTCCTGGCCGAAGTTCTGGGCACGGCCGCCCTGGTCCTTGTTGGGCCGGGTTCGGTGATCGCGACGTTGACGCTGGCGGGCAAGGCGGTGCCGGCCGTGACCGAAGCCGACCTACTGGGAATCAGCTTCGCTTTCGGCTTCATCATCACCGCGCTCGTCTATGCGATAGGCAAGGTCTCGGGCTGCCACATCAACCCGGCAGTGACGTTCGCGCTCGCGGTCACGAAGAGGTTTCCGTGGCGCGAGGTCCCCATCTACTGGGTGGCCCAGTACGTGGGTGCGGTGATCGGCGCGTTTGCCATCTGGGGCGTCTTCGGCCAGAACGCCGTGACGTTCGGCATGGGGCAGACCCACTTCGCCGCCGATGCCTCTACCTCTTATTACTTGCAGGCTGCGCTGGCCGAGGCGGCAGGCACCGGCCTGTTGCTCTTCGCCATCCTTGGCATCGTCGACGGCCGCTCGCCGACGCAGCTCGCGGGTCTCGTGATTGGCGGCGCTGTGGTCGGCATCATCCTGATCTTCGGCCCCGTCACCGGCGCGTCCCTCAACCCGGCGCGCGCCTTCGGTCCTGAGCTCGTGCAGGCGATCGCCGGCGGCACCACCTTCTGGGCGCAGTACATTCCGGTCTACCTCGTCTCCGGGTTCGTTGGAGCGGCCCTGGCCTCTTTCGCTTACGACTATCTGGCCAACCCGCGCCACGTCGAGCAGCCGATCGAGGAAGCCGTCTCGCACGAAGAGGCGCCGGCCCGCGCCGCCGCCGCGCACTAAGGAGAGAAGACGTATGGCAATCGAAACCAGGAAGATGCGCAAGTTCCTCAACGACCCCGCGCAGGTCGTCAAGGAGTCGCTCGCTGGACTCGCCGCGGCACACCCTGACCTCATCCGCTATGACGCGGCGGCGCAGATCATCGTTCGCAAGGACGCCCCCAAGAAGGGCAAAGTGGCCTTGATCTCCGGCGGCGGCTCCGGCCACGAGCCGCTCCACGGCGGGTTCGTCGGGCTTGGCATGCTCGATGCCGCCTGCCCCGGCGAGGTGTTCACCTCTCCGGTACCCGGGCAGATGCTCGCCGCGACCAAGGCGGTCGACGGCGGCGCCGGCGTGGTGCACATCGTCAAGAACTACACGGGCGACGTGCTCAACTTCAAGCTCGCGGCCGAGGACGCGGCCGATGAAGGAATCAAGGTCACGTCGGTTGTGATCGACGATGACGTCGCGGTCCAGGACTCCCTCTACACCGCAGGCCGGCGCGGCGTGGGCGCCACCGTGCTGGCGGAAAAGATCGCCGGCGCGGCCGCTGAAGGCGGAGCCGACCTGACGAAGGTCACCGACATCGTCAAGCGTGTCAACGATCGCTCCCGGTCTTTTGGCGTCGCGCTCTCGTCCTGCGTGCCGCCTGCCTCGGGCAAGGTGATCTTCGATCTGCCGGAAGGGCAGATCGAGCTGGGCATCGGGATCCACGGCGAACCCGGTCGCCGGCGCGCGGACCTCGGCTCGGCGAGTGAAGTCGTCGATGTGATCGTCGAGGCAGTCGTTTCCGACCTGAAGCCGAAGAGAGGATCGAAGGTCCTTGCCTTCGTCAACGGCATGGGCGGGACTCCGCTGCTGGAGCTCTACCTTCTTTATGGAGAGGTCGACAAGAAGCTCCGCGCCGCCGGCGTGGAGCCGGTGCGCAACCTCGTCGGCAGCTACATCACATCGCTCGAGATGGCCGGCGCATCGCTGACGTTGCTCGAGCTCGACGAAGAGCTGACAAAGCTCTGGGACGCGCCGGTGCACGCTCCAGCATTGCGTTGGGGCCTGTAGGCAGTAACTTGATCAGCGCAAGGGTCATGGACGCGGCCACGATCACCTCCTGGATGCGCGAGATCGATGTCGCCGTCCGCGCCGAGCGCGACCACCTGGTCCAGCTCGACGCGGCCATCGGCGACGGAGACCACGGCACGAACATGGTCAGGGGATTCGAGGCTGTCGTCCAGACTCTTGCCTCGGACGGCGGCTCGCCGCCGGGAAAATTGCTGATCCTCGCGGGACGCACGTTGGTTTCAACGGTGGGTGGCGCCAGCGGCCCGCTATGGGGATCGGCGCTGCGAAGCGGGGGTCGCGTGTTAGGCGATCAGCCGACGTTCGATGGTCCGCAGCTGGTTGAGGTCCTGGCGGCCGCGCTTGCGTCGGTCAAAGACCTCGGCACCGCGGCGGTCGGCGACAAGACGATGGTTGACTCGCTGGAACCGGCGGTCGAAATGCTGCGTTCGCGCCTGGCGGATGGCGCTTCGCTCGACGACGCGATCGAAGAGGCCGCCGTAGCGGCCGAAGCTGGAATGCGGTCGACCATCCCACTGCAGGCTCGCAAGGGCAGGGCGTCCTATCTCGGCGAGCGATCGGTGGGACACCAGGATCCAGGCGCGACGTCGACCGCCCTGATCGTGCGGGCGCTGCAGAAGGCAGTCACGAAGGACTCGTAGTGGGCGAACGCGCCCTGCAAGGGGTCAGCGCAGCCCCCGGCATCACTTTCGGTCGCGCTGTCGTTCTCGATCGAGCGAACTCCCGAGCGTCCGGACCTGTACGAGAAGCGGATCGAGAAGTCGAAGCTGAACGCGCGCGCGGTGCGTTGCGCCTGGCAGCGACTGACCTCGAGGGCATAGCGGCGGACCTGCGTCGCGCCGGCCGCGGCGACGAAGCCGACATCGTCGAGACAGGGGTGTTGATGGCCATGGATCCGGAGCTCGCCGCGCGGGTCGAGACGTTGACCCTCGAAACCGGCCGCGAAGCCGCTGACGCGCTGCGCGAAGCCGCGGAAGAGATGGCTCTCGAGCTGTCGCTTCTGCCTGACCCGACGCTGGCGCTGCGCGCCGATGACGTGCGCAGCGTCGGGCGCCGCGCGGCAGCGCACCTCCAGGGCGCCGCGCGGCGCATTTCGGAGGGTGTGCTCATCGCCGTCTCGCTGGGTCCGGCCGACGTCGCGGAGCTGGCGCCCACGGTGCGAGGAATCGCGCTCTCCGGTGGCGGAGTCACGGCGCACGCCGCGATCGTCGCGCGTTCGTTGGGCCTGCCGATGGTCGTTGGGGCAGGCGCGGGCTTGCTCGAGATCGAGGAGGGGGAGGAGGTCGTCGTGGATGGGGACCGCGGTCTCGTCGTGAGGAAGCCGGAGCCAGAGCGTGCGGCGCTGGCGCGCGACGACGCCCACCGTCGCCGCACGGCGCGCGAAACGGCGATCGCGCGGCGGCTCGAGCCTGCCGAGACGCAGGACGGCCGCCGCATTCGCGTCCTCGCCAACGCATCGACCGTCGCGGAGCTCGAAGAGGCGAGCAGGCAGGGTGCCGAGGGCATCGGCTTGATGCGCACCGAGCTCCTCTTCCTCGAGGCGCCGAGATGGCCCTCACGCGAAGAGCAGGTGAAGGTGTTGAGGCCGGTCCTGGCTCGCATGTTTGGTCAGACCGCGACCGTGCGACTCTTCGACTTTGGAGGCGACAAGACGCCTCCCTTTCTTCGGGGAATCTCGGCCCGCGGCATCGAGGTCCTGCTGAACGCTCCGGCGGAGATGAGGACGCACCTCGCCGCGGTGGTCGAGGCCGGGAGCGGCGCCGATCTGCGCCTTCTGGTTCCGATGGTGACGAAGCCTGATGACGTACGAGCGGTGCGCGCGATGCTCGACACCGTGCTCGAAGGTCACGGGATGCCGAAGGTCGGCGCCATGATCGAGACGCCCGAAGCAGCGGAGGGAGCGGTGGACATCGCGAAGCTCTGTGACTTCCTGAGCATCGGAACGAACGATCTGACGCAGCTGGTGCTCGGACTGGACCGGGAGCGATCGCGAAAAGCGCCGGTCATGGATCCGCGTGTGCTGAGCCTCATCGCGCGAACAGTGCGGGCGGGCCGCCGCGCGCAGATCCCGGTCGACGTGTGCGGCGAGGCCGCGTCCGATGCAAGCTCGCTGCCGGTGATGGTCGGACTGGGGGTGGATGAGCTGAGCGTGGCCGCGGCCCGTGTCGGGCAGGTCCGGCAGTGGATCCGGGACCTGAGCTTTGAGAGCTCGCGCAGAGAGTCGGAGAGGCTACTCGAGCAGGCCGGTCACGCAAGTCGCTAGCGCGTAGAGCGCATCCGGCGCGTCGTCACCCTCCGCGCGGAGGGTCAGCATCGTACCGCCGGTCGCGCCCAGAGCTAGCACGGCAAGGATGCTCTTCGCGTCCGCCACCTTGCCGTCGACGCCGACGGAAACCTTCGACTTGAAGCGAATCGCGGTCTTGACAAATGTCGCTGCGGGTCGCGCGTGGAGCGCAACCGCAGTCGGAAGCGCCACCGCCACTTCACTCAGGGGGTTAGAACTTGCTGGCACCGCGCGCCTCCTCCGCCGCCCGCGCCACATCGTCCAGGTGCTGCCCTGCCGAGGACATCACCGCCGCGGCGATGGCTCCCTCGACGAACGGGGCATCGACAAGCCGGATGTGGCCGTTGCCGCGACCCTCTTCCAGGAGATGGCGGACCGTGAGAACAGAGCTGCCGAGGTCGGCCAGCACGACCACTCCCTGGCCGCAATCTGCCCGGGCGATGGCGGTTCGAACGACGTCGCCGGTGGTGCCCAGGGAGCCGTCCGGTCCGCCACCCGCCGGCTCGACACGGACTTCAGTCCCGGCCACCTGCGAGGCCAGGGCGGCGAGGCCGTGAGCCAGCTCATAGCTGTGGGAGACCAGTACAATCCCGACCAAATCAATCACACTCCACAGAGGCGGCCGCTAATTCCAGACGACCCGCCTAGTCTACACTACCGACAACAATTCAGCAATGCCGAATCCTAAAGAGCAGAGAAAGCGCGGCTCGATCCAGTCGATCGACCGTGCGACGGCCATCCTGAAAGCGCTCGCCAGCGGTCCGCGCCGGCTGGGCGTGAGCGAGCTCGCCGACCGGCTTGGCCTGGCCCGGCCGACCGTGCACGGCCTGCTCCAGACGCTGCAGGCCCATGGCTTCGTCGAGCAAGATCGTCACTCGGACAAATATCAGCTCGGGCCCGGCCTGTTGCAGCTGGGGTATTCGTATCTCGACCTCAACGAGCTGAGGGCGCGGTCGATCACGTACGCGGACCATCTCGCCACGCGCACGGGCGCGGCGGTGCGGGTCGGTGTGATGCACGGATCGAGTGTTGTCGTCGTGCACCACGTGTTCCGGCCGGACACCGCATTCAGCGTGCTCGAGGTGGGCCTGCAGCTTCCTCTTCACGCGAGCGCCTTGGGCAAGGCTGTGCTCGCGTTTTCGCCGGCGCAGGTCCAGGAGGACCTGCTTGCCGAGCCGCTGCAGCGATTGACGAAGCAGACACTCAACGAATCCGAGCTGCAGCGTGAGCTGACGGTCATCCGCGACAGCGGTTTTGCCACCGAACGCGAAGAAGCGGTGCTCGGCGAGTCGAGCGCCGCAGCGCCGATCTTCGACCATGGCGGGCACGCGGTGGGAGCGATCGGAGTCGTCGACTCCACGGACCGCATTTTCCCGCGGGGACTTGCCCGCGGCCTGTCGGCTGCGCTCGGCGAGGCGGCGCGCGGCGTGTCCCGCGAGCTAGGCGCACCGCGATGGCCTTACGCCGCCGAAGCCTAGTTCTCTCTATCTTTCTCGGCCATGGCTGAGGCGATCGGTCTGCTGGTCGAGTGTCGCGATGAGCCTGGGGTCCTGCACCGGATCACCGAGGTCATCCTCCGGCACAACGCCAACATCGGCTACGTGGCCGGCGGCGCGCGCGGAGGTCCGGTCGCGGAGATACAGCTCGAAGTCTCGGGCGCCTTCGACCTGGACCGTCTGACCTCAGAGCTCGAGGCTGTGCCGGGCGTGACGAAGGTCACGGCCGTGCCGACGTTTCAGGCGATCTACGGGAAGCGCGTGATCGTCATCGGCGGTGGCGCGCAGGTCGGCATGGTGGCGCAAGGCGCGATCTCCGAGGCCGACCGCCACAACATCCGCGGGGAGAGAATCTCGGTCGACACGATCCCGCTCGTGGGCGAAGAGCAGCTGGCCGACGCGGTGCGGGCGGTGGCTCGCCTGCATCGGGCACGGGCGCTGGTGCTCGCGGGAGCGTTGATGGGCGGCGACATCAGCACCGCTGTGCGCGAGATCCGCGAGGCGGGGATTCTGGTCCTGTGCACGAACATGGCGGGATCGGTTCCCGACGCCGCGGACGTGGTGGTGAGCGATCCGGTCGAGGCCGGCGTGATGGCGGTGATGCTCATCGCGGACACGGCGAAGTTCTCGATCGAGCACGTGCGTGGCCGCCGCTTTTAGGCGGCGGCCACGTTTGCGCGCATGACTAGAGCTGGTCGTGCGGCGAGTACGGGTCGGTCTTCGGTCCGCACACCGGATCGTGCGGCGAGTACGTGTCACCACAGACCTGCGGGTGCACGTTCGTGACGAGGGTCCTGTCGTTGGCGATGCCGCGGGTCTGAACGACGCCGAACACATACCAGCTGGTCAGCGCGAGCGCCAGCACGGCCAATACAGCCAGGGCCAACGCGATCGGACGGGACGGGACGGTGCGGAAGCTTTCTCGGGTCTCCATTTTGTTTTGCCCTCCTTTTCAGGCTGATTTCCAACCGGTCGCTGCCTGGTTCCACGAAGCTAGGCGGGCTCATCTCCGGCCGGTAGCGGGCAAAGGACCCCTTGAGGTACCCGTGCGGGTACCCCTTTTTTGGAGTTGAATACGCCGTGAGTTGTCCGCTCCACCCACGGAAGAGACGTCTGCCCATCTGAGCCCCCGCGAGCTCGAAGTGGCGGGCATGGTCGCGCAGGGCCTCACCAACCGCGAGATCGCCGCCAAGCTTTTCATCTCCGAACGAACGGCGGACGGCCACCTCGAGCACATCAGAGAGAAGCTCGGGGTCAACACTCGGGCTCAGGTGACCGCGTGGGTGGTTCGGCGGGAAGCGGTGGAGCTCGCACCCCCGGTCGCGAGACCGGCGCGGACCCAGGTACCCACGTGGACCCTGGCCCATCCTCGAGCCTGGCTTGGTGCGGCCCTGGTCCTGGCGATCCTTGGGTCAGGGACGGCGCTTCTGCGGCTCACGGAGCCGTCCCCCCCAATGGTTCGCACGGTGGTCGGTGCCCAGTGCGCCAAGCAACAGGATCCCGGCGGGTGCTGGGAAGCAGACATCCAGAGAGCCCTCGACGCCAAGCTGTCACGCCCGACCTCGGTCGCCGTGGACAGCAAGGGTGTCGTCTACATCGCAGATTCCGGCAACGGACGAATCCGTCGCGTTCAAGGGGGAACCATGGCGACGCTCGCCGGGGGCGGCAAGGAGGCCCTGAAGGAGGGGCTCTTCGGCCTCTCGGTCGCCTCCGACTCGCTTGGCTTTGCGAGCACGGTCGCGGTCGACAGCAACGATCAGCTCTATCTGCTCACGAGCCGCGACGACGTCCTCGAGGTGTGGTCGATCGATTCCGGTGGCTTCATGCACCATGTCGTGTCGCTCGGTCAGTCCAGCGTCACGATTGGCCTCGACGCGCCCAACCTTCCGATAGGAGGTCTGGCGATCACCAAGGGCGGCGTGCTGTTCATCGCCGACCGCGCCGGCAACCGCGTGCTGAAGTTCGACGGCACAACCACGCTTTACGCGGGGTCTGGACAGAAGATGGGCGACGGAGGGGCCGCCACGAGCGCGCAGCTCGACTGGCCGGTGGGCCTGGCGCTCGACAAGCGGGAGAACCTCTACATCGCGGACACTGGCGACAACCGCATTCGGAGGGTCGACCACGCGAAGGGCACGATCACCACGGTCGCCGGCGGAGCCGGCGAATTCGAAGGCAACACCGGCGACGGCGGCCCCGCACGCCAGGCGCTCCTGAGCTTTCCGACCGGGGTCGCGGTCGCGCCGGACGGCACGGTCGTGTTCACGGACACGGGCAATCACAGGCTGCGACAGGTCTCCCCAGACGGAACGATCTCTGCCCTGGCCGGCAGCGGTCGCTGGGGCTTTGCCGGCGATGGATTGCCGGCAGTCGATGCCGAGTTCGACGGGCCTGAAGGGGTCTTCCTGGACTCGGCGGGAAATCTCCTTATCGCTGATACAGAGAACCAGCGCGTCCGCGAGATTCCTCACCTGTATGGTCCGCAATGATCAAGACGCTTACCACCTTGTTGGTGACCGTGCTGACGGCGGTCGCGTGTCAGAGCGCAGGGAACACGAGCGCGCGAGCCGACATCATCATCGCCAGCGACCTGCCGACGTCGGCTTTTGACTCAGCTCTTCCCTTCGAGCATGCGATCGATTTCGCGATTCGCAGTCGGTCGACCATCGAGGGCTACAGCGTGGCCTACTGGCCGCTGGACAATTCGTTGGGCGCCCAGCAGAGCCAGCTGCGGGGTCGCGGGAACGTGCGTCGTATGATCGCCGACCCCAGCGTACTGGGCATGGTCGGCCCGTTCTCCTCCTTCGTCGGTCGGATCGAGATCCCGGAGGCCAACCGCGCTCACCTGGCGATGATCAGCATGACGACCACGTCTTCCTGTCTGACCCTAGCCATTCGCGTCTGCCAGCCGACCGCGGCCGAGCTTCGACCGACCGGCACCAACAACTTCTTCCGTCTCCCGGCTCCGGATCCTGCCCAGGGCAAGGCCATGGCCGCCTACGCGGCGACCAAGCTTGGCCTCCGGCGGGTCGCCGCCTTTAACGAGTTCGGGCCAGAGGGGGCTGAGTACATAAAGCAGTTCTCGGATGAATTTGCCAGCAAGGGCGGCACGGTCGTCTATCAACAGGAGCTGGACGACTCGACATCTGACTTCTCCGCGTTTTTCACCCAGGCCAAGTTGCGCCGCGCCGATGCCGTCTACGCCGTCGCGAACGTGAGCGGCAACGCGTGCAAGGCGGCGGCCCAGATGACCAAGTCAATGCCGGGCGCGGTTTTCCTCGGCACCGATGGGATCTCGCTGGATAACGAGTGCCTGCGTGATATCGGACCTACGCCCCCGGCGATCTGGGCGACCAGTCCCACCGTCGACGCCATCGCCAACCCCGACCCGGCCGTCAAGGACCTCGTGAACGCTTACCTCAAGGCCTATCCGGCCGCATCTACGGCCGACCTGTTCCCGAACGTCACGGCCTACACCTTCGCCGCGTTCGACTGCGCCCGAATCCTGATCGATGCGATCGGCCGCGCCATCAAAGCCAACGGAGGAAAGCTCCCCAATCGGATGCAGGTGGTGACGGCGGTGGCCCAGACGAAAGACTTCGTTGGCGTCACCGGAACCTACTCGTTCGACCAGAACGGCGATGCGGTCACGCCGATGATGTCCATATACACGGTGCGCGACGGTCACTGGCTGAACGTACCGCTCTAGGAAGCTATCAGCCGACCGAGTGAGTCTTCACGCTGATCGACATCGTCCCGGTCGCTGAGCCTACATACACGCCCCGCGTCGGCGCCGCATCCGTGTAGTCGCGTCCTACTGCGAGACGCACGTGGTGCGCCGTGGTGCGCACCGGATGCGTCGCGTCGAAGCCGATCCAGCCGCGTCCCGCGACCCAGGCTTCGGCCCACGCATGCGACGCGGTGCCGATCTTCTCGCCAGGAAAATGGATGTACCCGCTCACGTAGCGCGCCGGTACGCCCATCGCGCGCGCCGCGGCGATGAACAGATGGGCAAAGTCCTGGCACACCCCCGCGCGCAGCGCGAGCACATCGTCGACGGAGCTGTAGACGTTCGTCACGGTGCGGTCGTACGTGAACTCGCGGCTGATCGTGAGGGTGAGCTCGTCGAGCGCTTGCTCGACGGACTCAGGGGAAGCAAGGTCGACGGCGTGCCGGCTTGCGAGCTCGCGAACTCCTTCGACCTCTTTCACCGGCGAGCGGAACCGAAGAAAGTCGTGCACCAGCTCCTCCCCGGGATCCACGTCGGGCTCGAGGCCCGTCTCCACGGTGGAGCGGCTGATGATGCTCAAGCCCGAATGCGGGCGGACGAGGTTGAAGTAGTGGACGTGATTGCCGAACCCGTCTACGTAGGTTCGCGCCTTCAGACCGTGGCTCAGCTCGAGCCTGAAATCGACGCGGCGCTGGCCGTTGCCGTCCATAGGCTGGAGGCGCACCTCCATCACCGTCTCGGCGATCGGGCCCGAATACCGGTAGCGGGTGCTGTGCAGGATCTCGAGCTTCACGACCGGACCTTCTGCTGTTGCTGCTGAGGCATGCCGCGGCCCTCCTCGCCAGTCACGGCCGCCGGGACCTTGCTCGGATGGAAGTACGTCTCGCGGAGAGCGAGCTCCAGGAGCCGAAGCAGCGCACGGCATTCGGTGTCGAAATCCAGGGGCCGCTCCGCGATCGATTGCGGGTCGCCATGCTCGTACATGCCGTTGAGGCGGACAAGCAGACGAAGCGGTTTCGAGCGCCGCGCGCTGCCCTCGATCCTCGACACTGCTTCGAGCGCGGTGTGCGTCGCAAAACGCGCCGAGCGAGGGAGGGACGGGTCGAGCAGAAGGCACTCGATCACACGGTCGGGGGTCACGCCTCCGGGGTAGCGCGACTGGTACGACTCGAATGCGAAGCAGGACTTCAGCACAGCGGTCCATTCGAGCGCGTCTTCAGGAGTGTCGGCGAGGTCGGCCGATTTGTAGGTCACGACGTGGGTGACGTTTGCCGCGCGTTCGAGGAACTTGCCCAGGCGCACAAAATCGCGCGCCTCGTCGTGGAACATCGTGTCCTCGAGCAGACCGTCGACCAGGCGGATGCTCATCTGCACGTCCATCAGAAACTGGTACAGGTCTGGCTGCCAGACCGCTTTCTGGACCCGCCAGTGGAGCGCATTGACCTGCTCGTACAGCTCGCTCGGAAGCGATGGCCGCACGGCCTGAGCCGCAAGCCGGGCGGCGGCGATGCTCGCGCGGACCGACGGACCAAGCGTGCCCGCGACGACCATCTCCACGGCCTGGTCCCGCCTGCCGGTGTCGCTCGCGCGCCAGCCGGCCAGCTCCATGAACCGGACCCAGAAATCCGGCCCGGGTTCGTCCGTCCGGTCGAGGGACAGCGAGACGTGCACGCCCAGGATCCGCGCCAGGTGATCGGCGCGCTCGAGGTGCCGGCCGAGCAGCGTCAGCGAGGTTGCGGCGCGGCTAAGCATGTCCGGCCTCGAAATCGTCGTCCGCCACGACCCAGGTGTCGCGGCTGCCGCCGCCCTGCGAGCTGTTGACCACGAGCGAGCCGGGCGTCAGGGCCACGCGTGTGAGGCCGCCTGGGGTGACATACGAGTCCGGACCTGTGAGCACGAACGGCCTGAGGTCCTGGTGGCCGCGGCGAAGGCCGTTTCCGTCGAGCACCGGCTGGACCGAAAGCGCGACAACGGGCTGGCCGATGAACGCGCGGGGGAGGGCGATGATCCGCCGCCTGAACTCCTCGCGCTCCTCTTTGGTCGATGCCGGCCCGATCAGCATTCCGTAGCCACCCGACCCGTCGACCCTCTTGACGACCAGCGAGTCGAGGTGCTCGAGCACATACTCGCGCTCCGAGTCGACCGCGCACAGGTACGTCTCGACGTTGGGCAGGATCGGGTCCTCGTCGAGGTAGTAGCGGATCAGCTTCGGCACAAGCGAGTAGACGGCCTTGTCGTCGGCGACTCCATTGCCCAACGCGTTGGCGATCGCGACGTTGCCGGCCCGGTAGGCGTTGACCAGACCGGCGACCCCGACAAGCGACTCCTGGCGGCCGAAGATCGGGTCCAGCCACTCATCGTCGATACGTCGATAGATCACGTGAACGGGGCGCAAACCTCGTGTGGTCCGCATGAAGACGTGGTCGTCGTCGACGACCAAATCTGTACCTTCGACCAGCTCCACCCCCATCTGCTTGGCGAGGTACAGGTGCTCGTAGTAGGCGGAGTTGTTGATGCCGGGCGTCAGCAGCACAACGGTCGGGTCGTCCACGCCGGCGGGTGCCAGCCAGCGGAGGTGCCGCAGCAGCTCGTGGACGTAGCCCTCCACGGGCCTGACCGGGTAGCCCGCGAAGAGGTCGGGCAGGATGCGCTTCATCACGTAGCGGTTGGCCAGCACGTAGGAGGCCCCCGACGGCGTCCTCACGTTGTCCTCCAGGACGAAGAATTCGCCTTTCCCGTCGCGTACCAGGTCGATCCCCGCGACATGGCAGTGGATGCCGTGGGGGACAGGCAGGCCGTCGACCTCGCGCAGGTAGAGCGAGCTGGAGAGGACGATCTCGGGCGGGATCGCGCGCTGCTTCAGGATCAGCTTCCGCCCGTAGACGTCGTCCAGGAACAGATTCAGGGCGTGCAGGCGCTGCTTGAGCCCGTCCTCCAAGCGCCCCCACGTGTGGGCCTCGATCACCCGCGGGATGACGTCGAACGGGAAGACCTTCTCAGTGCCCTGGGCGTCCGGATAGACGGCGAACGTGATGCCGTGATTGCGGAACATCTCCATGGCGAGGGCCGCCCGGCGCTGGAGCTCGACGGCGCCGAGGCGGTTCAGCTGCTCGTAGAGCCGACGGTAGGCCGGACGCGGCAGCCCGGCGGCCGCAAGCATCTCGTCATAGAACCCGTTGAGCTGGTAGTTGCTGTCGAGATTCACGAAAGCCACCGTTATAGTGTCTGCGCGATCCCGAAACCTGCAAAAACGATCAACCTACGGGTCGGCTGCGAGTTCAAATACGACGTGAGCGCTCCGACCGTCGCCACAGTGCAGGTCCGCCCGCGCTCGGACGCGCGCCACCAGCTGGTCACCGAGACATGGTCCACCCGACCGCCGGTGCCGATCGACGAGTACGCGGACTACTACGGAAACCCGGTCAAGCGTCTTGTCATGCCCGAGGGGGAGCTGGCCCTGCGGTACGACGCGATCGTGTCGGTCCCGGATGAGCCTGATCCCGACCCCGCGGCCGCGCCGCAGCTTCCCGTCGACGAGGTCCCTGGTGAGCTGCTGCACTTCACGCTTCCCAGCCGCTACTGCCTCTCCGACCAGCTGATGGGCATGGCCTGGGAGCTCTTCGGAGGGACCGCTCCTGGCGGCGCCAGGGTGCAGGCGGTCTGTGACTGGGTGCACGACAACATCACGTTTCAGTACGGGACGAGCAATCCGCTCACGACCGCCGTCGACGTCCTGGAACAGCGCAAAGGCGTCTGTCGCGACCTGGCCCACCTGGCGATCACGTTCTGCAGGGCACTCAACATCCCGGCGCGTTACGTTTTCGGATACTTGCCCGACATCTACGTGCCGCCGCCCGACGCGCCCATGGACTTCGCCGCCTGGATGGAGGTCTACCTCGGCGACCGGTGGTGGACGTTCGATCCGCGCAACAACGCGCGCCGCGTGGGCCGTGTTCTGATCGGCCGGGGCCGCGACGCGCTGGACGTGGCGATGCTGACGACGTTCGGTTCGGCGGCGTTTCGCTCGATGGTGGTCTGGGCGGACGTTGACTCGGGCGGGAACGAAGGGTGATGGCGATCGAACCATCGTCGGTCGACTGGAGCGCGGCGCGGCGAGCGTCGTACCTGGTGCGCCAGACCTTTCGCTACGAGTACCCCGAGCCGATCCGCGACCTCAGCCACCGGCTCGTCGTAATTCCGCCGGAGAGGTTCGGGGACCAGCGGCGCCTCTGGCACGACGTTTCGGTCGGGCTCGACGGCGCGCGGCTGGAAAACCGGTTCGATCGCTTCGGCAACGTGATCTTCGACATCTTCGCCCCCCATGTGGTGGATTCGATCGAGTTCGTCGCCGAGGTCTCGGTCGAGCGGCGCCGGGCGGAGCCAAACCGCTTGGCCGACGGTTGGCTCGCCGACGGATACCTGCTCGAGCCGTCCCCCCTGACGCATCCGGACGATCGCCTCATGCGGGCCGCGGACGACCTGGCTGAGGCGGCGGAGTGGGGGCTCCCGCTCGCCGACCGGATCAACGATTGGGTGTACCAGTCGATGACCTACCGCCACGGCGCGACCGGGGTGCGGACGACGGCCGCCGAGGCGCTAGAGCTCGGTGTGGGCGTTTGTCAGGACTACGCCCACGTGATGCTCGCGCTCTGTCGCGCTTGTGGGCTCCCCTCGCGCTACGTGTCAGGGCACCTGCTGGGCCAGGGTGGAACCCACGCCTGGGTCGAGGTGATCCTGCCGGCAGGCGATGGCACCGGCGACGCCATCGCTCACGCGTTCGACCCGACGCACGCGAGCCGGGGCGGCTTGGGCCATGTGACCGTGGCGGTCGGCGCCGACTACTCGGACGTGGCGCCGACCTCGGGCACCTACGTTTCCGGCGCCCGAGGTCGGTTGACTGCGACCAAGCGGGTTTCGCTGGTCGAGGTCGGCTAGCTACATCGCCGGCGTGACCTCGTAGACGGTGATCTTGCCGCCCGACTGCACGATCGGGCAGCCCTTGGCCAGGTCCGCCGCGGCGTTCAGCGAATCGGCCTTGAGGATCGAATAGCCGGTAGCCGGCGGGTTGCCCGCGGCGCCGTCGCGGATGGAGCCGTTGGAGACGTTCTTTGCGTGCTCGCTGAAGGGATTGCCCGGGTCGACGACCTTGTCGCCCAGCCCGCCGAACCAGGCGCCCCAAGCGCCCATGATCTTCTCGCGCTCCGCCGGCGTGCTTCCCGCGCTGCCTCCCGTGTAGAGAAGTACGAAATTCGCCATCGATGTTCCTCCTTGAAATTTGGACTCACCCGGACGACGAACATCCCCGCCCGTTTTCGACACTCTTGCGAAATTCACACCCAGGACCCCGTGGGGTTCAACCGCGGCCCGGTGTCACTGAGGCTGGCGAAGCGTTTTCCTAGACGCTGTGTTGTTTGTCGGCACGTCGGGGTGGCAGTACGGGCACTGGAAGCGCGTGTTCTACCCCGAGCGGCTGCCGCAGCGTATGTGGTTGCAGTACTTCGCCGAGCGCTTCCAGACGGTCGAGGTCAACAACACGTTCTACAACCTGCCTGAGACGTCGGTGTTCGAGCGCTGGAGAGCCACCACGCCGGCCGACTTCGTCTTTGCCTTGAAGATGAGCCGCTACCTCACGCACCTGAAACGGCTGCACGCCCCGGCCGAGCCGGTGGCGCGCTTCATGGAGCGAGCCGGAGTGCTCGGCACAAAGCTCGGCCCCATCCTCATCCAGCTGCCGCCTCGCGCCCAAGCGAGCCCCCAGCTACTCGAGGACACGCTTGTGCGCTTTGAGCCCTCCGTGCGCGTCGCGGTGGAGTTCCGCGATCAGACCTGGTTCAGCCAGGAGACGTTCGATGTCCTGGAGAGGCATCGCGCCGCGCTATGTCTCGCGGACTCGCCGCGGCGAAAGCAACCGATACGGCGCACCGCGGACTGGGGTTTTGTGCGGTTCCACGAAGGCACGGGCGCTCAAGCGCCGGGGTATCAGCGCGACGTCCTGGGGAGATGGGTCGCGCGGGTCGCTGAGATATGGCCCCGCGACGCCGACGTGTACGTGTACTTCAACAACGACGCGGCGGGCTACGCCATCAGGGACGCAGTGGCCTTTGCCGAGCTGGCCGCGGCCGCGGGCCTCAGTACGACGCGCGTACCTTCAACTGACGCCGCTTGAGGGCTAGGTCGGCATCGTCGGTCGTGACGTAGCGACGGCGAAAATTGCGGAGCGCGAACCGATCGCACGCCGTCTCGGCCGACGAGCCTTTGCCCAAAACCTCGTGCAGATACCAATGCATCCATTCGTGGCAGTAGAGGAACCGCAGCACATCGCGGCGGCTGCGGAAGAAGACCGTCTCTGAGGCCCACGCGAAGCGCATGCCCTCGCCGCGCTTTCGCCGCGCGGCGTAGATCACCGGCTCCTTAAAAGCGTGAAAGGGGACGGGAACTTGAAGCACGATTCGTCGCTCGTCGAACTCGCACAGCGCAGCCAGATGGGGCGCCCAGCGGTAGCGCAGCGGCTTGATGACGACGTCGTAATCGCACCTGGGCAGCCCCTCCAGGGCTCGCCTGGCCTCGGCTGTGCTGTAGCCGGGGAGCTCGGAGTGGATCGCCATGGTCGGCACAGGATATGCGTTCTAGATCTGTAGGAGGAGCTAATGCCAGACACAGTTGTAGGCCTTTTCAGGACCCGTTCGGGAGCCGAGGAAGCCCTTGGAAAACTCAAGGAGGCAGGCTTCGGCCAGGACCAGCTTTCCGTGTCCACACCCGCCGTCCGGCGTCGCGGCCGCTACGGCCTCAAGGTCGGCAGTGGGATCGTCATCGGGACCCTGGTCGGCGCCCTGGCGGGAGCCGTGGTCACGGGCATGGTGCCGGGGGTCCATCCATTGATCGCCGGCAACGTGCTGGCGACGTTCCTCTTCGCCGCCGTCGCCGGAGCCGCGACGGGAGGAGTCGCCGGCGGTCTGCTGAGCATGGCCGCGTCAGGCGACCGTGCGCTCTTCTACGAGCAGGAGGTCGAGTCCGGCCGTGTGCTCATCAGCGTCGCCGGGCCGCGGCTCGAGATGGCGCGCGACGTGCTCAGGTCGGCGGGCGCGATGGAGGCGGAGCCGGTCGAGGCGCCGATCGTCGAAGGCGGCAGACCCCGACCGGAAAGTGGCTGAACGACCAGACGGAGCTAGTTGTTCGGTTCGGCGCGGCTGATGTCCTTCTGAACGTCTTCGCCTTCGCCACGCGACGTGAGGTCACCCAGGGACACGATCCCCTCGAGCCTGCTGTCATCCATGACGACGACCCGCTTCACGTCGCGTGACTTCATCACCTGGATCGCTTCATCGACCGACTGGTCGGGGCTTACCGTCGCGATGTCGCGCGTGGATATGTCCGCGAGCCGGGTGGTGGTTGGGTCGCTGCCTTTGGCAACGGCACGTACGACGATGTCGCGGTCGGTGACTATTCCAAGCGGCTTGCCTTTGTCCATCACGACCACCGAACCGATTCGAAACTCGCTCATCGCCTTGGCGGCTTCGGCCACCGACGCGTCCGCCTTCAGCGATACGGGGTCTTTGGTCATGACATCGCTAACTGTCCTCGCCACGACGCACCTCCAACACAGAAATATCCGATACGAAAAAAACGCATGGTCTTGCGCGCTTACGCCGCACGCGCCCGGACCCGATCTGATTCGGAATCACCTCGGTATTTCGTGCGCCCCGCTCGTTACCGAGTTGGGGGAGCTTGGCCAGCAATGGCCGAGCCCTCCACCATCTCCGCGCCTAGATCGTCCGCGGCGCCTTCACCAGCCAGGCCAGGAACGCGCCGCTCGCTATGCCGATCAAGCCGCCCACAGCCACGTCGCTCGGGAAGTGATGGCCGAGATGTACCCGCGACATGCCGACGGCGGCCGCAAGCCCGAACACGAGAGGGGAGACCTTCGGATAAAAGGCCGAGATCGCAGTCGCGGCGGCGAACGAAGACGCCGTGTGGCCGGATGGAAACGAGGCGTCGGTGGTGCGGATACCGACCACCATCACATCCCGCCCGAAATGCGGACGGTTCCTTCGGAAAACCGGTTTGACGATCCGCTGCACTACGTAGGTCGTTCCGAGAGAGGCGATCGCCGCCGCGAGTCCGGCGCGACGGCCCTTCGAGCCGCCGACCCACGCCAACGCGAGGCCGGCCCCGACCCAGCCCATGCCCTCGCCGAGGTCGGACAGAATCGTGACGTAGCGGTCTCCCATCGGTGAGTGCGGGAGGCCGTGGATCATCGTGTAAAGGCGGCGGTCGACGCTTTCCGGCAGGATCCTCGGCGGTTCGACCATCGGCTTCTCCATCTTCAGGGAAACGCGCGCGGAGCCTCAGCTCTTTGCCTAGGGGCTCAACCGGAGCGGTCCGGCGTTAACCGTCTGTGAGCCCTGAACGAACGCGGCGAAAATCGCAAGGCGACGAGTCCGACGAGCCCGGGGGTGAGATCGCCGACCCGCTGCTCAAAGTGGTGGGTCCCGGCCCCGACACCGAACCTCGGCCCGAGGAGCTGCTCAAGGAAGAGTCGAAGCACGAGGAGGAGGCCGACACCGGCGCGCCCGCCGCGGGACGCTCGAGCGTTCATGAGGTCCGTCGCAAGGGTCCGCTCGGCTTCCTCCAGATGCTCGGCCCCGGACTGATCACCGGAGCCAGCGACGACGACCCGAGCGGGATCGGGACCTACTCCCAGGTCGGAAGTCAGTTTGGCTACGGGCTGCTGTGGACTGCGGTTTTCACGTTTCCGCTGATGGCCGCGGTGCAGGAGCTCTGCGCTCGCATAGCGCTTCAGACGGGTGTCGGCCTCGGCACATCGTTGAGGCGCAAATTCCCGCGATGGCTGGTCGGCCTGTGCATCGCTGCGTTGTTTGTCGCCAACACGATCAACGTCGGGGCTGACCTCGGGGCTGTGGCGGCGGGTGGCTCGATGTTGACCCGAGGCCTTGTGCCGCGGCTCTGGTTGCTAGTGCCGGTCGCGGCTCTGATTCTGGCCATGCAGCTATTCCTGACCTACGCAACCATTTTCAAGATCTTCAAATGGTTGACGTTGGTGCTGTTCGCATACGTCATCGCGGGCTTCATCGTTCACCCCGATCTACGTCAGATCGTGATGGCGACCGTGGTTCCACACTTCGAGATCAGCAAGGAGTTCATCGCGGCTCTGGTCGCGATCCTCGGGACTACCATCTCGCCCTACCTCTTCTTCTGGCAGGCGTCGTCCGAGGTCGACGAGATGCGGGCGGCGGGCAAGTTGACGGAGTCAGAGAGGCGCGGTGTGACCCGGTCAGAGCTTCAAGCCGCGCGGGCCGACATCCTCGTCGGCATGTTCTTCTCGAACCTCGTCATGTACTTCATCATTTTCACGACTGCCGCCGTCCTGCACGCACACGGCAAGACTGACATCCAGTCGGCCGACCAGGCGGCACAGGCGCTTGCTCCACTGGCAGGTCCGTTTGCCTTCGTCCTGTTCGCCGGCGGGATGATCGGGACGGGCCTGCTCGCGATCCCGATCCTCAGCGGCTCCGCTGCCTACGCGGTCAAGGATTTCTTCGGTTTGAAGGGCGACCTATCGGACAAGCCGTGGTACCGACCTACGTTTTACGCGATCATCGGTCTTTCGACGCTCGCGGGCTTGGCGCTCAACCTTCTAAACATCGATCCGATCCGCGCTCTCTTCGTCGCGGCCATCATCAATGGTCTGGTGGCGGCGCCATTGATGATCCTGATCGCGCTCCTTGGATCAGATCGCAAGATCATGGGCAAGCGCCGGAGCGGACGCGTCAGCACGACCTTGACCTGGGTCGCCACGAGCGTGATGGCCCTTGGCGCGGTGACCTTCATCGCCCAGCTGCTGTTTGCCTAGGCACCGATCGGTCCGGCATCCGGCAGGATCTCGCGCTGGTAGGAACGCATGAAACGTCTGCTGGACGGCGTGAAGCCGATCTCCACCTCGCCTGGCTTCATCCACTAGAGTCAACGCACGCGCGTACGGCCAATACGCGACGCGTTCAAGCAGATGAGGCACGAGTGCGAGCGTCTGAACAAACGGTCGAAAACGGCGAGAACGTGAACTCACGTGGGCTGATCGCCTCGGTGGTCACCGACGCGCAGCGCCTCGTCTCGTTGGAGGTCGCGCTCGCGAAGCAAGAGCTGAAGGAGATGGCCACCGGCAGCGCCATCGGATTGGGCCTCATGGCGTTCGGCGGCCTCCTCCTCGCTCTCGCGGTGCTTGTCGCCTTGCCGACGCTTGTGGTGTGGCTCGTGCCGTGGCACTGGGAAGCGGCGGCTGTTTGGGTAGGCGCCTACTTCGTGATCGGCCTCGTGCTCGTGTTGGTCGGCAAATCTCGCTTGCAGGTGCACCTTCCGAGGCGGACGCTCGAAAGCTTGAAGGAGAACAAGGAATGGGCGCTTCGGCACGTGAAATCGAACGGCAAATAAAAGAGACGCGCGAGCGGATGGACAACAACCTGAATGAGCTCGAGGACCGCGCTGCCTCAAACGCCGTCCGCTACGGTCGAATTGCGGCCATCGTTGTCGGCGTGGTTGCGATCGGGGGCGCTGGATTCCTCCTGTACAGGAGGATGCACCGACCGACGTTGAAGGACCGTCTCGACGACCTGTCGATCGAGAACCTCCGCGAGCTGGCCGAAGCGGTGTCGGGACGTTTGAAAGGACAGTTGCCCTCGGTGACGGTGAAGGTCAACGAGCCGACCCCGCGGGAGCCGGGCACGATCGAAAGCATCGTGCGCAGGGTGGCGCCGGCCATGCTCGGCACCGTATCGACCGCCCTGCTCGAGAGGGTCTCGCGCAGGTCTGACGAAACGCTCGCGCCGCAGGCGGACTGACATCACGGCGTCGCGGGCGAAGATACAGCGTCTGTTCGAGCGCGCCCAGCGCACTCTTCCAGCTCGTGTCCTGACCGCCTACGGCGAGAGCCAGGCCAGCAACTACGCCCTCGCCCTCGCGTTCGCCGGTTTCCTCGCGATGTTTCCGATCATGGTCGGGGCTCTCGCGATCATCGGACTCGCCATCCGAGATCCCGCCACCGAGGCCCACTTCCAGACCCTGGTGGTTCAGCTCTTTCCCAGCACTGCCCAGCCGGAGCTCCAGAAGGCGGTGCACGGCGTCAAGCAATCGGCCGGGTGGTTGGGCCTGCTCTCGCTCGGCGGTCTGCTCTGGAGCGCCGGCAGCATCTTCTCGACGATGGAGTTCGCCCTCACCCAGATCTTCGGCACCAAGCAGCGGGACATGCTGCGCCAGCGATTGATGGGACTCGTGATGATGCTGCTGCTGGTCGTCGCGATTGTTCTCACGGTCGGCCTCAACTCGGTCGCGGCGTTCGTTCCCTTCAAAGCCCTGGGCACGATCGGCGATGTCCTGGCGTGGGTCACGAGCTTCGTTCTCGGCGCCATCGTGATGGTGGGGCTGCTGGTGGCGCTCTACCGTTTTGTGCCCAATCGCACCTTCCGGGTGCGCGATGTTCTGCCGGGCGCGGTGCTGGCCGGCGTGCTGATCGAGGTGCTGTCCCTGGCCTTTCCGCTGTACGCGAAGATCGCCGGGGGGTTCAACACCTACGGTGCCCAGTTCGCTCTGTTCTTCCTGCTCGCGACGTGGTTCTACCTGCTCAGCCAGCTTGTCTTGCTTGGTGCCGTATTCAACAGATTCCGGCTCAGTGCACCGGCCAGGAAAGGCATCGTGGCCAGCCCGATCGAGGAGTCGCGGGCCAAGCCGCGACCTGTCGACTCGATCGAACAGAAGAAATCCGAAGCGGAAAACGCGGCGCCCCCAAGGCGGTCGATCTTCCAGCGCGTAGCCCTGGGCGCGGTGATCGCGGTGGCCATGGCGGCCGGTTTCGTCCGACGCCGCCGAACTCGCTCCACGACCTAGTTCGAGTTCAACCGCGGGTAGACGGGCGGGCCCTGGGCGTTACCGAAGCGAGCGGCCCAAGCGGCGACTCATGGCCTAGGCCAGGGCCGACTGATCTCAAGGAGGTTTGGACGTTTGGGAACTCTGCTGTTCATCCTGCTCGTCATTCTCGTGCTCGCCGTGCTTCTCGGAGCAGGTGGGTACAGCGTTCGGCGGTACTGGAGTCCCGCCGGTAGCGAGGTCGTAGAGACTGGGGACGTTGGCGGCGGTGCCGGAGCGGGCGTTGCCGCGGCGATCCTCGCCATGCTGGTGCTGATCCTGCTGTTCTTCGGCTTCACGCAGTGGAACTGGTTCGGCACGCGATCTGGCGCACCGACCACCACGAACAACCCGACCGTGACGTCGCCTGCGCCGGCTAAGCAAAGCCCGAGCGGCGGCGGCGGGGGCGCTTCACCGAGCGCCATGCCGTCCCCGTCTTAGTCTCCCTCACCCTCCTCAGGGGAGCAATGGGCCGAGTCCTTCGGGACCGGCCCTCTTTTATTAATCGAGGAGCAAGTCTCAAAGGAGGTCATTTCGATGGCGACGCCACGACAAAAGACTGCCGCACGGCAGAACATCAAGAAAGCGCGCAAGGTGCAGAGCCGGCGCGCCCACGGTGAGAGCATTCCGAAGCGCTCGCGTGGCTTGAGCACGCGGCAGGAGAACCGGATGCCGCGCTCGACCTTTGCGTTTCCGAAAGAGCGCAAGGAGCCGCTGAACGACGCCCGGCACGTCCGCAACGCAATCGCCCGATTCGACCAGGTCGAGGGCGTCAGCGACGCCGAGCGCGACGCTGCGTGGCGGCGGATCCGGGCGGCCGCCCGAAAGTACGGCGTCGAGGTGACCGCGAGGGGGTGGCGCCAGCTCATGAAAGGTGGTCGAACGGGCAGGTCGCGTTCGAGATCGCGCTGAGCTCAGATCCCGAGTAACGATGCGTGGGGCAGGCGTTTTCTCAGTAGAGACGTAAATCACGGCTGGCTGTCAGGTCGGCTCGAAAGGAGGTGTAATCAAGAGTGGTTGCGTTGATTGTCTTGATCCTGCTGCTGCTGCTCCTCGGTGGGGGCGGTCTGCTGGCACCAGCGCTTCACATCCTCTGGATTCTGCTCGTCATCGGGCTGATCCTCTGGGTGCTCGGCTTCTTCGTGCGCGCCGCGGAAGGCGGCCGCTGGTACTACTGGTAAGAGGACAGAAGCAGCGGTCCGGCGCCTGCTCAAAGCGGGCGCCTTTTCTTTCTTCATAAGAACTTACGCTGCGTAGGATCCCAACCTCCTACAGCCGTACGGCGACATTTTTCGGTGCGCACCGATACTTGCCGTGTCGTCATACCGGGGTTGGAGGGAACAGGAATGGCCATCGTCCGGCTGCCCGCGGGCAAGCTGTGGGGGAACCGCGAGCGCATCGCCTTCCGGCGTGGCCTGGCGAGGACCGGTGGCTCTCGACCGTCGCTCCGGTTGCTGGCCGGGGGCCCGGAAACGCCGACCTACTGCGCCGCGTGCGCCGGCTCGATCGACTTTGGGCCGGTCTGGCGGGGGGAGGAGGCCTTCTGCAGCGTCGAATGCTCGCTGGGGGGTAATCAACCTGCATAGGTAGCGGCCATGCGCATCGGGCCTGCATTACCGTGTGGGCCTGATGCGAAGGCTGCTTTTGTGGGGCGCGCAGAACCGGTGGCTCGCGACGCATGTGCCGAGGTGGCGGTTCGCTCAGCGCGCGGTGAGGCGTTTTTTGCCGGGCGAGGGATTCGAGTCCGCGCTGAAGGCTGCCGTGGACTTCAGGAAGCACAATATCGGCGCCCTCTTCACGCTCCTCGGCGAGAACGTGACCGACCTGACCGACGCCAACCAGGTGGTGGAGCATTACGAAGAAGTCTTGGCCGGTTCGCGTGACCTCCAGGCGGAGATCTCGGTCAAGCCGACACAGCTTGGCCTCGATATCGACGAAGCCGCGGCCTTCGCCAACCTTCAACGGCTGGCCGGCGCGGCGGCCGAGGCGAACAGCTTTCTCTGGATCGACATGGAGGGCAGCGCCTACACCGACAGGACGCTGGACCTCTACAGGCGGCTGCGCCGGCATCGGTCTGACATCGGCGTTGCGCTCCAGGCTTATCTCTACCGGACTGTTTCGGACATCGCGGGCCTCCTCCCGCTCAAGCCTGCGATCCGCCTCGTCAAGGGCGCCTACGCCGAGCCGCAGGAGATCGCGTTTACCGCCAAGCGTGATGTCGACGCCAACTACCTCGCCCTCTCCGTGTTCATGCTGCCGGAGCTCAAGCGGCGCAATCTCCGTCTTGTGCTCGCGACCCATGACGTGGACCTCGTCGCGAAGATCTGGCGATTCGGCCAAGCCCTCGACATGGACCGCTCCGAGCTCGAGGTGGCGATGCTGTATGGCATCCGGACCGACGAGCAGCTCCGGCTGGCTCGCGAGGGCTTCACTGTTCGCGACCTGATCGCGTATGGGGACGCTTGGTACGGGTGGTACCTGCGGCGACTGGCGGAGCGCCCCGCCAACGTTTGGTTCGTGGCGAGGCAGCTCCTTCCCTGAGAGGCGCGTGGGCTACGGAACCGTCGGCACCTGTCCGGCGTTTTCCTGCGCCTCCCGCGCCGCGCTCTCACCAGCCTCGTGCGTCGGGTCCTCATTGGGCACGAACGTGCCTGACGAGGCGGCCGATGAAGGACTTGGCGAGGGCGTTGCCGCTGCGGCCGTGATCACAGTCGCTCCATAGATCATGGCGCCCGCCACGCCTCCCACCAGCATCGATCCCGCGATCGCCGCTGCCGCGAATGACTTGCGAATTCCTGTCACTTTCTTTGCCTCCAGTTTTCTAGATCGCTCCAGGGGAGCGTCGAGACTCAGACTGGGGGCGGTCGCTGGGCCGTCCTTGTGAGGAGCCTGGGAGTTGGCCGAGCGGCGGCGAGCTGAAAACAGAAGAGCCGGCGGCGCATTTCACGCCGCCGGCCTTGGACCCGTGGTCAGAACTGGTCTAGTTCTTGCCCGGGATTATCGGTGCCGGCAGCTCCTGTTCCTGGAGCATGTCGGGCTTCTCGAGCTCCTCGTCGCCTCGCTCGTCGATTGGATGCTCACGCTCCATGTGAGCCTTCATCTCTTCCGAGTTGGCGATCTCCTGGTCGCAGATCTCGCATTTCACGGCAATCACCTCCGCTACGAAGGTCTGAAGCGCTCGAACCTTGCGGCTCGAGCGCCTCAATTGGAAAACGCAGGCCTTATCGCCGGTACTGGCTCTGAATTCGTTGTCTCTTCGGGGGAGAGTCAAACGGAACGCAACTGGAGGTAGCAATGAACAGGCTTGCTGACGAGATCAACAATCAGGTCAACGCAGGGCGGCAGTCGGTCGAGAAGTCGCTCGAGGAGATCAGAGAGCTCGATATGCGCCAGATCCCGCCCGCGGGCTTTCTCGTGGCCGGACTGGTAGTCGCCGCGGCCGTCGTCGGGGTGGGGTGGATGGTGTATCGGACCCGGCGCCGGAGGACCCTCGTCCAGCGGATCCAGGATGCCGTGCCCGAGCGGGTTCGCGACCTGCCCGGAGGGCTGCGCGAGCAGGTCAAGCGCGCGCTTTAGCAGGCTCCCTAGGCCGCGCGGGCGGGGGTTGGGTCTAGCCTGAGCGTCTTCTTTGCCTTCTCGGGCACGGTACCGTTCGCGTGGCCGTTGGAGCTGCCGAGCTGCCTCCGCGCCGATCGGTAACCCCAGTCGATCAGCTCTTGGGTGTGGCTGAAGTCGGCCGGCGAAACGTCGGCCAGGTCGAGCGCCGGCATGACCTGAATATCGGCGACTCCTCGATTGGCCGCAACCTCCGCGTCGAGCTTCTGCTCGACGATGCGCGCCAGAGCGTGGAGGGCCATTCCGAGAGCGTTGGTCGGCTCCCGGTTCAGCCACGGGTAGCCGACCGGAAGGACATAGATCTTCTGGGCGCCGAGCTCGATGGCGACAGTGATCGGGGTGTGGTTGGCGACTCCGCCGTCGACGTAGTCGCGACGACCGATCTCCACCGGCGGGAAAACGCCGGGTACGGCGCAGCTGGCCAGCAGGGCCGGCACCGCAGGGCCTGACGTCAGGATGGTGGCGCGCCCGCTCTTCAGCTCTGTGACCACGACGTGAACGGGCACCGCAGCCTGCTCGAGCCGCTTGTACGGGATATGCCTCTCGAGGATCGCGCCCAGGCTCGCGTTCGAGATGAAATGGTTGGTCCGTCCCAACAGACCGCGCGCGCTCGTCAGCGGGCTGAGCGGAAAGACGTCTTGCCGCCGGAGACCGAGCCAGATTTCCGTGAGCTCGTCCATGCTGCCTGGCTCGGGCCGTCCCGCCATCCACGCGGCGTTGACGGCCCCCACGGAAGTGCCGATCAGGAAATCGGGGTGGATCTTGTGCTCGGAGAGGGCTCGCAGCATCCCGACCTGGACTGCGCCAAGGCTTCCGCCGCCGGAGAGGACAAATGCGATGCGGCCCGGCTCCCCGCCGCGGACCGGGCGAGGATACAGACGGCTCATCGGGTGTGGTAGGTGAGCCCCATGGTTCAGGCTGCCTTCTTTGTGTCGCGGTCTTTCATTCGCTTCTGACGCAAGGTCTCGAGCATGTCCGCGGCATCAAGGCGATCCCACAGCCGCCAATCGGCCTCCGAACGCCACACCTGGTCGAGCAACGCCTCCAGCTGGGTGTGAAGGTCGGGCGCGTCGGACTTTGATCTGAACCTCACCATTTGTCTCCTACTACCAAAACGCGCGCGGAGCCAATTGGCTACTACCACTATTGAATGGTTATTGAATTCCACGAATGGTCTAGCCTCCTAACCACACCGGCGCCGACTGTGAGTCGAGCCCGAGGTCGGTCGTTATCTCGCGGACCGAAGCCGGCCCGGTGGTGCCGACCGTCCAGAGCTGGAAATGGCCGCCTGGCGTCGATGGTGCGAGATACGTGATCGTGTTGCCGTCGGAGGAAAAGGCGGGCGAGGCGACCAGCTGGCCGCTCACCAGGCTGGCCGGCGACCCCAACGTGAGCGTCGTCTGGTCCAACGTGGCGACGTCGAGCTCGGCAGACTGGCTCGAACCTTTGGTGCACACCATCGCGAGCAGCCTTTCGTCCGGCGCCAGCGCCGGCTGGGAGCAACCGAGGTCTGGAGTAGTGAGGGCCTGGCCCCCGCTGCCCGCGCGCTTCTGGATCCAGATCTGGGAACGGACCTGATACGACTCGTCGATGGAGTATTTGGTGTAGATGAGAGCCCCGGCGCGCGTCGGCACCGGGTTCACGTCGCCGCCGGTCAGCTCGTTGGGGTGCGTCCACGAGACCGGGCGTGAATTCGCTTCGATCCCGCTGGCAACGATCGCCAGGTCGACGCGATAGAGGTTGTACGGGTCCTTCGGATCAAAGGAGTAGAAGAGCGTCCGGCCGTCCGGGCTGAAGCGCGGATAGAACGCCCAGTGATTGGCGTCGACGGAAGGGTTCGAATCGCGTGTGAGCTGGGAGACCGTCTTGCCGCTGGTCGAGAGGAGGTAGAGGTCGGAGAAGTTTGCCTGCCGCCTCACCGCAACGAGTTGATTGTTGGGTGCCGGGCTCACCTGAGTCCAACCGCTTTCCGAAGTGATCTGTGTAAACGAACCGTGCTGGAACCGGTAGATCGCGCCGGCCTGGACCACATACATGGTGCCTGGCACCGACGGCGCCGAAATCTCGTTTGGGCGGTGCACCGCCTTGGAGTCGCCTTTCAGGTAGCCGACCGCGTGATAGACCCCGATGCCAAAACCCAGCATGGCAAGCACCAGGCCCGCTGCGATCGCCCAGCGCATCAAGAGAACGACTTGTGCACCAGCGGCCGGATCTGGTTCCAGTCCGGAAGCAGGACGCTCTGGCCCGCAACCCAACCGTCGGATGTGTACGGCGGAACAAGCACGATGCGGTGGACGCTCGGGCCGCTGAAATCGTTGGCGATCGAGATCAGCGCGCGCGCCTTGTCGAGACCGATGCTCGTCTTGATCTCGCCGTTGAAGGCACCCGCGAGCGAAGGCAGATCCGCAGCGTTGAGGTGCGCAGCCTCGGCCTTGATCGAAAGCAGGAGCTGCTGCTGTCGTTCCGACCTCGCGAAGTCACCGCGCGCGTCGCCGTGTCGGGAGCGCACGTACTGAAGCGCGTGCACGCCGTCCATGTGCGTCGCTCCGGGGAGCACCGCGACCCGGTAATAGCCGTAGGGATCGGTCGTGTTGAGGTCGGCCGGGTAGTAGTTATCCATTACCGGGTTGGTCACCTGGAGGTTCACGCCGCCGAGTTTGTCGACGAGCCTGACCAGCCCATTGAGGCCGATCCAGACGTAATCGTCGACGTGAACCTGAAAGTTGCTCTCGACCGCAGCGATCGCCCCTTGCGTGCCGCCTTCCTGGTATGCCCAGCTGATCTTGCCCCAGCCCTGGTTCGGGATCTGGACCCAGAGGTCTCGCGGAATCGAAAGCATCGTGGCCTGCTTGGTGTTCGGGTCGATCCGCACCAGGATCATCGACTGCGTGTTCAGCCGCTCAGGCACGAACTTGGCGTCGTCGTCGGAACCGAGAAGCAGGACCGTGAACGGTTGCGTGGGCGCGCTTATCGGGTTCAGGTTGGGGAGGCCGTCAGAGGCCGAAGTCGAGTTCGCGGCCGTCTGAAAAACAGGTAGGAAGTAAGCGCCGAGCCCGCCAAGGCCGGCGAGGATGAACCCGAGGGCAACAATCAAGGCACGAGGCATAGCAACGTCGGAACCCCCCACCCGAGCAAACGCCTGAACATGCCCAACGCCCCGTGAGGGGCACGGCTCAGGTAGCCAGGATCTGGTGCTGGTTGCTCGCCGAGACGGTGTAAGCGCCGGCGGAGGTGGTGACGCGCATGGTCACCTTGTACGTCCCCGAGCTCGATTGGCTCGAGCCGTAGCTGCCGCTCGTGCACGAGCTGGGGATCGTGACTCTTACGGTCGCGCTCGAGCCCGCTGTCACGCTGCTGGGGTCGAACTTGACGCCGCCGGCATCGTAGTGATCGCCCACCTTCTCGAGCCAGCTGCCGGTCACCGAGGCAAGCGTCATCTCGGCGGTGATGGATTTGATAGTCACGACGCCAGACGTCCCGTTGTGGGCCTGGATCGTGGCGTGGATGTCATACGGGGCGTCCTTGGCTCCGCCAGGGCACCAGTGCGTCGGGTCGACCGACGAGCCCGTGACCGCAAACGTCGTGGGGCCGGACGAGCACGAGGTGGCGAGCCATGCCACCATCGCCACCGTCACCGCCACCGCCAGGAATCGCGGCATCGCCGGGGATCATATGCGCTGGATGCGACCACTGCCGCTCCCTTCCTCTTAATGTGTGCGCCATGGGGCATCTCGACTCGCAGAGGTCGCTGCCGGCGGTCACGCCCGACAGGCTCGGGTTCAGCTCGATGGCCAAGAAGCTGCGGCTGGCTCCGCAGCACCGCGTCGCCGTCCTGAATGCGCCTGACGGCTACATCGCGCAGCTCAGCCCCGGACCATCCGATGTGACGACCAACCTGCGGCCGGACCAGGAATACGACGCGGTACTGCTGTTCGTGAAGGATGTCGAAGCGCTGCGCCGCCTCGGCCCCGCGGCCATCCGCGCGGCCAAGTCCAACGGGCTCCTTTGGATCTCGTATCCGAAGGGGGGCCAGGCATTTGGCGTCACCGATCTGCCCGCCACACCGTGGTGGATGCGGCGGGACGTCCTCGGCGAGATCACCTCCGAGACTGGTTACAGAGCCGTGGCGTTCGTGGCGATCGACGACTACTGGACCGCGCTCCGCTTCAAGCGCGTGTAGCAAGAACCGCTGCGCATCCTCGCGGTCGCCGACGAGGTCGATGAGGCGATGTACGGTGACAGGCTGCCGGCGATGAAGCCCGACCTCGTTCTGTCGTGCGGCGATCTCCCGTTCGACTACCTCGAGTACCTCGTCAGCCGCCTGGACGTGCCGGTTTTCTACGTGCCGGGAAATCACGATCTGGGCCTGAAGCCGCCTGACATGACGTGGATGCCATTGCGTTCGGAGCTGCAGCCGGTCTTGGGTCCTGAGGGATGCACGAACATCGATGGCCGGCTGGTCGAATTTCGCGGCCTGCGCATCGCCGGCCTTGGTGGCAGCCTTCGCTACAAGCTCGGACCCAACCAGTATTCCCAGGCGCAGATGGGATGGCGCGCCCTAAAGCTCGAGTTTCGCGTCCGCCTCAAACGGGTGCGGGCTGGGCGCAAGCTTGACATTCTCGTCACGCACGCGCCGCCCTACGGCCTGGCGGACGCGAAGGATTCAACCCACGTCGGCTTTGTCTCCATCCTTCGCCTGATTCAGAACTTCCAGCCAATCATCGCCGTGCACGGGCACGTCCATCCCTATGGGCGAGCCGTGCCGGAGCGCCAGGTCAAGGCGACGCGCGTCATCAATGTCGTGCCGTCGCGCATCATCGAGATCTAGATCGAGAGGCGAGTCCCTGCTCCCACCGCGCGGGCTCGGTCGAACACAAGGCGTGCGGTCGCGGCGTCCTCGACGGCGAGGCCGGTCGACTTGTAGAGGGTGATCTCGTCGTCGGAGCGACGACCAGGCTTCTTCTTCGCGAGGACCTCGCCGACCTCGGTGACATGCTCCGGGTCGAGGCCCTGCAGCTCGTGGGCGCCGGCAGGCGGGGGATTCGTCACGGCGCCCCGCCACTCGACGAAAACTCGGCTGGCCCTGACCGTCTCGGCATCGACCTCCGGCCCGAAGGTGCCTCCAACGGCGCTCACATGCGCTCCCCGCTTCAGCCATTCGCGCCGAAGGATGGGTTGACGCGCGTCCGTGCAGCACGCGACGACATCAGCGCCGCGCACCGCGTCTTCGAAAGACTCGACCGCTCGTGCGTGCAGACTGCGTTTGGCCAGATCTTTGGCGCGGTCGGCGTTGCGCGAAGCGATGCGGATCTCCTTGAAGTCGCGGATGCGTGGAAAGGTCTCCAGGTGCGCCAACCCCTGCACGCCGGCGCCCAGGATCGCAAGGACCCGCGCATCATCGCGCGCGAGCACGCGTGCGGCGACAGCGGCGGTGCCGCCGGTGCGGATCGCCGTGATGTAGGTGCCATCCATCACCGCCAGCGGTGAGCCTGTGATTTCGTCGAAGAGGGCAATCAGACCCTGGTGCGACGGCAGGCCGTGCTCGTCGTTGGCCGGGAACACGGTGACGAGCTTGGCCTCCAGGGCTACACCCGGAACGTGACCGGGCATCAAACCGAGAAGTCCTCGGTCGCCCAGCCGCAGCGCCGTGCGCGGCGGCACGGAAGCCGCGCCTGAGGAGTAGATGACAAGCACGTCCGCGAGCGCGTCGAGCATCGCGTCGACATCGAGAAGGCTCTCGACATCTGCGCGCCCGAGATACAGCAGCTCGCCCACCGCCGCGATCATATCCATTGGTGGCGCAGTTCCTCCGCAACGGAAAGCTTCTGACTCTGATGCTCGGCCACTTCACCGTCGACAGCTACGTCGGCGTGATCCCTGTCCTCTATCCGGTCCTTATCGGAAGGTTCCACCTGAGCCTCGCGACCGTCGGCCTGGTCAGCCTTGCGTACGGTGGCGCGGCGGCCATCTCTCAGCCGCTGTTCGGTTTGCTCGCCGATCGATTCGGCACCCGGTTCACCGGCCTGGCGCTCGCGTGGACCGCGATCACGTTCTCGGTGGTCGGGTTTGTCGACAGCTTTCCGCTGCTGCTCGCCCTGGCTCTTGCGTCAGGTCTCGGCTCGGGCGCATTCCATCCACTCGGCGCGCTCGACGTGCGCGGTCTTCTTCCCGCGTGGCGACGAAGCTTCGGCATGTCGGTCTACGTCACCGCCGGCACCCTTGGGGTCGCCGCCGGCCCGCTGATCGGGATTCTGGCGTTTCACTTCTACGGCATCCGCGGCACGGGGTTGCTCGTGATCCCGGGCGTCGTGACCGGCGCCTACCTGCTGTGGCGTATGCGCGGTCTCGCCGCGAACGCACCCGCGATGCGACAGGCCTCGCTGTTGGCTCCGGTTCCGGTCCTGGCTCTCGCAGTTGTGATCGGGGTGATGATGTCGCGCAGCTGGACCGTAAACGTTTTCCAGGCTTTCACGCCGACCTGGTATCGGCAGCTTGGCTACGGCCCTGAGTTTTACGGCCCCCTCGCCACGACGCTCGTCCTGGCGAGCGCCGTCGGCACCGTCGGCTGCGGCTCGCTGGCGGACCGCTACGGCAGGCGCGCGGTGATCCTTGCGACGCTAATCCTGAGCGTGCCGGCGATCCTGCTGTACACGATGTTCCCGGGCCCATGGGCGTTCGCCTCTGCGATCTTGATTGGCTTTCTCGCGGCCTCCACCGCGCCGCTCATGCTCCTCATGGCGCAGCAGCTGATGGCCACGCGCGCGGGACTCGCATCCGGTCTTGTCATGGGCCTCGGATTCGTGACCGGTGCGCTTGGCGTTCCGATCAATGGCGCCATCGCCGACGCAATCGGCCTGCAGAAGTCGCTCATGACGCACGTAATCCTCGTCATCGCGACGATCGGGATTGCGTGGTTCCTGCCACGCGAAGAAGAGATGGAACGTCACGCGATGAAGCCCGAGCTCGCTACGTAATATCGGCCCGGTGCTCAACAGAAGCGTCTATGAGCTGGCTGGCGGTGAGCCGGTTTTCCGGCTGCTCGTCCAACGTTTCTACGCGCGCGTGGCGGATGACCCGGTGCTTCGCCCTGTTTATCCCGAAGAAGACCTGTCAGGCGCGACGGAGCGGCTGACCCTGTTTCTCATCCAGTACTGGGGCGGGCCGACGACGTACAGCGCCCAGCGCGGACATCCACGCCTGCGCATGCGTCATCAGCGGTTCGCCATCGGCCCGGCGGAGCGGGATGCCTGGCTTGGGCATATGACGGCCGCCGTGGACTCGCTCGACCTTGCGCCCGCGGTGCGCAAAGCGCTGCTCGACTACTTCGCGACGGCCTCGACCGCGATGATCAACCGGCCGGAGTCGTAGAGGGCGCGGGAAGGTCCACCTTCACGAGGTCTTGCGTCACAGGTGTCACATCCTCGAGCGCCGCCACAGCGCCGTTGCCCGATCGCTGCGCACGCCGCAAGGCGCTCCGCAGCTTGGGGATCTGGTCGCGCAGCGACTGCTCGACCCAGTCGAACGAGATCACACGCTCGTTGACCTCCCAGAACAAGCCGTTCTGCATCGATTCCATCCGGATGAGCGCGGCTTCGACGAAATCAGGCGGCGCCGCCGCGATGCCCTCGACCAGCGCATGCGCGATGTCCTTCTCGTCCGACGCCATGGCCCAGCACGTCAGCTTCGCGACGCCCTTGAACAGTCCATTCAGCCCGATTGGACGCGCGTTGGGGATGAGCTCGAGGAGGTTGATCACCAACAGCTGAGCGAGGCGGAACGAGACCTGCGGATCGCGAACCCGTGCCTCGATTGCGAGGTCGGCTACGTCCTCAGCGGCGGCTCCGAAAATTGCGGGCATTCCCGCTTCGTCGAAATGGCGTCCGTAGCGAAGCAGATGAGAAGCGGCCTCGATCGCAAGGTCGCGCCGCCACTCGAGCGCCCCGATGGCGTAGCGGCGGTACTCGTTCATGATCCCTGACGCAAACGTGGGGGCCGAGCGGTTGATCGTCGCCCGCAGATAGGTGTTGAAGAACCGCAGGCAGAGCTCGGCGACCTCGGAGTCACCCGCCTCGATCGCGGCCAGCCCCACCTTGCGGGTGGCGACGGCGATCGCGTAGACGGCCTCCTTGCGGTGCAACGGAGTCAGCCCGACCATGTCGACGAAGCTCGACATCACGGTGTACGCAAACCAGGTGCCGGCGCGATTGACCTCCGCGATGATCTGGTCCGACGCACCAGGAAGCTCCGCGTGCGCGACCTTGAACCATTCCGGGCGCAAGTTTTTCTTGACCGGCAAGTACTCGCGAGCCAGGAAGTCACCCATGACTTCGATGCTCAACACGAACACGGGCATATCGCCGAGCTGGACCGAACCAAACGCGATGTCCGACACCTGCTCGAGGCACGTCAGCAGCGAGCGCCGATGCTGCTGGCTGCGGCGAGCGTGCGTGCCTCCGCGCAGCTCTCGGCGGGCGCGTCGCATGATCCCCGAGACGAGCGTTTCGGCTCGCATCACCTCGAAGGTGTAGAGGACATATGGAAACAGGAGAGCGAAGTTGATCAGCGCGAGCACTTCGGCGACGGCGACGCTCGCCAGCGGCACGTAGTTGACCTTCACCTCGGAGCGCACGAGAAAGGTGTAGAGAATCGAAGCCAGCGCGAAGCTCAGAACGAGGGCGTTCAGGGGGTTGCGGGTGAAGATGCCGATGATGCGAGGCGAGTACCGCGAGGATGTGGTCTGGATGCCGAACATGACTCCCAGCAGCACGATGCTCAGGGTCACGCCTTCGGCGCCGCCGACCAGGGCGAGGGTCCCGGCGGCAGCCGCCGAATCCGGTGTGAAAAAGTCGGCGACCGAGCCGAAATGCAACGCGTCGAGGAAGCCGAAAAGGATCACGAGCATGACCGCGACCGTGACGAGGGCGAGGCCGGACAGCATCGCGCCCACCCAACCGATAGAGGTGGCCTTCTCTGGATTGCGGGCGGACTTGGGGTCAGGCATGCGGCAACGGCGATCCTAAGCTGTGGGAACGTGATTCGAGCCATCGTGTTCGACTTCGACGGCCTCATCCTCGACACGGAGGAGCCCGTCTACCGCTCGTGGCTTGAGGTTTACGAGGCGCACGGCGAAGAGCTGCCGTTTGAGCGTTGGGTCCAGATCGTCGGATCGACCACCACTGGATTCCATCCCCAGTACCACCTGGAGGAGCGGCTTGGGCGGCCGCTGCCCAAAGAGGTGCTGGACCGCCGCATCGGGCGGCGCACCGAGATGATCCTCGCCCAGCAGCTACTGCCCGGCGTCATCCCACACCTCGACGCGGCGCGGGGGCTGGGTCTGAAGCTGGGCGTTGCCTCGAGCTCGACAGCGGAATGGGTGAGGGGACACCTGGCGAGGCTCGGCATCCTCGAGCGGTTCGACTGCATGCGCTGCCGCGATGACGTCGCCCACGTGAAGCCCGAACCAGATCTCTATGTCGCGGTGCTCGATTGCCTCGGCGTCCCGCCGACGGAGGCGATCGCGATCGAGGATTCGCCGAATGGCGTGACGGCGGCCAAGCGGGCGGGAATGCGGTGCGTCGCGATCCCGAACTCGATCACCGCGCGCCTCGACTTGAGCCACGCCGACCTGATCCTCGCCAGCCTGGCCGAGGTGACCCTCCAGCAGCTGCTCGACCGCGTCGACCCCCCGACCGAGACGTCTTAACCTATCTTGCGTGCGGATAGGGATCCTGACCGGCGGCGGTGACGCGCCTGGACTGAACGCCGCCATACGCGCGGTCGCGCGGCGAGCCTTCCAGCTCGGGCACCGTGTGAGTGGTGTGAAGAACGGCTGGGCTGGATGCCTCGAGGAGGGGCTCATCGACGAGCTCATGCCGGCGGACGTCCGCGGCATACTGCCGATGGGTGGCACGATCCTGGGCACCTCGCGCACCAACCCCGCCAAAGAAAAGGATGGCATCGCCCGCGTCATGAAGACGCTTCGCCACCACGGCGTCGACGCCCTCGTCCCGATCGGCGGCGACGACACGCTGACCGTCGCCGCGAAGCTGGCCGAGGCCGGCTTTCCAACCGTCGGCGTGCCCAAGACGATAGACAACGACCTGTCGGTGACAGAGTTCTGCATCGGATTCGACACCGCGGTCGGGGTCGTGACCGAGGCGCTCGACAGGCTTCACACGACCGCCTCTGCCCACCACCGCGTCATGGTCGTCGAGGTAATGGGCCGCGATACCGGGTGGGTTGCCCTGATGGGTGGCATCGCCGGGGGGGCGGACCTGATCATCATTCCCGAGTTCGAGCTCGCCCTGCCCGATGTGGTGGCTCATCTCTACCGCCGTCGCGGCGAGGGCAAGCTCTTCAGCATCATCGTGGTGGCCGAAGGGGCGAAGATCGCCGAGCTCGAGCGAGAGCTGGGCGGCGAGGCCGAGAAGGACGCGTTCGGCCACGTGCGTCTGGCCAAGCGAGGAATCGGTGACATCCTGGCCAGCTCGGTGGAGCGGAATACCGGGTTCGAGACCAGGGTGACGGTGCTCGGCCACCTCCAGCGAGGTGGTTCACCTACGCCGGTCGACCGGATCTGGGCCACACGACTGGGCGTCGCCGCGGTGGAGCTGATCGTGGACGGCAAGAGCGGTGTGATCCCGGTCCGGCGCAACGGCGACATCGAGGTCGTCCCGCTCACCGACGTGATCAAAGAACAGCGGCGCGTGCCCAAGGAGCTGTACGAGCTCACGCAAGTCTTCGTCTAAGGACACGCCGTCCCGCCGTAAGCGGATGCTCGAGCTGTCGGGCACCGGCGACGACGGCACCACAGGCCTTCTGGGCGGCGGCCGCGCTCCCAAGGACGATCCGCGTATCGAGGCGTTCGGCACGGTCGACGAGGCCTCGAGCGCGCTCGGCCTGGCCCGCGCCCTCTCGCCTCACGCGCGCGTCACCACTATCTGTGAGGAGCTGCAGCGTGGGCTGTACGCGGTTGGCGCGGAGCTGGGCACCAATCCTGAGGTGGACAAGACATTCGTCACGACCGGGCCGGCCCAGATCCAGCGTCTCGAGCAGATGATCAGTGAGCTCGAGTCGGAGGCCGTGATGCCCGGCGGCTTCATCTTGCCCGGCGGGACGCCGGCGTCCGGCGCGCTCGACCTGGCACGAGCCATCACGCGGAGGGCCGAGCGGCGTTGCGTGACCCTAGAGCGGGCCGGCGGCCTGCCGAATCCGGACGTCCGCCGCTGGCTGAACCGCCTGAGCCTGCTCCTCTTCGTGCTCGGTCGCTACGAAGAAAGCGTGGCCGGCAAGCGCCCTGAACCCGCCAAGAGGGCCGGCCCAGGGCGTTCTAGTTAAGCTTCGACTCAGGTGGACCCACTGACTTACGCGGCCCTCATTCTCGTCGCCCTGCTCATCGTCTTTGTCGCTCTTTCGTATCAGATATACCGCCGTGCCTTTTTGCCGCCGCGAATGACCTGGCTCGACGACTTCAGCTTTACGCCATTCGAGTTCCAGGCCGACTACGAGGAGGTCGAGCTGGTCACCGCGGACGGCGTCAACTTCGGAGCCTGGCATTTTCGGCAGCCGGGCTCGCCGCAGACGGTGATCATCTCGGGTGGTCACAAAGGCCAGCGCCAGGGCGCGCTCGGCATAGCAGTCGCCCTCTGGCGGAAAGGTTTCAACGTCGTCCTTTATTCGTACCGAGGAATGCCCGGAAGCGACCGCGCCCCGATCACGTTCGGTATCAAGGAGGTGCTCGAGCTGCAGGCTGTCATCGCGTTCGCCCGCAAGCGCATCCCTGGTGCACGAATTGGTTTGCTCGGCTACTCGATGGGCGCCGTCGTTTCGCTGCTGGGCGCCGCGGGCGAGCCTGGCGTGCAGGCGTTGGTCCTCGACAGCCCCTTCAGTGAGCTGCGCACGTTGTTGATCGAGAACGTGAGAAGCGCGAGCAAGTTGCCCGGGACGCCGTTCGTCTGGCTCGCGGGATTGATGTTCTGGCTCCGGACGCGGTGCTGGCTTGGCGCATGCAGCCCGATCGACGTGCTCAGCTCGCTTGAGCCGCGGCCGCTGTTCTTCATCCACGGCGGAGCGGACGGGATCACCAACGTCAACCACAGCCGGCGCCTGTACGACGCGTACCGAGGTCCGCGGGAGATCTGGATCGTGCAGGGCGCCCCACACACGGGCGCGTATTTCGCGGACCGGCCGCTATACGTCGAGCGGGTCGCGGGTTTCTTTGCGCGCCATCTTGGGCTCGACGTGAGCAGCCACCTGCGATTGGTGGAAGAGGAAGAAGTCGGCTGATACCAGGCGGGTTCACCGAAGACGTATGTGATCAGCGTCTACCGGTGGGCGAGAGTGCTCGAGAGCAGGATCCCATTCGCCCAGTAATGACCGGTCGCGCCGGAGGGCAGCAGGTCGTACGTCTGCCCGGCGGCGTACGGGACGAGCTCCAAATGCATGATCGTCGAGCCGTCCAGGATGTCACCAATATTGAGAGTGCCGACCGGGCGGCCGTCCGCGGTTTTGTGCCCCGGCGAAACCAACACCTCGCGGCCGTCGGCGAGCACGAGGTGCACCACGCGATGAGTCGCTGGGGCCTCCATGCTCCCGACCTCTACCACTGGAGCGGCGACCCGCGATCCATCCGCGGCCTGGGTCCACACGATCGTCCCGACCCGAACCTCCGTGACGCGAATTAGTCCGTTCGGGCTGGCGATCAGGGCCGAGGCGGCCAGGCAGATCGGACAGTTCGGCGGACCGCTCGGCGCGCGGGAGCTCACGGTCACGACACCGTCCGCGCGAACGGTTCCCCCGACCATCTCGTAAGCCGCGCTGCCGCCCTTCGACTGGACGCGGTACTGAAACGAGTAATCAGACCCGGTCGGGGTGAGGGTCATCGCCTGGAGCAGCTTCCAGGCCCGGTAGACGACCAGCTTCTGCGCGTCGGTCAGATCCCCTGAGGGAAGGTGCTCGTGGGCGACGATCGCCGTGTACATCTCCGAGTCGGCCTTGATCTGCGGGTAAGTCGAGACGGCATTGGCCTCCTCGCCGCCCTGCCGGGCGATCGGGTAGAAATCCCGATCGCAGTACACAGGCTTGCCCACTGAATCCACCAGCGCGAACCTCAGCTGGGTCATCGTGAGCGGGGTACCCACGGCTGGTGCCGGGCTGGCCGTGCCACACGCAACCGTCAGGACGAGAAAGAGGGTGAGAGCCAGTCTCATCTCAAGGCAAGGACGCTCCAGGATGGAATTTGGTAACTGGCGGCGGAACCAAACGTACCCCACAGCCGTATTCACCTGAGGTGGGACACCAGAACGGCGAACCTATAATCGCGGGAGTGGGGGCAGCTGAAATCGTCGCTCGTGTCGCCGATTCGTTCATGCAGAACGTGGCCCGGGCGATCATCAACAAAGAAGAAGAGATCAAGCTCTGCCTCGTCACCCTGCTTTGCGAAGGGCACCTGTTGATCGAGGATGTCCCCGGGGTCGGCAAGACCATGCTCGCCAAGTCGCTGGCCCGTTCGCTCGACTGCAGCTTTCGCCGCATCCAGTTCACCCCGGATCTTTTGCCTTCTGACGTCACAGGCGTGCGGGCGTTCAACCAGAAGATCAATGACTTCGAGTTCCGACCGGGGCCTGTCTTCGCCCAGGTCGTGCTCGCGGACGAGATCAACCGGGCCAGCCCGAAGACGCAGTCCGCACTCCTGGAGGCGATGGAAGAGCGCCAGGTCACGATTGACGGTGAGACGCACGTCCTGCCCAAGCCCTTCATGGTCATGGCGACTCAAAACCCCGTCGAGTACTCGGGCACCTTCCAGCTGCCTGAGGCCCAGCTTGACCGCTTCTTGATGAAGGTCAAGCTCGGTTACCTGACGGAAAAAGAAGAGGCCAACCTGTTGAACCAGCACAAGGTCGAGTCCCCGATGGAGGAGCTGCAGCCGGTTGTTTCACCGAACGAGCTGACGGCGGCCCAGAGCGCAGTGGCCGATGTCTTCGTCAAGCCTGAGCTGCGCGAGTACATCGCGAGGCTGGTGGGTAGGACGCGCGGCAATCCCGAGGTCGCACTCGGCGCCAGCACGCGTGGCACCCTCAACCTCTTCCACGCCAGCCAGGCGCTGGCCGCGATTCAGGGCCGGGGCTTTGTGACCCCCGACGACATCAAGACGCTTGCCGAGCCGGTTCTTGCGCACCGAATCATCCTGCGGCCGAACGCCGAGATGCAGGGCCAGAGCGCGGGCAAGCTGGTGGCGGGACTGCTCGAGCGCGAGCACGTGCCTCAGATGGCCTACGACGGGTAGCGACAAACAGGTTTCCCGATGAGCAAGGTCGCCCTCGCCGGCGCGCTGGTGCTGCTCATGTTCTTCTCCTACCTGACCGGCATCAAGACCGCCTTCGTGTTCGGATACGCCCTCTCTCTCCTCTTCCTCGTCGCATGGGCCTGGCCGCGTCTCGCGATTCGGGGAGTGACGCTGCAGCGGCGCGTCGACCCCGGCACCCCAACCGTCGGGGAGGTGTACGAGGAGGAGTTCGAGGTGAGGCGAAAGGGCTGGATCCCAGCGCCCTGGGTCGAGGTCCGTGACCTCAGCCAGATCGCCGACTATCAGCCCGGGCGCGTCATCTCTCTCGGCGGCGAAATCGTGAAGTGGAGGGCGCGTGGCGTCTATCGACGGCGGGGCTGGATGGCGCTGGGGCCGACCTCTCTGCGTGTCCGCGAACCCTTTGGCCTGTTCGACCGCGAGCTCAAGGTCACGCAGCGCACGTCGATCCTGGTCTATCCGCGCGTGCGGCCGGTGCCGGACCTGATGACTCCCAGCTCGCAGCAGGTCGGTACCTCGCAGTCGCTCGGTGCGTGGGCCGACTACCCACCGGAAACGGGCGGCGTACGGGACTACGTCACAGGGGATAACTTCGGGCGCATCCACTGGCCGCTGTCGGCGAAGCACCAGCGCTTGATGTCGAAGACGTTCGAGCAGCCGCTGACCACGGACCTCTGGATCCTCCTCGACCTCGACCGAGGCGTGCATTTCGGTGACGGGGAGGAGTCGACGGTCGAGTACTCGGTGAGCCTGGCGGCGTCGATGGCCGCGCAGGTGCACAGTCGCGGCCGCCAGGTGGGTCTGATCGCCAACGACTCGCGCGGCACGGTGCTCGAGCCTCACCGCGCGGTGCGCCAGGACCGCCTGATCCTCGACTACCTCGCGGTCTGTCAGGCCGACGGTCGGACCCCGTTGACCCAGACGCTGGCATGGGATCGCATTCGCAGGCTGCCCCGCCGCGCCATCGCCGTGATCACGCCGAGCGCGGATCCAGAGTGGGTGCGCCTGCTGCAAGCGGTGCGAGGCCGCCGCTCGACCCTCATTGTGTTCTACCTGGACGTGGCCAGCTTCGGCGGGCCCGACCAGAACCCGAGCTTCGACCTCGGCCAGGACGTCGACCTGTACGTGGTGCGCAAGGGCGACGACTTCGCGCGCCTCGTGAGGACAAGGGATGCGATACGTATCGCCTGAGGGCCGGCTGGCCGGTCCGGAGGCGGCTTTCGAGAGCACGCTGGACCGGCGCGGCCTGATCTGGGGGCGCGCACGCGACGCCATGGGAGGCGGCCGGCTGTGGTCCGCCTTGTTGGTCCTTCTCCTGACATTGACGGTCGCGCGCTCGACGACGACGGTCCAGTGGGTAACGGGCATCGACGTGGTGAACGTCATCGCGGTTGTCGCGGCCCTGCTGATGGGGACCCTTGCGGTGTTGCCGGTGCGCGAGCCGATCGCACTCGGGATCGGCTTCGCTCTGTCGCCGGTCGTTGCGCTCATCGGAGCGTGGCCGCAGATGCACCTCCGTCATCCGACCGACGTGATCGGTCCTCCGCTGATAAGTGCCTGGTGGGAGCGCATCAACGACGGCAGTGCGGCGCAGGAGACATCGTTCTACCTGTTCCTCATCTGTCTGTTGATGTGGGTCACCGGCGGTTGGCTTGCCTGGTGCGTGCTCCGCTGGCGTAAACCCATGCTGGGCTTGATCCCCGGCGCAGCAGCCTTCGCGACCAACCTCCTCAACGTGCCGCAGGACCAGAACGGTTACACGCTCGCGATGCTCGTGCTGACGCTTGCGCTCCTGCTGTGGACCAACTACTCGGGCTCGATCGCCAACGCGCAGCGCGCGAACGTAAAGCTCACCGGCGACGCGCGCTGGGATTTCTGGGAGAGCGGGCTTGTCGCGATGGCCGCGTTGATCGTCCTCGGCATCATGCTGCCGCCGCTTTCGACCGTCGACCGCACCCTGGACGTCGAAACGGGCATCTTCTCCAACTGGGCGCAGCTTCAGCAGCGCCTCAGCCATCCGGGATTCTTCAGCAACGGCCGTGGCTCCGGAGTCACCGGTTTCACCGATGAGGTGAAGTTGAGCGGTCCGCTCCAGAGGACTCGGGATCCCGTGTTCACCTACACGATCGTCGGCGGCTACGCGAGCAGCGCGCGGTACTTCCGCGGCGTGAACGACACGCTTCAGCTCGCCGGCGAGTGGCGGTACCCGGCATCGAACGGAGTGCGGCAGCCAATCCTGAAGAACCAGGTTCCCGACTACGCCGAGCAATACCAGAAACTCGAGCTGGCGCAGATCGACGTCCGCATGCTGCATCCTCCGACCGGCTTCCAGGACGTCCTCTTCTATCCCGGCGAGCTTTACCGCATCGACCGCCCGACGATGGCTCTGCAGGTGCCTCTCAGGTCTGGTTCTCCGACCAACAACCTGTTCACGATCGACCGGCTGAGCAGCGTGCAGCCGCCCTCGTCAGCCGGCAACTACGCCGTCACGGTCGACTACTCCACCGCGACGGTGACCCAGCTCGAGCAATCCGGCACGACCTATCCAGATTGGCTCGCTCAGTATCGGAATACGCCCGCCACGACCTATCGGACCCCCGATGTCAACAGGAAGATCCAGACGCTTGCCCTCGAGGTCGTGAACGCGGCGGGGGCAAGGAACCCATACGACGCGGCTACCGCGATCGAGAACTTCCTGCGCGACCCGCGCAATTTCACGTACACGCTCGCGCCGCCCAAGACCCCGTCCGGCATGGATGCAATGGACTATTTCCTCTTTGTCTCGAGGAAAGGCTATTGCGAGTATTTCGCCACGGCGATGGGTGACATGCTGAGGTCGCTCGGCATACCGACACGTCTCGTCAACGGCTACGGCCCCGGCCAGTTCGACCCGAACGTCAAGAACTACGTGGTCCGCGGCGAGGATGCCCACACGTGGGTCGAGGTCTTCTTCCCCGCGCCGGCTCCAGACCAGCAGCCGTATGGCTGGATTCCCTTCGAGCCGACGCCAGACGACCTGGGCCTCTACACGCCGATACTGCGTGGCCAGACCGGCCAGAATCCGTGCCTGCGCGACGATGGCTGCGACGCCCCCATCGCTGGGATCGCCGGAGTGGGCGCGGGGTCCACCCCGACCACCAACCGCGGCGAGCGAACTGACACAGGCGGTGCGCCGGCAGGCGGGGGACTCAGGGTGGGCTCGCTCGACGCCGCGGCGCTCACCAAGATCGTCGGCGTCATCGTCGCCATCTTCCTGTTGCTGCTGGTCGCCGCCTCGAGATACCTTCGCCCGCGCACGGTGATGGCGGTATGGAGGCGGGCCCTCGCCCTGGCCAGCCTCGCCGGCGCTGAACGCCGGCCCGGCGAGACTCCGCTGGAGACCGGGCGGCGCTTACAGAGAACGTTTCCAGAGGCTTTCGAACCGGTTGGCGTGCTGGCCCGGGGTTTCGTCATCGCGGCGTACGCGCCGCCGGACATCGCGCCGTCCACGCGGGCCTCCGTGATGGAAGCATGGTCCGCGCTGCGTCCGCTCCTGCTGCGCAGGCTCCTCGCGCGTTTGCGACCTAACAGGCCGTAATTCACCTGCTCTAGGCTTCTAGCGTGGCAGCGGTCGCCGGGCGCACGTACCCGGCGGTGAAATTTGAGATCGAGCCGGGCGCGGTCGCGGCGTTCGCGGATGCCATCGGCGCCGACCCGGCTGATGGAATCCCGCCGACGTTTGCCGCGGTGTACTCGCTGGGCGTGACCGTGCCACAGCTGTTCGGCGATGACGAAGCCGCGGTTGACTTCGCGAAGCTCCTCCACGCCGAGCAGGAGTTCGAGTGGCACCGACATCCCCGCGTCGGAGAAACGGTCATCTCAACGGGACGGGTGGCCTCGGATACCAGTCGCCGCGGGATGCGCTTCGTCAACTTCGAGACGGACACGACCGACGCAAACAGCGCTCCGCTTTGTCGGTCGCGCGCGCTGTTCGTGATTCGCTCATGAGCGAACGCAAGGTGACCTTCACCAGAGAGCAGATCGCCGCCTACGCCGAGGCGTCGGGCGACCGCAACCCGATCCACCTCGACGACGACTTCGCGCGGTCCGTCGGTCTGCCAGGCTTGATCGCGCACGGCATGCTGCAGATGGGCATTGCCGCCACCGTCGCGGCTGAGGCGGCGGGTGGCCCGGATCGCCTGCGCCGCGTCTTCGTACGGTTCGCAGGCATGGTCGTGCCCGGCGACACCGTGACGTTTCGGGCCGAGCCCGCGGGGGAGGGCAAGCTCGAGTTGAGCGCGGTGAACCAGAAGGGCGAATCGGTCTTGACCAAGGCGATCGCCGAGTCTCAGCCGTGACCATGGAGTTCTCGCTGACGCCCGGGCAGGAGGAGAGGGGGTAAGGAATGTTCGACTTGAAAGGTCGCGTCGCCGTGGTCACGGGTGCCTCGCGCGGGCTGGGCAGGCAGGACGCGCTCACCCTGGCGGGCTTGGGGGCCGACGTCGTCATCACGGACGTGCTGGTCGAGGATGACCCAAACCTCCAGCAGACCGCGGAGTCGCAGGGCAGCATGCTCGCGCAGGTTGCGGTATCACAGGGTTGGGTGCATTCGAACGCGACAGCCGATGCGATCCGCAAGATGGGGCGCAAGTCCCTCGCGATCAAGATGGACGTGACCAACCGCGAGCAGATCCGCGAGGTCTTCAAGAAGGTCGGAGACGAGTTCGGCAAGATCGACATCCTGATCAACAACGCAGCGACGCTCGACCACGCGGCTCAGATCCCCAACCAGTCCTACGAGCTGTGGGACCGTGACGTCAGGGTCAACCTGACCGGCGCGTTCAACTGCACGAAAGAGGCGTGGCCTTACCTCGTCGAGAACAAATGGGGCCGGCTGATCTTCATGTCGTCGGTCGCCGGCACGCTAGGCGGATTTGGCCAGGCGAGCTACTCCGCGACGAAGGCCGGGCTCATCGGCCTGGCCAAGACCGCGGCCCTGGAAGGCGGCCGGCACAACATCACAGCCAACGCGATCGCGCCCGGCATCATCGAGTCGGAGGCGGGTAAGGCAGCGGCGGCGAACAACCCGATGTACGAGCGGTTCAAATCGCGCACTGTCTTCAAGCGATTCGGCCAGCCCGAGGACATCGCGAACACGATCGCCTTCCTGTGCACGGAGGAGGCCGGCTACATCACAGGCGCCGTGATCGAGGTCGCCGGCGGCATCCCGCTCTTCACGGCTTGATGGGAGAGCTTGTAGACGTCAAACGCAGCGGGGGAATCGCGCGTGTCGTCATGCATCGCAAAGGCAACAACGCGATCGCCGAAGACCTGATGCAAGAGCTCGCGGCCGCCTTCAAGGAGGTCGGCGAGGATCCTTCGGTCCGCGTCGTGGTCCTGGCCTCTGAGTACGAGAAGTACTTCAGCGTCGGGGCCGACCTCACGTCTCTGGCCGGGGTCGACCGGCAGTCGCCAGACGCCACCGACCAGATCGCGCTCTTCATGAGGCGCATGAATCATCACTTCAGCGCCATCGAACGCTGCCCGAAACCGGTGATCGCGGCCATCAACGGGCACGCGCTGGGCGGCGGCAGCGAGCTCGCGCTGTGCTGCGACTTTCGGATCATGGTCGAGGATGGACGGTCGCGCATCGGCCAGACCGAGTCCTCGCTCGGCATCATCCCCGGGGCCGGCGGGACGCAGCGCCTCCCGAGGCTGATCGGCCGGGCTCGGGCCCAGCGCTACATCATCGAATCAACGCGCCTTTCGGCCACGGAAGCGGAGGCCGTCGGGTGGGTCGATCGGGCGGCGGCCCCGGATGAATTTGGGGCGGCCGTCGATGAGCTCGCCGGCCGGCTCGCAAAGGCCGCCACGTTCGCCATCGCGATGATCAAGGACGCAATTCGTCGTGGCTGGGACCTGCGCCTGGACGAGGCCCTTGAGATCGAGTCACAGAATTTCGCGCGGGCTGCCCTGAGCAGTGACGCCGCCATCGGCATCATGTCGTTCCTGAGCAAACAGGAACCTGAATTCACCGGCTCCTAGCCCGTCGAATTCTGGCCTCGTCGTTCGTCGTTGAAGAGGAGGTTGAAATGAAGTACGTGTTGCTTTTCGTCGGGACCATGGAAGACCAGGAGCGTTTCGAGAACATGCCGCCGGACCAGATGGCGGCCGGCATGAAGGAGGCTGAGCGGTGGTTCGACGAGTACAGCCGGGCAGGCAAGATCTTGGGGGGCGAGCAGCTCAAGGGGCCGCAGACCGCCACGACTGTTCGTTTCAACGACGGCAAACCCATCGTCACGGACGGCCCGTTCATCGAATCCAAGGAGATCATCGGCGGGTTCGCCGTCGTCGAGGTCAAGGATCTGGACGAGGCACTCGAGATGGCCAAGCAGTGGCCGGCCGGGCCGGTGGAAGTGTGGCCGGCTGTGGAACGATGAGGGCCTGACCGAGGCAAGGACAGCCACCGATGCGGCGCTCACGGCGGTGTTCCGCGAGGAAGCCGCGAAGCTCACCGGCGCCTTGGTGCGCCTCATCGGCAACTTCGACATCGCCGAGGAGGTGGTCCAGGACAGCCTTCTGGCGGCCCTCGAGAAGTGGCCGGCCCAGGGCATCCCGGACAACCCTGGCGCATGGCTGATGACCGCGGCGCGCCGGCGCGCCATCGACCTGCTGCGCCGGGACAAGCGCTACGTGGAGAAGGTCGCGCTTCTGGAGCGGTCAATCGTGCCGTCTGACCCCTCGGAGGCTGATGACCGGCTTCGCCTGATCTTCACCTGCTGCCACCCGGCCCTCGCGCAGGAGGCGCAGGTCGCGCTCACGCTGCGGGCGGTCGCCGGCTTCACCACGCAAGAGATCGCGGCCGCATTCCTGGTCTCAGAGCCGACGATGGCGCAGCGGATCGTGCGCGCCAAACGCAAGATCGTGGAAGCGAACATCCCTTACCGAGTGCCGCAAGGCGCCGCGCTCGTGCCCCGCGTGGACGCGGTCCTCGCCGTGCTCTACCTGATGTTCAACGAGGGTTACCTGAGCCGCGGTCCGCAGGTCGTCGCGCGGCGCGACCTCGCGGAGGATGCGATGTGGCTCACGAGCCTGCTTGCGCGGCTGCTGCCAGACCAGGCGGAGGTGCTCGGGCTGATCGTGTTGATGAGGCTGCATCTGGCGCGCTCGCGCGCTCGTTTCGACGCTAGCGGCGAGATCGTCCTCCTGCCCGACCAGGACCGCGCTCTATGGGATTCAGCCGCAATTGCCCAGGCGGTTGAGGTCCTGAATCGAGCCGCGGCATTGTCGTCGCCGGGTTCCTACCAGCTGCAGGCGGCGATCGCCGCAGTGCACGCCGAGGCGCCCTCCTGGCAGGAGACGGACTGGGCCCAGATCGTCGTCCTCTACGACACGCTGCTTCGCATCACTGACACGCCGGTGATCAGGCTCAACCGCGCGGTCGCCGTAAGCCATGTCGCCGGGTCCCGGGTCGCGTTGGGCGAGGTCAACGACCTGGCCATGGCGCTGGGCGGGTACCACCTGTTCCATGCGACACGTGCCGAGCTGCTGGACGAGCTCGGGGAAAAGGTCCTCGCGCGGGAGGCACGGCTTCGCGCGCTGGAGCTCAGCTCCAACCCGGCCGAGCGCTCTCTCCTGGAGCGAAAGCTGGGCGGTCTCTAGACCGGCGCGCGCTTCCGGATAACGTCCAGCGTTTCCTCGACGCGTTTGGGATCTAACCCGACGCACCGGATGACAAGCTCTTTGGTCTCGAAGTTCGGGTAGGAGCCGACGGACACATCCGGGAACAGTGCCTCCAGCTCGCGCATCAGCGGGTAGAACCGAGCTTCGACGGCAAACGTGAAGCGCAGCTCACGCACGGTGGCGGCGGAACCGCCGGCCAGGAACTCCGGCTCGAGCTCCTCCGTGAAGATTCCCTTCATCTCCATGGGCACACCTGGAAGCACGAAGATCCGCGTCCCGTCCGCCTGGTACACCGCACCAGGCGCCATGCCTCGCCGATTCTTGAACACGTGCGCCGGTCCATCCGGAATCCGCGCCATGCGGAGGTTGCCTTCAGTGACCTCGGGCGACTCGAGCAGTCCCATCGAGTGCATGCGCTGGACGCGCCGCTCGATGCGCGCGCGCGTCTCTTCCCAGATCACGAGCTCTTTGCCGAGTGCGTCGGCGAGGGCCGGGAAGGTGCGGTCGTCGGGGGTCGGGCCGAGGCCCCCGCTGACAAAGACGTCCGTGATCTCCGCGTCCGCAAGCTCTCGCTGCACCTGGTCGATGATCTCGTGCGGTTTGTCACGGATTTGAGTCACACGCTTGACCGGGTATCCGAGTATGCGGAGGCGCTCCGCCATCCAGTGGGAGTTCGTGTCGAGCGTGAATCCGCCGACCAGCTCGTCGCCGATCGCCACGATGCTCGAGATAGGCATCGGTGACCATATAAACATGGAGCGGTTGCACGCAGTCGTGCGCGGCGACGTCCAGGGGGTGGGCTTTCGCTATTTCGTCCAGGGCAAGGCGAATCAGCTTGGATTGCGCGGCTGGGTCCGCAACAACGACGACGGCACGGTCGAGCTGGTCGCGGAGGGAGACCGCGCCCAGCTGGAAGAGCTCGCGCGCGCCCTCGAGGCGGGGCCGCGGATGGCGCGCGTCGACCGTGTGGAAACGCAGTGGTCGACCGCCACGGGCAAGCTCCAGGGCTTCGACCTCGCGTGGTGAACCACCCGCATGTGGCGGTTCGTTTAACCTATCGCTCCGCCGGAGGTGCGCCGCGTGCGCACGCGGCCGGCGCCCGAATTCCGCGGACGATCATGAGGGAGGGTTAGTGGATCCCAACACAGCGTGGTTTGGCGTGGCCGGCGGGTTGGCCGCGGTTGGATTCGCCGTGGTGCTCATCTTTCTCGTCCTCCGCCAGCCGTCGGGCAATGACCTCATGCGCCAGATCTCAGCCGCGATCCAGGAAGGCGCGGCCGCCTACCTGAACCGCCAGTACACGGTGATCGCGATCATCGGCGTGGCCATCGCGATCGTGATCGGGTTCTTCGTCAACTGGACGACCGCCGGGCTGTACATCGTCGGCGCGGTCCTGTCAGCCGCCGCCGGATACGTCGGCATGAACATCGCCGTGCGGGCGAACGTGCGCACCGCCGAAGCTGCCCGTGGCGGCCTGAACAAAGCGTTGCAGGTCGCGTTCCGCGGCGGCGCCGTCACCGGTTTCATGGTGGTTGGCCTCGGCTTGCTGGGAGTGTCCGCCGCGTACCTGGTCTTCAAGAATCCCGATGTTCTGGTGGGCCTGGCCTTCGGCGCGAGCCTCGTTTCTGTGTTCGCCCGGTTGGGTGGTGGGATCTACACCAAGGCGGCTGACGTCGGCGCGGACCTTGTGGGCAAAGTCGAGGCCGGCATCCCCGAGGACGATCCTCGCAACCCCGCAGTCATTGCGGACAACGTCGGCGACAACGTCGGTGACTGCGCGGGCATGGCGGCCGACCTCTTCGAAACGTACGCCGTGACCATGATCGCCGCGATCCTGCTCGGGTCGTTGCTCTTTCCACATCAGATCGGGTGGGTCATCTACCCCCTGCTTCTCGGCGCAGTGAGCGTCATCGGGTCGATCGCCGGGACGTTCTTCGTGCGCATCTTCAACCTGGGCTGGATCATGGGCGCCCTCTACGCGGGACTCCTTGTCGCGGTCGTCATCGCCGTCGCCGGCTTCTGGTTCGTGACCGAGTACATGAAATCCAACGGGTACTTTGCGGGTGCTGCGGCTGGTGGCGTCCACGATCCCAGCAACCTCTTCTTTGCGGGGCTGGTCGGCGTTGTGATCACGGTGCTCATCGTGGCAATCACGGAGTTCTTCACCGAGACCCGATACTGGCCGGTGCACCTGATTGCGAAGGCCTCGGTCACGGGCCACGCGACCAACATCATCGCGGGGCAGGCCATCGGCATGATGGCGACCGCGCTGCCCGTGATCGTGATCGCAACAGGCATTCTCATCAGCTATGCGCTGGGTGGCCTCTATGGAATCGCCATCGCGGCCACCGCGATGCTGTCGATGACCGGGATCATCGTTGCCATCGATTCATACGGTCCCATCACCGACAACGCAGGCGGCATCGCCGAGATGGCCAAGCTGCCCAAGGAAGTGCGTGCCGTGACTGACCCGCTCGACGCGGTCGGCAACACGACCAAGGCCGTGACCAAGGGCTACGCGATCGGCTCCGCGGGTTTGGCCGCCCTCGTCCTGTTCGCGTCCTACACGCAGGAGCTCGCCAAGGCGGGCCACCCGACCAAATTCGAGCTTTCGGATCCGGTCGTGATCTCAGGCCTCTTCCTTGGCGGCATCCTGCCGTTCCTCTTCGGCTCTCTCGCGATGCTCGCGGTCGGGCGCGCCGGCGGACTCGTCGTGGAAGAGGTGAGGCGCCAATTTCGCGAGATCCCGGGCATCCTCGAAGGCACGGGCCGTCCCGAGTACGGCACCGCGGTGCGGATCGTGACCGCGGCAGCCCAGAGGGAGATGGTGGTGCCTGGCATCATCCCGGTCGTCGCGCCGATAGCGGTTGGCTTTCTCCTGGGCCCGCGGGCGCTGGGCGGATTGTTGCTGGGTGCGATCGTCACCGGCCTGTTCCTGGCGATCCAGATGACCAGCGGTGGTGCGGCTTGGGACAACGCCAAGAAGTACATAGAGGAAGGCCACCTTGGAGGGAAGGGCTCGGAAGCCCACAAGGCCGCCGTCACCGGAGACACGGTCGGCGACCCCAACAAGGACACCGCCGGGCCTGCCATCAACCCCATGATCAAAGTCGTCAACATCATCGCGATCCTCATCGCCGCATGGGTCTCTACCAACTACCTGATCCACTAGTAGACTCGTCCCTGGGGTGGACGATTACCAAAAAGAGATCGCCGACCTCGAAACCCAGGTCGAGCAGCTAGTGGAGGCCGAGGGCGAAGCCAAGACAATCGCGGAGCTTTCGATGCAGCTCGAGATCCTGAAGGCCATTTACGCACGCGCCACCGATCTCCTGCAGCGCGGCAAGAAAGATGAGGGTCTCCGCTACGGCCTGCGCATCCAGGGTTACGGCGACTGGAACCTTGACAACGTGTACGCGTTCGTCTACGAACGTTCCGTAGAGCTCGAACCAAACGCCCACCATGCGTTCGTCGTTGGTATCAAGGCCGCCGACTTTGCGCTGATGCTCAACTCATAGGAGGAGTCCGATGGAAACCCCGCTGACGCCCCTGGAGTTCGCCCGGCGGGCACGCAAGCTATACGGCGACCGTGAGGCCGTTGTCGACGGCGACATGCGCCTGACCTACGAGGAGTTCTTCTCGGGCTGCGACCGCTGGTCGTCGGCGCTGCAGGCGATGGGCGTCGGGCAGGGCGATCGTGTCGCCTATATCGCGCCCAACACACGCGAGCAGCTCGAATCGTTCTATGCGGTGCCGCAGATCGGCGCGGTGCTGGTGCCCATCAACTACCGGCTCACGGCCGAGGATTTCGTCTACATCACGTCGCACTCCGGCGCCAAAGTTCTGTGCGTCCATCCCGACTACGTGGAGGCGGTAGAGGGCGTGCGCGATCAGCTGCGCGGCGTCGAGCAGTTCGTCGTGCTGGGCGACGCCGGCGGCCGTAAAGGCTGGCGGGAACATGACGCCGAGGTCGCGCGTGCCGAGCCTTCCTTCAAGCGCGTTGACGTAAAGGAGGACGACCTCCTTTCGCTCAACTACACAAGCGGCACCACGGCGAAGCCGAAGGGCGTGATGATCACGCACCGCAACGCGTGGATGAACGTGATGGACACGCTCGTCCACTTCCACCTCACTGTCGACGATCGCTACCTATGGACGCTGCCGATGTTTCACGCCAACGGTTGGACGTTCGTATGGATCATCACGGCTGTTGGCGGCAAGCACATCTGCCTGCCCAAGGTGGAGCCGGCGCGCGTCTTCGACCTGATTCGCGAGGAGAACGTCGGCTGGCTGTGCGCAGCGCCGACCGTTTTGATCTCGCTTGCCGGCGCGTCCAAGGAGGTCCGTGGCGAGGTGCCAGGCGGCGTTCACGTGGTAACCGCCGGTGCGCCGCCCGCCGCGGCGACTATCGAGCGCATGGAGGGCGAGTTCGGCTGGGAGGTAACGCAGGTCTACGGCCTGACCGAGACCTCGCCCTTCCTCACGATCTGCGAGCCGCGCCCAGAGCATGCCTCCAGGTCGACATCCGAGCGCGCCGTGATCAAGGCCCTGACGGGCGTCGAGATGATCGGCGCTTGCGAGCTGCGTGTCGTCGACGGCGACGGCAAGGATGTTCCGGCCGACGGCCAGACGCTGGGCGAGATCGTGGCTCGCGGCAACGTGATCATGCAGGGGTACTACAACGACCCTGAGGCGACCAAGAAGGTGATGGGCGACGGTTGGTTCCACACCGGTGACGCCGCGGTGATGCACCCGGACGGCTACGCCGAGATCCGCGACCGGATCAAGGACGTGATCATCAGCGGCGGCGAGAACATCTCCTCGATCGAGGTGGAAGGCGTGCTGCTGCGCCATCCAGCCGTCTTGGAGGCCGCGATCGTGGGGCTGCCGCACGAGAAGTGGGGCGAGGCTCCTTTCGCCTATGTCGTGCTGAAGCCGGGCGCGAGCGCCACGGAGGCGGAGCTGATCGCGTTCACGAGGGATCACCTCGCCCACTTCAAGGCGCCGCACGGAGTCACGTTCGTGGACGAGCTGCCCAAGACCGCGACCGGCAAGATCCAGAAGTTCGTGCTGAGGAAGGGCGCCGCGGCCATAGTCCGCCAGTAGGTCGTTTAAGCCCAGACCTCTGTCTTCGACCAGGCAAGGCCGTCGCGCGTGACGCGGGCCGTGACGAGCGTCCCTGGCGCCAGCGATCGCTCGTCGAAGAGCTTCACAGTCCGCGGACGGAATCGATAGACGGGGAGGTCGTCGGCGTCAGCGTCGTAGTCAGTGAATCGCCTTCCGTAAATGCGCCTCGCCCCTCGCGACGCCAAGCCGGCCGCTCCGAAAAGTTGGATCCCACGATCGGCCCGGCCCCACACCTGGTTCGAGGCGTAGACGGTCACCGCCGCGGAGCTGTTTCGCGTGAGGTTGCGTGAATGGAGGGAATCCGGGTCGGAGATCCAGACCACTTCGAAGCGGTCGCTCCACGCAAAGTACATGTGGTTGACGTGGGCTCGGCCACCAGCAGACACCGTGGCTAAAGCGCATAGGGGAGAGGCGTTCATCAGCTTGCGCGCCACGCGCTCGAGGCTTGCGGATGAGAATCGACGCGAACGCCGCTCGATCGTCACGCATCTAGTCTGGCCCCCTCGGCAAGCCGAAGGTGACAGTAGGCGCGATGGTCACGATCTGCCCGTCGTCGCATTTGATCAGCTGCCATCCGCCCTCATGCACCATGCGATGATGCCGGCGACAGAGCAGGACCAGGTTGTCGAG
>Ga0209474_10000159_pt1 | contig 80914 bp, 62 predicted proteins | sample GraSoiAngelo_145_FD_185902 | JGI IMG/M metagenome (GOLD analysis project Ga0209474, IMG submission 185902) | Grasslands soil microbial communities from the Angelo Coastal Reserve, California, USA - 14_1009_05_20cm (SPAdes) (version 2) | ecosystem: Environmental > Terrestrial > Soil > Grasslands...
CGATCGACGAGGAGCCCGTCGATGCCGACGGTCACGATTTCCCGCGTTCCGGCGGACGTCGTGGCCACCACGGGCACGCCACAGGCCATCGCCTCGATCAATACGTTGCCGAAGCCTTCGTAGCGCGACGTCAGCACGAAGACGTCCGCCCTGGCGATGAACTTCCACGGGTTCTTCTGAAACCCGCAGAGCACGACGGCTTCGTCGAGGCCGCGTTCGGCAATCTGGCGCCGCAGCTCCGGCTCGAGCTCCCCGTCTCCCAGGATGAACAGGCGCACGGGCACGTGAGCGCGAAGGAGAGCGATCGCTTCAATCAGCAGCGGATAGTTCTTCGCGTCGGCGAGCCGTCCTGCGGCGACGACCACCGGATGCTTCCACATTTCTTCGAACGGCGGACCGAGCGGCTCGCGCGACGATCGGTCGACGGCGTCGAGGTTGACGGGGTTGTGGACCACCCGAATCCGCTCGCGTGCGACGCCGAACTGCTTGACGAGATCGTCGGCGACTCCGACCGACGAGGTGACGATCGCGTCGGCGAGGCGGTAGCCGAGCCTCGTCACGACGCCGAACGCGCGGCGATGCCACGGATGCCGCCACTGGTAATCGGCGTCGCGGAGAAATCCCGACATGGGCGTCTGCTGATTGAACACGATGCGCGATCCGACGCCGGCCGCCCGCGCCGCCGTCAAAACCGTGAAGTAGCTCAGGAACGACACGACCACGTCCGGACGCTCGGCGCGCAGGTACTTTCGAAGCGCGTTCCAACGCTGCAGCCGCGATCCGTCGCGGCCGGCGTCGAGCGCGATGGTCTGGTCGAGATCGTTCAGATACGGGCCGCGCCGCTCGAACAGATACATCGAACGATTCCACCGCGAGCCGTCGAGCGCGTTGAGAATCTGCACGGCCGCCCGTTCGGCGCCGCCGCCGTTCAGCGACGGAAGTACGAAGCAGATGCGGGGACGCATGTCTCCACGCCGAGGTGCGCCGACACGTCTGTCATCATCCGCCCGGCCTGGACTTCCAGCGTGTGCGCGCGCGCAGTCGCGTAGCCCGCGGCAATCAGACGCCGGCGCAGGCTGAAATCGACGATCAGCCGCGCGAGGGCATCGGCCAGCGCGTCCGCGGTCGGCGCGTCCACCAGCAGGCCGTTGGTCTCGTGCGTAATCAGACCCGGAATTCCGGCGACACACGTCGCCACGATGGGCGCTCCGCCGGCCATCGCCTCGAGCAGCACGCGCGGCACGCCTTCGCCCGGCAGCGTCGGCAGCACGAACAGGTCGTATTCGCGATACAGCGGGAGCAGACGCTCGAGCGCCATGGGCCCGACGATGCGAAGCCGTTCTTCCACGCCGAGTGCCCTCGCTTGACGCTCGACCTCCTGCTGCTCGGCGATGCCCGGCGAACCGACCGCCGGTCCGACGATGTCGAGCGAGACATCGAAGCCGCCGTCGACGAGCCGGCGGACGACGTCGGGCAGCACGCGAAGTCCCTTGCGCGGATCGATGCGGGAGACGGTGAGGATCCGCTTCCTCGGCGCCGCGCACGTATCGTCTCTCGTCGCGACATCGCCGGCGCCGATCGTCGTCGTTCGCGTTTCGACGACGACATGTCGGCCCGAGTGCTTGCGCGCGAGCGCCGCGCCGTTCGCGAAGGCCAGCGACCGATCGGCCATCCACTGCACGTTGCGTTCTTCGAACGCGGTGTACCAATCCCACAGCCGCTTCTTCGCGCCGCGATACGGCACCGTCGGCTGCACGGCCGCCAGATCGCCGACGATGAGGACGAAGGCGGCGCGGCCGAAAAGACGGGCGCAGGCGAACGCGAAGATGGCAGCGGGCGTCGGGACCCGGCAGTGCAGCAGGTCGATCTGTTTCGCGAAACGCAGCAGCCGCGGCAGCATCAGCGGCAGGCGCGGGTAGAACTGCAGCGGTCCGTCGAAGTGCGGCAGCGGGACCAGCGTGACGTTCGGAGCGCGCACCGCCGTCCCTTCGCCGCGCGCCGCGCGCAGCAGCGGAACCGACAACACGATCTCGTCGAAGTACGGCGCGAGCGAGTCGACGTAGCGCGCGAACGAGCCCTCGACTTCGCGCAGCGTCCCGTCCGGCGCGCGCCAGAACGGCATGTGATAAACAATTCCTAATTTCACGCTGCCCGTTCCGACAAGAGGCGTTCGTAAAGGGCGACGACCGAATCGACGTACTTCGCGACGTTGAAGCGTGGCACGACCGATGCGCGCGCATCGCGTCCGAGCCGTGCGCGCAGGTCGGCGCTGCCGAACAGGCGCGCCAGCGCACCGCCGAGCGCTGCCGCATCGCCGGGCGGGACGAGAAGACCGGTCCGGCCGTCCTCGACGACTTCGGGGATGCCGGCGACGCGCGTCGCCACGACCGGGCGCGACGCGCCCATCGCCAGCACCAGCGACAGCGGCAGGCCTTCCCACAGCGACGGCATCACGAACACGTCCATCGCCCCGAGCAGGTTGCCGAGATCGCGGCGCGGGCCGACGAAATGCACGCGCGAACCGATCCCGAGCGCGCCCGCAAGGCGCGCGAGCGGCTCGCCGAGCTCGCCTCCACCGACGACGATGAGGCGGACGGCGGAGAGCTCGGGAGTGTTCGCAAGAGCCTCGAACAGGAACCGATGCCCCTTCTGTTCGGTCAACCGCGCGATGACGCCGGCGGTCGGCGCATCGGCGGCAATCCCCAGCGACGCTCGCACCTCCGCCGGTGAAACCGTCGGCTCCGCTTGTGCGAAGTCGACGGCGTTGTAGATGACGTCGACCTTGGACGAAGCGGCGTGCACCTGTTTCAGGTAGTACTCGCGCACCGATTCGGCCGACGCGATCACGCGGTCGGTGCCGGCCAAGAGCAGCCGCTCGGCGAGCGCATGATGACGCTTCTTCCGCTCGTAGATGTTCACTTCGGTGCCGATGATGATCGGTACGTGAGCGAGGATCGCCGCCAGGCGTCCGTAGAGGCTGGCCGTCAGCAGAAACGTGTGGACGATGTGCGGCTGCGTACGGCGCAGATACTCGCGGATGGCGCCGACGTCCCATGGCCGACGCACGCCCGGGTTGAGTCCCAGCACGTCGACCGGCGTCCCGGTCTTGCGAATCTCGTCGCCGATGGGACCTGCGTCATGAATGCAGCAGACGCACGCGTCGAAGCGCCGCGGCAGGTGTCGTACGAGATTGAGCACCATTTCCTCGGCGCCGCCGATCATGAACGTGTGCGCCAGATAGACCACGCGCGTGCGCTTCATGCTCACGCGACCTGGGCCCGGTAATACGCGACCGTGCGCCGGAGTCCGTCCGCGAGCGGCACGCGCGGCCGCCAGCCGAGTTCCCGCTGCAGCCGATCGATGTTCGCGACGAAATCGCCGGTTTCGATCTTCCGGGCGAGCGGCGGCCAGTCGACGAGCTCGACGCGTCCGCTGCCGGCCATCGCCGTGATGGCGCGCGCCATGTCGACGAGCGGCGTCCCGATGCCGCTGCCGACGTTGAAGACGGGTCCTTCCTTCGCCGCCGCTTCGCCGACACAGAGGACGGCTTCGACCGCATCATCTATATATATGTAGTCGCGGCGCTGTCCCCCGTCGCCGTAAATCCTCAGGACTTCACCCGCTAACGCGAGGTGAATCAACCGGTTGACGACGCCGTAGGCCGTTCGGCCCGGCGGCTGGCCCGGTCCGTAGGGATTGGTCAGTCGGGCGACGGCGAACGCAAGGCCGTAGACCCTCCCGTACACCCGCAGGTATTGCTCGACGGCTGCTTTGTGAACGGCGTGGATGCAGAGCGGATCCGGAACGCGCTCTTCGCCAACCGCACCGGCGCCGCCGCTGCCGTACACGAGCCGCGAGCTGACGAACACCAGCCTCGCTTCGGGCACCCGCTCGCGCAGCGCCTCGAGCAGCACGAGGTTGCCGCGGCAGTTGATATCGAGATCCGTCCACGGATCCTCCATGCTCTGCACGGCGCCGGACTGCGCGGCAAGATTGAAGACCACCTGCTGATCGCGAACCGCCGCGCCGATCGCCGCCGCGTCGCGCAGGTCGGCCTCGATCACACGAACGCCTGCCGCCGACAGAGCCGACACCGCATCGCGATGCGCGCCGACCGACCGCGTAACGACGGTGACCTGCGCGCGCAGGTCGCGCAGTCGATCGACGACGCCCGTGCCGATGAACCCCAATCCGCCGATGACCAGCGCGCGCCGATCCTGGTAAGAGGTCATGCCCCTCTGCGCGCGACGCACCAGCAGTGCAGATGCGCCTCCGATTCGAACCGGAACAGCGAGTCGATCACGAACCGCGGCTCGAGGAGCTCGCGCACGCGCCGCTCGTCGGCATAGCGACCGCGCGCCAGCAGGCGATCGCGCAGCGGCTGCGCCAGCGGCGACGGCGTTATCGGGGCGATGGCGCGGCCGAGCGTGCGCTTCAACGTGAGCGGAATCGACGGCGAGTCGGGATGCACGGTCGTGAACGCGAACTGGCCGCCCGGCTTCAGCCAGCGCGCCACGCGGGCGACAATCGACTCGTCGAGCGGCGCGTGCTCCGCGAGAACGCCAATCGAATACACGAGATCGAAGCGCCCTTCGTCCACGGGGTACGAAGCGATGTCGCCCTCGATGAGCGTCACCATCCGCGCCGTAATCAACTCCGCATTGTGCGGGCGGCGTGCTTCGGCGAGCATCGCCGGCGAGGCGTCGATGCCGACCAGGTTGCGGACGCCCGTCAGCGCCCAGAAGTACCGGCCGGTGCCGCAACCGAGATCGAGGACGTCGATCGGCGGCGTCATCGCCGCGCACAACTGGTGCAGCCACCCGGCGAAGCGCCGGCACGGCTCGCTCGATTCGAACTCGTCGTCGTGGGCGCGGTAGCGGCGCGCGTAGGCCGGGTCGTAAATGGTCGACGCGCTGCTCACGATGCGAACAGCTCCTCTGCCGCGACGAACCGGACATCGTTGCAGGCCGCGGCGTGATCGATGAATTGCAGCAGGACGGCCTTCATCGCATCGGTGATTTCCCAGTAATGCGTCGCCAGGCAGAAGTGTCCGCCGGCTCGCCGCGCCTCTTCGAAGCCGGCGACGAGCTCGCCGGACGTCGTGCCCGGAACCAGGCTGTGGCAGCCGAACTCGGCGTGGCCGCTGTATCGCAGCACGTGCGGGTAGACGAGGCGATCGGTTTTCGTGCGGCCGGTCGCGCGGCGAAATCGACGGACGCGCCACCAGTTGCCGAGCGTCGTGCGGTCCCACGATCGCATCGACGGACGAAACGACAGGAACGAGCCGAGAATGTTCAGGCCGGCGCGGGCGACCGCCGCCAGACCGCGCTTCGACAGCGCGTTGTGCGGCGGCACGAAAACGCTGATGCTCGTGCCGAGCGCCGCGTTCAGGTACGCCAGCCCCTCGCCGACGCGACGCTCCGGATCCGGCGCCGCCTGAAACTCGTATCCGTCGCGGAAATCCTCGTGCGTGTAACCGTGCAGCGCCACGGTGGCGCGCCGCGAAGCAAGCCACTCCTTCAGCGCGGCGATCAGCTCGGGATTCCGATCGAGGGGGAACATCTCGTGCGAGCGCCAGTGCTCGCGGGGAATGCCGGCGCGTTCGTAGCCGATTGCGAACGGCACGGTGGCGAGGCAGACCGGCACCCGATCCCAGACGTCGTGATAGACACGGACGAGCGATTCCGGCGGGGTGAAGTAGCAGGCGTCGTCGTCACGAATGGCGACTTTCATGCCGACGCGCGCGCGGTGCCGTCCCGCCGCGCCTCGATGACGCGGTGGTACACGTCGAGCAGCCGCACCGCGCTCGCGCGCCACGAGAACTCGGTCAGCGTGCGCTGGCGGCTGCGCGTGCCCGCCGCACACGCCGCTTCCCTCGACGCGAGATACCTTTCCAGCGCCGACGCGAACCGGACGGCGTTGTCGCGCTCGACCACGGCGCCGCCGATCCCGTCGACCACGAACTCGCGAACGCCGCCGACGTCGGTCGTCACGACCGGCAGGCCGCACGCCATCGCCTCGAGGATGACGTTGGGCGAGTTGTCGAACGCCGACGACAACGCGAACACGTCGGCGCTGCGATAGAACGACGGCATGTCGCGATGCGGCACGGCGCCGGTGAACGTCACCGCGTCGGCGACGTCGAGCGTCGTCGCGTACGCGTGCAGCGCGGTCGCTTCCGGGCCATCGCCGACGATCACCAGATGCGCCGCGCCGATGCGGCGGCGCACCAGCGCGAACGCATCGAGCAGCAGCGTGAGGTTCTTGATCGGCACCAGCCGGGCAACCGCGAGCACGACGCATCTGTCGTGGAGCCGCAGCGCGGATCGCAGCGACGGCCCGCCCGGCTGGAACAGTTCGGTGTCAACGCCCTTGGGCACGCGGTCGATCGCACGGCCCAGCCGCTGCGGCAGATGTTCCGCCGCCCATCCGTCGGCGACCAGCGCGTCGGCGAGGCGGAGGTCGGCCGTGTAGCGAACGTTGGGCTCGCCGGGCAGATTGATGACGACGGGAATATCCTCCGTGCGCAGCCGCGCGGCCTGGTGCAGCGCATGCGCATGGACGACGTCGGGCTTTCGATCGGAGGCTGCGATGCGCCGCCACGCGGCGCGGCAGAACCATTCCTCGTCGACGTGCAGCGCGGTCATCGTCAGCCGGCCGAAGCCGCGGCGGTTCTGGAAGCGGTACACGAAGTCGCGCGCATACGGCGATCGCAGCACGGTCGCGTTCACGCCCTCGAGGGGGTACCGCGACTGCCCGAGCAGCGGGGCGCCGGTGACGATGTCGACGTCGATGCCGAGCCCGCCGAGCTCGTGCGCCCAGGCGAGATGCCGCGTTTCGCCGCCGCCCCGCATCATCGCGAGGCACCGCACGAGCATCGTCACGCGCATCGCTGAACGGGCGTTCGCACGGGATCGATGTGGGCGCGGGCCCACAGCTCGAGGCACACGAGCGCCCAGATGCGTTTGGCGTGATCGCGCGCGCCGCTCTCGTGCTGCCGGAGCAGCACCGCCACCTGCGACGGCCGCGTCCACCCGCGCTGACGCGTCCGCGGATCGGACAGGATGTCCCTCGCCCAGCCGATCATCTGTTCGTGGAACCACCGGCGCAGCGGGACGCCGAAGCCGCGCTTCGGCCGCTCGAGCACCGCGGGCGGCACCCATGGACGGATGACTTCTCTGAACAGCCGCTTCGTCGTCGTCGCGTCGCCGTGCCGCGCCGACGTCTGCCTGGCCGCCAGCTCGATCACCTTGTGATCGAGGAGCGGGCAGCGCGCCTCGAGCGAATGCGCCATCGTGGCGCGATCGACTTTCACGAGGATGTCGTCCGGAAGATAGTGCTGCTGATCCCAGCGCTGCAGGCGCGAGAGGAGCGTGCCGCGCGCCGCGCGAATCGCCGCAACGGCGCACCGTTCGGGCCGCGCGGCCGCCGCGCGGAGCACATCCGGGTCGACGACCGTTTCGAGCAGGTACTCGGGAAACACCGTCCGGCGCCACACGAACCACGCCTCCGGGCCGAGCGCCAGCGTGGACAACCGGCCTTTGCCGCGCGCGTGCGTCGAGACGAAGCGAGCGCCGGCGCCGATCGCGCTCCTCAACGCATCGACCGGCGCGGATCCGATGCGCGCCAGCGCGTCGGCGTACGGTGTGTAGCCGGCGAACAGCTCGTCGCCGCCGTCGCCGGTCAGGCAGACGGTGACGTGTTTCCGTGCGAGCGCGGCAACGTGGAACGTGGGGATGGCTGATGCGTCCGCAAACGGCTCGTCGTAATGGACGGCGAGCGTCTCGGCGACGCGGATGCAGTCAGGCGTCACGACCTGCTCGTGATGATCGGCCCGGAACGCCGCCGCGGTCGCGCGCGCATCGTCGAGCTCGTCGTAGGCGGGATCGCCGAACCCGATCGTGAACGTCTGTACCGGTCGCGGCGAATGCTTCGCCATCAGCGCGAGAACGGCGGCCGAGTCGACGCCGCCGCTCAGGAACGCGCCGAGCGGGACGTCGGATCGCAGCCGGATGCGAACGGCCTCGCTCAGCTCGGCGCGGAGCTGCTCAATCGCCTCGCTTTCCGGCAATGCGTCGCATTCGGCGGCCTGCGGCCATTGCCAGAACGCTTCGAGCCGCGACGCCGCGTCCGCGGCGTCGACGACGAGCGCCGAGCCGGGCGGCACGCGCCGCATGCCCTCGAAGACGGCGGTCTCGCCGGCTACGTAGCCGAAGGTGAAAAAGCTGAGCAGCGCGTCGGCGCTCACCGCGGGCGAACCACCGATGGCATCGAGGATGGCTTTCGTTTCGGACGCGAAGATCAACTCGCCGTTCTGCCGCAGGTAATACAACGGCTTCTTGCCGGCGCGATCGCGCGCGAGCACGAGGCGCCGCCGCGGCGCATCCCAGATGGCGATCGCGAACATCCCGCGCATGCGGCTGAAGCCATCGATGCCTTCGGCGGCGTACAGGTGCGCGATCACTTCGGTGTCGCACGCGGTCGTGAAGCGGCGTCCGGCGCGCCGCAGCTCGTCGCGCAGCTCGACGTAGTTGTAGATCTCGCCGTTCTGCACCACCGTGATGGCGCCGCCGTCGATCGAGATCGGCTGATGCCCGCCGGCGACGTCGATGATGCTCAGCCGCGCGGCCGCGAGTGCCGCCGGTGGATCGACAAATGTGCCGCAATCGTCGGGGCCGCGGTGGCGCAGCGTGGCGATCATCCGCTCGAGACGGTCGCCGTCGGGCGAACAGCCGTCGAACGATACGAATCCAGCAATCCCACACATTTTCTTATTCGCGTGGGGCCCCACCCCGACGCGCTGACGCCCTCGCGCCGTCGCGCTCGGGCGTATCTAGAACAGAACGTCGCCACGGAGCCCCACCCCCGCTCGCTCTCACTCGGCGGCCCGGCTTCGCCGGGCTTCCCTCCGGCGCCTGTATGCTCGTGGGGCTCCACGGCATTTCGCAATGCTCGCGGGGCCCCACCCCCGCTCGCCTCGCTCGCGCGTTCGCGCTCGCTCGAGCCGCAGGCGCTGCGCTGACGCCCTCGCGCCGTCGCGCTCGGGCGTATCTAGAACAGAGCCTCACAGCGCCACGTCGGCGAGAGTCTCGACTACGGAGATTCGACGTACGCCAACACAGTGTCAAACGCCGTGGAGCGGCGGCCCGTCAGCGCGCCTTCGAGCCGTCCGTCGACAGGCGAAGGGATCAACACGCGGCGCCAGCCACCTCACGCGACCGCAATCCTGCGGTCGCGTACGTGGACACGCGTTGGAAATAACGGTGCTGGCGCCGTGTGTTGCTCGGACGGCGAGCGGTGCGCTGACGGGGCGCCGCTCCACGGTGTGGCTCGGATCGCGCCCGCGTCCACTGCACCGCGAGGCAGCCATTACGCATTCGTATAATCCGAAACCGGACGACATCTTTGCCGATTTTCATCGCCTTCATCGCGCGACGGCGGCGAGCGTTCCGGCCGGCGTCCCGCAGATTGCGTTCAGCTCTTCGACGACGAAGCCGGCGACGCGCTCGGCGGCGCGGCCGTCGAGGAACCCGCACTGCTCGAGCGCGACCCGGCGCCGTCCTTCGCGATCGAGCGACGGGTCGTCGAGATACCGTCCTATCGCTTCGACGAGCTGCGCGGGTGTCCCGGCGACGCGCACCGCGCCGTGACGCGTCACGTTCACGTAATGAGTGAAGCGATAGTACCTGCGCGCCGATCGCGTCCATTCCGTCGGCGTCTCGCCGTCGAAGGCGACGTTCACAACCGGGGTGTCGACAATCGCCGCTTCGACCGCGAGCGTCGACGCGACGTTCACGACGACGTCGCTGTGGCGCATCGTATTGGCGAGGTGAATCTGGTTGTCGACGGTGAAGTCGACGGCGAGACCGTCGCCGGCGCGGACGGTCGGACGAAACGGCTTCTCGATGATCACGTGCGGCGTCCCGTGGAAGGCTGCGTAGGCGTCCAGGTCGTCGCGCGGATGCAATCGCACGAGCAGCTGCGCATCGTGCCGCCACGCGCGTGACGCGAGAGCATCGATCAACACGCGCAGCACGTGATCGTGGTGCGCATACAGCGCGCGCGGCGTCGTCGTCAGCGTAATGAGCTTGCGCGCGGGATTGGCGCCGATGCGGCGGAAGAACGCGTCGCGCGGGACGAACGTGGCGTCGTGAAAATAGAGGTCCCATTGCGGCGCCCCGGCGATGCGGATCTCATCGGGATCGTAGCCGTGCAGGTCGACCGCCTGCTGTCGCATCAACGCGTTCCAGACGATCAGCCGGTCGACGCGGCGGACCGGCAGCAGCTTGTTCGTGAAGTTGTCCCAGCTCGGATCGACGGCGACGGCGCGAATCCGGCGGCGAACCGCCGTTCTGAGCAGCGGGATCTCTGAAAAGATCAGACCGGGACTCGACGTGACGAGCAGCGCGGGCCGATGGCGGTCGAACAACGCCTCGGCCCACGGATGCGAGACGAGTCGATCGATCAACTCGTATCGCGTCGGCTTCCGGACGATGGAGGGTGCGAACGCCGACGCCAGCAGGCGCTTGGCTCGAATCCACCGGATCGTCTTGTTGGCGATCGCTTCCTGACGCCGAATCGCCACCGACTCGGTGACGCGCGAGTCGATGTAGCTCGCCTGTATCAGCGCCATCAGCCGCGCCTCGCGCCCTTCGGGCCGGTGCGGTGGAAGATCGACGACGCGAACGCGCGCGTGCTGAAACTCGCGGACGAACGCTTCGTCGTTCGCGAGCGGCGAGAGAAGGACGATCTCGCAGTCGGGCTGCGCGTCGAGCAAACGCTTCATGAGGCCCGTGCGGAGAATGTTGCCGGCGGCGCCGCCGTGCGGCACCGACACGAACACGACCGGCCCGCCCCGGGCGCGGTCGAAGGGGCTGCCCTGAGCGGAGTCGAAGCGCCTGGCGCTCACGCGCGCTCCGCCGCCGGCGCCGCCGCGCCGAGATGCACGAATTCGTACGTCACCGACACGAGACCGTCGTCGTCGTCGCCGGTCGGAGCGAGGCCGTCGACGCCACGGCCTTGTCCGCTGACGGCAAAGCGAGGCCCGGCGGTCACGACGTCGTACGACGCGAGCTGATGGCGGTCGGTGATCGACAACCGGAGGACATATTGCCGCGGCCGGAGCGGCAGCCGCGGGAAGCGGCACTCGATGACGCCGTCGCCGATCACCGGCGGCACGTCGGACCGTGTCGACTTCGCCGTCGTGACGACGAGCCCGGTATCGACGTCGATGATGGCGATCTCGAAGACGGGACGATCGATCGGCTGGTCGGCTCGATAGGCCGCGCGCACGACGAGCGCGTCACCGGGTGCGAGCATCGACGCCGGACGCCCGGCCGCGTCGACGAGATCGACCGACGCATAGCGGATCTCGCCGGTGCCGCCGCGATGACTCTGCAGCGCATTCGACTGATTCGCGAGCGCCTCGAGATTCACCTCGTCCATATAGCGTTCGGCGATGTCGCCGGCCGGTCCGACCGCGCGCACGCGTCCCTCCGCCATCCACACAATCTGACTGCACAGCCGCCGCACGTTCCACATGTCGTGCGAGATGAACAGGACGGTCTTCCCTTCGGCGATCAGGCGGCGCAGCGCCTCGAGCGCGCGGCGGCGGAACGCGGCATCGCCGACGGCGAGCACTTCATCGACGAGCACGATGTCGGGACGGGAGAAGATGGCGACGGCGAAGCCAAGCCGAGCGTAGAGTCCGGAGGAATAGCGCTTCATCGGCGTGTCGATCAGTCGCTCGACATCGGCGAACTGCACGATGGCGTCGAACTGCCGATCGATCTCGCGCCGCGTCAGACCGAAGAGGCCGGCGCCGAGGTAGACGTTCTCGCGCCCCGTGAGCTCCGGGTGGAAGCCCGCGCCGAGCTCGATCAGCGACACGACGTGTCCGGCCACGCGCACCGAGCCGCTCGTCGGCCACGTCACGCGTGAAATGAGCTTCAAAAGCGTCGTCTTGCCCGCACCGTTCCTGCCGATGATGCCGACGCCCGAGCCCTGCGGGACGTCGAGCGACACATCGCGCAGCGCGTGAATCGTCGCGTCGATGCGGCCGCGCGTCGCGCTGTGCACTTCGGCCGCGCGGCCGCGGAGTCGATCGAGGTTCGACGCGACGAGATCGACGATCGTCCTCGAGCGGCCGGTCCGGTACCGCTTCGAGACATGCGCGAGCTGGATGGCCAGCGGAGCGGTCGCCACGTCAGAAGGTGAACTTGTCCGCGAAGAACAACGAACCGGCGCGGCTCAAATGGTTGTTGTCGAGATACAGGAGGACGTTGTCGACGACCGCGTAGCACCAGCGGTCGTCGCAGAGAAAGCGCATCGGATCGAACACGTGGAGCGCCGGCAGCTTGTCGTTCACTTCGCGGACGATTTGCCGGTACACCCCCTGGCGTTCGACGACCTCCGCTTTCGGCACCGCGCAGGGAGTGCGCACATGATGGCTGAAGCTGAGCGGGCGACCGACGCATTGGTCGATGCGGAAATCGAGCTCCGGTACTTGCAGCAGCAGCCACACGGTCTTGCCGTGATCGAGCAGGAATTCAACGGTGCGCGCGAGCGCCTTCTTCATCGCGTCTGGCGGCGCGAGGTTGGCGTCGGCTGTTCTGAACGACACGCGCAGCTCGCGCTCTGTCTCGCCGAAGCCGGTCCCGCTCACGTCGACGGCGCCGCGGAACGACAGGATGACCGTCCTCAGTTCCGGTCTGTTCGCGACGAGATTCAGCACCGAGTTGCCGGCGGCCCGGCACGTGTCGCCGACGCCTGTCGTGGCACGCTCGACGTCGAACAGCGGCGGGCATCCCGATTCGCCGAGATGCACGACGGTCTGGCCTTTGTCGCGAAGAAATGCGCCGACGCCGTTGAGGAAATGCTCCGCGTGGCTGTCGCCGATGAGCGCCGCCGTCACAGGCAGGCCCGGTGCGTACTCCTGGCAGTATTCGCCTTCGGTTGGAAATCGCTCGCCGCACTGCGGGTCGTGCCTCGGCGAGCGCATCGGCGGATCCACGGCGGTTGCGAACTGCGGCGTCCGCGACGTGAACGCATCGGTCTCGTAGGAGTAGAACGAGATCGACGCGACGACCGCGAGCGCCGCCGCGACCGTCGCCAGCCGAAGCGGTGTGCGCCGGCTGACGCCGCGGCGAATCGGCCGCTCGACCGCTTCGTAGGTGGCGGCGGCGAGGATGAATGCAATCGCGATCGCGGCCGCGCGCACGCTCCTCGGCGCTTCGCCGCTTTCCATGATGCGAGCGAACGACAGCAGCGGCCAGTGCCACAGATACAGCGGATAGCTGATGAGACCGATGTAGACGAGCACGCGCAACGCGAGCAGCCGTCGGTTGATGGCGGCGTCGGGCCCTGCCCAGATCAGCAGCGCGGTGCCGACGACCGGCAGCAACGCCCACCATCCGGGGTAGAGCGCGCCGTCGGCCAGGCCGACCGCGGCGGCGAAAGGACGCGCCGCCGGGGCACTGAACCACCACCCCGGATACGCCGCGTTCTTGCCGAGCAGCGCGACGGCAAGCGCGATGAGCGTCAGACCCAGTCCCGCTTTCAGGTTCGCCACGAACCGATCGTCGTAGCGGTCGACGGACACGAAGACGACCTCGTTGACGGCAGACGTGATGCGCGCCCGATGAAACAGCTCGCCGTAGGCGAGCAGCCCGCCGAGGAGAAGCTCCCACAAACGCGTCAACGGCGCGTAGAACGCGGCGATAGCGTTCCATCCGACCAGCGACACGTTCAACAGGAACGAACCGGCGACGATCGCGACGATGGCCGTCACCATGTTCAGCCCGCGTTTCCAGCAGAAATACAGAATCGGCGGCCACATCAGATAGAACTGCTCTTCGACGCCGAGCGACCACAGGTGCAGGAGCGGCTTCGATTCCGCCGCGGCATCGAAGTAGCCGGATTCGCCCCACAGCAGGAAGTTCGACAGAAACGTGGCGCCCGCCGCGATGTGCTTCTCGAGCTGCCGGTATTCGCCGCCGACGAGAACCAGCCAGCCAATCGCCCAGCATCCCACCAGCACGACCGCCAGCGCCGGAAAGATGCGCCGCACGCGGCGCGCGTAGAAGTCGGCGAAAGAGAAACGCTCCGCCGACGCCTGCGCGAAGAGGATTCCGGAGATCAGGAATCCGGAGATGACGAAGAAGACGTCGACGCCGACGAAGCCGCCCGGAACGAACCGCGGCGACGCATGAAAGCCGATCACCGCCAGCACCGCGATCGCGCGCAGGCCGTCGATGTCCGGCCGATACGTCAGTCTGGGCTGTTGGGACATGCAGCCGGGCGTCAGATCACGTCGGCGAAGTACTTGTCCATCCGCTTGAACGTCACGAAGGCGGCGGTGAAGAGCGCGATCGTGATTGCCGCCGACACGCCGACGAGCGGCCATTCTGGAGCGCGGCCGAAAACCAGTGAGGAGCGGAAGCCTTCGACAATCGCGCTGAGCGGGTTGAGGACGAAGAGCGGCCGGAAGCGCGGCGAGATGGCGACGATCGGGTACGCAACCGGGGTCAGATACAGCCACAGCTGCAGCGCAATCTGCACGACCGGGTTCACGTCGCGGTAGAAGACGTTCAGCGCCGACGTCGCGAACGTGAAGCCGACGGTGAAGAGCACGAGCAGCGCGAAGAAGACGAGCGTCATCAGCGCCCACGGCCCGAGCGGAATCCGGTAGTACGCCATCAGCGCCGCGTACAGCGCCGCGGCCGCGAAGAAATCGATGAACCGCGAGCACACCTGCGCCAGCGGCACGATCTCGCGCGGAAAGTACGTCTTGGTGACGATGTTGCGGTACGTGATCAGGCTGAGCGTCCCGGATGCGACCGAGTTCGAGAAGAAGAACCACGGCACGAGCGCCGCGTACGCGAAGATCGGATACGGCACGCCGCCCGACGGCATCTTCGCCACGCGCGAGAACACGATCGTGAACACCGCCATCGTCGCCAGCGGCTGGGCGATCGCCCACGCCACACCGAAGAACGACTGGCTGTAGCGCCCCTTCACCTCACGCCTGGTGAGGTTCATGAGCAGCTCCCAGTAGGCCGCGGGCGAGATACGTTCCGCTTTGTCGGAGAGGATCAATCGAGAACGAATTCCTTCTTCCACGACTCGTCGTCGGCGAGCGGCGTCTGCTCGCTCTTGACGAGCACGAAGTTCTCGAGCACGAGCACGTCCATGTTCGTCCGCATGAAGCAGCGGAACGCGTCCTCGGGCGTGCAGACGATCGGCTCGCCGCGCACGTTGAACGACGTGTTGACGATCACCGGACAGCCGGTGCGGCGATAGAAGCGATCGATGATGTCGTAGTAGAGCGGGTTCGTCTCCCGCCGGACCGTCTGGATGCGCGCCGAGTAATCGACGTGCGTGATCGCCGGCACGGTCGATCGCGGGACGTTCAGCTTCTCGATGCCCCACAGCGTGTTCGCTTCAGCCGGCACCGGCAGGCGGCGCGACGGCAACACGTCGGCGACCAGCAGCATGTACGGGCTGTCTTCGTCGAGCTCGAACCACTCGGCGACGTGTTCGCGCAGCACGGCGGGCGCGAACGGCCGGAACGACTCGCGGAACTTGATCTTGAGGTTCATCACCGACTGCATCTTCGGCGATCGCGCGTCGCCGATGATCGACCGGCCGCCGAGCGCGCGCGGTCCGAATTCCATACGCCCCTGCAACAGACCGACGACCTTCTCGTCCGCCATGTACCCGGCCACCAGATCGGCGAGCGCCGACGCGTCAACGCGCGTTGCGGGATAACCGTGGACGTCGAGGAACGATCGAATCGCGGCTTCGTCGAACCGCGGTCCGAGAAACGCGCCGCTCATGCCATCGGCGTACTTCGGCGGACTTGTCCGCCGAAGCGCCGAAGGCGCGAAGGCGGGATCGACTCGCTCCGCCGCGCGTCGCGGCCGCTCCCATGTGCCGGCGGCTTCACAGCTGACTCGCGGCTTGCCGAGGTACCGGTGCCACAGGCTCATCGCGACGCCGACCGCGCCGCCGGCATCGCCCGCCGCCGGCTGAATCCAGATCTGCTCGAATGCTCCTTCGCGCAGGATGCGGCCGTTCCCGACGCAGTTGAGCGCGACGCCGCCGGCCAGACACAGATCGCGCAGGCCGGTTTCACGGTGCGCGAACGCCGTCATCTTCAGCATCACCTCTTCGGTGATGTCCTGGATGGATCGCGCGAGATCCATCTCGCGCTGCGTGAGCTTCGTTTCGGGCTCGCGGGGCGGACCGCCGAACAGCGCGTCGAAGCGCCCGCCGGTCATCGTCAGCCCGTAGGGGTACGTGAAGTACGCCATGTTCATCCACAGGCTGCCGTCGTCGCGAATCTCGACGAGGTGATCCTTGATCGTCTTGACGTACTTCGGCTCGCCGTACGGCGCGAGCCCCATCACCTTGTACTCGCCCGAGTTCACACGAAAGCCGGTGTAGTAGGTGAAGGCCGAGTACAGGAGACCGAGCGAGTGCGGGAAGCGCAGCTCGCGCAGCATCTCGATCTCGCTTCCGCGGCCGACGCCGATCGACGATGTCGTCCATTCGCCCACGCCGTCCATCGTGACGATCGCCGCCTGCTCGAACGGCGACGGGTAAAAAGCCGATGCGGCATGCGACTCGTGATGCTCGCCGAAGGACACCTCGCCCTCGTAGCCGTCGAGCCGCTCGCGGATGTCGTCGGACATCCACAGCTTCTCGCTGAGCCACAACGGCATGGCCATGAGGTACGACTTCCACCCGCGTGGCGCGCACGCGGCGTACGTTTCGAGAAGGCGATCGAACTTCACGAGCGGCTTCTCGTAGAAGCCGACGTGATCGAGGTCCTTCGCCGTGATGCCCGCCTCGCGCAGACAGTAGTCGACCGCACGGGCCGGGAACCGCGCGTCGTGCTTCCTCCGCGTGAACCGTTCCTCCTGCGCGGCCGCGACGATGCAGCCGTCCTCCACGAGGCAGGCAGCGGAGTCGTGGTAGTACGCGGAGATGCCGAGGATCCGAATCGGCACTTAGAACAGCGTGTAGATGAACGGCGCCACGGCGCTCGACTGCGAGAACACGATCAGCAGTCCGAACAGGACGAAGACGATCACGATCGGCACGAGCCAGTACTTCTTTTCCTGCCTCAGGAACTGCCAGAACTCCGACAACACTCGACTCTTCCCCATATCGACCTCTGTTAGTACATGCGCTCGTAATGCCGCGGATCGCGATAGCGCGCCGGGTACGGCGACCATCCGGTCGACCGTCCGCGCCGGCGTTCGAGCGGATCCTTGCCGAGCAGGCGCCAGATCACCGACACTGGCACGAGCACGACGGCGAACAGAATCGTCAGCAGCACGCGCGCGTTCACATACCCGAGCGCGCGCGAGAACTTCCACCAGGCCGCGCTCGGGTACCTCAGCAGCGGCGGATGAGCAAGGCCGGCCACGAGCAGCACGGCGCCGATGCCGCCAATCACTTCGGCACGCCCGGCACGTCCGCGCCACCAGAGAAACGCCGCGATGACTGACAGCACGACGCCAACCGACACGCCGAACGAACGTTCAGGGTTTCTGGGGCCTTTGCTCATTGCAGAAATTTCAAAACCGCCGGCGCGATGCGTTCTGCCAGCCGCGAGTGTCCCGCGGCGCTGAGATTCACACCGTCGAGCAGCACGGATGGGTCGAACAGATCTGATTCAGCGCCGAGATCAACGAGCGCGACGCGGCCCGACGCGAACAGCGGCCGCAGCGCGTCGGCGACGGAGCGGTGGAACTGCGCATCGGTCTCGTGACGATACGGCGGCAGCACGACGACGGCGGCGGCATGGCGGTCGAGAGCTGCCGATGCCGCGCGCGCCGCAGCGGGTCCATAGGCGTCGACGCGATCCTGAGGCGTGTCGCCCTCGTCGCGTGGCCGGTACAAGAGACGAAACAGCTGACGATCGACTCGCGTGAACGCGGCCGCCACAGCGACGACCGGCCGCCCCCGATGCTTCTCCTCGACGACGAGCGGCAGCAGCGGCACATATCCGGTGGCCGCCGCCACGGCTGAATCATCTGATGGCATCCACGGACGCCGGCGCGGTCCGGGCGGATCGAACAACACGCACACGACGTCGGGCATGAGGTATCCGAAACGCTCGAGCCGCGCCGCGTAGCCGTCGGCCGCCAGTCCCATCGCGCCGAGATTCACCGCAGTGAAGCGCCGATTCGGTGCACCGGGACGATCGAGCGTGAACGACACGGTCTGACGCAGCGCCGCCGTGGTCGTCTCGCCCGCCGCGACGCCCCAGCCGAACGCCAGGTCGCCGCCGACGGTCGCGATGCGCAGCTCGTTGGACGCTTTGCGAGACATCACCGGACCACGGTAGCCCCAGATGTTCACGCCGCCGAGCAGCTCTGTGTGCCTGTGCGCCGTCATATCGGCCACGACCGCGAGCGTGACCGCGACGGCCAGCGCCTGACTGACGAGAACCATGGCGGCCAGCCTCGTCATGGGGTCACGAGCGACCAGCGCGGCTCACCCGCCCGGCGGCTCATCGCGAGCGCGATCGCGACCGACGCGCACACACACGACGCCACGAGCCAGACGCGCGCGGCCGGAATCCACGGCAGCTGGGCGCCGACCTTGAGGTTGCCGATCGCGAAGGTCGCGAGCGTGGCCGCGGCCAGTCGGTCGCCGGCACGCTCGAGCACGAGCGCGCCGAACGGCACCACGAGGAAATGAAAGTTCCACAGCGCGCGATCCGGCTGCTGCACGTACGCGATCACCGCCGCGACCGGCAGCGCCGCGATGGCGAGCCGGCGCAGATCGGCCGGCGCGAACCAGATGCCGGCGGGGGCCAGCAAATACAGCGGACCAAACTCGTTGAACATCGCCGACGCGACGCCGCGCAGGCTGAGGCGGTCGAGCCAGAGTCCGATGACGGCGCCCTTCGAAAACGTCACGGACGCATAGCCGTAGGAATAATTGAACTTCAGCATCAGCGTCAGCGTGAACGCGACCCAGACGATGAACGCGAAATTGCCGGCGATGAACGCGTGCAAGGCGTCGCGCCAGCGGCCGCCCAGCGTCGATGCACCCGCGAAGATGTACAGAGGCGCCGCCGCAAATTCCTTCGCCAGCACGCCGATCGACGCCACGACGCCCGCGGTGACGAACCGTCCCGTCGTCAGGGCCGTCGTCAGGATCGGACCGAGCGCGTACATCAGCGGATCGGACGTGTACGGATCGTGCAGCGTGTACAAACCGCCGAACCCTGCCGCGGTCAGGACGCACGCGAACGAGGCAGCGCGGCGACTGAAGCCGACAGTCAGGCACCACACGAACACGCCGGCCGCCGCGGCAGCGTTGCAGACGACCGAGTACGCCTTCCACTTGACAGGCGACGGCCCCGGCAGCACGCCGAGCACCCACGGAACGAGCACGCGAAAGCAATGGAGATCGCTGCAGTCTTGAACGATCGTCCGGGCCTCGGTCTTCTCGTACACCTCGCGATCGGTGACGCGGTCGGGCGTCGGCGACAGCGCCGCGACGATGGCAAGCGCGACGGCGACGATACCGAAGCGCGCGGCGACGCCGGTCACCGATTCACCATGCGCAGCACCGGCGCGACGAACGCCGCGGCGACCCGACGGTTGCCGTCGGGCGTCAGGTGCATCCCGTCGAACGACAGCGCTGTGTCGCGCGTATCGACCACCTGGCCGAAATTGACGTACTGCACGCGCCGGTTCGAGGCGTAGAGGCGCGTCATCATGCCGGCGAGCTCGGTCTGCTGGTCGACGTGCCGCTCGTGCGACTTGCCTTCGAGCCACACGTACGGCTGCGTGACGACGATGACCTGTTTGCCGCGATCGAGCGCCTGCTCGATTGCCATCCGCATCGGCTCGCAGTAATGACGCCAGTCTCCGCTGCAGCCGGTGCGCCCAGAATCGCGGATGGCGCGCGCCGGCTCCGTGGCGACGTGGCCGAGCCCGCGCTCGGCCGCGCTGCCGGCTTCGGCCGTCGCCTGCAGCGCGCCGGCGGCGACGCGCGCCGCGAGCCCGGGACGGAATACGGTCTTGTCCGAGTCGCGGTACAACGCGCCGGCGTCGCCGCCGTGGAGCATCGCCGCGGCTTTCTCCTTGAACACGATCGGAAAAATCGGCAGGTACCCGGTCAGCCGGAATACCGGCGATTCATGGCGAAACACCGACAGGTTCGGCCCCGCCGGCATGGTCAGGTCGTTGTAGCCTTCGTACAGGATGACGAGGTCGTAATCGAGGTACGCGTAGTCGCGCAGCGTATATACGAACGAATACACGCCCTCGTTGTTGTACGCGAGGTTGATGACGCGAACCGGCCGCGGCGATCGACGGGCGAGGTCGCGCTCGAGCACCGCCGGGATCGCCTCGTCCGCGTTCACGCCGTAGCCATACGCCGTACTGCCGCCCAGCATCACGACGCGGTACTCGTTGGGCGCCTTCGCGCCGGCGATCGGTCCGCGATAACCCCAGACGTTGTAACCCGCCGACCGGGCGTACTTGCGATGCAGGTACACATCGACGGCCAGCAGCGTGGCCGCAGGGACGAGCAGCGCGAGCGCGATCGCGGCGGCGGCAAACGCCGCGCGTCTGCGCCGTGGCGCCGGCGGTGTCAAAGAGGTCACGTGTTACAGTGCCGCGCGTGCGCGTTCTGCGCGTCATCACACGGTTGAACATCGGCGGTCCGTCGATCCAGGCGATTGAGCTGACGACGCGTCTGGCCGATCGGGGATACGACACGCTGCTCGTGCACGGATCGCCGGATGCCGGCGAAGGCGACATGCGGTACCTGCTCGAGGGCCGCCGGCCGGATCGGTTCGCCGTGCGATCCGTACCGTTCCTGCGGCGTCGGGTTGCGCCAATCGACGACGTCCGCGCCGCGGCGGCACTCTTTTCGCTGCTGCGCGGCTTCCGTCCCGACGTCGTGCATACGCATATGGCGAAAGCCGGCACTGTGGGCCGCATCGCCGCGCTCGCCTACAACCGAATCGTTCGCGCCACCGAGCGCGCGCGCCTCGTCCACACTTATCACGGGCACGTGCACGAGGGATATTTCAGTCCTGCGAAAGCGCGCGTCTTCGCCGGCATCGAGCGGCTGCTCGCGCGCCGAACGGACCGCATCGTCGCCATCTCGCCGCGCATTCGCAGCGAGCTCGTCGACCAGCACCGCATCGGACGGCCGGATCAGTATCGAGTCGTGCCGCTCGGCTTCGACCTCTCCGCATTCGCCGCTATCGACGATGGGGCACGCGCAGCCGGGCGCCGCGCGCTCGGCCTCGCGGCCGACCGCAGTGTCGTCACGACGGTCGGCCGTCTGACGGCCATCAAACAACAGCGCCTCTTTCTCGAGACGGCCGCGGCCCTCACGCGCTGCGGACGCGAGATCGATTTTCTGATTGCCGGCGACGGCGAATTGCGCGGCGAGCTCGAGCGAACCGCGCGCGACCTCGGCGTCGCGGACCGCGTCCGCTTTCTCGGCTGGCGCCGCGATCTGCCGACGCTGTACGCGGCCACGGACGTCTTCCTGCTGACGTCGCGCAACGAAGGAACGCCGGTGGCGTTGATCGAAGCCATGGCCGCCGGATCCGCCGGCGTGAGCACCGATGTCGGAGGGGTTCGCGACGTCGTGACAGACGATCGCGTCGGCCGCGTCGCGGCATTCGGGGACGTGCAGGCCATCGCCGATCATGTACGCACGCTGATCGACAATCCGGCGCTGCGCCGCGGCGTCGCAGAGGCAGGCCGACGACACGTGCTGGAACAATTCAATCTCGATCGGCTGCTGGACGACATCGACGATCTGTACCATTCGCTACGCCGCGGCGACAGCTAAAGGCGTGCGCGCATCACGTGTAAGGGACCAGGCGGCGATGCCCCATATCCCCGCGAGCGGCAGCAGACTCCACAAACCGCGCAGCCCGAGCAGCTCGCCAACATTCCAGGCCGCGTGTGACCGGACGCCGCCGCGGAGTCGATCGGGATCGGCGGCGTAATCGACGAAGCTCTGATGGTTGACGGACAGATCGCCTGCGCGAAACGCCGGCCAGAGAAAGTCGTGCACCGGCGACTGCAGATTGCCGGGCGGCTGAGCCGTCGTCGAGACGGCGATGAGCGATAACGCGGCGCCCCACACGCAACAGACGACGAGCAGCATCCGTCCGGCTTTCGATGCGGAGTCCCAGACCGGCGCGGCGCCGAGCGCCACGAACGGCAGGCTCGGGCTGAGATGCCGCGGCCCGTACGACCAGCCACCCTCCCAGTAGATGTACGAGGCGTTGAGCACCAGGTAGTACGCGCCGATCATCAGGGCGACGAGCGCCGGCGCGAATCCGTGACGGGATCGCATCAGAAGCACGAGACCAACCGCCGCGACGGCGACGATGGGCGCGAGCCGCAGCAGGCCCCGATATCGGCCGAACAGCACGCCGTAGGCGACGTCGAGCCGCGGCGTCGAGATCCCGAACACGCCCCGCCGCATGCCTTCGAACGCCTCCTCGCTCACGTATCCGATTCGGAACGGCGAACCGAACGCGGCCGCGTTGTACGCGGCCAGGCACGCCAGCGCGAGCGCAGCTCCTGCCAGCAGCCGCAGCGCCACGCCCCACCCGCCGCCTCGGTGTACGCCGCTCGTGGCGAGCGCGAAGGCCACGATGATCGCAGCGGGGATCGCCGCGGGGTATTCAGTGACGGAAGCCCAGCCGCATGCGAGGCCGACGAGCCACGCGAGCCGCAGCGGCTGCGATGAGCGATTCATGATCACCGCTGCAGTGAAGCCGGCCATCAGACAGCCGGCTGTGACCGCATGGCCCATGAACAGCGTCGCGTACGGCCAGGCGGGAGTCGCCAAGCCGTAGGCGACCGCCGCGACAATCGCCGCGGCACGTGATGCGCGCCACTCGAGGGCGAGCGCCAGTACGCACAGCGCTGCGGCAACGGTGAACAGGCCGGAGGTGACGACCGTCGCGATGTACGACGTCCACGTGACGCCGGCGCGCGACGCTGGCGGCACGCCGACGACTCGCGCCATCGCTGCCGCCGCCGCGACAGGAACCACGGCCAGCAGTGACGCGCCGGGCGCCTTGTCAGAGTAGTAGTGATCGTTCCACAGCGCCCGATCGCCAGTCGACGAAGCGTACTCATCGATGCGCAGCGTGCGATGCTCGACGATCGCTCGCACGAGCGCGAAACGCGAGTTCTGATTCCAGCCGCCGCCCTCGTAGAAGTATGCGTACGACGCCAGCAGCGTACAGCTCACGACGATGGCCGCGCGCCGTGCGGTACAATCCACGCCGGTGACGGCCTCACGCGCGCTCGCCTTCATCTGCCTCATCGCCGCACTTCACGGCCTTTTCTTCATCTGGTATCAACGGCCCGACTGGACCACGCAATGGCCCGATCAGGAGGGCTACCGCCGGCTCGGAGAAGTCCTCGCGACGACCGGCCAGTTCACGCGCTTTCCCGATGCGCCGGCATTCGTCCCGGAAGTGCTCCGGACTCCGGCGTACCCGATCTTCGTGGCGCTCGTGTATCGAGTGTTCGGCACGCACCAAATCGCCGTCGCGCTTGCGCAGACGGCGCTGTTCTCCGTCGTCTGCCTCGTGGTGTACGCCATCGGTCGGCGCGTCGCGTCGGAACGGATCGCATGGCTCGCCGCGATGGCCACAGCGCTCTTCCCGCCGATTCCGTACTTCGCCGCGCTGGTGATGACTGAAGTGTGGACAACGGTACTCTTCACTGCGTCCATGTATCTTGCCGTCGGCCTTGTGATCGGAGCACGACCGCGGAGCGCGTCGTCGTTCCTGCTGCTCGGGTTCCTGCTCGGCGTGACCACGCTGAGCCGGCCGGCCTTCGTCCTGTTCCCGTTCGCCCTCGCAGCGGTCGGCGTCATCGTTCTTCCGCTGCTGCGGGTCGCCGAGCGGCCGCGCGCGACGCGCTGGGCGCTCATGCTCGCCGCGTTCGCCATCACGATGCTTCCCTGGTTCACGTACAACTACGTGACTCTCGGCCGCTTCACGCTGTCTCCGGCCGGCGGCATCGGGCGCGGTCTGTGGGAAGGCTCGTGGCAGGCCACATGGTCAGGCCGCCTCCAGAACGAACTGACGCACCTCGCCGACGACATCTCCGATCGCGCGACGCTCGACGCGCGGGTGCGCGCCGTCGCAGAGCGCGAGCGTCAGGCGCCCGAGCCGATGCTCGAATACGTCCATCAGTGGCAGGACATCCGGCGCATCTGGGCGACGCCGACCGATCCCAGCGAGCGCGCGATCGCGCGCGTGAAGGCCGACCACGAGTACCAACGCGTCGCGATGCAAAACCTGCGACGGCAGCCGATAGCGCAACTGCTGCGCCGGCTGGCTCGCGGCATCCTCGTGCTGTGGGCCGCCGAAATTCCGTTCCGCTACAGCGACATCAACGCGCTGCCGCCGCTGCTGATCTATCTGTGCTGGGGCGCCCAGGCCGTCCTCGTCTGCGGCGCCGTGGCCGGAGTCATCGTCCTGGCGCGACGCGGCCGCGTCGCTGCGGCGTCGGTGCTCGCGACGCCGATCGTGTACGTCACCGCCGTTCATCTCCCGCTGCTCACCGAAGCGCGCCAATCGCTGCCCGTGCAGCCGATCGTGCTGCTGCTCGCGACGATCGCCGCGACGAATGCGATCGGCCATTCACTTCCCCGCGAACCGCAGGTTCATGAACGCGAGCATCTCTGACAGCCACGCCTGACTGTTGAAGCCGTCTGCGGCGATGTGATCGGCGACCTTCATGCCGAGCAGCACGTTGTCGTCCATGCTGTTGTTCAGGAAGAGCCCGTGCCGGCCGAGGGTCAGCAGATTCGGAACCGCGTGCACGCCTTCGAGAACCGGAATCAGGTGGTCCTCGAAATTCAGCTCGTACACCGGATACGCGGTCGGAATGTCGGTGACATAGTAGTCCTCGACTTCATCCTCCGTGACGCCGTAACCCATCTTCAACAGATCGCGAAGCGCGATGCGGTAGATCTCCTCGTCGCTCGCGTTCCACATGGGCTCGTCGCGCCAGCACGAGAGCTCGATGCAGAGGATCGTCCGGTCCGGCGGCACCATGTCGCCGCTGACGTTCTTCTGCTCCGACATCCGGTTCACGCGGTACTGCTCGTCGAGCAAGTACACCCAGTGGTAGTCGGTCAGCTGCGCGCGCGCGAGCGCGATGTAAATCAGCTTCAGGCTGCGGTACCGCAGCTTCGACGCGTGCTGCGCGACCGAAGGCGGCAGCTCCGGCGTCATCATGCTCACCAGCGACGGCAGCGGCAGCGTCGAGAGCACGCCGTCGCAGTCAATCGTCTGTTCGCGACCGTGCTGTTTGTACACGACCCGGGCGATACGGTCGCCGTCGCGCTCGAGGCGCACGACCGGCGACTCGAGCAGAATGCAGTTGCCCGCGCGCCGGATGGCGGCCGCCATGCTCTCGTACAGCACGCTGATCCCTTTGCGCGGATACATGTACTTCGTGAAGTACGTGGCCGGATCCGCCCTGACGCCGAGCGTCCTCAGAATGATGTTTTTCAGATTCAGCTTCGCAACGCGCTGCGCCTGCTTCGACGAGATCTGGGACGTCGGCAGTCCCCATACGCGGGCGGAATAGATCCCGAAGCACAGGTCGTACAGCGTGCGGCCGAGATTCCTGACGCCCCACTCCTCGAACGAATGCTCCTTCTTCGCCGGCGCGAGCGCCGACTTGAGCGTGGCGACCAGGTAATCGAAGACGATGCGCGCCGACAGGAGCGGGCTGACGCCGGTCAGCACCTGGAGCATCTCGAGCGGATAGACGTACTCCTTGCCGCGCAGGAGCACGCGCGTGCCGCGCGTCAGAATCAGCGGGTCGTCGCCGAAGAACGGCTTGATCGCTTCGTGAATCGCGCGGCTCTCGTCGGTCTCGCGAATATGAAACGTATGCGGCCCGTAATCGACCGCGTACTTCCCGACGGCGATCGTCTTTCCCATGCCGCCGACCGCGCTGTCGCGCTCGAGCACGGTGACCGGATACCCGAGCTGCGACAACCGCCAGGCCGCCGACATGCCGGCCGGCCCGGCGCCGAGCACGACGATCTTCACATTCTTCACGGGGCGCGTCAGGTCCGCTCCGCGACGACGAAGTAATAGAGATTCGCTGCGAAGGGCAGCCATCGGAATGGCAGCATGAATCGCTCGCGAACGCGAAAGCCGTTCGCCAGCCAGAGGCGCATCCGCGCCGGTGTCGTGAACGTCAGATGATCGGGATACCGGATCGGAAATTTGCCGAGCAGCAGCCTTCCGGCGCTCATCGTGGCGTCGTTGGGAACGACCACGATGGCGCGGCCCCCGCGCTTCAGGACGCGTCGTGCTTCCGCGAGCAGGCGCCCCGGCTCGCGCGTGTGCTCGAGGACGGCGATCAGCAAGACGACCTCGAACGATTCATCGGCGAACGGCAGCTGGTACCCGTCGGCGCACAGGAGGAAGCGGCCCTTGCCGGCCGCGCGCCCCACACGCGTCATCGAAACGTCCATCTGTACAGGCTGCAGGCCGGTGCCGTCGAACATCATCCCCTCGCCGCAGCCGACTTCGAGGACGTCGCGGCCACCGATACCGGCGACACGCGCCACCACCTCGTCGCGGTACATCCGGTAGAAGTAGCCGACAACGCCGGTCACCTGCGAGTCGTGGCCTTCGAGCTCGGCCGCGTACTCGTGGAGATCGCGTTCGCTAAGCTCTCGCGGGTTGGCGGAAGAACGCATGAAGCCTGCGGATCCCTTCGTCGAACGGAGTCGACGGCGCGAAGCCGAATCGATCGCGCATCGTCGGGTCGGCGCTGCGGAACTCGATGTATTCGGGTACGTCGCCTTCGTGCCTGAGGGTGATCTCGACGCCGGATGCGCGTGCCATCGCGGCAACCGCTTCGTCGATCGTGATCGGAGCGCCGGCGGCGAGATCGAGCGTCCCGCTGAACGACGCGTCGGCGACGATCCGCCACAGCGCGTCGGCCGCGTCGTCGACGTACATGAAGTCGATGAGGTTCTTGCCGTTGCCGCGGATGGTGAATTCGCGCTGTCCGTCCATGATCGCGCGCAGCCACCGCGTGGTGATCTTGCGCGGCGCCTCGTACGGACCGTACGCGCCGAAGAAGCGGACGTTCGCGTAGCTCGCCAGCAGTCGCCGCCGCTCGGCGAAGAACGCCACATAGCGTTCCGACGCGAGCTTCGATATCGCGTACGGCAGCAGCGGATTGACCGGCGTCGCCGGCGAGACGGGACCGCGCAGGCCGTCGTACACGGCGCCGGACGACATGTAGATCATGCGGTCCATCGCGATTCTCTCGAGCACGTTGACCACCGCGACGGTGTTGAGCTCGAGGTCCCACCGGGCGCGTTCGGCCGAGACCGCGGGATCGCCGTTCGCCGCGAGGTGAAGGACGGCATCGGCACGGCCAACGCGGCGTCCGAGATCGCGCACAGCATCGGCGTCGACGAGATCGCACGCGACAGCCGTCACGCGCGTGAGGTTGCGATCGGCGACGAACGCCGGCAGATCGGTCGTTCGATTGTAGACGGCGACGATTTCCCAGTCGCGCGGCGCACGCAGCAGCACGTTGCGCCCGATGAATCCCGACGCGCCGGTGAGCAGCAGCTTCACAGCGACATGACTCGATTACTCGATTACTCGATTACCCGATTACTCGATTACTCGATTACCCGATTACCCGATTACCCGATCTCACCGTGGCAGCCCCGCCATGTGCTCCTGATACCAGGGAATCGTCTGCCTGATGCCGGTCTCGAGCGACGTCGTCGGCTTGTAGCCGAGCATCGTCTGCGCCTTCTCGATCGACGGCACCCGCAGATCGACTTCGGGTCCCGGATGCGGCTTGAACACGACGCCCGACTTCGAGTTCGTCAGCCGGATGATCATGTTCGCCAGCTCGAAGTTCGTCACGGTCCCCTGCGGGTTGCCGACGTTGAACGCGTGGCCGATCGCTTCGGGCACTTCTGTGCAGCGCAGGATGCCGTCGACGAAGTCGTCGATGTAGCACCACGCGCGGATTTGCGTGCCGTCGTTGTAGAGCGTGATCTCCGCGTTCTGCAGCGCCTGAAGAATCATTCCGCGGATCGCGCCGTCGCCGACCTGCCGCGGACCGTAGACGTTGAACGGCCGGACGATGACGAGCGGCAGGCCGTCCTCCTTGTAGTGCGCGAACGACAGATGCTCGGACGCGAGCTTGCTCGCGGCATAGACCCATCGGTTCTCGCCGACCGGACCGATCGTCGTGAGATCGTCTTCCTTCCCCTTGTGGATGAACGGTCCGTAGACCTCGCTGGTCGAGAACTCGACGAACCGCTCGACGCGGGCCGCCAGCGCGGCGCGCACGACCTGGTTCGTCCCCAGCATGTTGACCTCCATCGTCGTCACCGCATTGCGATCGACCGAGTACACCCCGGCGATCGCCGCGCAATGGATGACGATGTGGCAGCCGTCTATGGCGCGGCGGGTGGCGTCGGCGTCCATGACGTCGCCCTTGATGAACGTCAGGTTCGGATGGTTGTCGAGATGCGCGAACTGGATGGCGTTGCGGTGCAGGTTGTCGTAGACGACGACCTCGTTGTCATCGAGCAGCCGCTCGGCGAGATGGGAGCCGATGAACCCGGCGCCGCCGGTGATGCAGACGCGCTTGCGTTTCAGCGACACGTGGGCTCCTCAGGCGGTGCGACGCGGCAGCAGGTCGCGCCGGAGCGGGAACAGTTTCTCGGCCGGAATGCCGTCGCGGACGAGCGCGTCGAAGTGATCGCCGGATCGATCGAAGTTCGCAATAATCAGCAGGTCGAAGGCGATGTCGCCGTGCGCCGCGATCGGCCGCACCGGCATGCCGAGGAAGACTTCGCGGCCGCTGTCGCCGTCGAAGATGGCGACCGGTTCGAGGCCGCATTCCTTGAGCGACAGGTATGCGAGCTCGGCGGCCTCGCCGAGGCCGTAGATCGCGACGCGCCGATGGGCGGCCGCGCACTCCTGCAGCACGCCGCGCAGATGCTGCCGCACTTCGCCGTAGAGGTGCAGCGAGTAGTCCATGAACTCGTACGTGAGGCGCGCCTTTTCGGCGATCCCGCGCGGCGTGATCAGATAGCTGATCCGGTTCGGCTGCACGTTGACGCACTTGATGCAGCCCTTGCGCACGAGCCGCTTCAGATAGATGTTCGTCAACCCGAGCGCAATCCCCAGCTTCGTCGCGAGCGTGCGCTGGGTGACGCGCGAGTCTTCCTCGACGGCTTCGAGAAGCTTCAGATCGCGATGGGCTTCGATATCCATGTCCGGCCTGCTCACGGTGTCGTGTCCGCCTCCACCTGTCGTTGTTTTTCGATCGCCTGTTCGGCGGCGACCCAATCCGCGGGATCGTCGATGGCGATGCCGCGCTCGGACGGCATCACGTACGCAGCCGTGCGATCGCCGTACAAGCTCGGCTCGGAGTCGAACAGCAGGTGCGTGCGAAACAGATAAATCGCCTCGTTCATCGTCCAGGCGGTCGGCATGTCGCCGCGGCGCACGGGCCGGCGGCGGAGCGGCTCTCCGGTCGTGTAGAGCGTCGCGAAGCCGCGATCGTCGAGGCGCAGCGTGCGCATCGGGTTGTGATGCGACGGCACTTCCGACACGCTGACGACCGAGTCGGCGCCGCTCGTCTCGAGGAGCGCGATCGAGGCGCGGATGTCCTCGGCGCTTCGGAGCGGCGAAGTGGGCTGCAGGATCATGACCGCGTCGCAGCAGTACGACTCGCGATCGCGAAGCGCCGCGACGGCGTGGATCATCACGGGCAGATGCGGAGTGTCGTCGCGGGCGAGCTCGGCCGGCCGGATGAACGGCACTTCGCAGCCGAGCGGCCGCGCCGCATCGGCGATGGCCTGGTCGTCAGTGGAAAGAATGAGGCGATCGAACGCGCCCGAGATCTGCGCCGTTTCAACCGAGTACGCGATCAGCGGTCTGCCAGCCAGGAGCTTCAGGTTCTTTCGGGGAATTCCCTTCGAGCCGCCGCGCGCGGTGATGACGCCAAGAACTGTCATTACTTAGGCAAGGTCATCCCACGTAATCAGCCGGTCTTTCGCGATCGCATGCTTCGCCTTGCGACCGACGATCTCGCCGAGCTGACGCGCGGGAATGCCGGTGCCGGGACGCTTCGCCCACACGTCGCCGGCGGCGATCGTCGCGCCGGCGGCGATGTCGCGAATCGACACGACGCTGTGGTGTGCCATGTTGCGGACGTCCTGCTCGCCGGGCTGAATCTTCTTCGTCGCGCCGCGCGCCCGCTCGATGGCGCGGATCCCTCTGACGACATCCTCGAGCTCGCGCGGCTCCATCGAACCCTGCTGGTCCGGACCGGGCAGCGATCGCGACGTCGTGAAATGCTTCTCGAACAGCGCAGCGCCCGACGCAACCGCGGCCAACGCCATGTAGCCGCCGAGCGTGTGATCGGAGAAGCCGACCGGCACGCCATACAGGTCGTGCAGCCAGTCGATGCATCCGAGCTCGACGTGCTCGTACGGCGTCGGGTACGTCGACGTACAGTGCATCAGCGCAAACGGCGTTCCCTCGGCGCGGACGGTCTGCACGGTGCGATCGATCTCTTCCGGCGTCGACATGCCGGTCGAGATGATCATCGGCCGGTGCTTGCGGGCGATATGCTGCTGCAGCGGCAGATTCGTCAGCTCGCCCGATCCGGTCTTGAACGCCGGCACGCCGATCGATTCGAGGAAGTCGGCCGCCTCGCGCGAGAACGGCGTCGAGAGGAAGACGATGCCTTTTTTCGCCGCACGGTCGCGCAACTCGACGTGCGCCTCGCGCGACAGCGCGGTGCGCGTCAGGAGATCGAACAGCGATTCACCCACGTACGCCGCCGTCGCTCCGCTGCGCAGCATCTCGTGCTCGGGAAAATGCGTCTGGATCTTGAAGGCGTCGGCGCCGGCCGCCGCGGCGGCGTCGAGCAGTTCCGCGGCGAGCGTTGGATCGCCGTCGTGGTTGATCCCCGCTTCGGCGATGACGAAGCACGGCTCGCCGGGTCCGACCCTTCGGGAGCCGATTGAGATGTGAGTCATATCGTTGTCGCGAACGCTCGGCTGAAAGCCTCGCGCTACCTGATCGACGCTCGGCTGAAAGCCTCGCGCTACTTGATCGACGCTCGGCTGAAAGGCTCGCGCTACCTGATCGACGCTCGGCTGAAAGCCTCGCGCTACCCGATCGACGCTCGGCTGAAAGCCTCGCGCTACCTGATCGACGCTCGGCTGAAAGCCTCGCGCTACCTGATCGACGCTCGGCTGAAAGCCTCGCGCTACCCTGATCGACGCTCGGCTGAAAGCCTCGCGCTACCTGATCGACGCTCGGCTGAAAGCCTCGCGCTACCTTGATCGACGCTCGGCTGAAAGCCTCGCGCTACCCGATCGACGCTCGGCTGAAAGCCTCGCGCTACCTGATCGACGCTCGGCTGAAAGCCTCGCGCTACCCTGATCGACGCTCGGCTGAAAGCCTCGCGCTACGCGATGCGGTGGCTGCCACGTGCCGTAGCGCGAGCCTTTCAGGCGAGCGAACGCCTTACGCGATCGTCTCGGCTGTCTCGTGAAACCGCTTCTGCGTATACAGCTCCGCGCCGCAGAGGACGTTGACGATCGCGTCGCTCGCGCCGGGCTTGTAGTAAATGTCCGAGGGCGCGTACGGCCCGTGGGCCATCTGCCGGCGAACGGCTGCGCCGATCCGACCGGCGTCGTACTCGACGTGGGTCACGTTTCCCGCGTGAAGCCGCCCCTGCTGCCGCGCGCCGATGTTCACGACCGGCGTGCCGAGGTACGAGCACTCCTTGATGCCCGCCGACGAGTTGCCGACGAGGCACGACGCGATTCTCAGCAGCGCCACGAACTCGTCGACCGGGACGTCGGTGATGAAGCGCATCCTGGCGGCCGGACGTCCCGCCTGCTCGCGGAAATGACGGAGCCGATCGGCGATCTCGCCGGTGCCGGCGTCGGGATTGGGCCAGATCCAGATCGTCTGCATGTCGAGATCGGCGATGGCCCGCAGCGTTTCCTCCACGTGCGCGCGGTTGTCGTGCTCGGTCGTCACGGGATGCTGAATGACGAGCAGGAACGGCTTCGCCACGTCGATCGCCTGCCCCACGCCGTAGCCGTTGATCCGCTCGCTCGTGATCGACGTCGTCACCTGCGCCGCGAGCTCGACGTCGAGCGAGCCGGTGTTGAACACGTACTTCGGATCCTCGCCCATCGCGAGCACGCGGCGCCTGGCGTGCTCGTTGGTGACGAAATGCATGTGCGCGAGCTTCGTGATCGCGTGACGCACGCTCTCGTCGATGCTGCCGCTGACGTCGCCGCCCTCGATGTGCGCGATGGTCTTGTTCAGATATGCCGCCGCCATCGCGAGCGCGAGCTGCTCGAACCGATCGCCGCAGATGACGATGACGTCGGGATCGGCCGCGTGGAAGCCGTTGGTGAACTCCAGCGCGGTCAGACACGCCGTCTTCGCCATCGCGACGTGGTTGCCTCCCTCGATCACGTTGAACAGCGTCGTCGAGATGTTGAAGCCGCCGGCGTTGATGTCGTCGGCGATGTGGCGGCTGTACTTGTCGAGCAGGATCGAGCCGCCGAGCATCAGCTCGAGCTCGATCTCGGGGTGCGCATGCAGCTTCCGGATCAGCAGCTGGCTCCGGCCGTAGTACGCGCGGCTCGTGATCGGAAAACAGATCCGCCGTTTGCCGGTCCGCGGTATCCGGCGCGTCGTCGAAGCAAAAATGGTCTCCATGATCAGACGCGGGCGGGATCGTGGTTGACGACCACCGTCTTCCACTCGCAGTACACGTCGAGCGCCTCCGTTCCTGGTTCGCGGAAGCCGTTGCCGGAGTTCTTGACGCCGCCGAACGGCATATGCGGTCCGGCGCCGTAGGTCGGACCGTTGATCGAGACGAGCCCCGCGCGGTAGCGCGCGATGAACTCCTCGATGCGGTTGCTGTTGAACGTGTGGATGGCGCCGGTCAGGCCGAACGACGTCGAGTTCGACAGATCGATCGCTTCGTCGAAGTGCTTCGCGCGATAGAGGCACGTCACCGGTCCGAACAGCTCCTGCTGCGAGACGGCGTCGCACGGATCGACGTTCTCGAGGATTGTCGGCGCGAGGTAGTAGCCGGGCGCCAGCGCGTCAATCCGGCGCCCGCCGCAGAGCACGCGGGCGCCGCGCGCGACCGCGCCGGCAATCGCCGCCTCCAGCCGCTCCAGGCTCTGCGTCGAGATGACCGGGCCGCATTCATCGTCCGGGCCGGAACCCACCTTGACCTTCGCGGCACGCTTCACCATCACATCGCGGAATGCCTCGTAGACGCGATCGAAGACGACGATGCGGCTGCCGGCGGCGCAGCGCTGCCCGGCGTCGATGAACGCGGACGCCACGGCGTGCTCGGCGGCGAGCGTCAGATCCGCATCGTCGCAGACGACGAGCGGATTCTTGCCGCCGAGCTCGAGGCAGACCTTCGCGAGCACCGGACGGTCGCTGACAGTTTTCTGGATCAGCTTTCCCGTCGGCACCGAACCGGTGAAGCTGACGAGGCCGACGCGCGTATCTTCGATCAATGGCCCGCCGACGTCGGCGCCGGTTCCCTGAACCGCGTTGAAGACTCCGCTCGGCAGGCCGGCGTCTTTCATCAGCCTCGCGAAGGCGATGGCCGTGTAGGGCGTCTGCTCGTGCGACTTCGCGACGACGGCGTTGCCGCAGACGAGCGCCGGAAACACCTTCCACGCGATGCCGGCGAGAGGACTGTTGAACGGCATGATCGCGGCGCACACGCCAATCGGCGCGCGCACCGTTCGCACCGAGCGGTTTGGAATCGGGCTCGGCATCGTCTTGCCGTAGAAGCGGCTGCCTTCGCTTTCCATGAAGACGGCAAGGTCGGCCGACGATCCCACTTCGGCAGCCGCGTTCTTCCACGGCTTGCCGGTCTCCAGACGGATGATTTCGGCGAAGTCGCGCTCCGTCGCGCGCAGCAGCGCCGCGGCGCGGCCGAGAATTTCGCCGCGTCTCGGCGGCGTCAGCCGGCTCCACGATGCGGCGGCACGCTCGGCCGCGTCGACGGCGGCGCGCGCATCCGCGGCGTCGCCTCTCGCGACCTGCGCGATGACGCGGTCGTCGATCGGCGATCGCTTCTCGAACGACGCGCCGCTCGAGCCGGCGACCTCGCGGTCGTCGATCCAATGCGGCACATGCTCCGGGTACATGTAGCGCGAGCCTTTTAGGCGAGCGTCCGCGGCCGCCGCTCGGCTGAAAGCCTCGCGCTACAGCTTCGCGCGATGGACGCGGCATCGAGCCCGTGATGGGCCAGGACTTCGGCGTTGGTGCCGCACGCCGGGACGTCGGTCAGACCGAGCGACAGGACATCCGCGCGGACGCCTGTGCGTGCAAGCGCCGCCGCGATCATCACGCCTTGCCCGAGCGTGACGTAGTGGTTATCGAGCGTGACGATCAACGGAAATCTGCCGAGCACGGACCGCACCCACTCGTCGTCGATGCGATTGAGCCACGGGAGATCGATTACCGCGGCGCTGATGCCGCCGGCGGCGAGATCGTCGGCGGCGCGCCAGGCGTTCGTCATCAGCACCGGTCCGTAACCGACGAGCGCGACGTCGCTGCCGCCGCGCAGCGACACGCCGCGTCCGACCTCGAGCGCGTAAGAGGGCGGCATCGTGTACGGCAGATCGAGCGGGACGTTGACGAAACGCAGGTATGTGCTCGCCGGATTGCGCTCGACGGCCCACCGGATTGCGAGCCGCGCTTCGCGCTCGCTGCACGGCTCGATGGCCGTCAAACCCGGGATCGATCCCACCGCGGAAATGTCCCGCACCGACTGATGCGAATGTCCGGGCCCGCCCGGGACGACGCCGGCGAGCGTCGCTGTGTAGATGATCTTCGTCTTCTCCGTGGCGTTGTTGTAGATCTGCTCGTTGGCGCGCGTCGACAGGAAGCACGCGAACGAATGCACGACCGGCAGCATGCCCTCGAGCGCGAGGCCGCCGGCCGCCGACACCATGTGCTGCTCCGCGATGCCGCACTCGAGAAAGCGCTCGGGCAGCTCCGTCTTGAACGCCTCGATGCCGCAGTCCGACAGGAGATCCGCATCGAGGACGACGATCTCCTTGCGATCGCGCGCCATCTGCAGCAGCTCGTCGCCGTACGCGACGACCAGCCGCTCGGGATGCGACGGCACGATGCGCGCCGGCAGCGGCGCATCGGCGAGCGTGAGCGGCGCAAGGCCCAGCGCAGCGAGCCGTTCGTTCACGCGCGCGACCAGCTCGCGCGTGGCCGCGACGTAGTGCTGCAACGACGGCGCGCCGGCGTGGAAGTGGTAGGTCTGATCGCCGCGGGCGACGCCTTCCATGAACGACACGCCGCGCCCTTTGATCGTGTCGGCGATGATGACCTTCGGCCGATCGCCGATCGCGCCGAGCTCTCGGAATGCCTTCGACAGCGCGCGCAAATCGTGGCCGTCGAGCCGCCGGACTTCCCAACCGAAGGCGCGGAACTTGTCTTCGATCGGTCCGAGATCGCTCACCGCGGCGACCGTGGAGTCCGACTGGTATCTGTTGTGGTCGACAATGACCGTGATCTCGCCGAGCCCGTCGTTGGCGACCGGCTGCAGCGATTCCCAGATCTGCCCTTCCTGCAGCTCGCCGTCGCCGGTCATGACGACGATGCGGCCGCGGCGGCCGGTGGAGCGCCGCGCGCGCGCCATGCCGTACGCCTTCGAGATGCCCATCCCGAGCGATCCGGTATTGGTCGCGATGAACGGCGTCTCGACGTCCGGATGGCCGGGCAATCCGCCGAGGCGGCGGAGACGGTGAAGGAGATCGAAATCCAGCTTGTCGAGGGCGATGAGCAGCGAGTACAGCGCGGGCGCGTCGTGCCCTTTGGATGAAAAGTACGTATCGGCGTTCGGCGCGCCGCTGTTCGCTTCGGTGAGCTCCTCGGTCCACAGCCACGTGATGATGTCGGTCGAGCTGAAGCTCGATCCGATGTGGCCGGATCCGGCGTTCATGATCATGTACAGCGTGTTGACGCGGCACACGTCGGCCAGGATCTCCGCGCGCGCCATCCGATCGGTGACTTCAGCGCGCACGCGACGAATCGCTGCGAGCGGCACGAACGTCAGCGTGCCGTCGCCGACGAGCTGTCTGTCTGAATGATCTTTTTCGCCCATCTCGGCTATCAGCTATCAGCTATCAGCTATCAGCTATCAGCTATCAGCTTTGACTCTTGCCACGAAGACGCGAAGACACGAAGAAGAGAAAACAAAATAAAAGGCGCCGATCACCGAGCCGTCCATCCGCCGTCCACGACGAGCATCGCACCGGTCATATACGCCGACGCGCGCGAAGCCAGAAACAGAATCGCGCCGTTGTAGTCGTCATCGTTCGCCATCCGGCCGAGCGGCGTGCGCTTCTCGTACTCGGCGACGAACTGCGGATGATGGTCGGCCTCACGCACGCCGCCGGGCACCAGCGTGTTCACGCGGATGCCGATCGGCGCGCAGTACTCGGCGAGCCAGCGCGTGAAATTCAGCATCCCTGATTTCGCCACGCTGTAGCCGACCGGCTTGTAGAACGGCGGGCCGTCGCCGCGCCGGTACTCGTATACCGATTGGTCCGGCGTCACGAGGCCATAGGTCGACGAAATGTTGATGATGCTGCCGGCCCGGACGCGATCCTGCCTGAAGCGCGCGACGAACGACTGCGACGCCAGGAGCGCGCTCTTCAGGTGCGACTCCATCATCGCGTCCCATGCCGGCTCGGGATAGCATTCGAAGGGTCCGGTCTCGAGCGCGGCGTCGGCCGGCGACGATCCCAGCCCTGCGTTGTTGACGAGGATGGTCGGCGTGCCGAACGCGCGCGCGACCGCGTCGATCGCAGCATCGACGCCGGCGCGCCCTGTGACGTCGACGCAGTGCGACGAGACCCGCGCGCCGCCGTCGATGAGCGCGCGTACTCGTGGATGCGGTGCACCGATGCGATCGAACACCGCCACCGCCGCTCCCGCCGACGACAGCGCTTCCGCATACTGGCTACCCAGGCGGCCATTGCCGCCGGTCACCAGGGCGACCTGTCCATCGAGCCGAAACAGGTGGTCGATGATGCTCACTGATTGGTTCGGGTGGCGGTCGACAGCCGGCGGAGCTTGCCCACCGAAGCTCGCGAAGCGAGCGAAGGTGGGCTACCGCCCTCTCGCTTACAATTTCGGCCGGAAAATTGGCCGCGTGCGGCGAACGGCCTTGGGAAGACCGGCGATGAACGCCCGAAGGCTCAGGCGTTCACAAAATGAACGACCAATTATGTAAGGACGCGTACGGGGTGTCAAGCGCGCAGCGGCGAGGCCGCTGCCGTGTTCAGAGTGTGAACAGCCTGCTTTCGAACCACTAGACCGGAGCGGGCGTCGGCGCCGCGCGACCCGACAGCCTCACGATGTTCGGCGCCGCGAAGCTGCGCAGCGCGTTGCGCGTGTCGACGATCGGAATGCCGCTCTCGACGAGCGGCTTCCATTCGAAGCTCCCGTGGTCCGTGCAGATGACGACGCAGTCGGGACGCCGGCGGAGCGCTTCGGCTTCGTCGACCGCCTCGAAATAGTGGCTTCCTTCCTTGAGCGTCGGCACGTACGGATCGCTGTAGGAAATGACGGCGCCGCGCCGCGTCAGCAGCTCGATGATGTCGAGCGCCGGCGACTCGCGCATGTCGCTCACGTCCCGCTTGTACGCGACGCCATAGAGATGAATGCGCGATCCGTTCACCGGCTTGCGCGTGTCGTTGAGCGCATCGACGACGCGATCGACGACGAACTCGGGCATCGATCCGTTGACCTGGCCGGCGAGCTCGATGAAGCGGCATTCGAAGCCGCTCTGCCGCGCTTTCCACGAGAGATAGAACGGGTCGATCGGGATGCAGTGGCCGCCGAGGCCCGGTCCCGGATAGAACGGCATGAAGCCGAACGGCTTGGTCTTCGCCGCCTCGATGACTTCCCACACGTCGATGTCCAGCTTGTGGCACATCTGCGCGATTTCGTTCACGAGCCCGATGTTCACCGCGCGGAACGTGTTCTCGAGCAGCTTGACCATCTCGGCGACGCGCGTCGAGCTCACCGGGATGACTTTCGACACGATGGCGCCGTACAGCGCCGCGGCCGCCTCCGTGCTCGCCGGGCCGTGGCCGCCGACAATCTTCGGAATGTTGCGCGTCGTGTACGTCCGATTGCCGGGATCGACGCGCTCGGGCGAGAAGGCGAGGAAGAAATCGCGATCCGCCTTCAGGCCGCGCGCTTCGAGCATCGGCAGCGCCACTTCGTCGGTCGTGCCTGGATACGTCGTCGACTCGAGGATGACGAGCTGGCCGGCATGAAGATTCGCCGCGACGCCCTCGAGCGCCTGCACAACATACGACAGATCGGGATCCTTCGTCTTGCGCAGCGGCGTCGGCACGCAGATGTCCGCCACGTCCATCGTCGCCAGCTCGGTCATGTCGGTCGTCGCGCGCAGGTGGCCCGATTTGACGACCTTCTCGAGGTCGTCCTGCGGCACGTCGGGAATGTAGCTGCGGCCGGCATTGATGGCGGCGACCTTCGACGCGTCGACGTCGAAGCCGGTCACCGAGAAACCGGCGAGCGCGAATTCAGCGGCGAGCGGCAGGCCGACGTAGCCGAGGCCGATGACGCCGACGCGCGCCTGCTTCGATCGGATGCTGGTGACGATCGTCGTGGCAGTCTTCTGAGTCATGAGTCCCGCTATAGAGTGGACAGCCGATCGGCGCTCTGCGGCGCCTCCGAGACGCGCCGGACGTCGGCATCGACCATCATTTTCACAAGGCCCGCGAAGTCGACGCTCGGCGCCCATCCAAGGTGCATTCGCGCTTTGGTGGCGTCGCCGATCAGATGCTCGACTTCGGCTGGCCGAATCAGCTTGGGGTCGAGCTTGACGTGCCGGCGCCACTCGAGCCCGGCGTGGCCGAACGCAACCTCGACGAGATCGCGCACCGACTTGCTGATGCCGGTCGCAATCACGTAGTCCTCGGCGCGATCCCGCTGCAGCATCATCCACATCGCCTTGACGTAGTCGCCGGCAAAGCCCCAGTCGCGGTGCGCGTCGAGGTTGCCGAGCGACAGCGTGTCCGAGACGCCGGCCTTGATGCGCGCGACGCCGTCGGTCACTTTCCGCGTGACGAACTCCAGGCCGCGGCGCGGCGACTCGTGATTGAAGAGCATCCCCGAGACGGCGAAGAGATCGTAGCTCTCGCGGTAGTTGACCGTGATGTAGTGGGCGAACACCTTCGACACGCCGTACGGACTGCGCGGATAGAACGGCGTGTCTTCGTTCTGCGGCACCTGGCGGACTTTGCCGAACATCTCGCTCGAGGAGGCCTGATACATCCGGATGGACGGATCGACATGCCGGATCGCTTCGAGCACACGCGTCACGCCCTGCGCGTTGAACTCGCCGGTGAGCATCGGCTGATCCCACGAGGCGGGCACGAACGACATCGCGGCAAGGTTGTAGAGCTCGTGCGGCCGAACTTCGTCGACTAGACGGATGATCGAGAGCTGGTCGAGCAGATCCGCCGGCTTGATCGTGATGCGATCGAGCAGGTGCTGCACGCGCCAGAAGTTGGGCGCGCTCGCGCGGCGGACGGTGCCGACGACCTCGTACCCTTTCGAGAGGAGCAATTCCGCGAGGTAGGATCCGTCCTGCCCGGTAATCCCGGTGATAATGGCCCGCTTCGACATTTTGGAGAACGTGAAAGTCTAGCATGAGCGCGCGTCCGTCGCCGCTGGTGGAAGGCGCGGCCGTGGTCGCCGCGCTCCTCGCGATCGCGATCGCCGGCACCTATCCGCTGATTGGGCATCTTGGCACGCACCTGCCGAACGATCTCGGCGACCCGGTGCTGAACGCGTGGATTCTGGCGTGGGACGCGTCGGCGCTGGCGCGCGGCGGAGCCCATCTGTGGGATGCGCCGGACTTCTTCCCATATCTGCACGCGCTCGCGTACTCGGACCACCTGCTCGGCATCGCGCTGTTCACGGCGCCGCTGCAGTGGCTGAGCGGCAACGCGGTGCTCGTCTACAACGTCGCCTTCATCGGTGCGTTCGTGGGCGGCGGCGCCGGCATGTATCTGCTCGCGCGCACGCTGACGGGCCGCCGCGACGCGGCGTTCGTCGCCGCGCTCGTTTTTGCCTTCTCGCCGTTCCGCGTCGCTCACCTCGCGCACCTGCAATGGCTGATGATCGGATGGCTGCCGTTCGGCCTGTGGGCGCTCCATCGCTACATGTCGACCGGCGCGGTGCGGTTTCTGCTGATCGCCGCGATCGCGTATCTGCTGCAATCGTTCACGGCGATGTACTTCATCTATTTCGGACTCCTTCCGCTGAGCGTCGTCGCGATCGCCGAGGCCTGGCGCGTCCGTCCGCGCCTCGCGCGCACCGCGGGACACGTCGCGCTCGCCGGCGCGGTCGTCGTCTTCGCGCTCGCGCCGATCGTTCGTGTGTACGCGTGGGTGCGCGCCGATCGTGGCTTCACGCGGACGCCGATTGAGATCCAGGCGTACAGCGCCGACGTGAGCGAATATTTTCGCGGACACCATCTCGTGCGGCTGTGGCGTCGTGCGCCGCATGGCACCGGCGAACACGAGCTGTTTCCCGGCGGCGTCGCGCTCGCCCTCTCAGCCGTCGCGCTCGCGACGGCACGTGGACGCTCGCGCTGGTACGTCGTGCTCTATGCCGTCATCACCGCAGTCGCGTTCATGCTCTCTCTCGGGCCGCTGCCGTCGGCGTGGGGCCACCAGGCGCCCATCGCCGGCCCCTATCGGCTGATGCTGAGCGTCGTGCCTGGTCTCGACGGGCTGCGAGCCGTGGCCCGGATCGCTGTGATCGTCCTGCTCGGCCTCTCCGTGCTGGCGGCATTCGGCACGACCGCTCTGCTCGCGCGCCTGTCGCCGCGATGGCGCATCGCGGTTCCCGTCGCGCTCAGCGTCGCGATTGTCGGCGAGGGTTGGGCGGCACCGATTCCGATCGCGCGGTTCGATCCGTTCGGCGGCGACGCCGATCGTCGTGCGTATGAATTCGTGCGCGACAGCGGACCGGGGCCGGTGGTCGATCTGCCCCTGTCACTCGATCACCACGAGCGCGAGCTCCGGTATCAATACCTGACGCTCGTTCACGGGCAGCGCACGCTCAATGGATCGACCAGCTACGACACGACGATCCATCGATTTCTCGGCCTGGCGGATCAGTCTCCGCTCGCGGACGTGGATCGGATGGATGTCGCCGTCGGCTTTCTTCGCGGCATGGGCGTCCGCTACGTGATCGTCCACGCGCGCGACTTCGACGAGCCGGCGGCGGCGGCGGCGGTCCTGACCGGGCTCCAAAGCGACCACGATGGCGTCGCCGCGCGCCACGACTTCGGGAACACCACGGTGTTCGTCCTTGCGCCCGAGCCACCGGCGTCACCGACTGACGGCCTTCGCGCGGTGCCGGCTGCTGACATCCACGCGCGCGCGTCGCACGAGCCCGGGCGCCTGCCCTTCCTGTTCGACCGCGATCGCGATTCGCGCTGGCTCACCGGGAAGCCGCAGACCGGGCGCGAGTGGATCGAGCTCGCGCTCGCCCGGCCGCGGAACGTCGCGCTCGTTCGCATGCAGACCGCCGAACGCAGCTTCGGCGACTATCCGCGCGAGCTCGCGATCGACGCGGTCGAAGACGGCGGCGTTCGGACGATCTTCCGCGGCTCGGTGCTGCCGGCGTTCGGCCGCGCACTCGCGATCGATTACAGATATCCGACGATCGACCTCGCGCTGCCCGACAACCACGCGCGCGCGATCCGGCTGCGTCAGCTCGGCGCGGCCGAGCAGCTGTTCTGGTCGATCCACGAGCTCGAGCTGTGGGAGCGCTGATGGTCCGTTCCGTCGTAGTCTGCGAAGCCCAGGTCCCGTTCGTGCGCGGCGGCGCCGAACGGCACGTCAGCGGTCTGGTCGGCGAGCTGCGCCGTCACGGCTACCGCGTCGAAAAGGTGTCGATTCCGTTCAAGCCGTACCCGAAGCCGGAGCTCCTCGCGAGCGCGGCGGCGTGGCGGCTCCTCGATCTGACCGAAGCGAATTACGAGCGGATCGACCTCGTCATCGCGACCAAATTCCCGACGTACTTCGTGCGCCATCCGAACAAAGTGACGTGGCTCTTCCATCAATACCGCGCGATCTACGATCTGTGCGGCACGCCGTTCAGCGAATTCGATCACAGCGAAGGGGACGTCAACCTTCGCAGGCGTCTGATCGATCTGGATACGGAGGTGCTCACCGAATCGAGGCGGCTGTTCAGCAACGCGCGCAACACGGCCGCGCGCCTCGCGCGCTACAACGGGCTGACGGCCGAACCGCTCTACCATCCGCCGCCGCTGGCGGGTCGTCTCAAGCCGGGGCGGTTCGACGGCTACGTCCTGTCGGTCGGCCGTCTCGAGCTCACCAAGCGCGTCGATCTGATCGTCCGCGCGCTCGCGCTTGCGGACAAGAACGTGCGACTCGTCATTGTCGGCGACGGATCGCAGCGGCCGCAGCTCGAGGCGCTCGTGGCGACGCTCGGCGTCGCCGATCGCGTGACGATGCTCGGTGAAGTCGACGACGCCGAAGTGATCGAGCTGTACGCGAACGCGCTGGCCGTCGTCTTTCCGCCGTTCGACGAGGATTACGGCTACGTGACGCTCGAAGCGTTCCTGTCGCGGAAGCCGGTCGTCACGACGACTGATGCCGGCGGTCCGCTCGAATTCGTCGAAAACGACGTGACGGGGCTGGTCGTCGAACCTTCCGCCGGGGCGCTTGCATCAGCAATCTCGTCCCTCGCTCACGATCGTGCGCGCGCCGGCCGCCTCGGCGACGCCGGCTTCGAGCGCGCTCGGACGATCACATGGGATGGAGTCGTCGAACGACTGGTAGGGGACGTCGTTCCGATACCGCGTCCTACCGGCGTCTAGCTTCGGTACCCAATCACCGCGTAATCGTGGTACGAAAACGCCAGGTTGTTGAGGATGCCGGCGTTGACGTTGACGACGCGCGCGGCTTCGACGAGGGCGCGTGCCGTGGGATCCGATGAGGCGAGGATGTCGGCGGGCAGATCGACGTGCTTCATGCGCGTGTCGTCGGCGACCGGAGCGCTGTAGCGGATCGACACCCGCGCGAAGCCGCTCGCACGCGTCAGGTACTCGAGCGTCTCCGGATGGATCGGACGCACGTGCGTCGGGTCGCGCAGGTAGCTGCTGAAGAACGCGAGCCAGCACGCCGGGTTGATCGTTTCGATGACGATCGGCGAGCCCGGCCGCAGCTTGTGGAACGCCGTCTCGAGGAGGCGCATCAGGTAGGACGGCTCGAGGTGCTCGATGACCTGCGCGGCGAAGATGCCGCCGACCGATTCGTCGCCCTGCGACTGCAGATACGCGAGCGCATCGGCGACCTCGGCGTCGAGCCCGCGCTCCCGCGCTGCCGCGATCATCTCGCCGTTGATATCGATGCCGCGCGCCGAGACGCCGGCGGCTCGGAGCAGCATCAGGAATTCGCCGCGCCCGCAGCCGACGTCGAGCACGTTCGACGCGCCGTCGAACAGAGGCAGATAGGCGCCGAGCTTCGCGCGGACGTCGTCCACGGACCCGCGAAACTGATCTTCGAACGCAACATATTTGTAGTCGTCAGCCGACGTCGCGGCGCCGACCACGGCCGCCGTGCCGCCCGACGACATCGCGAGCGCGCCGGCCGGCTGCGGCGCTCCGAGCTCGCTCATCCTGCGCGTCAGCATGTGCGCCGCCCGCTGCAGCACCGCCACCTGGCTGCGCAGATCGGGCAGCGTGTCGAGCGCGTCCTGATGTTCGTCGAGCCGTTTGACCGACGTCGCGCTCATCTGGCGGTCTTTCGTCTCGACGAACGCCGTGATCTGCTGGAGAAAGACGATCAGCGCCGATTGGAAGCGCTCGAGCGCGGCAACACGGTCATGCTCGCGGGCGGCAATCGTCTCGAACGCCGCAGCCACTTGCGTGTTGAACCTGTGCTGCGCTTCCAGCCATGGCATCAGCCATCGGCGGACCGGCTGCAGCCACCGGCCGCGCCATCCGCGCGGAGCATCCGGCAGCGGCGCGCCCGCAGCGACGGACGGTGGCGCCGTCGCAGTCGATCGGATGAGCGAGGCATCGAACGCCGTCAGCGCGTCGTTGTACTTGCGGTCGGCATCCTGGCGCTCGCGCTCGAGCCGCTCCAGGTCGATGTCGGCCATGCGTTAACATCTTACACGCGCGCATTTGAACGTGCGATCGCGCATTGCGCGCGCGATCCGCGCTATCGAGGCATCCGCGCATTCGAGCGCGCGATTCAGCGAGGTCGATGGAGCGAATTGACGTTGCGGTGATCGGCGCGGGTGTGACCGGACTCGCGTCGGCGCGCGCCATCGCCGAGCGCGGACAGCCGGTATGCGTGCTCGAGCGGCATCCGCGTCCGGGGATGGACACGAGCACGCACAACAGCGGCGTCATCCATGCCGGCATGTACTATCCGGCGGGCACGCTGAAGGCGCGGCTCTGCGTCGAAGGGCGCCGCCTGCTGTACGAGTTCTGCGCGCGCCAGGGCGTGCCCCACCGGAAATCGGGAAAGCTCATCGTCGCGCACGACGAAGGCGAGCGGCAGCAGCTCGAGGCGCTGAAGGCGCGCGGCGACGCCAACGGCGTCGAAGGTCTCGAGATCGTCGATCGCGAGTTCATCGCCGAACGCGAGCCGGCCGTCGATGCGCCGGTGGCGCTCTGGTCTCCCGAGACCGGCATCGTCAATGCCGAGGAGCTCGTCAAGGCGCTGCTGCGCAGCGCGACGGACGCTGGCGCCATCTTCCTGCCGGGAACGAAGCTCGTCGGCGCCGATCGTCAATCCGACGGCATGGTGCTGCGCACCGAGCGCGAGCAGATCCACGCGCGCGTCGTCGTCAACGCCGCCGGCTTGTACGCCGACGACGTGTCGCGGATGCTCGGCGGTGAGACGTTCACCATTTATCCGTGCCGCGGCGAGTACGTGGAGCTCGCCCCGTCGAAGCGATCGATCGTCAACGGACTCGTGTACCCGCTGCCGCATCAGCACAGCCTCGGCGTTCACATCGTGAAGACGATGAACGACGACGTGTGGCTCGGGCCGACCGCCTGTTTTCAGGAGCGCAAGGACGACTACGAGAGCCACCGGCTGCCGGTGGAAGCCTTCGTCGAGCCGGCGCGGCGTCTGCTGCACGGCATCACGATCGACGACATGCGCCTCGGCGGCAGCGGCATCCGCCCGAAGCTCCACCCGCCGAGCGAATCGTTCGCCGACTTTCTGATCCGCCGCGATCGCGAGAATCCCTTCGTCGTGCAGGCCGCCGGGATCGAGTCGCCCGGATTGACGTCGTGCCTCGCCGTCGGCCGGCTCGTGGCGCAACTCACCGACGCTGGCGACTGAGCACCATCATTTCGCCGGCGACGGTTCGGCCGGCAGCACTTCCATGACCGCATCGGCCATGCGCTCGGCGAGGAGGTGATTGCCCTGCGGGTTCAGCCACATCATGCGGTTGAACCAGCGCGCGTCCCACTTGCCGCCGAACAGATACAGGAAGCTGCGGAAGGCGAAGCGCGGGTTGGTCATGAACGGCTCGAGCGCCGCGCGAATCTTCTGCTGCTGCTCGAGGTGCTTCGGATCTTCGAGATAGGGTTGCGACGCGAACACGAACCCCTTGCCCTCGGCCAGCCGCGCCGTCACGAATACCAGGACGTTTCTCTCGTAGACCTCGTATGCACTTTCCGGTTTTGACGGAGTCGGCGCCGGCGCCGCCTGCCGCCGCTGCACTTCGGCGGCGCGCGTCACCTCATATCCTTTTTCGATCGATCCGTAGCGCCACTTGTACCAGTGCTCGCGAAGGTACACCGGAGTGACCGGGAAGAATCCCGTCGCGCGAAAGATCGCGGACGATTGACGATAGCAATCGCGCTCGGTGCGCCGCGTGCCGCCCGACACGTCGTTGTACCCTTCGTAGAGAATCACCACGTCCGGATCGAGATCCCGGTAGGCCTGGTAGGTCGGCTCGTAACACACGCTCGAGTCGGACAGGTGACCGAGGTTCGCGACCGACGCGGTCAGCCCCCGGGCGGCGAGCCGCTCGTTCAGGATCGTCTCGAGATAGGCCGGATAGGTTTCGCGGGTCCTGACGGTGAATCCAAACGTCGTGCTGCCGCCGATCGCGGCGACGCGAATCTCGTTTGGCTTCTTCCGACCGAGCAGTCGCCCGCGGTACCCGCGGATATTCCAGGCCGTATCGCCAAGTCGATGCGAGGCGAACGCCTCGAATCCCGCGGCGCCGAGAAGCGCGATGGCGATCGAGGCGACTACGAGGAGAACGCGCGCCAGGCGACGGCCGTGCCGGGGAGCGGAGCCAGGGTTGTTCATGTCGAGACGAATCGTCGAACAGCGTCCTGCCACGCGGGCATCTCGATGCCGACCCGACGCAGCTTCTCGTTCGACAGCGCGCAGTACAGAGGGCGGGCCGCGCGAAGCGCCACGTGATTCGTGCGCACCGGCGTGAGCGCCGCCTCGAGGCCGAGTCGATGGGCGAGCTCGCGCGCGAATTCGAACCAGGTGCACGCGCCCGAGTTGACGCAGTGATAGAGGCCGGCGGGCGCGGCGCGCTCCACGAGCTCACGCGTCGCGCGCGCGGCGTCGACGACATACGTCGGCGAGATCGTGCGATCGATGAACACCTTCGGCGATTCGCCCGCCATCAGCCGACTGAGGATCGACGCGACGCTTCCCCTGGGTTCCGGTCCGTTCGGCGCGCGCCCGAACAGGCTCTCGACGCGCAGCACGTACGCGCGCGGTGCGTCGAACGCGAACCAGTCGCCCAGCAGCTTCGACGTCGCGTAGACGCTGCGCGGATTGGGACGGTCCTCTTCCGAGTAGGGCCGCACGGCCGTGCCGTCGAACACGAAATCGGTGCTGTAGTGGACGAGCGTCGCGCCGAGCCGCTCGGCAGCACGGGCGAGCGCGCGAACCGCGAACGCGTTCGCGTTGAGCGCCTCGATTGGATGATCTTCGGCCCCGTCGACATCGTTGTACGCCGCGCAATTGACGATCACCTCCGGCCCGACGCGATCGACCGCCGCCGCGACGGCCGCATCGTCGGTCAGGTCGGCGTCGCGCCGGGTCAGCGGCACGGTGTCGTGCGCCGTTCGGAAGTCCTCGACCACCGCGGCGCCGAGCTGGCCGCTCGCGCCGGTCACGACGACGCGCATCAGGCCGCGGCCTTCTCGAACGCGCGCATCTGCGAATCGTCGAACACGCCTTCCCAGCGCGCGACCACCGCCGTCGCGATGCAGTTGCCCATCACGTTCACCGACGTGCGCCCCATGTCGAGGATCTGATCGATGCCGAGCAGGATCGCCGCGCCCTCGAGCGGCAGGTTGAACTGCGTGAGCGTCGCGGTGAGCACGACGAGCGCGGCGCGCGGCACGCCGGCGACGCCCTTGCTCGTGAGCATCAGCGTCAGCATCATCACCAGCTGCTGGCCGATGGTCATCTGCACGCCGGCAATCTGCGCGACGAACACGCTCGCCAGCGAGAGATAGAGGGTCGACCCGTCCAGATTGAAGCTGTAGCCGGTCGGCAGCACGAAGCCGACGATGTTCTTCGGCACGCCGAAGCGCTCCATGACTTCGAGCGCCTTGGGCAGCGCGGCCTCGGAGCTCGCCGTGGTGAACGCAATCAGGAACGGCTCGCGGATGGCCTTGATGAACGTCAGGAACGGCACGCGAATGAGGTACGACACGCCCCCGACGACGATGATCACGAAGATCGCGAGCCCGACGTACATCAGCGCGACCAGCTTGCCGAGCGTGAACAGGATGCCGAGCCCCTTGCCGCCGACCGTCGCGGCAATCGCGGCGAACACGCCGACGGGCGCGAACGCCATCACGTAGCCGGTGAATCGGAACATCACCTGGGCCGTCGCGTCGAGCACGTCGAGGACGATCTGCCCTTTCGATCCGATCGTCGCCAGCGCGATGCCGAAGAACGTCGAAAAGACGACAAGCTGGAGGATATCGCCGCGCGCCATCGCGTCGACCACGGAGGTCGGGAACAGGTGCAGGAAGATGTCCCAGGCGTGCTGCTGGTTCTGCGCCATCGCGGCGAGCGCCTTCGTGTCGCTGCCGATCGGGATGGCGATGCCCGCTCCAGGCTTGAAGGTGTTGACGAGAAACAGCCCGAGAAACAGCGCGATCGTCGTCGCGAGTTCGAAATAGACGATCGCTTTGAGCCCGATGCGCCCCATCGCCTTCAAATCGCCGGTGCCGGCGATGCCGACGACGAGCGTCGAGAAGAGGAGCGGCGCGATGATCATGCGAATCATGCGCAGGAACGCGTCCGCGAGCGGCTTCACGCCGACGCCGAACGACGGCCACACGTAGCCGACCACGATCCCCAGCACGAGGCCGATGAAGATCTGCGTCGTCAGCGCCGGCACGCGGCTCGGGCGACGCGTCGCGCTAACGTGCTTGACTGCCGGCATGTGCGCTGGTCCGTACGAACGCCGCGATGGCCGAGACGACGGTTTCCTGCTGATCGCGGGTGAGCTCGCCGTAAATCGGGATCGCGAGGCTCTCGGCGGCGGCGCGCTCCGCCTGCGGGAACGCGCCGCGGCGGTAGCCGAGATGCGCGAAGCACGGCTGCAGGTGGAATGGAACGGGATAGTAGATCTCGTTGCCGATCCCCTGCGCGTCGAGGTGCTTCTTCAGACCATCCCGATCGGCCGTTCGAATGACGAACTGGTTGTAGATGTGAAGCCGGTCGGTCGGCTCGGCCGGCAACGTGACCGCGCCGAGGAGGCCGGCGGCCTGGAACAGTTCGCGATACCGCGCGGCGTTGGCGCGGCGTCCTTCGGTCCACGCGGCGAGATGCGGCGCCTTGACGCGGAGGATCGCGGCCTGCAGCGCGTCCATGCGGAAGTTGCCGCCGACGAGGTGGTGGTAGTACCTCGGCTCCATGCCGTGCGCGCGCAGCAGCCGGGCGCGCTTCGCCAGACCATCGTCGTTGGTCGTCACGAGTCCCGCGTCGCCGAACGCGCCGAGGTTCTTGCTCGGGAAGAACGAAAAACAGCCGAGCGCGCCGATGCCGCCGACCGGACGCGTCCTGTAGGTGGCGCCGATCGCCTGCGCCGCGTCTTCGACGATCGGGATTCCCGCACGCTCGGCGGTCCGCACGATCGGATCGAGCTCCGCGCTCTGACCGAACAGATGCACCGGCACGATGGCTTTCGTCCGCGGCGTCACGGCGCGAGCGATCTGATCGGGATCGACGTTGAACGTGACCGGATCGATGTCGACCAGAATCGGCCGCGCGCCGAGACGAACGACGGCGCCGGCGGTCGCGAAAAACGAGTAGGTCGGCGTGATGACTTCGTCGTCGGCGCCAATCCCGAGCGCCATCAGGGCCAGCAGCACGGCATCGGTGCCGGACGACACGGCGATCGCGTGCCTGATCCCGAGCATCCGCGCCAGCTCCTGCTCGAGCGCGTCGATTTCGGGCCCCATGATGAACCGCTGGCTGTCGGCGACGCGCGTCATGGCAGCGAGGATCTGGTCGCGCAGCGGCCGGTACTGCGCCTGGAGATCGAGTAATGGGATCGTTGATTTCACTCGACCTATTCTAGCGGCGCCAAGATTTGATCGCCGCGCGTGTCTCGCGGTCGGCCTCGCGGCGCTTGATCGTCTCGCGTTTGTCGTACTCCTTCTTCCCTTTCGCCAGGCTGACCGCCACCTTCACGCGACCCTTCTTGTAGTAGAGCCGCACCGGGACGAGCGTCATTCCCTTCTCGACCGTCTTGCCGATCAGTTTCCTGATTTCGTCGCGGTGCAGCAGGAGCTTCCGGCGGCGCAGCGGCTCGTGATCGGCGTAGCCGCGATGGCTGTACGGGCTGATGTTGACGTTGTAGAGAAATACCTCGCCGTCTTCCAGGCGCGCGAAGCTGTCGCGGAGGTTGACGCGACCTTCGCGGATCGCCTTCACCTCGGTGCCGAGCAGCACGATGCCGGCCTCGAACGTTTCCAGCAGGTGGAAATCGTGGAATGCCTTGCGGTTCTCGGCGATCGAGGTCTGCGCCTTCTCGCGTTCTGTCTTGTCCACTATGTGGTCAGGAGACCAAAACTTTTTGTACTTTTCGTGGATTTCGTGCTCTCGTGATTTTCGTGGCGATCATGATTGCCTCGCGAGCCGCGCGGCCAGTAAGACGGCCGCGATCATGCTCTCCGGATCCGCCACGTCTCTGCCGGCGATGTCGAACGCCGTTCCATGATCGACTGAAGTGCGCACGATCGGCAGGCCGAGCGTCACGTTGACCGCCTGGCCGAACGCGAGCAGCTTCACGGGAATCAACCCCTGATCGTGATAGCAGGCGACCACGACGTCGAACTCCCCGCGGGTGGCGCGGACAAATACCGTGTCCGCCGGATACGGACCCGACACGTCGATGCCGCGCGTGCGGCATTCGGCAATCGCCGGCGCAATGACTCGATCCTCCTCGGTGCCGAACAGTCCATGTTCGCCCGCGTGCGGGTTGAGGCCGGCGACCGCGATCCGCGGCGGAACCTTCGTGAAGCGCGGGACACTGTCCGCCGTCAACGCGATCGTCGCCTGGACGCGCTCCTTCGTCAGGGCCTCGGGCACCTCGGCGAGCGGGATGTGAACAGTCGCGAGCACCACGACGAGGCGCTCGGAATAGAACATCATCGCGACGCGCTTGGCGCCCGTGAGGTGCGCCAGCAGATCTGTGTGACCGGACCACTTCAGACCGGCGAGCCGGAACGCCTCTTTGTTGATTGGCGCGGTGGCCACCGCCTGAACCGTTCCGTCCATCGCATCGGATACGGCGCGCACGATGACGTCGTGCGCGGCGCGCCCCGCCTCGCCGCTCAACACGCCCGGCGCAAACGTGGATCCATTCGGCGGGCCGTACACGACGGGCTCGCAGACCTCGAGGACGCGCGGGTCGGCCGCGGCTTTCGCCGCAACCTCCGGACCGATCCCCGCCGGATCACCGACAGTGATGGCAACACGCGGCTTCATCGACTTGTGACTTGCGACTTGTGACGTGCGACGTCACGCGTGGCAGCTGCCGCACGCGCCCGACCCGCAGCTCCCGCAGCCGCCCGCGCCGCAGCCGCCGGCGCCGCAACCCGACGGGTTGTCGCAGCCGCCCTCGCTGCCGCACCCTCCGTGCTGCGCCCCTTTCGCGTTCGGCAGCTCGTAGCGCAGACAGCATTTCAGCCGCCCGCAGAGCCCCGAGAGCTTCGAGGGATTGAGGCTCAGGTCCTGCTGCTTCGCCATCTTGATCGACACGGGCTCGAACGTGTTGAGGAACGTCGTGCAGCACAGCGGCCGCCCGCAGGTGCCGTAGCCGCCGAGCATCTTCGCTTCGTCGCGCACGCCGATCTGCCGCATCTCGATTCGCGTGCGGAACTCGGACGCCAGCTCGCGCACGAGCTCGCGGAAGTCGACGCGGCCGTCGGCGGTGAAATAGAAAATCAGCTTCGACCCGTCGAACGCCTGCTCGACGCGCGCGAGCTTCATGCCGAGACCGCGCTCGCGGATTTTGAGCATCGCGATGCGTCCCGCTTCCTGCTCCCGGTGTTCCTGCTTCAGCCGCGCGACGATGTCGTCGCGCGTCGCGAGCCGGACGACGCGCTGCGGCGAATCGATCGGCGGCCGCCGCTTCTCGTCGGTGTGCGGGTTGTGGCGAACGATGGTGCCGACGGCCGGTCCGCCGTCCGTCTGGACGACGACCTTCTCGCCCTCGCGCGTCGGCGTATCCGGCGGCGCGTCGCCGAGCAGAAACGTCTGCGCCCGGCCGACGCGCGTCAGCTTCACCGAGACGAGCGGCACACGCGGCGTGCTCACAGCTGCAGCACCACCCAGTCTGCGACCGCTTTGACGCCGGCGTTGCGATCGAGCGCGGCCAGTGCGCGATCGACGGCGGCATACGCGGCCGACGCGCGCTCGCCCCGGTACGAGCCGGCGAGATGCGTCAGCTCGGGTTTCAGATCCGGATTCGACAGCAGCGCCGCGTCGGCGCCCGTGCCGACCACTTCGATGTCGCGCAGCAGTGCGCCCATCGCACGCAGGTGCGATGCGAGCTGCTCGCGATCGATCGCGCCGCCCGCGCCGGTTCGCGTCAGCAGGTCTCTGGCGGCGTCGAGCCGCCGGGCCGCATCCCGCGTCGTGGCGGCGTGGCTCAGGACGCGTCCCGCTACGTCGCGCGCGTCGGCGTCGACGTCATCGCCGGCGCCCTGGGCGAACGACAGCCGGATGCATCGCGAGCGCACCGTCGGAAGCAGCAGATCGGGTTTCGACGTGACCAGGATGAACACGGAAGACGACGTCGGCTCCTCGAGCGTCTTGAGCAGCGCGTTCTGTGCCTGTGGCAGCAGAGCGTCGGCGTCGTCGATGATGACGACGCGCCGCCTGCCCTCGAACGGCCGGTACGCCGCGCGATCGATGACGTCGCGGACCGGGTCGAGCCTGATCAGACCGGTCTCGGCAGGTTCGACGATGGGAACGTCGGGGTGCACGCCCCGCGCGATGCGGACGCACGCGGGACAGACGCCGCAGGCGTCGAGAACGGGTTCGGAGTTCCGGGTTCGGGGTTCAAGACAGTTAAACGCCTGCGCGACGGCGATGGCCGTCGGCCGCGCGCCGCTCGCCGATGACCCCGCAAAGATCAGGCTGGGCGGCAGCGTGCCACGCTGGACCGATCGCGACAGCAGATCGATGATTCGCCGATGGCCCTGAATGTCGTGAAACGGCATCTCTCAAAGCACTTGAGAGATGCTACCACGCTAACCGCCGGGCTTCTTTTTTGGGGCTTTGGTCTCGGCTTCGGGCTTCCCGTCCTCGCTGTCCTTCCCGAGGCCGAATACCCGGGACCAGAACCCGCGCTTCTTCTTGACGGGCGGGGACGGCGTCATCTCGGGCGCCTCGCTCACGACGGCGCCGGTCGGCGCAGACGCCCCGCTCGTCGCGGTCGGCGTCGGCGTACCGGTCTCGTCGACGCGCGCCGGCGACGGCGACGGCGTTTCGCCGCCGAGAGCGGCGGTGATTTTCGTCAGCATGCCGCGGGTCGGGTGCAAATCGCAGTACGACGTCGGTTCGGTGCCGCGGGCGAAGTACTCGGTATAAATCATCGAGCGATGCTCGATCCGATCGTCCTTGGTCACGACCTCGACGTCCTGACACCCTTCGGTCGCGAGCTTCCCTGAAATGCGGCACACCGTCGCGGTCGTGATGCCGGGCGGCGGCAGCAGCCATTCGGGCTTGTCGTTCTTGGTCGCCGCCTTCATGAACGTCGCCCAGGCGGGCACCGCGATGTCGGCGGCGAACCCGTTGGGCACGATTGTGTGCGGCTGATCGAAGCCGACCCAGACGCCGGCCGCGAGATGCGGCGTATAGCCGACGAACCAGGCGTCGTTGAAATCGTTCGTCGTGCCCGTCTTGCCCGCGGCAGGAAGCGTGAATCCGAGGCGCCGCGCACGCGCGCCCGTTCCCGCATTGATGACGTCGGCCATCATCGTCGACATCAGAAAAGCCGTGACGTCGCTGATGGCGCGCGTCGTCGTCTCGTGATTCTCGAAGAGCAGGCGGCCGTCCTGATCCTCGACTCGACGGATCAGCAGCGGCTTCGGCACGAGGCCGTGGTTCGCGAACGCCGCGTACGCGGCGGTCATCGAGTCGAGCGTCACTTCGCCCGATCCGAGCGCCAGCGACGGCACGCTCGGGACGTCGCCGACGCCGAGCTGCTTCGCGTACTGCACCGTGCGCGCGATGCCGACCTGCTGCAGCATCCGGACGGCCGCGCGGTTGCTCGACGTCCGCAGCGCCGTCCGCATCGTCATGGCGCCGGCCGACGAATGCTCGTCTTCGGGCGTCCACGCGCCCTGCACGGTCGAGACCGGATCGTTGAGGTGATCGATGACCGTGACCGGCGTGTAGCCGGCTTCGAGCGCCGTGGCGTACACGAAGGGCTTGAACGCGGAGCCGGGCTGCCGGCGCGCCTGCACGGCGCGATTGAAGCGGCTCTCGTTGAAGTCGCGCCCGCCGACCATCGCCCACACGTGCCCGCTCTGCGGATCGAGCGCGATCAGCGCCGCCTGAAGGACGTCGTCCTGATTGAGCTTCTTGAATTTTCTGCGGCGCTCCTCGACCGACTTGAGCGACGCGGCAATCGCTTCTTCGGCTGCGATTTGCATTGGCAGCGCCATCGTCGAAAAGACGCGAAGACCACCTTGGTACACGCGCTGCCAGCCGAAGCGGTCGACGAGCTCGCGGCGGACCTGCTCCTTGAAGTACTGCCCGTGCGGCTCCTGCGCGCGCAGCGTGTCGTGCAGCACCACGTCGGAACGGCGCGCCGTTGTCCAGGTCGCCGGGTCGATCGCCCCCGTGTCGAGCATCGCCTGCAGCACCACGTTGCGGCGCGCTTTCGCGCGCGTCGGATTCACCGTTGGCGCGGAGGTCGACGGCGATTTCACGAGCCCGGCGAGCAACGCGGCTTCCGAGACGCTGACCTCGGATGCATGCCGCCCGAAGTACCCGCGCGCCGAGGCTTCGGCTCCGTACAAGCCGTCGCCGAAGTACACCTTGTTCAAATAGAGCTCGAGGATGCGGTCCTTCGAGTACTCGCTCTCGATGCGCGCCGCCAGAATCAACTCCTGCAGCTTGCGGCGGATCGTCTTGTCCGGCGTGAGAAAACTCTGACGCGCCAGCTGCTGCGTGATCGTGCTGCCGCCCTGCACCACGCGGCCGTGCCGCAGGTTGGTCAGCGCCGCCTTGACGATGCGCGCGAGATCGAAGCCGTGATGATCGTAGAAGCGCTGATCCTCGACGGCGAGGACCGCGTGGATCAGATTCGGCGAGATGTGGTCGAGCGCGACGGGAATCCGCTGCTCCTCGAAGATCGTGAAGGCGAGCTGATCGTCGGCGTCGAACACGGCGGTCGACTGCCGCATCTCGCCGATGCGCTGAATGGCTTCGGTATCGGGCAGACCGCGCTGCAGATCGACGACGAACCAGATGCTCGCGAAGATCGCAAGGCACGCAGTCGCGGCCGTCGTCGACCAGATGCCCAAGATCAGTCGTGGACGCTCTCGTCGCGCGCGATCCCAATCCGCTCTGACCTGATCAAGGCGGCGGCGCCATGCGGATGGGAGCTTCGTTGCCACTTTGTGACAAGCCCTGCAACAGGTGCGCCAGTGGCATTTTGGTTGCAGTTACCAGAACCGGAGGTATTTGTGAGGACCGCGGCACGCACGACGCTGGCGCTCGTTGTTCCCGTCGCGATGGTGTGTGCACTTTTTTCACCCGCCATCCTTCTGCGTCCCCATCGCGCGCTGCTTCACGGCATCGAATTGCCAACCGCGAGCTCCTCACTTCCCGACGGCGCTGTCCGCGCCGACGACCAGAGCAGTACCGACGACAATGAGGGAACGGTTGACCTGTTCGGCAACGAAGTGACCGACGCGGTCGCGAAGTACAAAACGGACGCAACCGGATCGCTCTACGAGCTGCACTCGCCTCAAACCGAGCTCCCGCGCCTCGGCTCGCCCAAGACGTAAGCGCTGCATTATCATTTCCGCGGGTCGCTCGGCTGAAAGCCTCGCGCTACAGGCCCTACGTGTAGCCGCGAGCCAGGGCTATGTGTAGCGCGAGCCAGGGCTACGTGTAGCGCGAGCAGGGCTACGTGTAGCGCGAGCCAGGGCTACGTGTAGCGCGAGCCAGGGCTACGTGTAGCGCGAGCCAGGGTTACGTGTAGCGCGAGCCAGGGTTACGTGTAGCGCGAGCCAGGGCTATGTGTAGCGCGAGCCAGGGCTACGTGTAGCGCGAGCCAGGGCTACGTGTAGCGCGAGCCAGGGCTACGTGTAGCGCGAGCCTTTCAGGCGAGCGCGGAGCCGGAGGTTTCATGCGTTCACGCTGGGTGTGTCTCGCCCTGCTCGCGGCGGCCGTCCCCGTTTCGGGCCAGGGCCCGAAGACGTTCAAAGCGCGACTCTCTCCCGTTCCCATCGATCTGACGATGCAGGCGACCGTCGCCGGCAAGGGATCGCTGACAGCGACGCTCGTCGGCGCGAAGCTTTCGGTGACCGGCACGTTCGAAGGGCTTCGTTCGCCGGCGACGACCGCGCACGTTCACAAAGGGCCGGTTGCCGGCGTCCGCGGACCTTCGGTCTTCGACCTCGTCGTCTCGAAAGGAACGAGCGGCAACATCACCGGCTCAATCGATCTCACTCCGGCGCAAATCACCGACCTCGAGAAAGGCCGGCTCTACGTCCAGCTTCAGAGCGAGAAAGCACCGGACGGGAATCTGTGGGGCTGGCTGATGCCTCAGGCTCAGGAGACGAAGAGATGAACGCGATCCCGACGACGCCGGCTGAAACGCAGAGTCCGAAAAGAACGCAGAGAAAACTGATCTCTGCGGCCTCCGCGTTCTCTGCGTGCTCTGCGTTGATCCTCGGCGCTGTTCTTGCCGGTCAACAACCGCCAACGCCTGTGTTCACGGCCGCGCAAGCCGACGCCGGACGTGCCGCGTATCAGGCGAGCTGCGCCGGCTGCCACATGCCGGACCTGACCGGCCGGAACGAGGCGCCGCCGCTCGCCGGCGCAAATTTCATGAACACGTGGCGCACTCGATCGACGCGCGATCTGTTCGAGTACATGTCCGCGACGATGCCGCCCGACGCGCCGAGCCTCGCTGCCGATCAGTACCTCGCGATCACCGCATTCATCCTGCAATCGAACGGCGCCACGCCCGGCGCGCAGGCTTTCACTCCGACTACTGGTGTTGCCATCGGATCGATCGCCACGGGAATAAGCAACCCGGGAAACGTGGCGCAGCCTTCGAGGGCTGCCGGAGGCGCCGGCGGCGCGCAAGGCCGCGGCCCTTCGACAGGCTCAGGGCAAGCGGGTGGACGCGGCGCCGTCGACGATGACATCGCTGGCGGCCGGGGCGGACGCGGTGGCCGCGGCGGCGCGAACGCCATCGTCGGGATCACCGCCGAAGGCGAGGTGAAGAACTACGTTCCGGTGACCGACGAGATGCTGCGCAATCCGGATCCCGGCGACTGGCTGATGGCGCGGCGCAACTACCAGGGCTGGAGCTACAGCCCGCTGACGCAGATCACCCGCGACAACGTCAAGGATCTGCAGCTCGCGTGGATGTGGGCGATGAACGAAGGCGGCGGCGCGAGCGAGCCGATGCCGCTCGTGCACAACGGCATCATCTATTTGATCAACACCACGAACATCCTGCAGGCGCTCGACGCGCGCACCGGCGAGCTGATCTGGGAGAACCACGTCGGGCCGAACGCGCAGGTCGGGATGGGCGCGATGCGCAACATCGCGATCTACCAGGACAAGGTGTTGTTCGCGACCAACGATGCGCGCCTCGTCGCGCTCGACGCGCGGACTGGGAAGAAAGTGTGGGAGACGCCGATTGCCGATCGGTCGAAAGGCTACACCGCCACGAGCGGCCCGATGGTCATCCACGGCGTCGTCGTGCAGGGCCTCACGGGATGCGATCGCTACGGCAACGACGGCTGTTATATCAGCGGCTACGACGTGACCAGCGGCAAGCAGCTGTGGAAGTTCAACACCGTCGCGCGCACGGGCCAGCCGGGCGGCGACACGTGGGGCAAGCTGCCGGACAACCTGCGCGTCGGCGGCGAAACGTGGATTGCGGGCAGCTACGATCCTGAGCTCGACCTCACCTTCTGGGGCGTCGCGCAGGCGAAGCCCTGGATGCGCGCGAGCCGCGGCACGACGGCGTTCGACAACGTGCTCTACACGAGCTCCACGGTCGCGCTGAAACCGTCGGACGGCAGCCTCGTGTGGCATTACCAGCACGCGCCGGGCGAATCGCTCGACCTCGACGAAGTGTTCGAGCGCGTGCTCGTCGACATCGGCGATCAGAAAGTCGTCTTCACGATCGGGAAGCCCGGCATCCTGTGGAAGCTGGATCGCCGGAACGGAAAATTCATCGGCTACAAGGAGACGGTGTTCCAGAACGTCTTCGAGTCGATCGATCCCAAGAGCGGTGCGCCGCAGTACCGCGCCGACATCATCGAGCAGGAGACGCAGAAGTGGATCCAGTCGTGTCCGAGCACCGAGGGCGGACACAACTGGCAGGCGATGAGCTATCACCCGCCGACCGGACTGCTCCTCATCCCGCTCAGCCAATCGTGCATGGAGATGTCGGGCCGCGTCGTCGACTACAAGGATGGATCGGGCGGCACCGCCGCCGACCGCCGCTTCTTCGAGATGCCGGGCACCGACGGCAACGTCGGCAAGCTCGCGGCGTACGACGTGAAGACGATGAAGGAAGTGTGGAGCCGCGAGCAGCGCGCGTCGCTGCTCACGTCGGTGCTGACGACGGCCGGCGGCATCGGCCTGGTCGGCGATCTCGATCGCAACTTCCGCGCGTTCGATGTGAAGACCGGCGAGACGCTCTGGCAGACGCGGCTCGCGACATCGGCGCAGGGCTCGCCGGTGACGTTCACGGCCGGCGGCCGCCAGTACATCGCCGTCACGTCGGGCCTGGGCGGCGGCAGCCCGCGCAACGTCCCGCGAACGATCACTCCAGACGTCCGCCATCCGCAGAGCGGCAACGCGCTGTACGTATTCGCGCTGCCGGAGAGAGCAGGCAAGCCGGGAACGGCAGGAGAGGGCAGGTAAGGGCGGGGCTTCGCTCGCGCACGCGTCGCTGGAGGCGATGCGCGCCCGCAACGCGCTTTCTGCGGGGGTGGCCATGCGTTGCGGGTAACGCATCAGCGAGCGGGGTGGGGTCCCGCGAGAAAGTAAGAAATGTTGACGAGCGACACGGGCAGGAATGGACGGAAAACAAGAGAACAAATGGGCGCGAGAGCGTCACAGTCGGCTAAACTTTCTCTGGGCCTGGCCGCATAGGAAGAAGAGGCTGGATATGAAGGCTGTTCGACTCGTCGGGCTCTTCATCGCAATCGCGAGCGCCTCGCTGCTCGCGCAATCCACCAGCGTCTCGCAGATGATGCAGGTGCGCCACTGGAACGGACAGAGCGTCGCGCCCGTGTACGAGGGCTTCGATATCAACGCCGACGGCTCCTACAACATGTGGTTCGGCTACATGAACCGCAACGAGGAAGAGTCGATCGACATTCCAACCGGCGCGGCGAACGCCTTCGAACCGGGCGGCGATCGCGGGCAGCCGACGCACTTCGTACCGCGCCGCCACAAGGACGTCTTCAAGGTGACGGTGCCGAACGATTTTCCGAAGGACGGCAAGCTTGTCTGGACGCTGACGTCTCACGGGCAGACGCTGCGCGTCGCCGGCACGCTCAACCCCGTGTGGCAGATCGATCGGATCCGCGCGACGCGCGGCGGCAACAGCGAACGCATCAACTCGAACACGCCGCCGTCCGTCGAGCTGCAGCCGGCGACGGCATCGGTGGCCGCGCCGCGCGGCACGACCACGCTGACGGTGTCGGCAACCGATGACGGACTTCCGATCCGCCGCGGACAGCCCGCGGGCATGACCGTGCTCTGGGCGAAGTACCGCGGTCCCGGCGACGTCACGTTCAGCGCGGCGCAGGCGAAGCTGGTGAACGGCAAGGCAGCGACGACGGCGACGTTCTCCGAACCGGGCGAGTACATCCTGCAGGCCGTCGTCGATGACGGATCGGGCGAATCGGCGGGACAGTTCGGGTATCACTGCTGCTGGACCAACGCGCAGGTGAAGGTCACGGTCAAGGGTGAACCGGCGGCGCGCACGGTGGCGGCCTCGACTCCGCCAACGTTCAGCAAAGACATCGCGCCGATCTTTCAGAAGGCGTGTCAGACGTGCCACCATGCCGGCACGTCGGTCCCGATGTCGCTGACGACGTACGACGAGGTTCGGCCGTGGGCGCGCTCGATCCAGCAGCGCGTCGTCAACCGCGACATGCCGCCGTGGCATCTCGACAAGACCGTCGGGATCCGTCATTACAAGAACGATCGATCGCTCAGAGACGACGAGATCGCGACGATCGCGCGGTGGGTCGAGGCCGGCGCGCCGCAGGGCAATCCCGCCGACATGCCGACGCCGCTGACGTTCGCGCCCGACACCGACTGGTTCATCGGCGAGCCGGATCTGAAGGTGACGACGCCGAACGACTTCACGATGTACGCGAACGGTCCCGACTGGTGGATCGATCAGTTCGCGGAAGTGAAGCTCGACGAGGATCGCTGGATCAAGGCGATGGAGATCAAGCCGAGCAACCCGAAGATCGTCCATCACGTCGTCGTGTACGTCATCGAGCCGGATGCGCCGGAAGGAACGCCGGAGAGCGGCGTCCAGCTCCACGAATATGCGGTCGGCAAGTACGGCGACATCTTCGGCGAGAACACCGGACGCCTGCTCAAGAAGGGGACGAAGCTCCGCTACGACATGCACTACTTCGCGATCGGATCGGAGCAGCACAACAAGACGACGATCGCGTTCAAGTTCTATCCGAAGGGCGTGGTTCCGAAGTACCAGGTGCGGTCGTTCGCCATCCGCAACATCCCGAACGACGATCTCGAAGTGCCGCCCAACACGATGGTCCGGACCGACGGCTTCTTCAAGCTGCCGAAGAACGCGCGCATCGATTCCTTCCAGCCGCACATGCACATGCGCGGCCGCGGCCTGACGGTGGAAGCGATCGATCCGGCGACGAACCGATCGACGGTCCTCAGCTCGGTCGATCACTTCGACTTCAACTGGCACATCAACTACGTGTACGCGGACGACGAGGCGCCGCTGCTGCCGGCGGGCACGGTGCTGCACCTGATCGGGGTGCACGACAACACCCAGGCGAATCGCCGCAACCCGGATCCCAACATGTGGGTCGGCTTCGGGGAACGCAGCGTGGACGACATGCTGCAGGTGTGGCTCGACATCGTCTATCTCGACGACGCCGAGTTCCAGCGGCTGGTCGAAGAGCGCAAGGGGCGCACATCGACGACCGGCGGGGGACAGAATCGGTAGCCACTCACCTGTCCCGCAGGCGGGCGGGATCGTGTTTCGCCGCAAGGACGGCGCCATCTCGATCCTGCTCGTCCGCGCGAAGCGCGACCCCACCATCTGGATCTTTCCCAAGGGCCACATCGAACCGGGTGAAACGGAAGCCGACGCGGCGCTGCGCGAGACGCGCGAGGAAGCGGGCGTATCGGGGCGCCTCGTCGGCCCGGTCGGCGCGCCGAACGAATTCCACAACGGCCGCGCCCTCGTGCGGGTCCAGTACTTCCTCATTCACGCCGTGACCGAAACCGCGGAGACCGACGGACGCGAGAAGCGGTGGTTCGCGTTCGATGAGGCGATCTCGGCCGTGCCGTACGACGACATGCGCCGACTGCTCGCCGAAGCACAGCGACGAATCATCGCCGCGGCCGCGGCTCGTTAACATCTCGCCCCCGGCGGCCGTCCTCCCACCCAGGGAGGCGCTCATGGTCAGGATCGCCGTTGTAGCAGCTCTGGTGGCAGCGATCGGCGCGGCTGCGCGACTGGCGCAGGCCAGCGATCGCGTCGCGGTGTACGCGAGGGTCGACCGCGTCGTGCTGCAGCCGAACGCCGGCGCGCCGGACACGATTCAGGTCTTCGGCACCTTCTCGATTGCCGAGCGCAACAACCCGAACGACTATCGCCCGGCGGCGCGCGGCTATCTCTATTACCGACTGCCGGCCAAGCGCGACGCCGCACGACGCGAGTGGGCCGACCTCGCGGCGGTGGCCGGCACGGGACAGATCGTCGCCTTCGGCAGCCGCTGGGACGGCACGCCGCGCGTGCGCGAGGCGAACGATCCGCCGGCAAATCCGGACGAGTACACGATCAACACCGGGCTGACGAAAGTCGACGGACGCACCGACTACGCGCCGGTGCGCGCGCTGGCCGAGGCAAGGCGGTAATCGTGGCGTGGGCGGTCGCGATCGCGATCGGTGTGTGGTGGACCGCCAACACCGTTTCGCACGCGTTCATCCATCGACCGTTCTTCCGCTGCCGCGCGGCGAACGCCTGCACCGGCGCGTGCCTGACGCTCGTGATGGGCGTGCCGCTGCCGCTGTGGCGCGGCCGTCACCTCGCGCACCATGCGGGCGTGCCGCACGCGCTGCGTCCCTCGGTCGATCTCGCGGTCCACGTCGCCTTCGTGCTGGCATTCTGGAGCGCGCTCGCCGTCGGCGCGCCGTGGTTCTTCGCCACGGCGTACCTGCCCGGCTACCTCGCAGGGCTGCTGCTGTGCGCGGCGCATGGACATTACGAGCACGCCGGTGGGACGACGAGTCATTACGGCCGGATCTACAACGTGCTCTGCCTCAATGACGGCTACCACGTCGAGCATCATCGATATCCCGGCGTCGGGTGGACGCGGCTGCCTGCGCTGCGCGCGCCGGATGCGCGTCCGAGCAGGTGGCCGGCGCCGCTGCGATGGATCGAAGGGCTCGTTCCGGCCGCGCTGAACGTCCTCGAACGCATCGTCCTGCGCTCGCGGATGCTGCAGCGGTTCGTGGTGCGGGCGCACGAACGCGCGTTTCGCGGCATGTTGAATCCAGGGACCGCTGATCTCGCTGTGGCAATCATCGGCGGCGGATTGTTTCCCCGCACCGCGCTGATCGTTCGTGAGCTGCTGCCGCGGGCGAGGATCACGATCATCGACGAGCGCCGCGAGCACCTCGACGTCGCACGCGCGTTTCTCGACGATGACACGTTCGCGTTCGTGCACGGTCGATACGACCGCGGCGGCGTCGCGCCGTTCGATGCGATCGTGTTCCCCCTTGCGTTCCACGGCGATCGCGAGGCGATCTATGCGCATCCGCCGGCGCCGCTGACGATCGTGCACGACTGGATCTGGCGGCGGCGCGGCGCCGGCCGCGTCGTGTCGCTCGCGCTGTTGAAGCGCATCAATCTCGTCCACCGATGAAAGCCGCGAGCGTGCTCGTTGTCTTGCTCCTCGCACGCGTGGGAGCGCTGTATGGACATCGGCTCGACTGGTCGTGGTGGACGCCGATCGCGTATCTGTGGCACGACGCCGCGGTCGCGGCGGTGTTCGGGCTCTGCGATCGCATGCTCGTTCGCCGGCCGCGGGCGATGTGGGCCATCTATGCGGTCGCCGTCGCGTACGTCGCCATCAACGTGCCGGTGACGCGCGTGCTCTCCACGCCTATGACGTGGCCGATGTGGCAGGCCGCGCGCGGACCGCTCGTCGATTCGATCCGGCACTACGCGACGCTTTCCAACATCGCGTGGATGATGGCGGTCGTCGCTGCCGGTGCGGCCGCGCCGATCGTGTTCCGCGGCACGCCGGCGTCTGCGCTGATCGCATCGCTGCTGCTGATCGCCGCCGCAGGACCGATCGCATCGGCGCACGTGGCGACGCGCGGGCTCGAGCGGAACGCGTGGACGGCGCTCGCGCTCACCGCCGCTCCGCGCGTTGCGCCCGCGCCCGTGGACCGGAACTGGCGCGCGCCGCGCGGTCAGCGCCGCGCCTCTGACGACCTCACGTGGCTGCGCGGCGCCGCGGCGGGACGACACCTCGTGCTCGTCAGCCTCGAATCGACCGCCGCGCAGTACCTCGGTATCTACGGCATGAATCCAGACGTGACGCCGAACGTCTCGGCGCTGGCGCGCGACGGCGTCGTGTTCGAGAACGCGTACGCCGTCTATCCGGAGAGCATCAAGGGACTCTTATCGGTTCTATGCTCCACGTATCCCGCGCTCGGGACACAAGCTGAGATTTATGCCGGCGCGCCTTGCGAATCGCTGGCGTCGGCGCTGCGCGAGCATGGGTACCGCACGGCTCTGTTCCATTCGGGACGCTTCGGATACCTCGGGATGGACGCCGTCGTCGGCAACCGCGGATTCCAGGTGCTGGCCGATGCGGGCGACATCGGCGGCCGCCGCGAGTCGAGCTTCGGCGTCGACGAGGAGTCGACAGTGGCGCGGATCCTCGAATGGATCGATCGCGTGCCGCCGGACGCGCGGTTCTTCGTCACGTATCTGCCGATAGCGGGACATCACCCGTACGAGGTGCCACGCTCGGCTGAAGGGCTCCGCTTGGCTGAAGGGCTCCGCTCGGCTGAAGGGCTCCGCTCGGCTGAAAGCCTCGCGCTACAGAAATCAGGTAGCGCGAGCCTTTCGTCAGGTAGCGCGAGCCTTTCAGGCGAGCGTAGCGCGAGCCTTTCAGGCGAGCGACGTCGATTCACAACCGAATTCGATCGGTATCTGAACGCGCTGCGCTATGGCGACTCGGCGCTCGGCGCGCTGATGGCGGGCATCCGCGATCGCGGCCTGTACGACCGAACGGCGTGGATCGTGTTCGGCGATCACGGCGAGGCCTTCGGGCAGCACGAGGGCAACTACGGTCACACATTTCAGGTGTACGAAGAGAACGTTCACGTGCCGCTCATCGTCGCCGTGCCTGGCCGCGTCGCGCGCCGGCAGCGCAGCGATCGCGTTGTCAGCTCGATCGACATCGCGCCGACGCTCCTCGATATCGCCGGCATCGCCGCACCGAACTCGTATCAAGGCACGTCGGCCATCGACGACAACCGCCGCATGGCGACGTTCTTCGCCGACTACTCACTTCGCCTGCTCGGCCTGCGCGACGGCGCGATGAAGTACATCCGCGAGCTCGACTCGGGACGATCGCAGCTCTTCGATCTGCGCGCCGATCCCGGTGAGACGCGCAACGTCGCCGACCGCTATCCGGAGGACGTCCGCTGGTACGCGCAGAAACTGAACGAGTGGATGAAGTAAGGTTCAGTCTTTCTTCTTCTGAGTCACCGTGAACGTCTGGCCGGCGATCGTGAGCGTTCCAATTCGCTCCGGCCCGTTATTCGACGCGACCCTGAACGACACCGATCCGTTGCCCGTGCCCGATGCACCGCTCGTCACCGAGATCCAATCGACGGCCGATGTAGCGGTCCACGAACAGGTGGCGCCGGCCGTCACCGAGACGGTGCCGCCGTTGCCTCCGTCGCCTCCGACCGACTGGCTTGTGGGCGAGATGGAGTAGCTGCACGGCGGCGGCGGCGGCGGCGGCGGCGGCGGTGGCGGCGGAGGCGCTGCCGCCTGCGATACGGTGAAGGCCTGGCCGGCGATCGTCAGCGTGCCGGTGCGCGCTGCGCCGCCGTTCGATGCGACGCTGAACGTCACTGGCCCGTTGCCGCTCCCCGACGCTCCGCTCGTCAGCGTGATCCAGGCATCGTTCGCTGTCGCAGTCCATGCGCAGCCGGCGCCGGCCGTCACGGCGACGCTTCCGCTGCCGCCCAACGAGTCGACCGCCTGGCTGTTCGGCGAAATCGAATAGCTGCACGGCGGCGGTGGCGGCGGCGGAGGTGGCGGCGGCGGCGCTGCGGCCTGCGACACGGTGAACGTCTGACCGGCGACCGTCAGCGTTCCGCTGCGCGCGGCGCCGCTGTTTGCCGCAGCCGTGAACGCGACGGTCCCGTTGCCGCTCCCCGAGGCCCCGTTCGTCAGCGTGATCCAGGCATCGTTCGCCGTCGCGGTCCATGCGCAGCCGGCGCCGGCTGTCACCCCGACGCTTCCGCTGCCGCCCGCCGCGTCGACCGCCTGGCTGGCCGGCGCGATCGCGTAGCTGCACGGCGGTGGCGGCGGCGGAGGTGGCGGCAGCGGCGCTGCGGCCTGCGACACGGTGAACGTCTGGCCGGCGACCGTCAGCGTTCCGCTGCGCGCGGCGCCGCTGCTGTTCGCCGCAGCCGTGAACGCGACGGTCCCGTTGCCGCTCCCCGACTTCGCATTCGTCAGCGTGATCCAGGCATCGTTCGCCGTCGCGGTCCACGCGCAGCCGGCGCCGGCTGTCACCGCCACGCTTCCGCTGCCGCCCGCCGCGTCGACCGCCTGGCTGTTCGGCGCGATCGAATATGTGCACTGCGGCGGCGGGGGCGGGGGTGGCGGCACCGGCGCGGCCTGCGAGACGGTGAACGTCTGGCCGGCGATCGTCAGCGTACCGCTGCGCGCGGCGCCGCTGTTCGCCGCAACCGTGAACGCGACGGTACCGTTGCCGCTTCCGGATCCGCCGCTCGCGATCGACATCCATGGCGCGTTCGCCGACGCAGTCCACGAACAGCCCGCTGCGGCGGTCACAGCGACCGAGCCGCCGCCGGCGTTCGCATCGACCGACTGACTGCTCGGCGAGATCGCGAAGGTGCATGGCGTCGGCGCCGCCGCCTGCGTGACCGTCAACGTCTGGCCCGCAATCGTCAGCGTGCCGCTTCGGGCTGCGCCGGGATTCGCTGCCGCCGTGTATGACACCGTCCCGTTGCCGGATCCGGTTCCGCCCGACGCGATCGTGATCCACGACGCGTTCGACGACGCGGTCCACGCGCAGCTCGCACCGTCCGCGGTCACCTGCACCGTGTTGCTGCCACCGGCCGGCGGCACCGATTGACTGCTCGCCGCGAGCGAGAAGTGACACGGCGCCGGCGGTGTCGGAATCGGTGCCGGAGCGGGTGTCGGAGTCGGCGTCGGAGCCGGTGTAGGAGTCGGTGTCGGAGTGGGAGTTGGAGTCGGAGTCGGAGCTGGCGCCGGCGCAGGCGCCGTCGGCGGCGGCAGTTCGGCCTGCGTGATGCTGACGGTCTGGTCCGCCACGCGCGCGCTGCACGTCCGCGCGCTGCCGCCGTTCGCGTCGACCGACAGGCGGATCGCGCCAGGGCCGTTGCCGGTCGCGCCGGCGGCCAGATGCACCCACGCGTCGCTGACCGTGGCGGTCCACGAGCAGCCCGCGAGCGTCTCGACGTTGAGCGTCACCGTCCCGCCGCTTGCGGAAACAGTCGAGTTCGGCGGCGAGACAGTGAATTTGCATGGTGCCGCCTCTTGCGACACGGCGATCTGGGTGCCGTTCACATCGAGGGTCGCGCGGCGCGAGGCTGGCTGTGCGTTCGCGTCGACGCGATAGTCAACCGACCCGCTGCCCTGACCGCTCTTCGCCGACGTGATCGCGATCCACGCCGCGCCGCTCGACGCCGTCCACGTGCAGTCGCGCGTCGTCGTGATTGTCAGCGCACCGGTTGCGCCCGCCGCGGGCGCCGACGCCATCGAGCTCTCGACGCTGACCTGGCATTTGGGTGTGGAGGGCGCGGTAACAGAAATGGAAGTCGAGCCGCAGGCGGCATGGATGAGCGCGGCGAGAACCGCCGCGAGCCCCGCAATCTGCAGTCGAGCACGCATCGGCGGGGGTCGCCATGTGCAAGCGGGCTGCCCGATATAATGACCAGCTCGTAACAGATGAGCCCGACGATCGAGATCTACGACACCACGCTTCGCGACGGGACGCAGGGACACGGCATCACGTTCTCCGTCGCGGACAAGCTGCGGATTGCCGAGCGGCTCGACGCGTTCGGCGTCGCGTACGTCGAAGGCGGATGGCCCGGATCGAATCCGCGCGACATCGAGTTCTTCGACGAGGCGAAGCGGCGCACGTTCGCGCGCGCGAAGCTCGCGGCGTTCGGATCGACGCGGCGCAAAGGCGTCCGCGCCGAAGACGACGACCAGGTGCGCCTGCTCATCGACGCCGCCACGGCGGTCGTGACGATCTTCGGCAAGACGTCGCTGCTGCACGTCCGCGAAGTGCTGCAGACGTCGCGCGAGGAGAATCTCGCGATGATTGCGGACACGGTCCGCTTCCTCAAATCGCACGGCCGCTTCGTCGTCTACGACGCCGAACACTGCTTCGACGGCTTCACGGAGGATCGCGAGTACGCGATGGCGACGCTGCGCGCGGCCGAGGATGCGGGCGCCGACGTGGTGACGCTGTGCGATACGAACGGCGGATCGCTGCCGGGCGACGTGGCGGCGATTACGCGGCTCGCCTGCGAAGCGCTGCGCGTGCGCGTCGGGATTCACACGCACGACGACATCGGCCTCGGCGTCGCCAACGCGCTGGCGGCGGTCGAGGCCGGCGCGACGCACGTGCAGGGGACGATCAACGGGTTCGGCGAACGCACCGGCAACTGCAACCTGATCTCTGTCATTCCGAACCTGCACTTCAAGCTGAAGAAGCCGTGCGTGCCGGTGGAATCGCTGCCGACGCTCACCGAGCTCTCGCAGTTCGTCGACGAGACCGCGAACCTGCGGCCCAACCCGCGGCTCCCCTGGGTCGGCGCGGCGGCGTTCTCGCACAAAGGCGGGACGCACGTGAACGCCGTGCAGAAGGTGCTCCGCAGCTACGAGCACATCGATCCCTCGGCCGTCGGCAACACGCGCCACGTGCTCGTCAGCGATCTCGCCGGCCGCAGCAACATCGTGATGAAGGCGCGCGAGCTCGGCATCGATCTCACGAGCGACACGCCGCACCTGAGGACGATGCTGAAGCGGATCAAGGAGCTCGAGCACCGGGGATACGAGTTCGAGGCCGCGGACGGATCGCTGTCGCTGCTGATCCGGCGTGCGCTGAGGAACGCGGCGCCGCCGTTCACCGTCGACGCGTATCACGTGTCGATGCGGTCGGACGGCAAGGCGTCGGTGTGCGAGGCGACGGTCAAGGTCAGCGTGGGCGGCGGGACGGCGCATACCGTCGCCGACGGGGACGGACCGGTCAACGCGCTGGACGCGGCGCTGCGCTCGGCGCTCGTGACGTTCTACCCGGCGCTGCAGTCGGTACGGCTGACCGACTACAAAGTCCGCATCATCGATTCGAGGTCAGGCACCGCGGCTGTGACGCGCGTGCTCATCGAGTCGACCGACGGCGCCGCCGAGTGGGGCACGATCGGCGTCAGCGAGAACATCATCGAAGCGAGCCTCGAAGCGCTGGTCGACAGCCTCGAGTACGCGCTGGTTCGCGCGGGAGATAGACCATCCTGAGGTCGGGGCGTCACGCAGCCGGGCACGGTCGAGAACGTGCAAAGGCGATCTCCGGTTCCGTACTATCCGGTTTCGTATCATCATCAGGCCTGATACACCGTCGACCCGCCGACCACGGTGCGCACGACCTGGATGTCCTTGATCTTCGCCTGGTCGACCGTGTGCGGATCCTCCGCCAGCACGACGAAGTCCGCGAGCTTGCCCGGTGTGATCGATCCCTTGATCTTTTCCTCGCGTGAGGCGTAGGCGCCGTTGAGCGTGTTGATGCGCAGCGCTTCGTCCATGCTGACGCGTTGATTGGCGCCCCAGGTCTCGCCGTTCCAGCCGGTGCGCGTCACCATCCCCTGCATGCCCATCAGCGGCGCGAAGGGACCGGGGCTGAAGTCCGAGCCCGCGCATGCCGGCACGCCGGCGTCGAGGAACGAGCGAAACGCCATCGCATGCTTCATGAACTCTTCGCCGTAGAAGTGGAACTTGTCGGTGTTGTAGTACGCGTAGGAGGTGAAGCACGCCGGAATCGTGCCGGTCGCTTTGATCCGCCGCAGCAGATCGTCGTTGATCATCGTGCAGTGCGTGATCTTCGGGCGCGAGTCGGGTCGCGGGAACAGCTTCTGCGCGCGTTCGACGGCGGTGAGCACCATGTCGATCGCGACGTCGCCGTTCGCGTGGCAGTTGACCTGGATGCCGGCGCGGTGCACGCGCTCGATCCACGCGTTGAGGTCGTCCTGCGTCTCGGTGACGTTCCCTTTGTACGGCGGCGTCACGCCCGGATACGGCGTGCTCAGCGCCATCGTCCGCTCGGAGAAGGAGCCGTCGACCGTGTGCTCGGAGGTCGCGCCGAATCTGATCCACTCGTCGCCGAATCCGGTCGCGATGCCGCTCGTGATCATTCCTTCGAGCACCCGGCCGCTCATCTCGTAGCTCACGCGGTGCAGCAGCTCGCCGCGCTCGCGCACCTGCTGCAGCGCGAGGAGATTGCCGCCTTCGTGGTGAACGCTCGTCAGGCCATAGCGTACGAACTGCTTCGAGATGTACGCCAGCCCGTCGCGGTCTCGTTGCGCCGTCTGCTCCGGCGTGAACGTCCGGCGTCTGCCGACGTTGTTGAACACGCCCCGCGCCCGGTCGGTGACGCGGCCGTTCAAATCGCCGATCTCGTCGCGGTCGAACGTGCCGCCGGCGGGATCCTTCGTGTTCTTCGTCACGCCCGCGAGCTCGAGCGCCTTGCTGTTGTAGAACGAGGTGTGCCCGCCGCGATGGTGCACGACGACGGGGTGCTCCTTCGAGACCTCGTCGAGATCGTGGACGTTGAGCAGACGCTGGTCCTTCACCTTCGTGTCGTCGAAGAAGAACCCTTCGACCCACGTCCCCGCAGGCGTCTCGCGCGCTCTCGCGCGGAGCTTGTCGACGATGCTGCGGATCGTCACGAACTCGACTTCGTACGGATTGCCGACGAGCACTTCGTAGAGCAGCGTGCTGCCCGGCGCGTGATTGTGGCAATCGGTGAACCCGGGCACCACGGTCATCTGCTTCGCGTCGAACGTCTGTGTCCCTTTGCCGACGAGGCCCCTGATGTCCGCGCTGCTCCCGACAGCGACGATCCGGCCGCCCTTCACCGCGAACGCCTCCGCCCGCGGCGCGCCGGGATCGACGGTGTGAACCGTCGCGTTGAGCACCACGAGATCCACGTCGTGCGCATCGACCGTCTGCGCCGCGGCCGGCGTCCCGCCGCCCAGCCACGGCGCGGCGATTGCGCCCGCCACGCCGGCGCCCGTCAAGCCGATGAATTCTCTGCGCCCGGGGCGCGTCATATCGTCTCCTTTCAATCCAATTACCGCGGCAGATAATGCAGCAGCTTCAAGATGTCCGAGAACACCCCCATCGCGGTGACGTCGGCGCCGGCGCCGGGCCCCTGCACGACGAGCGGCGTGCGTGAATAGCGCTTCGTGGTGAACGCGATGACGTTGTCGCTCCCCTTCGCCGACGCGACCGGGTGGTTGCGCGGGAATTCCTTCAGCCCTGCGCGCGCGCGGCCGTTCTCGAGCGTGCCGACGTAGCGCAGGACGTTGCCGCGCGCCGCCGCGGCGGCGAACCGCTTCGCCATCTGCTTGTCGTACGCCGCGTACGCGGTGAGAAACCGGTCCGAATACGCGCCGCGCGTGAGCGGCGCCGGCACGAGGCTGTCCACCTCCACGTCTTTCAGGTCCATCTTCAGACCGATCATCCGCGCGAGGATCAGCAGCTTGCGCGCGACGTCGTTGCCCGACAGATCCTCGCGCGGATCCGGCTCGGTGAACCCGTTGCGGTGCGCCTCTGCGACCAGCGTGCTGAACGCCGTCTCGCCTTCGAATGTGTTGAACAGGTAGCTGAGCGTGCCCGACAGGATGCCGTCGATGCGGACGATCTCGTCGCCGCTCGCGATCAGGTCGCGCAGCGTCGACACGATCGGCAGACCGGCGCCCACGTTCGCCTCGAACAGGAAATGCTTCTTCCGCCGCTCGAGCAGCGCCATCAGCGCCGTGTAGCGGTTCCACGGCAGCGCGTTCGCCCACTTGTTCGGCGTGATGATGTGCAGGTTCGCGTCGATGAAGGCGGGATACGCGTCGACCACCGCCGGGCCGACCGTGCAGTCGACGAGCGCGCCGTTGGTCAGCTCCATCGCGGCGATCCGCTTCGCCAGCGTCGTCGGCTCCATGCGGTGAGACGACTCGCGGAGCAGCTCCTTCCACGACGCGAGGTTCACGCCGTTTGCGTCGGCGAGGTAGCGCGTGCTGTTCGCGAGCCCGACGACGGTGACGTCGAAGCCGCGCGACAGCAGGTACTCGCGCTGCTGATGCAGCTGCCGCAGCACCGCGCTGCCGACGTTGCCGACGCCGACGAACGCGAGGGCGAGCTTCGTCCGCGTCTCGAAGAAGGCCTGATGAATCGCGTTCAGCGCACGCCCCTGCTGCGGCGCGTCGATGACGCAGGAGATGTTCCGCTCCGACGCCCCCTGTGCGATCGCGCTGATGTTGATGTTCTGGCGTCCGAGCGAGTCGAACACCTTTCCGGCGACGCCGGGCCGCCCTTTCATCCCTTCGCCGACGACGGCGAGGATCGCCTGATCCTCCTTCCGATCGACGCGCATCAGCTGCTCGTGCACCTCGAACCTGAAGTCCTCGTTGATCGCCGCGACCGCGCGGTCGGCGTCGGCGGTCCGGACGCCGAAGCAGATCGTGTGCTCGGATGACGCCTGAGAAATCAGGACGACGCTGACGCGGCGCGCCGCGAGCGCGCGGAACAGCCGTTCGGCCACGCCGGGTACGCCGACCATCCCCGGCCCGCGGAGCGTCAGCAGCGACAGGTCGCCGACCGACGTAATCCCCTTCGCCATCCGTCCGTCATCGTCGGCGAAAGTGGAGATCAGCGTGCCGGGCGCGTCGGGCTTGAACGTGTTCTTGATCAGAATCGGAATGCGCTTCGCGACCGCCGGGGCGATCGTCGCCGAGTGGAGCACCTTCGCGCCGAAGTACGACAGCTCCATCGCCTCTTCGTACGTCATCTGCGGCAGGACGAACGCCGACGGCACGACGCGCGGATCGGCGCTGAGCACGCCGTCCACGTCGGTCCAGATCTCGATGACCGATGCGCCCAGCGCGGCGCCGACAATCGCGGCGCTGTAGTCCGAGCCATTCCGCCCGATCGTCGTCGTCTGCCCGTCCTCGGTGGCGCCGATGAAACCTGTGACGACGGGCACGACGCGGTCGCCATGCGCTCTCGTGACGCGTTTGAACAGCCGGCGTCCTCGCGGGTTGGTCTTCTTGAAGTTCACGTTCGCGTGCGTGAACTGATCGTCGGTGACGACGAAGTCGCGCGCGTCGACGAACGCGGCGGGATGCCGGCGGTTCAGGTATCCAGCGACGATCACCGCCGACAACCGCTCGCCGAAGCTCGCCGTCATGTCGAGCGCGCGCAGCGGACAGTGCCGCAGCAGGTGGACCCCCTCGAGGGTGCTCGCCAGCTCGGCGAGCAGCGCGTCGACGTGGACGCGCGTCCGGTTCTGTCCCGTGCCGACGAGCTGCGAGACCGCCGCGCGGTGCCGCCGCGCGATGTCGTTGAGCGCGCGCCGGTATTTCACGTCGGCGCGCTCGGCGATCCGCGCCGCTTCGATCAGCTGATTGGTGACGCCCTGAAACGCCGAGACGACGGCGACGACCGGCTCGCGCCGATGCGCGTCGAGAACGATGTTGCCGACCTGTCGTATCGTCGCAGGAGTCGACAGCGAGGACCCGCCGAACTTTTGAATCTTCATCGTGACTGAGTGTGGACATTATGTCTCACTCGCGGAGACACGGAGTTAATCGAGAACACAGAGATGTTAGCCACAGAGACGCAGAGAAAGCCTTCGCTCGTTGCGATATCACGAGCCTGGGCACGGCAAGCGCAGAGCCCGCAGAGTGAACGCCGATCCGTTCGGCGGCAGGCCCAAGGCGGGGTCCCCAGCGCGCGGTTTGTGCGCGCTGGGGTACCGTAGCGGGCCTGCATGCGCCGCTTTGCGGCGCCGCCGAACGGAGGCGCTCCGAGTCTCTGTGTCTCAGTGGCAGCAATTCCTGCGGGCTCTGCACAGCGGACGCGCGTAACGCGTCTATAATCCGCGCACGCGCGAACGCGGAGGTGCAACGTGGTGTGGATGCGTCGGTTGTTGTCGCTCGCGGTCCTGCTCGCGGTCATCGTCGCTGGAGCCGCGGCTCAACCTGGTTCGTACGACATCGTGATTCGCGGCGGCCACATCGTGGACGGCTCCGGCAACCCGTGGTTCGCCGGCGACGTCGCGATCCGGAACGGGCGCATCGCGGCCGTCGGACGCGTGTCGAACGCCGCCGCCGCGCGAACGATCGAGGCGCGCGGCCTCGTCGTCTCGCCTGGTTTCATCGACCTGCACACGCACTCCGACATCGCAGTGCTCGCCGACGGCACTGCTCAGAGCAAGGTGCGCCAGGGCGTCACGCTCGACGTCATGGGCGAGAGCACGTCGGTGGCGCCGCGCGACGGGTTGAAGGACGAGGGCGCCAACGACGGCGGCGTCACGGCAGCCGGCGCGGTCACGCCGGACTGGACGACGTTCACCGGCTACTTCCAGCGCGTGGAGCGGGAAGGCGTCTCGATCAATCTGATCTCACACGTCTCGAGCGAACAGGTGCGCCGCGTCGTCATGGGATACGACGCGCGTCCCGCCACGCCCGCCGAGCTCGATCGCATGAAGAAGCTCGTGGCGCGATCGATGGAAGAAGGCGCGTGGGGGCTCGTCACGCGGTTCGAGAGCGGTGGACCGGATCATCCCGCGGAAATCGTCGAGCTCGCCAGGGTGGTCGCGTCCTACGGCGGCAACTACACGTCGCACGTCGGCAGCGAAGGCTTCGAGCAGGAGAAGGAAATCCAGTTCGCGATCCGCGTGGCCGAAGAAGCGAAGATCCCCGTCCACATCTTTCATCTGAAGATTCGCGCGCGCGACAACTGGGGCACCGTCGGCAAGTACGTCAGGATGATCGAGGAGGCGCGGTCGCGCGGGCTGGACGTCACCGCGAATCAGTATCCGTACACCGCGATGAACCACGGATGGAGCGCGTTCTTCCCCGTCTGGGCGCGCGAGGGCGGTCCGGCGAAGTTCGCCGAGCGGCTCCGCGATCCGGCGGTCCGCGAGCGGATCAAGACCGACAAGGATTTCATCGCCTGGGCGAAAGAGCACGGCTGGTGGGAAGGCATCGTGATGGGCCGCGCCGGCAGCGAGAAGAACCGCAGGTACGAGGGAATGCGCGTCTCCGAGATCGCGAAGCAGCGCGGCGACGCGGATCCGGCCGACACGTGCCTCACGCTGATGGCCGAGGACGGCGGCCGCATCAGCGGCATGTTCCACACGATGTCGGAAGACGATGTGCGGCTCGTGATGCGGCAGCCGTGGGTGGCCATCGCGAGCGACGGGTCGGCCATCAATCTCGACGCGCCCGGCGTGCCGCACCCGCGCAACTACAGCACCAACGTCCGCGTGCTCGGCTACTACGTCCGCGATCAGCGCGTGCTGACGCTCGAGGACGCCGTTCGCAGGATGACGTCGCTGCCGGCGCAGATTCTCGGTCTGCGCGATCGCGGCCAGCTGCGCGAGGGACTTGCCGCCGACGTCGCGGTGTTCGACCCCGCCGTGGTCGGCGAGACGAACTCGTTCGAGAAGCCGAAGTCGTACGCGAAGGGTGTTCAGTACGTGATCGTGAACGGCACGATCGTCATCGACAGAGGCGAGCACACCGGCGCGAAGCCGGGGAGAGTCGTTCGCTCGTACGCGTCGTCAGCAGCCAAGACTCATTAGTGGCGACCAGCCCGCTACTTCGCGCTGCACTTCTGGGCGACGGTTTCGATCGCCGCAACCCGCAGCCGCTTCGCGCTCGACTTCAGATCGTGGCTTCCGCCGGTCGTACCGGCGACTTCCGGAACGCCGGTGTCCGCGCCGCGGCCGTCGAGCGTCATCGTACCCTGCACGCGCACGCGCTCGCCGAGGTGCGCGTCGAGCTTGGCGGCGTCGCCGACGAGCACGTAAGTCGTCGGCCTGGCATCCTTCGCGAGGCTCGTGCTCGCGTCGGTCGCCTGCGCCAGCATGTACCCGGGCGCCGGCTCCTGGCTGTTCGCGAGCTTGCCTGCTTCCTCGGGCCGCGCCGCGGTGCCCGACGCCGTCGTGCCGAGCGTGCCCGACTGGCCGATCCTCTGCAGACAGCCGACGACGGTTACCGGATTCGCGGTGGACCCGCTGCGATCGCCCTGCGCCGCGACGGCACAGCCGAGCAGCAGCACGATGCTCAGCGTCTCAGCCCATCTGTGATGTGACATGGATATGCCTCCGCGTCACATCGCTGCAACGGCGGCGCCAGTTTGAATGGCTGAAATGTTGTGGGGCGGCCCATGATTTCTAGAACGTCATCTTGATGGCCACCTGGACCTGTCGCGGGTCTCCGACGCCCTGTCGCAGGAACCCGTCGAAATTGAACAGCGCCGGCGTCGTGAGCGGATTCACGTTGTTGGCGTTGTTGAGGGTGTTGAACATCTCGACGCTCGGGATGATGTCGACGCGCATGCCGACGCGGATCGGCCGCTGGAGGCGCCAGTCGAGCGAGAAGTACTGGTTGTCCTTGCGATCCCAGTTGCGGCCGCGATCGGTGCCGTTCAACACGCGCGGCGACGTGGTGATCGGCTGCGCGGTGCGACCCTGCATGCGCACGTTGATCAGGAAGCGCTGCGGCAGCTCCGCGTAGGTGAAGAAGTTGAATTTGTGGCGGATGTCGCGATCCGACGGCCCGTAGTCGAGGCTCAAATCGTAGAAGTTGAACGAGCGATCGGTGAACGGATCGCGCTCGTTCGAGTCGTCGTCTTCGTCCTTCGACAGGACGTAGTTCGCTTCGAGCTGATACCGCTGCGAGAAACGTTTCCGCACGCCGAATGTGGCGCCGCGGTAGAGGCCGTGCCCGCGGCTGTTCGTCACGAACACGTCGCTCAACTGCGGCTCGAACGGATTGCCGCCGGTGTAGGTCGTGGTGTCGCGCGTCGGCGGCTGCACGGACGCGGCTGCCGTTCCGTGGACGTTGTAATTGAGGAAGCGCGTGAGGTGCACCCCTTTCGCGACGGTGACGTCGACGTAGGCCGCCACGCTCGACGCGAGCTCACGGTCGAAGCCGACGTTGACGCTGTAGACGCGCGGGTTGCGGTAGTCGCGATCGAACACGCGCACGCCGGTGAAGAGTGGAAACGTGCCGGCGGGCACCGCGCTCGGCGCGAGGAGATTCGGCCACACCGGCATGTCGGCGAACGCCGTGAACGCGGTGTTGCGGAAATCGCTCTTCTGCTGAATCCCGTTGGTGGTGACCGATCCGACCTGGCTCAGCATGTTCTGCCGCGCGTAGTAGATGCCGGCGCTTCCGCGGACGACCGACTTGCCGTCCTCGGCCACGTCCCACGCAAATCCGCCTCGCGGCTGAAGCTGGTTCCATTGATTGTGAATCGTGCCGTCGGAGGGGAATCGCGGATCGTTCAGGAAGCTAGCGTACGCCGTGGTCTTCGGATCGACTGTTGACGGCATCATCTGGCCGTCCCACCGCAGACCGTAATCGACCGTCAGGCCGTGGCCCGCCTGCCATCGGTCCTGAACGAACAGCGCGAGCTCCTCATTGTTGATGTCCGAGGCGCCGGCCGCGTCGCGCGCGATGCCATCGGGGCTGGTGCTCTGAAGGTAGAACAGCAGCGGTCCGCCGGTCGGTGTCGAGTTGCCCGGGCACGCAGCCGGCGCGGTGACGTACGCGCCGTTCGAGCAGCCGACGGTGAACGGCCCGAATCCGCCGGGCGCCCCAGGTGAGGCATAGCGCAGGAAGCCGGGCACGCTGTCGAAGATGTACCGCCCTTCGAAGAAGCCGCGAAAGACCTGGGCGTTGTTCGTGTGGATCCATTCGGCGCCGGTTTTGACCGTGTGTCTGCCGGCGACGATCGAGAAGTTGTCCTTGACTTGAAACCGCTTGACCAGCTCGTCGACGTTCGGTTCCAGGAAAAACGGATTGCCGAAGCGGAACGTCGTGGCGAAGCCCATCGCCGTGTCGGCTGGAACGGACGAAGCCACGGCGGACCGCGGACGATTTTCGCGCGAGTAGGTCGCATGGAACTCATTCAGTTTGTTTGCCGTGACGGTGCTGAACAGGTTCAGGTTCAGAACGTTGATCTTCGAGGGCCCTTCGATGCCGTTGGCCGAGCTGCCGTACGTCGCGACGTCGAACGTCTGGTTCGTGTTCTTCGAGTAATCGAAGTTGTACGACGCCGACAGGTTGTTCCGCGGCGAGAGGCTGAAGTCCACCTTCGCCAGCGTCGCGTTGTTGTTGATCGAATGCTGAACAGGCTGTCCTTCGTCCTGGCCTCGACCGGTGCGGAAGAACCCGAGCAGCGCGAGTCTCTGGCAGTCGGCGCTGGCGGCGATCAACGCCTCGTTGGCCGCGAGCGTCGGCGCGCTCACCGGACAGGGCGCTCCAATCGCCTCCGACAGGTTCGGACGCAGAAGATTCTCGCGGACGCCTTCGAGCGCGAGGAAGTAGAAGGCCTTGTCCCTGACGATCGGGCCGCCGATCGTGCCGCCGAACTGCTCGCGGTGAAAGTCGTCGAGCGGCTTGCCGTCCGACGTATTCGACGTGAGCCCTTCGACGCGCTGGTAATGGAACAGCGAGCCGGTGATCTGATTCGTGCCCGACTTGGTGATGACGTTGACGACGCCTCCGGCGGTATGGCCGAACTCGGCGCTGGCGCCGGTGGCGATCACCTGAAACTGCTTGACCGCCTCGAGCGTGATGTCGATCGCCGCGCGCTGCCCGCCGACCTGCTCGCCGAAGAACCCGTTGGTGTAGTCGCCGCCGTCGAGGCTGATGTTGTTGAAGACGCCGCGCTGGCCGGCGAACGTGATCTCGTCGCCGTCGGGGCCCTGCACGATGCTCACGCCGGGCGTCAACGTGAGGAGATCCTCGAACTTGCGCCCGAGGATCGGCGTCGACTCGATCGTCGTTTCGTCGAGCGTGCTGGCGGCCGTCGTGCGCGTCGTCTCGACGGCGGGGCTCGTCGTCGTCACCGTGACGGTTTCGGCGATCCCGGACAATTTCATCGTCGGACTGAGCCGCACCGTTTCGCCGACCGTGACAATCACGCCTTCCTGCACGACGGTCGCAAAGCCCGAGAGCTTCAGCGTGATCGTGTAGCGCCCCGGCGGCAGCTGCAGCGCCACGAACCGTCCCTCGCGATCCGTCGTCAGCGTGCGCGTCAGGTTGGTGTCGGCGTTGCGGATCTCCACCTCGACTCCGGGCAGAACCGCGCCGCTGGCGTCGACGACGGTGCCGTCGATGACGGCGGTCGTGATCTGCGATTGCGCCGCGGCGGACGCGGCGGCCGCCAGCGAGATGATCACTACGGTGAGCAGGTGCAAGGACCGCATGAGACCTCCTGTCTTCGAAGCGTGCGCCATCATGGGTCAATCGCGGCGCGGCGGCAAGTGTTCGTACTGCGGCGGAGCGTTTAGAATAGCGGGCGTCGATGTACGCCACCTCCGCGACCACCCGTGCGAGAACGCTCCCCGTGTCGGGCGATCGCGCGTCGCCGCTGCTCGCGGCCCCGCAAATCGTCACGAGCCCCGAGACGCAGATTCAGTATCGCGTCGAACGGCTGCTCGGCGAGGGCGGGTTCGGTCAGGTGTATCTTGCGACGCGGCTCGGGCACTCGGCGTTGGTGCCAGAGATTGTGTGCATCAAAGTCAGTCCGCGCATCGATGGCTGGCTGCGGGAGGCGTATTTCGGGCAGCTGCTCGACGGCCATCCCCGGGCGATTCGCGTGTTCGATCGATTTCCGCTGATGCGCGGCGGCCAGGTGCTGTACTGCCTGACGCTCGAGTACGCGCGCCACGGCGATCTGAGCGCGTTCCTGTCGCGCTCGGGCAAGGGATGGTCGGAGCGGCTCGCGCGGCGGGAAATTTCAGGCCTGCTCGAAGTGCTCGGCAAACTTCATCGCGGCCAGACGCTTCATCGCGACCTCACGCCGCTGAACGTCTTCGTCTGCGACGGCCGGCGGCTCAAGCTCGGAGACTTCGGCATCGTCCGCCAACAGAGCGATCGGCGCGGCATCACGGCTCGAACGATGAACGCGCTCACCGCGCCCAGCGAGATTCTCGAGCGCGCGGCGCCGAAGTGGCAGGCGCGCGACGATGTCTATCAGGTCGGACAGCTGCTGGGCATGTTGATCAGAGGCGACGCGCGGACGCGGATCCGCACGCACGACATTCGCGCGCTCCCCTGCACCGATCATCTGAAGGAGATTGTGTATCGGTGCATCGGCGAGCGCAGGAAGCGCTACGAGAGCGCCGACGAAATGATCAACGCGCTGCGGAATCCGCCGGCGACACTCAGAGCCGGCGTGCGCCGGACGCTCAAAGGCGTGCACCTCGCGTTCACCGGCATCCTCAGCAAACGCCGCAGCGAAGCGATTCGCGCCGCTCGCCGGGCCGGCGCCATCGTCCACGGCGGCCCGTCGGTCGGCACGACGGTCGTCGTCCGGGGCCGCCCCAATCCGCTACAGGCCGCAGGCCGCGACGGTGGACGCAAGCTGATGGAGATCAAGCGGCTGCGCGAGAAGGGTCACCGCATCACGCTGCTCAACGAGCGACAGTTCTGGGCGCTCGTGGCCCGTCCACGCTGATCAAGGATTCTATTTTTTCCTGCGTCTCGCTCCCCCGCAAGCGCGCCGACGTCGCCCTGTCCGCGGTAAGATCGCCGGTCATGCCGGCGCAGTACGAAGTCACCGCGATCGGTTCCGACGAGATCCCGCGCGCGAGCGATCCCGCCCACCAGCACCTGCTCGACGTGTACGCGAGCGAGATCAACAAGGTCGCCTCCGTCTGGCGCGGATTCGACGACGGCGTGATCGGGTACCGGCCACATCCGAAATCGATGACGGTCGCCGACGTGTTCAGGCACGAGCTGCTGTCGGGCCGGCGCTTCTTCGGCGAGTTCCTCGGCCTGCCCGAACCCGACGCGGCTTCGCTCGTGCCCTCGCCCCTTACAGTGAACGCGTCCGTCGTGCGGCTGGCCGAGCTCGCGCGCGCACGCCTGCCGCGCCTGGCGCGCGAACCGCAGTCATGGTGGGAAGCGGCCGTGCCGTTCTTCGACGTCGAGCGCACGCGCATCTGGGTCTTCTGGAGACGAGTCCTGCACAGCGCTCATCACCGCACGCAGCTGACGGTCTATCTGCGTTTGCTCGACCGCCCGGTGCCGGCCATTTACGGGCCGACGGCCGATGTCACGTGGACCGGCGCCGATCCGACGCGCACCGTCGACGCCGCGCGGCGCCATTGATCAGGTCGATGTAGACCGCTCGGCTGAAAGCCTCGCGCTACCACGGACGTGCGGCCTCGCGGTACCACGGACGTGCGGCCTCGCG
>Ga0209474_10000163_pt1 | contig 79957 bp, 64 predicted proteins | sample GraSoiAngelo_145_FD_185902 | JGI IMG/M metagenome (GOLD analysis project Ga0209474, IMG submission 185902) | Grasslands soil microbial communities from the Angelo Coastal Reserve, California, USA - 14_1009_05_20cm (SPAdes) (version 2) | ecosystem: Environmental > Terrestrial > Soil > Grasslands...
AGTCAGCCTACTTCCAGGGGGCGTTCGAACGCGCGCGGCTGGTCGAATAGTGGAGCGCTGAGAAAATCTCCGCCCGAGCCTTCAGAAAGGTCGAAGAGTGGTCGGGATGGCCGGATTCGAACCGGCGACCCCCTGACCCCCAGTCAGGTGCGCTAACCAGGCTGCGCTACATCCCGAGCTTCGACAACGAACGACGCGACTACCGGCCGTTGCGCCGCGCCTGGGGGGCGCGGCCCGACCGCGGCGCGGGCCGTTTGCCGCGCGCCGGCTTCGCGCGCGACGCGGCCATCGGCCGCGCGTGCCGCGCCGGCGCCGACGGCGGCGGCGCCAGCCGGAACTCCTCGACGCCCACGCGCGACGCGAGCAGATCCAGGATCGACTGCAGCCCGCGCTTCACCGCCGTGAGCCGCTCGCGCGCGTTGCGGCCGATCAGCTCGTCGATCACCGGCGCGTCCGGCGCGACCGGCGAGGTTTCCTCCTCGAGCCGCCGCCGCGCGCCGGCCAGCGTCAACCCTTCGACGAGCAGCAGGTGCTTGATCCGCAGCACCTGCTCGACATCCTCGCGCCGGTAGACGCGCGGCGCGCCCGACGCCTTCGACAACCCGAGATCCGGAAATTCCGCCTCCCACGACCGCAGCACGTAGGGCTGCACCTTCACGAGATCGCAGACCTCCGCGGCCTTGAACAGCGCGCGCTTCGGAATCTCCACCTGGGCCGCAGCGTCCGGCATGTGACAAAAAAGTATATCAGGTGACGCCGGAATGCCCGAAGCCTCGCGCGCCGCGATCGGTGGCCGGCAGTTCGGCGACCTCGCACCACGCGACGCGCACCACCGGCGCGACGACGAACTGCGCGATGCGCATGCCGCGCGAGACGAGGAAGCGCTCGCGACCGAGGTTGATGAGCGGCACGCGGATCTCGCCGCGGTAGTCGGCGTCGATCGTCGCCGGCGTGTTCGGCAGGCTGATGCCGTGTTTCACGGCGAGCCCCGATCGCGGCCGCACCTGCCCTTCGAAGCCGTCTGGAATGGCGACCTCCAGGCCGGTCGGCACGACGACGACCTCTCCCGGCTCGATCGCCACGTCGGCCTCGACGGCGGCGCAGAGATCCATGCCGGCGGCGCCGGCAGTCATGTAGGCCGGCAGCGCGAGCCCGTGGGACGACGGCAGGCGGCGGATTTGAAGAGTGAGCGCGGTCGGCACGCGTGAGATGTTATCCCACGTCGAGCGGCACCACCTGCACCGCCGCGTCGCGCACGGTGCCGAGAAAGCGATTCAACGTCGAGCCGCGCCACAGGATCTCCCAGCGCGACCGCGCGCTCTGCCCGAAGATCACGTGCGTGATCCCTTCGCGCTGCGCGAAGGCGATCAATCCCTCGGAGGGATGCTCGGCGTGCACTTTCACCACGGTCGCGCCGAGGCTCTCGGCCAGCTTGATGTTCTGCTGCAGCGCTTCGGCGTCCGGCGGACCGATGCGGCCCGGCCGTTCTTTCGGCGTCTCGACGTAGACCGCATACCATTTCGCGCCAAGCCGGCCGGCGATGCGCGCGCCGGTGCGCAGCACGCGCGGCGCGAGCGCGTTCGAGCTCATGCAGACCATGACGCGCTCGGGAATCAGCGCGGGCTCGAGGCCCTCGCGCTCACGATAGCTCGCGGCCTTCTCGCCGACTTCGTCGGCCACGGCGCGCAGCGCGAGCTCGCGGAGCGTCGACAGGTTGCCTTTCCGGAAGAAATTCGTGAGCGCCTGCTCGACCTTCTCCGGCTTGTAGATCTTCCCCTGCCGCAGGCGGGTGCGGAGCTCCTCCACGGTAGCGTCTACGTTGATCACTTCGTCGGCGCGATCGAGAAACGTGTCGGGCACCGTTTCGCGCACGCGGACGCCGGTGACGCGCGCCACGGCGTCGTTCAGCGTCTCGAGATGCTGGATGTTCACGGCGGTCATGACGTGGATGCCGGCGTTCAGGATGTCGAGCACGTCCTCGTAGCGCTTCTCGTGGCGGCTGCCGGGCACGTTGGTGTGCGCGAGCTCGTCGACGACGACGATCTGCGGCGTGCGCGCCAGGATCGCCTCGACGTCCATCTCCTCCATCGTCGCGCCGCGGTAGTCCACGACCTTGCGCGGGATCAGCTCGAGATCCTGCAGCTGCGCGTCGGTGTCCTGGCGTCCGTAGGTTTCGATGAGGCCGATGACGACGTCGAGATCGCGCGAGCGCAGGGCGTGCGCTTCGCGCAGCATGGCGTAGGTCTTTCCCACGCCGGGCGCGGCGCCGATATAAATCCGCAGCCGCGCCCGATCCTTCTCCTTGAGGCGGGCGAGCAGCGCGTCGGGGCTTACCTTCGCCTCGGCCATCGATCGTCCAGCGCGAGATTCAGCTCGAGCACGTTCACGCGCGGCTCGCCGAAGAATCCCCATTGCCGGTTCTCGACGTGCGCCTCGACGACCTGCCGCACATCCGCCTCGTTCACCTCGCGCTCGCGCGCCACGCGCGGCACTTGAAAGAGCGCGGCCGCTGGGCTCAGGTGCGGATCGAGACCGGACGCCGACGAGGTGACGAGATCGATCGGCACCGGCGCCGCGGGATTCTCCTTCTTCGCGGCCACGACCGCGGCTTTCACACTGTCGACCAGTTTCCTGCTCGTGGGCCCGAGGTTCGTGCCGGCGGAATTCGCGGCATCGTAGCCGGCGCCGGCCGCGGACGGACGACCGTGAAAATATCCGGGCGACGAGAACGCCTGCCCGATGATCCGCGATCCGATCACGCGGCCGCTGCGTTGGATCAGCTGGCCGTTCGCCTTCGCCGGAAAGATCGCCTGCGCGAGGCCCGTCATCACGAGCGGATAGACGATGCCGAAGAGGAGCGTCGTGACGATGGTCATGAGCGCGGCGACGAGGAGATTGCGGGTGATGTTCACGCCAGCCTCAACGTGGTGATGATGGCATCGATGATCTTGATGCCGATGAACGGCACGACGATGCCGCCGACGCCGTACAGCAGCAGGTTGCGCCGCAGCAGCGCCTCTGCGCTCATCGCGCGGTACGCGATGCCGCGCAGCGCAAGCGGCACCAGCGCGACGATGATCACGGCGTTGAAGATCACGGCCGACAGGATCGCCGACTGCGGCGTCTTCAGCTGCATGACGTTGAGCGTCATCAGCACGGGGAACGCCGCGGCGAACATCGCCGGGATGATCGCGAAGTACTTCGCGACATCGTTGGCGATCGAGAACGTCGTCAGCGCGCCGCGTGTCATCAGCAGCTGCTTCCCGATCTCGACGATGTCGATCAGCTTCGTCGGGCTCGAGTCCAGATCGACCATGTTGCCCGCTTCCTTCGCCGCCTGCGTGCCGGTGTTCATCGCCACGCCGACGTCCGCCTGCGCCAGCGCGGGCGCGTCGTTGGTGCCGTCGCCGGTCATCGCGACGAGCTTGCCGTCCTGCTGTTCGCGCCTGATCAGCGCCATCTTGTCCTCGGGCGTCGCCTCCGCGAGGAAGTCGTCGACGCCGGCTTCGCTCGCGATCGACGCGGCGGTCAGCGGGTTGTCGCCGGTGATCATCACCGTCCTGATGCCCATCGCGCGCAGCGCCGCGAAGCGCTCGCGGATGCCCCCCTTGACGATGTCCTTGAGGTGCACCACGCCGAGCGGCCGCGTCCGCTCGGCCACCACGAGCGGCGTGCCGCCGGACCGGGCGATGCCGTCCACGATCGCCTGCAGCTCGGGCGGCACGCCGCCGCCGTTGGCCGACACGTACTTCCTGATGGCGTCGGCCGCACCCTTCCGCACCTGCCGGCCGTTCAGATCGACGCCCGACATGCGCGTCTGCGCCGTGAACGGCACGAACACGACGCCTTTCTCCGACAGCTCGCGGCCGCGGATGCCGTACCTGTCCTTCGCGAGCACGACGATCGACCGCCCCTCCGGCGTCTCGTCGGCGAGCGACGACAGCTGCGCCGCGTCGGCGAGCTGCTGCTCGGACACGCCGGCGAGCGGCAGGAACTCCGTGGCCTGACGGTTGCCGAACGTGATCGTGCCCGTCTTGTCGAGGAGCAGCGTGTGCACGTCGCCGGCGGCTTCCACGGCCCGCCCCGACATCGCGAGGACGTTGCGCTGCACGAGGCGATCCAGGCCGGCGATGCCGATCGCCGACAGCAGGCCGCCGATCGTCGTCGGAATCAGACAGACCAGCAGCGACACGAGGACGAACACCGACTGCGGCGCGCCGGAGTAGATCGCGAACGGCTGCAGCGTCACCACCGCGAGCAGGAAGATGATCGTCAAACCGGCCAGCAGGATGTTCAGCGCGATCTCGTTCGGCGTCTTCTGCCGCTCGGCGCCTTCCACGAGCGCGATCATGCGATCGAGAAACGTATGGCCGGGGTCGGACGTGACACGCACCTTGATCCAGTCCGACAGGACACGCGTGCCGCCGGTGACCGCGGAGCGATCGCCGCCCGACTCGCGGATGACCGGCGCCGATTCGCCGGTGATCGCCGACTCGTCCACCGACGCGACGCCTTCGACGATTTCGCCGTCGGCCGGGATGAACTCCCCCGCCTTCACCATCACCATGTCGTCTTTGCGAAGCGTGGCGGCGGGCACGGTCTTCGTGTTCCCGTTCGGCAGCAGCAGGTTCGCAACCGTCTCGGTCCGCGCCTTGCGCAGCGTATCCGCCTGCGCCTTCCCTCGCCCTTCCGCCATCGCCTCCGCGAAGTTCGCGAAGAGCACCGTGAGCCACAGCCAGCATGTGATCTGCAGCTCGAACCCGAGCCCCGGGCGTCCCAGCGCCGCGTCGCGCGCGAGCGCAACGGTCGTCAGCACGCTGCCGACCTCGACGACGAACATCACGGGATTCTTCGCCATCGTGCGCGGGTGCAGCTTGCGGAACGCGTCCCGCGTCGCCGTCCGCACGATCGCGGGATCCCAGATCGATTTCGGCTTCGTCGTCCCCATCAGAACACCTGACCCTGGCCCATGAGCAGATGCTCGACGATCGGCCCGAGGCTCAACGCGGGGAAGAACGTGAGCGCGCCGACGATCACGACGACGCCGACGAGCAGCGCGCTGAAGAGCGGCGTCGTCACCGGGAACGTTCCGGATGAGGGCGGCACGCGCTTCTTGCGGGCGAGGCTGCCGGCAATGGCGAGCATCGGAATGATCATGAAGAAGCGTCCGAGGAGCGTGGCCAGCCCGATCGTCGTGTTGTACCATCTCGTGTTCGCGTTGAGGCCGCCGAACGCGGATCCGTTGTTGCCCGTGGCCGACGTGAACGCGTACAGGATTTCCGACAGCCCGTGCGGTCCGCTGTTGTTCAGGCTCGCCAGCCCGAAGGTCGGCGACAGCACCGAGATGCCGGTGAGCACCAGGATCACGAGCGGGAACACGAGCACGACGAGCATCGCCATCTGCACGTCGTACGCCTGAATCTTCTTGCCGAGGTATTCCGGCGTGCGGCCCACCATCAACCCCGCGATGAACACGGACAGGACGATGAAGACGAGGATGCCGTACATGCCTGCGCCGACGCCGCCGAAGATCACCTCGCCGAGCATGATGTTGACGAGCGGCACCATGCCGCCGAGCGGCGTGAACGAGTCGTGCCAGCTGTTGATCGCGCCGCAGCTGGCGTCGGTGGTCACGGTGGCGAAGAGCGCCGAGTTCGCGATGCCGAACCGCGTCTCCTTGCCCTCCATGTTTCCCCCTGGCGCGATCTCGCTCGTCGTCTGATCCGCGCCTGCGGCGGCGAGCATCGGATTGCCGCGCGCCTCGGACCAGTACGCGGTGGTCACGCCGGCGAGAAAGAGGAACGCCATCGCGCCCCACACCGCCCAGCCATGGTTCCGCGAGCCGGTCATGTCGCCGAGCGTCCAGGTGAGGCCGGCCGAGATCGCGAAGATTGCGAACATCTCGATGAAGTTCGACAGCGGCGTCGGGTTCTCGAACGGATGCGCGCTGTTCGCGTTGAAGAACCCGCCGCCGTTGGTGCCCCACTCCTTGATGATTTCCTGCGATGCCACAGGGCCCTGCGCGATCACCTGCTCCTTCGCGTCGATCGGCGACACCGTGTCGTACGGGCGCAGGTTCTGGACGACGCCCTGCGAGACGAGCAGCAGCGCGCCGACGATGCAGAACGGCAGCAGCACCCACAGCAGGCCGCGGACGAGATCGACCCAGAAATTGCCGATCGTGTCCCTCTCCTTCCAGGCGATGCCGCGGATGAACGCGATCGCGAGCGCGATGCCGACGGCCGCCGATGCGAAATTGTGATACGCGAGGCCCGCCATCTGCGTCAGATAGCTCATCGTCGTTTCGCCGGAGTAGGCCTGCCAGTTCGTGTTCGTGGTGAACGACGCCGCGGTGTCGAACGCGAGATGCGGCGGAACCGCGCCGAAGCCCTGCGGGTTCAACGGCAGCCACTGCTGCACGCGCTGCATCACGTAGAGCACGACCATCGAGACGACGCTGAACAGCAGCATCGCCGCCGCGTATTCGGTCCAGCGCATCTCGTGTGCCTCGTCGACGCCGGTCGATCGGTAGATCAACCGTTCGATCGGACGGAGTGCCGGGTCGAGCCACGTCCGCTCGCGAGTGAACACGCGCGTCATGAAGCGTCCGACCAGCGGCGTCACCGCGAGGATCGCGAGCAGGTAGACGACGATTTGGAGCCAGCCGTTGACGGTCATCTCAAAACTTCTCGGGCTTGAGCAGCGCGTAGGTCAGGTACACGAGCAGCGCGACGGTCACGACGAGGCCGACGGCGTCATCGATCGTCATTGCTGACCTCCGAGGCGCGCGCACGCGGCGACGTAGCCGATCGCGATCGCGAAGAAGACGATCGTGGCGAGCAGGAAAAGAATGTCCATGGCGTCAGTGTTTCACGGCGCCGTCGTAGGTGAGAATCAGCGCCGCGACGAAGAGGTTCTGCGTCGGCGTCAGGTGATTGTCGGCGCCGGCGAAGAAGCCGCCGCCGGCGCCGCGCGAGTCGTCGACGCGGTACTCCGCGCGGACGATCGCCTGAGCGCCGCGGATCGGAACGCGGTACTCGCCGCCGGCCGTCACCGCCACGACGTGCTGCGGAGAGCCGGTCCAGCGTCCGTCGCGGTCCCAGCAGAACTCTGGGCGAACCGTCGCGCTGAGCGGCCCCGAGACGATCCAGTGTACCGGCAGCTGCGCGGACATCCACAGCGCCCGCGGCGTGCCGGGTTCGGCCACGCGCTCGCTCGAGAGCTGGTATTCGAAGGCCGTCGTGACGCGATCGGTTTTTCGCTCGACAATGGTGTCCGAGAGCGTGCGCACGAAATCCACATCGGTATCCGCCTGGTGCGGGCCGACGAGCAGCGCCTGCTTGATCGTGACGCGGTCGCTGAGCTTGTACGCCGCCTGGCCGACGGCGCTCGGAACATGGTTGGCGTTCGCGAGGTGCCAGTAGCCGTTGACGAGGCCTGCGGTGATCGTGAGCCTGTCGTTGAACGGATAGCTCACGTTGCCCCCGAGCATCAGATACGGCGTGTAGTCGGCGCCCCACGGCCTCGTGTACGCGAGGTTGTCCTTCGCGTACAGCGAGTCGTATCCGATCAGGCTGCTGAAGATGCCGCCCTGAATCGTGAGGCCTTTGCCGACCGGCGCGAGATACGACGCGTTGGTCGGCCCGAGGTGCAGCAGCACGTCGGCGCCGCCGATGTTCGGCGCCGTCGCCGAGAACCCGAAGAGCCTCGCGTCCTCGCCGGCCTGCGCCGTCAACTCGACGCCCATGCGCGACGACTCGGTGGCCGCCTTCTTCAGGTAGGCGCCCGCCATGTCGACCTCGAGCTCGTCGACGCGCGGCGTCGTCCCGCGATTCCTGAACAGGTGATTTTCCGGCGCGTTTGGCGCGACGAGCACGCCGGCGTCGATGAATCCGCCGTAGGACAGTGGCGGCGGCCCGGGCGGCGGCGTCTGCGCGAGCGCGCGCGGTGCGACGGCGAGCAGCACCGCAAGCGCCGCGGCCATCGCCGGCGCGACGCGGCGCTGCGTGACGTTGCAGCCGCTCGCCGCGAAGATCACGCGCGCGCCCTGGTGGCTCAGGCGGTTCGCGAAGCGTTCCTCGGGCGACGTCAGCCATCGTCCGACCGGCCCGCCGACCACGACGATCGATCCGTCCGCGCCGACGGCCGTCGCGATGTCGTCGACACGCCGGCACAGGCAGACGTTGATCGTGGCGCTGCCGCCGAGCTGTTCGATCAGGTTCTTGTAGCGCCGCACGAAGAATCTCGGCTCGCAGGGCGCATCGAGGTCGACCGGATACGGCACGACGTGCGGAACCGTCACGACGAGCCTTGCCGCGGCGCCCTTCGCCAGAGGCACCGCCGCTTCGAGCGCGGCGCGCGTGCCGTCGACCGTCGTCGCGATCACGTGAATCGTCTGTTGCCCACCGCCGCTCAGCGCCCCGAGGCCGTCGCTCATCGATCCCTCGAATCCACGCTACCGGCGCGCGCCTAAAGCCTGCCTAAAATGACCCTCAAACCGGCCTCAAATCGCGCGACCTCAACGCGCGTCCGGCTGCTCGGTCGTGAGCCGGTAGCCGACCCAGGGCTCGCTGAGGAGGTAGCGCGGATGCGAGGGATCGGGCTCGATCTTCTTGCGGAGCTGCGCGACGAGCACCCAGAGATGCTCGGGTTGGTCGACGGCGTTTGGACCCCAGACTTCCTTCAGGATGGCGCGGTGGGTCAGCACGCGATCGTGGTTGCGCGCGAGGTACGCGAGCAGCTCGAACTCCTTCGGCGTGAGCCGGATCTCCTCGTCGTCGCGCAGCAGGCGGCGGCGATCGTAGTCGATGGTCAGCGAACCGACGGCGACGCGTCCGCTCTCGCTCCGGTCGTCGGTCATGATGCGCCGCAGCCACACGCGGATGCGCGCGAGCAGCTCCTCGGGGCCGAAGGGTTTGGTGACGTAATCGTCGGCGCCGAGATCGAGCGCCGCCACTTTATCCGCCTCGTTGCCGCGGGCCGACAGGATGATGATCGGCATCTTCGCCGTCGCGCGGATGCGGCGGCACACTTCCGAGCCCTCGAGATCCGGCAGTCCGAGATCGAGCACGATGAGATCGGGCGGATGCTCGCTCGCGGACTGGAGCGCGTCGGCGCCGGTGCCGGCCACCTCGACGTCGTAGCCGCGCGAGCGCAAGAGCGGCGCGAGCGTGCGCTGAATCGACAGCTCGTCGTCCACGAGCAGGATCCGCGCGGCGCTCGTCACGCAGTGACCTCGATCGACCTCTGCTCCACTGGCACGGCGATCGTGAAGCGCGCGCCGCCGTCGGCGCAGTTCTCCGCCCAGACGCGCCCGTGCTCCACGGCGAGCAGACCGCGCACGATCGACAGGCCCATGCCGGTGCCCGACACGCGATTGGTCTGCGCGCCGCGGTAGAAGCGCTCGAACAGCCGCGGCAGATCCGCCGCGGACACACCCGGCCCGCGATCGCGTACCGTGATGACGAGCTCGCCGCCGGCGACCGACGCGTCCACATCGATCGGCTGCGCCGCCGGAGAGTACTTCGCGGCGTTGTCGAGCAGATGCGCCAGGCCGGCGGCCGTCAGGCGCGGATCGAGCCGCACGAGCGTCTCCGATCCCACGGTCAGGCGGACCTCGTGCGATGCGATCGCGTGCGACACCTGCTCGCGCGCCGACTCGACGATCTGCGCCGGATGCACCCACTGCAGCTCGGTCGAGACCGCGCCGGCGTCGATGCGCGCCATCTCGAGGATGTCCTCGAACAGCCGCGTGAGCCGCTCGACCTCGGCGAGGACCACCTGGCTCTGCTCGCGGCGTTCGGGCTCGTCGAGCCACGACGCCTGGAGGTTCGTGGCGGCGACGCGAATCGCGGTGAGCGGCGTCCGCAGATCGTGGCCGAGCGAGGCGAGCAGCGCCGACTTCAGCTCCTCGCTCTGCCGCGCGCGCTCCGCGACCTTCCGCTCCTCCAGGAACTGCACGCGCTCGATCGCGATCGCGATGATGCCGCCGAGCGCATCGAGCGAGCCGGGATCCACCGGGCGCCCGGCCGCCGCGAGCACACCGATCGGCCTGGTGCCGAGCCGCAGCGGCACGATGCGCACCGCATGGCCGTCGATCGTCATCGTCCGGTGTCCGGAGTAGGTGCGCTCGCGCGCGTCGAACTCCAGCGTCCGCTCGGCGCCGGCGACGGCGAGCGCGAGCTGCGATCGATCGAGATCGATCGGCAGCGAGCCGGTGGTGACGATGTCCCAGTCGGCGCCGCGCGGGATCGCGATGGCGATGTAATCGAGCTCGAACCGGCGCGCGACGAAGCTCGTGAGCCGCTGCACGGCGTCGCGGCTCTCGGTGGTGAGCAGGATGTCGCGGCTCAGATCGAACAGGCGCGCCATCTCGTCGCGGCGCGTCAGGGCGTCGAGCGTCCGCGCGCGCGCCACCGACGACAGATTGCTCGCGACGAGGCTCACGGCGAGAAAGACGAGCAGCGCGACCCAGTTCTGTGGATCGGCGATCGTGAACCGTCCGACGGGCGGCAGGAAGAAGAAATTGAAGCAGAGCACCGACAGCGCCGACGTCAGCACCGCGACCGACAGCCGCGACGTCGCCGCCGCGACGAGGACGATGAGCAGGTACGAGAGCGCGACGGTCGTCGGATTGGCGATCTGCAGCCAGCGGTACGCGGCGGTCGCGAGCGCGACGGCCGCCACGGCGGCGGCGAGGTCTCGCGCATCCTTCGCCCGAAATGTGATCATCAAGGCCTGAGTCGGGTCAACTCCTGGAGCCGCGTCAGGATCGCGGCGCGCGTTCCGGCGGTCAGGCCGGTCGCGAACTCCCGCAAGGCCGCGCTGACGATGTCCCGGTGATGAACCTGCGGCCCTATTGTCTTATAGGCGTCGAGCCAGATCTCGTGAATCAGATCCAGGTCTTCCGGCGCGAGCTCGGGCGCGTGGACGCCGAGGCTGAAGGCCTCGCGGCCGCCGTCCGCATTGTGGACGATGACGCGCACCTGCCGCGAGCGCGATCCCTCGATGCGGTCCCACGCCTCGCCGAGCAGCCTCGCCTGCTCGGCGGCCGCCATCTTCGCGGACTGCCCCGTCACGATCTCCGACGAGTGCAGGCGGAACGCCGTCTGCGCGATCGCCGCGAACGGATCGTTGCCGGGCACGATCAGCAGCTTCACCGCGCGGCCTTCACGCTCGGCGACCGCGACGACTTTCGTGAAGAGCAGCTGCTCGTAGTCGGTGAAGAGCTCGGCGGCTTCGAAACCTTCGCTGCCGGTGTCCGGGCCGCGCATCACGCGGACGGTCATGACGACAACGTCGCGCGCGTGCACCTCGCGGACGGCGGCCGACAGATGGCTGAGCGTGGTGTAGTCGCGCACCGGCACGAGGACGCTGCCCGGAGCGACGCCGACGCGTCCCTCGCCGATGTCTTCCGCCGGGAGCAGCTGGAACTGATCGAGCTCCGCGGTGTGCGCGCGGCGGCGCGCGGTGGTGCGCTCCGACGCGACGAAGCACGCGTACAGGATCAGCGTGAAGGTGACGCCGGAAATCGTCGCGACCTGCTTCGTGAACAGGTTGACGATCGCCACGCTGAAGAGCGTCAGGGTGATCAGCACGAGGCCGATCGGGAGCTCGACGCCGCCGATCTCCACGTTCAGCGGCACTCTCCATTCACGGTGTCCCGGCTCCGTGTAGCGAAGGACCAGCACCGCCAGCGCCTTGAACGCGAAGCTCCAGACGACGCCGAAGGCGTAGGCCTCGCCGAGCAGGTACACGTTGCCGCGGCTGAGCACGATCGTCAGCACCTGCAGGCCGACGATCGTGTTGATGATGCGGTAGTTGGTGCCGAAGCGGCGGTGTGGCTTCCGGAACCACGCCGGCAGCACTCCGTCCTCCGAGACGCGGCTCAGTACCCCGCCCGATCCGACGATCGCCGTGTTGACGGCGCCCGCCAGAATCAGGAACCCGACGAGGACGACGAACGCCTGAAAGATCAGCCGCAGCCACACCGGTCCGGCAAGGTGCATCGCCAGCCCGGAGATCAGGTTGTCGTAGAACTTCGGCCGCACGCCGTCGGGAATGAGCGCCACCGCGAAGAAGCTCACGAGCGAGGTGAACAGCAGGCTGTAGACGAAAATCACCAGGCCGGTGCGCTCGAGGTTCTTCACCTTCGGCTGCTCGATCTCGCGGTAAACCTGCGCGAGCGATTCCTCGCCGCTCATCGCGAGGATCGAGTGGCCGAAGCCGACGAGGATGGCGATCGCCGTGAACGACGTCCACCGCGATCCTTTCAGCCAGCCGAGCGCATCGTCGGAGAAACGCAGGTTGCGCGGGATCGGCGCCGGCGGCCACCGGCCGCCGTGCATCAGCAGGGTCGCCGAGCACCAGGCGATGAGGATCACGACCATCACCGTCGTGATCTGCATGATCTTGAGCGCGTCGTCGCTCGACTCGTGCAGGCCCTTGGTGTTGCGCCACCAGAAATACACGGTGACGAGGATCGCGAGCAGCGCCGCCGTCTCGTTGTAAGGGATCCGGGCGACGGCGCCGAGCCGCCCGAGCAGGTCGTTGATCAGGCCGGCGATGTACTGGCCCGCCGACACGCCGCTGATCGGGCCAGTCAGGACGTAATCGAACAGCAGCGCCGAGACCGACAGCTTCGCCATCGTCGGCCCCATCGCTTCCTTGACGACACGATAGACGCCGCCGCGGACGAACATCGCGGAGCTCTCGATGTACACGGCGCGCACCGTGTACGAGAAGAGCATGACGCCGAGGATGAACCAGGGCGCCGCCTTGCCGATCGCCTGCTCCGCGATGCCGCCGACGTAGTACGCGGTGGATCCGAGATCGGCCAGGACGATCGCGGCCGCGCGCCAGAACGAGATGAAGGACAGGAGAACGGTGGTGGCGAGAACGACCTGGATGCGCTTCGCGGAGAGAGCCGCCGGGTGAGTCACGTCCACTGATCACGGTAGGGGCCGGCGTTGTGGCGGTCAAGGTTTTCAGGCCGTTTTTAGGGACTTTTTAGTACTCGGCGCGGCCGCCGCCGATCGATCGACGCTACCGCCGAGGTTTGCGGCTGCGGGGCGATCGCGGCTTTTGGGCGATGATTGGTGCGTGACAGAACCGTCCGGATTCGCCGGGCTGAAGCGCCTGCTGCTCGGCAAACCCATTCCGTCACATCTGGCGCACCACGAACGGCTCTCCCGCGTCACCGGCCTCGCGGTCCTCTCGTCCGACGCGCTGTCGTCGGTGGCCTACGCGACCGACTTCATCCTCGCGACGCTCCTCGTCGCCGGCGTGTCGGCGTTCGGCTACGCGATTCCGATCAGCCTGGTGATCGCGGCGCTCCTCGCGATCGTGGCGTTCTCGTACCGCCAGACGATCCACGCGTATCCCACGGGCGGCGGCGCGTACATCGTGGCGAAGGAGAACATCGGCCCGATGGCCGGCCTGATTGCGGCGGCGTCGCTGCTCGTGGACTACACGCTGACCGTGTCGGTGAGCATCTCCGCCGGCGTGCTCGCGATCACGTCGGCCGCGCCGCAGCTCCAGCAGTACCGCGTCGAGCTCTGCCTCGCGTTCCTCGTGGTGCTGATGCTCGGCAATCTGCGCGGCATCCGCGAGTCGGGGCAGATTTTCGCGGTGCCGACCTATTTCTTCGTCGTCAGCATCATGGTGCTGATCGGCGCCGGCCTGCTCCGCTACGTCACCGGCACGGCGGCGCCGGTCGGCACGCCGGTGCCGCCGGAGGCCGGCCACGCGCCGCTGACGACGTTCCTCCTGCTGACCGCCTTCGCCAACGGCTGCACGGCGATGACCGGCGTGGAAGCGGTGTCGAACGGCGTGCCCGCGTTCCGTCCGCCGGAGGCGAAGAACGCCTCGGCGACGCTCGTCGCGATGGCGGTGCTCGCGATCGTGATGTTCATCGGGATCACGTTCCTCGCGCACGTCTATCTGGTGATTCCCAAGGCCGAGGAGTCGGGCGTCTCGCAGCTCGCGCGCGCCATTCTCGGCAACCGCACGATCGCGTATTACCTGGTCCAGGCGGCGACGACCCTCATCCTCGTGCTCGCGGCGAACACCGCGTACGCCGACTTTCCGCGTCTCGCGTCGATCGTGTCGCGCGACGGCTACCTGCCGAGGCAGTTCATGAACCAGGGCGACCGGCTCGCGTTCTCGAACGGCATCCTCGTGCTGTCGGCGTTTGCCGCGGTTCTGATCGTCGTGTTCCGCGGCGACACGCAGTCGCTGCTGCCGCTCTACATGATCGGCGTCTTCATCTCGTTCACGCTGTCGCAGGCGGGCATGGTGATCCACTGGCGGCACACGCGCGAGCCGGGGTGGCGCACGAGCGCCGCGATCAACGGCTTCGGCGCGATCGTCACCGGCGTCGTGCTGATCATCGTCGCGGTGACGAAGACGCTCGAGGGCGCGTGGATCGTCCTGCTGCTGATCCCGCTGATCGTCGCGGTGTTCAAGGCGACGCGCCGCCACTACAGCCACGTCGCCGAACAGCTCACGCTCAAGGGCTACGCGCCGCCCGTGCGCCGCCACAACACGGTGCTCATCCCGATCGGCGGCATCCAGCGCGCGGTCGTCGAGGCGCTGCGCTACGCGGAGTCGCTGTCAGACGACGTTCGCGCGGTGTACGTGGACACCGATCCGGCGCCGACGGCACAGATCGAGCGCGACTGGAACACGTGGGGCGGCAAGAGCCGGCTGGTCGTCCTCGAGTCGCCGTTTCGATCGCTCATGGAGCCGCTGCTCGAATATATCGGCCAGGTCGAAGACGAGCGGCCCGACGACTACGTGACGATCATCCTGCCGGAGTTCGTCCCGGCGCGCTGGTGGCAGCACCTGCTGCACAACCAGCGCGCGCTCCTCATCAAAGGCGCGCTCCTCTTCCGCCCGAACGTCGTCGTCACGAGCGTGCCGTTCCATCTCACCAAGTAAGGCAGATGTAGGGCGACCCTTTCAGGGTCGCCGTGAGGAGCCGCGACGAGACGGCGAGGCGACCCTGAAAGGGTCGCCCTACACAATCCGGGTACACAGGGTCGATATAGGGCGACCCTTTCAGGGTCGCCGCGTAGAGCCGCGACGAGACGGCGAGGCGACCCTGAAAGGGTCGCCCTACACAATCCGGCTACACAGGGTCGATATAGGGCGACCCTTTCAGGGTCGCCGCGTAGAGCCGCGCGCTCGCGACCCATTACATGCGCATACGCCGGCGCACGCGCTCGACGGCATTCTCGCGGCGGCTGCGGAGCTCGTCCTCGAGGCTGTCGAGGGCGGCGACGACGATGTCGCGGTGGTGCAGGTTCGGCCCGACGACCTTCACCGCGTCCACCCACATGCGGTGGATACGTTCTACGTCCTCGGGCGTGAGGTTCGGCGCGTGGGCGCCGAGCGCGAACCGCTGCACTCGATCGTCGCCGGAGTGGACGACGAACTGCGTCACGAGATCGCGATGGTGCGGCGTGCGGTCCCACGCGACGCCCATCAGGTGCGCCTGCGAGCCCGCCGACAGGTTCGCCGACAACCCGACAACGATCTCGCTGGCGCGGAGGCGCACGGCGGTCTGCGCGACCGCGTCGAAGATGTTCGTCGCCGGCAGCACCAGCAGCTTCACGCCGCGGCCGTGGCGCTCGGCGATCGCGACGACACGAGTGAAGAGCGTCTGCTCGTAGTCGGTGAACAGCTCCGCCGCCTCGAGCTCGTGCGCGCTGCCGTCGGGGCCGCGCAGCAGCCGCACGGTCAGCACGACGACGTCGCGCTCGGCCGGCGTATGCCCCACCACCCAATCGAGCTGCGTGAGCGTGTTGTAGTCCCGCACCGGCACGAGCACGGCGCCGGGCTTCGCGCGCAGCGACTCGACGTCGACTTCAGGCTCCTGCGTCAGCTGGAATTGATCGAGCTTCCCTGCGCCGGCTGCGCGCTGCCGCGCCGTGATCCGCTCCGAGATCACGAAGACGGCAAAGAAGCCGCCGGTGAACAGAAGACCCGAAATCGTGGCGGTTTCCTTCGTGAAGAGATTGATCAGCGCCGCCGCGAACAGCAGCAACGCGATCACGAAGAGGCCGACGGGAACTTCTCGACCGCCCATCCGTACATTCAGCGGCACCTTCCAGCCGCGCTCGATGTCCGGCCGCGCATAGCGAAGGACGGTCACCGCCAGCGCGTTGAACGCAAAGCTCCAGACGACGCCGAACGCGTAGGCTTCGCCGAGCAGGATCACGTTGCCGCGGCTCGCGAGGATCGTGACGATCTGCAGCACGACGATCAGGTTGATCAGCCGGTACGTCGTGCCGAACCGGCGGTGCGGCCGGCGGAACCAGTCGGTCAGCACGCCGTCCTCCGAGACACGGTTGAGGACGCCGTTCGATCCGACGATTGCCGTATTCACCGCGCCCGCCAGCATCAGGAACCCTACGACGACCACGACGGCCTGGAACACGAGCCGCAGCGGCACCGGTCCGACGACGTGCATCGCCAGGCCGGAGATGAGGTTGTTGTAGTACTGCGGCCGCACGGCGTCGGGGATGATCGCGACGGCGAAGAAGCTGACGAGCGCCGTGAAGACGAGGCTGTAGACGAAAATCACCATGCCGGCGCGCTGCAGGTTCTTGACCTTCGGGTGCTCGATCTCGCGGTACACCTGCGCGAGCGATTCCTCGCCGCTCATCGCGAGAATCGAGTGCCCGAAGCCGACGAGGATCGCGATGGCGGTGAACTGCGGCCAGATCGTCCCCTTCAGCCAGCCGAGCGCATCGTCGGAGAACGTCATGTGCGCCGGCGTCGGCGGCGGCGGCAGCGCGCCGCCGCGCTCCACGAGCGTGAGCGCGCACCACGCGATGAGGACGACGACCATCACCGTCGTCACCTTCATGATGCGCAGCGCGTCGTCGCTGCTCTCGTGGATGCCGCGCGTGTTGCGCCACCAGAAATAGATCGTGATCGCGATCGCGACCGCCGCCGCCGTCGCGTTCTCCGGGAGGCGTTCGGTCGAGCCGGCGCGTGCGAAGAGATCGTTCGCGAGGCCCGCGATGTACGCGCCGGCCGAGACGCCGCTGATCGGGCCGGTCAGGACGTAATCGAACAGCAGCGCCGACACCGACAGCTTCGCCAGCGTGCCGCCCATCGCCTCCTTGACGACGCGGTACACGCCGCCGCGGACGAACATCGCGGAGCTCTCGATGTAGAGCGCGCGCACGGCGTAGGAAAAAATCATCACGCCGAGAATGAACCACGGCGCCGACTTTCCGACCGCTTGCTCGACGATGCCGCCGACGTAGAACGCCGTCGAGCCGAGATCGGCGAGCACGATCGCGGCCGCGCGCCAGAACGAGATGAACGAGAGGAGAACGGTCGTCGCGACGACGACGCGCACGCGGCCGTCGCGGGATAGCGGTGTGGTGGGCCCCGTCATCTGCCCTTCTTCTCGCGGCGGCGGACCTGCACGCGGATCGGCGATCCGACGAACCCGAACTTCTGCCGCAGCTGGTTGACGAGGAAGCGGTCGTACGAGAAGTGGAACGTGGTCGCGACGTTGGTGAAGAACACGAACGACGGCGGCGCGACGCCGATCTGCGCTGCGTAGAGGATGCGCACGTGCCGGCGTCCCGGGCTCACCGGCGGGTTCGCGGCCGTGATCGCTTCGACGAACGTATTGAGCGCCGGCGTCGGCACGCGCTGCCGCCGCGCCGCCGCCACCTTGTCGATCGTCTCGAGGACCTTGCCCATGCGCTCGCCGGTCAGCGCCGAAATGTGGAGGATCGGGGCGTAGTCCAGAAAGCGCATGCCGCGCCGCACGTTCTCGTCGAACGTCTTCACGAACGTATGGTCCTGGCTCTTCACCAGGTCCCACTTGTTCGCGACGATCACGATGCCGCGGCCGGCGCGATCGGCGTCGCCGCCGATCGCGGCGTCGAGGTCGGCGGGGCCGGCGTTCGCGTCGATCACGAGCGCGACGACGTCGGCGTCGGCGATCGATTCCTTCGCGAGCGCGACGCTCACGAGCTCCACTTTTCCTCCGGTGCGCACGCGGCCCGGCCGGCGCATGCCGGCGGTGTCGATGATGCGGAAATGCCGGCGGTGCCAGGTGAGCGGCGCGTCGATCGCGTCGCGCGTCGTGCCCGGCATGTCGCTCACGAGCACGCGCTCGGCGCGCAGCAGCCGGTTGACGAGCGACGACTTGCCGACGTTCGGCCGTCCGACGATCGCGATGCGCGTCTCGGCGTCTGACGCCGTCGGGGCCAGGGGCTCGGGGCTAGGGGCTAGCCGCGTCCCCAGCCGCTTCACGATCTCGTCGAGCAGCTCCGCGACGCCGGTGCCGTGCTCGGCGGAGATCTCGAACACCGGATCGAATCCGAGCTGAAAGAATTCGAGCGCCGAGCGCTGCGATCGTTTGTCGTCGGTTTTGTTGACCGCAAGGATCACGGGACGCCCCGTCTCGCGCAGCTCGCGCGCGATCCGCTCGTCGCCGGGCACCAGGCCCTCGCGCCCGTCGACGAGCAGCACCAGGAGATCCGCGCTCACAATCGCCCGCTGCCCCTGCCGGACGACGAGCTCGTGCAGCGGATCCTCGCTCGCGCCGAACAGGCCACCGGTGTCGAACAGCTCGAAGCTCTCGCCGCGCCAGACGACGGGCCGCGCGAGCGCATCGCGCGTCGTGCCGGCGATTGGCGCGACGATCGCGCGCCGGCGGCCGGTCATCCGGTTGAACAGCGTGGATTTTCCGACGTTCGGGCGGCCGACGAGGACGACAGAGGGCGTTTTACGGGGCATTCGCAGGTAGTCAGAACTTCACTTAGCCTCAGCCTTGACAGCGTAAGTCTCACAATCTATAGTATTTACAAGCCGTCTGGAGACTCTAAGCATGATCAAGGTCGACATCGTCAACGAAGTGTCGAAAATCGCCGACATCACCAAAGTCAAAGCCGAGGTGGCCGTCGACGCGGTGTTCGACGCGATGCGGACCTCCATGCAGCGGGGCGAGCGCATCGAGCTCCGCGGGTTCGGCGTCTTCCAGGTGAAGCCGCGCAAGCGCGGGATCGGCCGCAACCCGAGGACCGGCAAGGAAGTGCGCATCCCACCCGGCCGCACGATCCGGTTCAAGCCCGGCAAAGACCTCCAGAACATCGGCTGACGTTGGACACCACGCCGGTCGCCGTCTGGCAGACACGTCCGAAATTCCAAGACCGTGTCTGGCTGCACGTTCTGTTGTTCGCCCTCACCGTCGCCAGCACCACGATCGTCGGCGCGACGTGGTACGCGAGCTTCCTCGACGATTTTCGCGGATCCATCTCGCTGCCGATGCCGTTCGCGGCGCTGCTGCTGCGCGGCTTCTGGTACAGCGGGACCATTCTCGCGATCCTCGGTTGCCATGAGCTCGGCCACTACTTCGCGTGCCGCTACTACAACGTGGACGCGTCGCTGCCGTTCTTCATTCCGGTTCCCATTCTACTGACGGGCACGATGGGCGCGTTCATCCGCATCCGGGAGCCCATTCCCGAGAAGCGGATGCTGTTCGACATCGGGATCGCGGGCCCGATCGCCGGCTTCGTCGTCGCCGTGCCGGCGTTGTTCGTCGGCATCGCGATGTCGCACGTCGCGAAGCTGCCCGACAGCTTCACCGGGTACGAGCTCGGCGAGCCGCTCCTCTTCAAGCTGGCGAGCTGGCTGCTGTGGGGATCGACGCCGGACGGCTACTCGCTGAACCTGCATCCGATCGCGTTCGCCGCGTGGTTCGGCCTGCTGGCGACCGCCCTGAACCTCTTTCCGATCGGACAGCTCGACGGGGGCCACATTTCGTACGCGGTGCTCGGCCCGCGATCGACCTACGTGACGTTCGCGACGGTGGCGGGCACGATCGGCCTCGCGTCGTTCGCGAGCAGCTGGATCGTCTGGACGACGCTGACGATCGTGATGCTGATCGTCTTCGGCCCGCGGCATCCGCGCGTGCCGGACGAGCACGTGCCGCTCGACGGGACGCGGCGGCTGCTCGCGTTGTTCGCGCTCGCGATGTTCGTCCTCTGTTTCACGCCGGCGCCAATCCGCCCGATGGATCTGATCGCCCGGTGAGAAATTAAGAATTAAGAATTTGGAATTAAGAATTCGTGATCACGACTGTGCCGATGCCTCGCAGCGTGACGACGAATTCTTAATTCTTAATTCGTAATTCTTAATTGCGCAGTCACAGGACGCTGAGCGGATCGACATCCACGACGACCCGACGCTGAAGATCGGGCCGCGCGGCGAGCGCCGCCTGCAGCGCCTCGCGGATCTGGCGTCGGTTCGTCCCCTTGATCAGGAATTGCGCGCGGTACTCGCCGCGCAGCTTGCCGAGCGGCGGGCGCGCCGGTCCGAGGACGTGGACGTCGCCGCGGGCGCTCCCGACGGCGTCGCGCACGCGCTGCACGACCGCCGCCGCGTCGTCCATCGCGCCGGCGAAGGTCCGCGCGCGCACGACGGCGTTGACGAGCGACACGATCGGCGGATAGCGCATCGCGCGGCGAAAGCGCAGCTCGTGCTCGAAGAACCCCGGATAGTCCTGCCGGCACGCGAGCTGGATGCTGTAGTGATCGGGATAGATCGTCTGCACGATCGCCTCGCCCGGCTGCTCGCCGCGGCCGGCGCGGCCGGCCACCTGCGTGAGCAGCTGAAAGGTGCGCTCGGCGGCGCGGAAGTCCGCCAGGCCCAGCCCGACGTCGGCCGAGACGACGCCGACGAGCGTCACGCGCGGAAAGTCGTGGCCTTTCGCGATCATCTGCGTGCCGACCAGCACGTCGATCTCGCCGCCGCGGAAGCGCGCGAGGAGCGCGTGCAGCGCGCCCCGGCGGCGGATCGCGTCGCGATCGAGCCGCGCGACGCGCGCGGACGGCCAGCCCGCTCTCACCTCCGCCTCGATGCGCTCGGTGCCGAAGCCCGCCTGCTCGAGATACGCGCCGCCGCAGTGCGGGCACGCGGGCGGCACGCGCTGGGTGTAGTCGCAGTAGTGGCAGCGCGCGCGGCGCGCGTTCCCCTCGCCGTGCACGACGAGCGACACGCTGCAGTTCGGACAGTCGATCGTGTTCGCGCACTCGCGGCAGAAGACCGACGTCGCGAAGCCGCGCCGGTTCAGGAGCACGAGCGCCTGCTCGCCGAGCGCGAGGCGATCGCCGATCGCGGCGCGCAGCGGACGGCTGAGGATCACGTCCGGGCCCTCCGCCGCGTACTCCTCGCGCATGTCGACGACGGTGACGGCGGCGAGCGGCCGATCGAGCACGCGGCGCTCGAGCACGACGCGGTCGTACTTGCCGGTGACGGCGTTCTGGTAGCTCTCCATTGACGGCGTCGCCGAGCCGAGGACGACGAGCGCGCCGGCGCGGCGCCCGCGGACGATCGCGACGTCGCGCGCGTTGTAGCGCGGGATCTCCTCCTGCTTGTACGACGCGTCGTGCTCCTCGTCCACGATCAGCAGGCCGACGCGCTCGAGGGGCGCGAAGACCGCCGACCGCGTGCCGACGACCACGTCGATGCCGCCGCGGCGGATCCGCTGCCACTGATCGTGGCGCTCGCCGTCGCTGAGGCCGCTGTGCTGGATGGCGACGCGCTCGCCGAACGCGGCGCGGAAGAGCGTCGCCGTCGCCGGCGTCAGCGCGATCTCAGGGACGAGCATGAGCACCCGTCGTCCCGCGTCGCGGACGGCCTCCGAGAGGCGGATGTAGATCTCGGTCTTGCCGCTGCCGGTGACGCCGTGCAGCAGCGCGACTCGAAACTCGCCGGCCGAGGCGAGCTTTCGCAGCCGCTCGAGCGCCGTCGTCTGCTCCCCCGTGAGGAGTCGGAGTGGGGTCAGAGTGGGGTCCGACCTCGCTCCGACGCCGGACGCGGCGGCGACAGCGAGGTCTCTCCACGGATCGCGCTCGATGCGGTCGTGGCGCACGCTGACGTAGCCATGCTTCGCCAGGCGGGAGATCGCATCGGCTGCGATTCCGCGCGCGGCGAGATCCGGAGTGCCAATTCCTGTCGGAACGGTGGCAAGAATCTCGAGCGCTTCGCGCTGCCGATGCGGCAGCGACTGCGCGCCGGCGAGCGCACCGAGGCCCGCAGCCGTTATCGCCGCCACCCGCGTCGTCTTGTGCGCGTCGGCGCGGCCGCCGCGCGCCATCGGCGGCAGCAGCGCCGGAATCGTGTCGCCGACGCCCGCCGCGTAGTACTCGGCCGTCCAGCGCGCGAGCGCGACGACCTCCGGCGGAACGAACGACGCCTCGTCGAGGATCTGGCGGATGGGGCGAAGCGACGAGGGCCTCGCTTCCAGGTTCGCGGTTCCCGCTTCCGGGTTCCCGGTTTTCACCTCGACGATGATGCCCGCGACGACGCGCGGGCCGAGCGGGACGACGACGCGCGCGCCGATCGCGGGCGCCGGCGCGCCGTCGGGCACGCTGTAAGTGAGGAGATCGAGATTCGGAACCGGAACGGCGACGAGGACGAGCAGCTGACGGCGCGCTTCAGCCTTCCCCGAGCAGACGTCTGACAAGCTTCATATCTTCCCACACCTCCCGCTTCGACGCCGGGTTGCGCAGCAGGAACGCAGGATGAAACGTCGGCACGAGCTTCGCGCCGCGGTAGTCGACCACGCGGCCGCGGATGCGCGAGATCGGCGCGTCGGTGCGCAGCAGCGTCTGCGCGGCGAACTTCCCGAGCGTGACGATCACCTTCGGCTTGACGATGTCGATCTGCCGGAAGAGAAACGGCTCGCACTGCGCGATCTCGTCCGGCTCGGGATTCCGATTGCCCGGCGGACGGCACTTGATCACGTTCGCGATGTACACGTCCTCGCGCGGAATCTGAAGGCCCTTCTCGATGATGTCCGTCAGCAGCTGGCCCGCGCGTCCGACAAACGGGATGCCTTTCACGTCCTCGTCGGCGCCTGGCGCCTCGCCGACGAACATCAGATCGGCGTCCGGGTTGCCGACGCCGAAGACGACTTGCGTGCGGCCGAGCGTGTGCAGCTTGCAGCGCGTGCAGTCGCCGATGTCCTCGCGTACGGCCACGAGCGCCTCGGCCGAACTGCGGGAGAACGCGAGCGGCGAGGCAGGCGGAACGCCCTCCGGCGCCGACGGCGATCCCGCGTCGGGCGCCGGCCGCGGCGATGCGGCACGGCGGCGCCACGCGGGGTCGCGGCTCACACCCGCCACGCCGAGCTCTCCGGCAAACGTGAGATGTTCTTTGACCTGGTCGCGATCCATCGCCTCTCATGTAGGGCGAGGCTTTCAGCCTCGCGACAGGCGACCCTGAAAGGGTCGCCCTACCTTCTGAACTAGGTCTTCGCCGCGCTTGCAGTTCGCTCGACGAGCAGGCGCTCGACGCGATCGAGAATCTCCGCCGCCACTCTCGCCTTCGGCTGCAGCGGCAGCGTCTCGGCCCCTTCGGCGCTGACGATCGTCACGGCGTTGGTCTCCACGTCGAAGCCGGCGTCACTGCGCGACACGTCGTTCGCCACGATGAGATCCGCGTGCTTCTTCGCGCGCTTCTCGACCGCGCGCGCGACGACGTTTTCGGTCTCGGCCGCGAAGCCGACCAGCAGCGGGCCGCGCCCCGAGGACAGGCGCCGCAGCCCGAGCTCGCCGAGGATATCCGGCGTCTTGCGGAGCACGATCGTCATCTCGTCGCCGCCCTTCTGCACTTTCTGCCCCGCGCGCTGCACCGGCGCATAGTCGGCGACGGCCGCTGCCATGACGACGACATCCATGTTCCCGGCGCGCGCGACGATCGCGTCGTGCATCTCGGCGGCCGTCCGCACGCGCAGGATCTCGCGCACTTCCGGCAGATCGATCGTCGTCGGGCCGGTGACGAGCGTCACCTCGGCGCCGCGCTGCGCGGCCTCGTCGGCCAGCGCATAGCCCATGCGGCCGCTCGATCGGTTGCCGATGTAGCGGACGGGGTCGAAGTCCTCGTAGGTCGGTCCCGCGCTGATGAGCATGCGCAGGCCGCGCAGCGCGCTCGGCGGCCGGAGCACCGCGTCCGCGGCGGCGACGATTTCGTCGGGCTCCGCGAGCCGGCCTTTGCCGATCCAACCGCACGCGAGATAGCCCTCGCCCGGCTCGACGAAGCGCACGCCGCGCGCGGCGAGCGTGTCGAGGTTCCTGCGGACCGCCTCGTGCGCGAACATCTGCGTGTTCATCGCCGGCGCGACGAGCACCGGCGCGCGCGTGGCGATGTAGAGCGTCGAGAGGAAATCGTCGGCGATCCCGTTCGCCATCTTGCCGATGACGTTGGCGGTCGCCGGCGCGATGAGCAGGAGATCGATCGTCGAGGCGAGCGCGATGTGCTCGATGTCGGCGTTCATGCCGGCGTCGAACTGATCGACGATCACGCGCCGGCGCGTGATCGCCTCGAACGTGACGGGGCCGACGAAGCGCGTCGCGGCGTGCGTCATGACCGCGACCACGTCGTGGCCGCGCTTCTGCAGGCCGCGCGCCACCTCGACGGCCTTGTAGGCGCCGATGCCGCCGGTCACGCCGAGGGCGATGAGCATCGTTCAGCGATCGGGTAATCGGCGACCGTTTACCCGATTACTCCTTCACCAAATCGTCCGCCTCGATCTTCTCGACGGCCTTGGTGATGACCTCGGTCTGCGCGAGCGTCGTCTTCTTGTGCTCGCCGACCGGCACGCGCGGCGCGGATCCGGAGAGCAGCTGGCGCGCGCGTGCACCGGCGGTGACGACGAACTCGAAGGAATTCTGGAGCTTGCTTCTGTCGATCATGAGAACGTCCTCACTATGAGCTGCGCCTCGTCGCGCATCCGCTGCAGGCGCGCGCGCTCGGCGACCACGATGCTGCGCAGGCGATCGACGGCGGCCGTTACTTCGTCGTTCACGACGACGAAATCGTATTCGGAAAACGCGGCGACCTCGTCGCGCGCCACCTGCAGGCGCCGCTGAATCTCGACCTCGCTGTCCTTGCTGCGCCCGCGCAGCCGCTGCTCGAGGATCTCGAAGGTCGGCGGCATGACGAACACGGTGCAGGTCGGCAGGCCGGCGGCGCGCACCTTCCGCGCGCCCTGCACGTCGATCACGAGAACCACGTCGCGGCCGACCGACAGCAGCTTCTCGGCGTCGGCGGCGCAGGTGCCGTACAGGTTGCCGTAGAGCGAGGCCCACTCCAGGAACTCGCCGTCGCGGGCCATCGCCTCGAACCGCTGACGCGACACGAAATTATAGTCCACTCCGTCGGTTTCACCGCCGCGCGGCGGCCTCGACGTATACGAGCGCGACATCGTGAGATCCGGCGTCTGCTCGACGAGGCGCTCGACCAGCGTCGTCTTGCCGGCGCCCGAGGGCGCCGAGACGATGAACAGCAGGCCGCGGCGGCGGACGGCGGGCGCGCTCGGCGCCGCGGCGCCGCCGGCGTGCGGCCGCGCGCGGTCGCCGTCACTCGACATTCTGGACCTGCTCGCGCATCTTCTCGAGTTCCGCCTTCGCCGCGATGATCAGCTCGGAGACGCGCAGGCCGTCGGCTTTCGACCCCATCGTGTTCACCTCGCGGTTCATCTCCTGCAGCAGGAAGTCGAGCTTGCGGCCGCACGGCTCCGACGCGTCGGCGAGCGCGGCCCAGTGCGAGACGTGGCCGCGGAAGCGCTCGACCTCCTCGCTGATGTCCGAACGCGCCGCCATGCGGACGATCTCCTGCGCGACCGCCGCTTCGTCGGCCTGCAGCTCGGCGCGCAGCTCGCGCACGCGGTCGGCGAGGCGCTGCTCCATCGCCGCGCGCCCCTGGTCGGCGGCCGCGGCGATCCGCTCGACGAGATCGGCGACGCCCGCGCGGCGGCTGTCGAGATCGGCGCGGAGCTGATCGCCTTCGCGGCTGCGCATCGCGTCGAGATCGACGAGCGCCTGCTCGACTGCGGCGCGCGCGGCGGCGAGCGTTGCCGCCTGCGCGCTCTCGTCGTCGGCGGGCTGACGGTCGCGGATCGTGATCGCCTGCGGCATGCGCAGGAGATCGCCCGGCGTGAGGGCGCCGCTGACGAGGCCGCGCGCGCGCGCCTGTTCGAGCGCGAGCTCCAGCGCTTCCGCGAAGCCGGCGTTGAACTCCACGTCGACGCCCGCCGGCTGGCGGAGCTGCACCGACACGCTCAGCTCCACGCGCCCGCGCGCGACGTGCTTCGCGACGAGCGAACGCATGTCCGGCTCGATCGATGCCAGCCCCTGCGGCGCGCGGATCTGCAGATCCAGATACCGATGGTTGACCGCGCGGATCGTGACCGCGATCGTCGCGCGCTCGTCCTCGCGGGAGAACGCGGCAAAGCCCGTCATGCTCTTGATCATCGCGAGAAATCCGTGTCCCTGCGCCGACGCCGGCGACCCTGAAAGGGTCGCCCTACACGCAAAGCCACTCCCCTGTCTGACCCACCTGACCTACGACCCGCCCGGCCTACGACGGCACCATCCGGCGCTCTGCGCGCCGGCCCTCGAGCAGCTGCAGCTGATACAACGTCGAGTACGTGCCCTCGGTGTTCGCCAGCAGCTCGTCGTGCCGGCCGATCTCGACGATGCGTCCGTGCTCGAGGACGACGATCGCGTCGGCGCGGCGGATCGTCGACAACCGGTGCGCGATCACGAACGACGTGCGGTTCAGCATCAGGTTCGCGAGCGCCTCCTGCACGAGCAGCTCGGACTCGGTGTCGAGCGCGGAGGTCGCCTCGTCCAGCACGAGAATCGGCGCGTTCTTGAGCAGCGCGCGCGCGATCGCGATGCGCTGGCGCTGGCCGCCCGAGAGGCGCTGGCCGCGCTCGCCGATCATCGTGTCGTACCCCTTGGGCAAGAGCGCGATGAAATCATGGGCGTTCGCCGCGCGCGCCGCCGCCTCGATCTGCTCGCGGGCCGCGCTCGGCGATCCGTACGCGATGTTGCGCCCGATCGAGTCGTCGAACAGCACCGTGTCCTGCGTCACGATCCCGATCTGGCCGCGCAGCGACGCGAGCGTCACGTTGCGGATGTCGGCGCCGTCGATGTAGATCCCGCCCGAGCTCACGTCGTAGAACCGCGGCAGCAGGTTCACGAGCGTCGTCTTGCCGGCGCCGCTGCGGCCGACGATCGCCACCATCTGCCCGGCCATCACCGTCAACGACACGTCGTCCAGGATGCGGCGCGAGCCGTCCTCGTAGAGGAATTCGACCTTGCGGAACTCGATCGAGCGCTGAAACGGCGGCAGCACGTTCGCGTCGCTCGCCTCGAGCACCTCGGTGTGGGTGTCGATCATCTCGAAGATGCGCTCCGAGGCGGCAATCGCCTGCTGCAGGTTGGCGTTCACGCGGCTCAGCTTCTTGAGCGGACCGTACATCAGGAACAGCGTGCCGATGAAGAGGGCGAACTGCCCCGTCGTCAGCTGACCCGACGCGATCTGCCGGCTGCCGTACACGAGCGCGCCCGCCATCGCCACGCCGCCAATCAGCTCCATGAGCGGCGGCAGGCTCGAGAGCGCCGCCGTCACCTTCATGTTCGTGCGGAACAGGTGATAGCCGGCGCGGTTGAACTTCTCCGCCTCGTGCGCCTCGGTGCCGAACGCTTTCACGATGCGATGCCCGGAGAACGCTTCGGCGGCGAGGTGCGAGATCTGCTCCAGCGCCTCCTGGCTGCGCCGCGTCGTGCGCCGCACGCGCTGGCCGAGGCGGATCAGGGGATAGATGATGAGCGGCGCGGCCGTGAAGCAGACGATCGTCAGCCGCGTGTCGTAGTAGAAGAGGAGCGCCGCGTAGCCGACCAGCGCGAGCGATTCGCGAGCGAGATCGCCGGCCGTCTCCGAGACGGCCTGCTGCACCTGTCCGACGTCGTTGTTGATGCGCGAGAGCAGGCGTCCGGTCGCCCCGTGCGCGAAGAAGCCGGCCGACTGACCGAGGATGTGCCGGTAGAGCGCATTGCGCAGATCCATGACGACGCGCTGCCCGACGTCCGCCATCAGATACGACGAGCCGTACGATCCGATGCCCTTGAGGAAATACACGGCGACGATCGCCCACGCCGTGAACGCGACGTCCTGCTGCCGCGGCAGCAGGTTGTCGAAGATGGGTTTGATGAGATAGGCGAGCCCCGCCGATCCGACGGCGTAAATCACCATGCCGACCGTCGCCCAGCCGAGACGTCCCCGATACGGCGCCGCGTACTGGAACAGGCGCCGCAGCGTGGTGGCGTCGTTAACGCGTCTCGTACCCATGCGGATGCGTGCGGTGCCAGTCCCACGCCGTGCGGACGATGGCCTCGAGCGCCGGGAGGCGCGGCGTCCAATGGAGCTCCGCGTGCGCCTTGTGCGCGGCGGCGTAGAGGACCGCCGGATCGCCGGGACGGCGCGGGCCGAGCGTCCACGGAACCTCGCGTCCGGTGACGCGCGCGACGGTGTCGATCACTTCGCGCACCGAATGCGGATGACCGGTGCCGAGGTTGTACGCGCTCGACTTCCCCGTCTCGACGATCGCCTCCAGCGCTTTCACGTGCGCGTCGGCGAGATCGGACACGTGCACGTAGTCGCGCAGGCAGGTGCCGTCGGGCGTCGGGTAGTCGTCGCCGAACACGGTGAGGCCCGGCCCGCCGGTCGCCGCCGCGATCGCGCGCGGGATCACGTGGATCTCCGGCGCATGATCCTCGCCGATCTCGCCGTCCGGGTCGGCGCCGGCGGCGTTGAAGTAGCGCATCGCCATCGCCGCGATCCCGTACGCGCGCTCGAAGTGCGGGAGCGCGCGCTCCACGGCGAGCTTGCTCTCGCCGTAGCTGTTGATCGGGTTCTGCGGGTGCGTTTCCTCAATCGGCGTCTCGATCGGCTCTCCGTAGGTGGCGCACGTCGACGAGAACACGAAGCGCTGGACGCGTTCGGCCGCCATCGCGTCGAGCACGGCCAGCGCGCCGACGACGTTGTTGCGATAGTACTTCGCCGGGTCCCTCACCGATTCGCCGACGTCGAGGAAGGCCGCGAAGTGCATCACGGCGGAGACGGCGTGCTGCCGGATCGCCGCGCGCACCGCCGCGCCGTCGGTGATGTCGCCGACCACGAGCTCGCCGTAGTTCACCGCGCCGCGGTGCCCGGCCACCAGATTGTCGTAGACGACGACGCGGTAGCCGGCGCGGTGGAGCGCCTTCGCCGCATGGCTGCCGATGTAGCCGGCGCCCCCGGTGACGAGAACGCCGCGCCCGTCAGCGGCCAATGGAGAAATACGTGAAACCGAGCGCGTGCATCTGCTCGGGCGAATAGATGTTGCGGCCGTCGAAGACGACGGGCGCCTTGAGCAGCGCGCGCATCTTGGCGAAGTCGGGCTCCCGGAACTCGTTCCACTCGGTCACGATCGCGAGCGCGTCGGCGCCCGCGAGCGCGTCGTAGCTCCGCTCGCAAAGCGCGATGCGGCCGTCGAACAGGCGCCGCGCCACCGGCGCCGCCGCCGGGTCGTAGGCCTTCACCGTCGCGCCCTTCGCCAGCAGCCGCTCGATGATCGGGATGGCGGGCGCTTCCCGCATGTCGTCGGTTCGCGGCTTGAACGCGAGCCCCCACAAGGCGATCGTCCTGCCGGAGAGACTGGTGAAGTGCTGCTCCATCTTGTCGACGAGCCGCTCCTTCTGCCGCTGGTTCACTTCCTCGACGGCGCGCAGGATCTTGAAGTCGTAGGCGCGATCGGCCGCCGACCGCAGCAGCGCCTGCGTGTCCTTCGGAAAGCAGCTGCCGCCGTAGCCGACGCCCGGAAAGAGGAACGACGATCCGATCCGGCGGTCGGCGCCGATCGCCTTCCGCACCGCGTCGACGTCGGCGCCCACGAGCTCGCAGACGTTCGCGATTTCGTTCATGAACGAAATCCGCGTCGCGAGAATCGCGTTCGCGGCGTACTTGCACAGCTCGGCGCTCTCGGTGCTCATCACCAGAATCGGCGCGCCGGTCCGCGTGAACGGCCCGTAGAGCTCCTTCATGATCGCCGCCGCGCGATCGTCGCCCTCTTCGACGCCGATCACCACGCGATCGGGCTTCATGAAGTCCTCGATCGCCGCGCCCTGCTTGAGGAACTCCGGGTTGCTGACGACGCTGAACGCGTGCTTCGTCTCCGCGGCAACCGCCTCGCGGACCTTCTTCGCCGTGCCGACCGGCACCGTGCTCTTGTCGACGACGACGGTGTAGGTGGAGATCGCACGGCCGACGTCGCGCGCCACCGTGAGCACGTGCTGCAGATCCGCGGCGCCGTCCTCGCCCTGCGGCGTGCCGACGGCTATGAAGACGATCGTGGACGCGCGAACCGCCGACGCGAGATCGGTCGTGAAGGTCAGGCGCTCCTCTCGATCGTTGCGCCGCACGAGTTCCTCGAGCCCGGGCTCGTAGATCGGCATGCGCCCGGCCTTGAGCGTCTCGATTTTCGCCTCGTCCTTATCGACGCAGGCGACCGTGTTTCCGTTTTCCGCGAGGCAGGCGCCCAACACGAGCCCGACGTACCCGGTGCCGACGACGGCGATCTTCATTTGACAATAAGATACTGAGTCGGAACGACTTGAACAAGTGCGCGTCCTGATCGATTACCGCCCTGCGCTGCGCCAGCGCAGCGGCGTCGGCGAGTACACGCACCAGCTGGCGCGCGCCCTCGTCGCCGCGTTCGCGCCGGCCAACGGCGCTGGTCCGCTCGAGCTGACGCTGTTCTCGAGCTCGTGGAAGCATCGCTTCGTTCCCGATCGCGAGCTCGCCGGCGTTGCGGCGATCGATCGCCGCGTGCCGGTCAGCGTGCTCAACTTCGCGTGGCATCGCCTGGGGTGGCCGCCGGCCGAGACGATCGCCGGCGCCGCGTTCGACGTCGCGCACTCGTCGCATCCGCTGCTGATGCCGGCGCGCGACGCCGCGCAGGTAATCACGATTCACGATCTGGACTTTCTCTCGCACCCCGAGCGCACGCGCGCGGAGGTCCGGCGCGACTATCCGGCCCTCGTCCGCGCGCACGCCGGGCGCGCCGACGCCATCATCGTCTCGTCGGCGTTCGCGGCGGGTGAAGTCGAGACGCGGCTCGGGGTCGAGCGCGCGCGCATCGCGATCTGTCCCGCGGGCGCGCCGGCATGGCCGCCGCGGACGGCGTCGCCGCGCGACGGATACGTGCTGTTCTTCGGAACCCTCGAGCCGCGCAAGAATGTCGGCGGCCTGCTCGACGCGTACGAGCGCTTGATGGCGCATCGTCCTGGCAGCGGGTCGACGCGGCGTCCCGGGCTTCCCGATCTCGTGATCGCCGGCCGCGCGACCGAGGCCGCCGCGCCGTGGCTCGATCGCATCGGCCGCCCGCCGCTCGCGGGACGCGTGCGATATGCCGGCTACGTCGATCCGTCGCGCCGCCGCGATCTGTACGTCGGCGCGCGGATGCTCGTGCAGCCGTCGTTCGAGGAAGGCTTCGGCATGACGGTGCTCGAGGCGATGTCGCTCGGCGTGCCGGTCATCGCCGCGCGGCGTGGATCGCTGTCCGAAGTCGTTGGCGATGCCGGCCCGCTCGTCGATCCCGAATCGCCGGAGGACATCGCGGCGGCCATCGATCGTCTCGCGACCGACGATGCATTTGCCGACGAGTGCGGCGCGAGAGGGCGCGCGCGCGCGGCGGCGTTCACGTGGACGGAGACCGCACAGCGCGTGTACGACGCCTACCAGCACGCAATGGAGCGCCGCGCGAACCGGAGCGGATCGGCCTAGCATGCGAATCGGGATCGACGCGCGCGAGCTCTGCGGCCGCGCCACCGGCGTCGGGCGGTACCTGGGCGGGCTGCTCCATGCATGGGCGGCAGACGGCCGCGCACGCGCGCACGAGTTCATCCTCTATGCGCCCGACGGCATCGCGCTCCCGCTCGACGCGCGGCGGTTCGCCACGCGAATCGTTCCAGGCGCCGCGGGGACCTGGTGGGAACAGGCGTCGCTGCCGCGCGCCGCCGCCGCGGATCACGTGGACGTCTGGTTCGCGCCGGCCTACACCGCGCCGCTGCGGATCGGAGTGCCGCTGGTCGCCGCGATTCACGACGTGTCGTTCGCCGCGCACCCCGAGTGGTTCCGCCTGCGCGAAGGCGCGCGGCGCCGGTGGCTCGTGGGGCGGACCGCGCACAAGGCGGCGGCCGTGATCACGATTTCCGAGTTCTCGCGGCGCGAGCTGATCGATCGGCTGAATGTCGAGGCGGCGCGGATCCACGTCGTGCCTCCAGGGATAGGGGCTGAGGGGTGGGGGCTCGGGGCTAGCCGTTCAGCGATCGCAAGCCCCGAGCCCCGCGCCCCGAGTCCCTACGCTGTTCTCTACGTCGGCTCCATCTTCAACCGGCGGCACGTCGTTGAGCTGATCCGCGCGTTCGCGCCGATCGCGCGCGCACGCACAGGCGCGCGGCTCGACATCGTCGGCGACAACCGGACGTACCCGCGCATCGACATCGCAGAGACGATCGCGCGCGAGGGCATCGGCGATCGCGTGCGATGGCACGAGTATCTCACCGACGCCGAGCTCGACGGCCTCTACGCGCAGGCGCGCGCCTTTGCATTTCTCTCGGAGTACGAAGGCCTCGGGTTGACGCCGCTCGAGGCCCTTGCGGCGGGGGTGCCGCCGGTGCTGCTCGACACGCCGGTGGCCCGCGAGGCGTGCGGCGATGCCGCGCTCTACGTGGCGGCGATCGATCTCCGCGCCATCACGCATGCGCTCGAAGCCGCGCTGTTCGACGACGATGCGCGTGCAGGGGTTCTGGCTGCCGCGCCTGCGACGCTCGCGAAGTACAGCTGGCCACGGGCGGCGCGCGAGACGCTCGCCGTCATCGAAAACGCTGCGCGGAGTGCACGAGCGTGAACGTCGATTCACGGAACGAGCGGATCGGCGTCTCGATCATCATCGTCTCGTTCAACGCGCGCGCCGATCTCGTTCGATGCCTCGAGTCGCTCCACGCCGCCCCACCGGCGGCGAGCCACGAGATCATCGTCGTCGACAACGCCTCCACTGACGGGAGCGTCGAAGCGGTCCGCTGGTGGCGCGACGTGCGCGTCGTCGAGCTCGGTCTGAACGGCGGGTTCGCGCACGCGAACAACGTCGGCCTCGCGATGGCCGGCGGGGACGACATCCTGCTGCTCAACAGCGACACGATCGTGCCGGCCGGCGCAGTCGATCGGCTGCGCGCGGAGCTCGCACGCGATCCCGCCGTCGCCGTCGTCGGGCCGAGGCTCGTGGACGATGCCGGCCGCGCGGAGCTCTCGTTCGGGCGGATGATCGGCCCGTTCAACGAAGCGCGCCAGAAACGGCTCGCGCGCAGCGGGGCCGCCGAGGCGCTGACGCGTCGGCGCGGATATCCCGACTGGGTGAGCGGCGCATGCCTGATGGTGCGCCGCGCCGATGCCGAGGCGGTCGGCGGCCTCGACGAGCGCTTCTTCATGTACACCGAAGACGTCGATTTCTGCGCGGCGATCCGCGCGCGCGGGCGGCGGATTCTCTTTACGCCCGACGTCGAGGTCGTGCACGTGCGCGGCCGATCCGCCGCGAGCGCGCCGATGGCGACCGCCGCCGCGTATCGGCGCAGCCGGATTGCGTTCTACGAGAAGCACCATCCGGCATGGGCGCCGGTCTTGAAGCTCTATCTGCGCATCCGCGGGCAATTCTGAGCGCCGGCCGCGCCCGCGCGGCGCCGATGAGTCATAGAGCAACCTGAGGTTGCCCCTTTTCCAATGCCTGTTTGCCCGAAGTGCACGCGCCGCGCGCCGGCGACCGTCTCGATGTGCCGCTGCGGCCACGCGTTCGATCCCGTCGAGGAGACGCCCGCGGCCGCGAATGTCTCGAGCTTGTACGAGCCCGAGCCGCGCAAATCGCCGCCGATGTTCGTGGTGGCCGCGCTCCTCGGCGCGGCGCTGATCGGATCGCTCTATTGGTCCAACCGCAGCGACGCGCCGCGCGCCCGCGTGGAAGCACCGGCGTCGCGGCCCGCCGCGCCGGAGACGCCGCAGCCTCGGCATGCGGCGCCTTCACCCGCGCGCGCCGCAGAGCCTGCGGCCGTTGCGGAGGAGACGCCGAGCGATCCCGCGGCACGTGTCGCGGCGGCGCTCGCGGCGTCGAGGGCGAAGCAGGCGGCGGCCGACGGCGCCTCCCCCGCCGCCGCGCCGGCAGCCGCGATGTCGCTCGAAGATCTCGTCACGCGGTTATCGCCGGCCGTCGTGCTGATCCAGTCGTCCGCTGGCCGCGGCAGCGGCTTCTTCGTCGCGCCAGACACGATCCTCACGAACGTCCACGTCGTCGGCTCGGACTCGAGCCTCACGATTCGACGCGCCGACGGATCCACGACGACCGCGCGCGTCGATGCGTCGGCGCCGGCGTTCGACATCGCGGTGCTCCGCGTGTCGAATCCGAACGCCGATCAGGCGACGATTCGCATGGGCTCGGTGGCGACGACGCGCGTGGGCGAAGACGTGATCGCGATCGGCACGCCGCTCGGGTTCCTGCAGAACACCGTCAGCCGCGGCATCGTGAGCGCGCTGCGCGAGGCCGACGGATCGACGCTCATTCAGACCGACGCCGCGATCAATCCCGGCAACAGCGGCGGCCCGCTGCTCGATCGCACGGGCACGGCGATCGGCATCATCCGCGCCGGCTACAACGGCCGCGACGGCCTGTCGTTCGCCGTCGCGATCGACCACGCGAAGGCTGTCCTCGACGGGCGGCTGACGCCCGCGCCGGCAGCCTCCGGCGCGTCGCAGCAGTATCACGTGCTGGCGCCGACCGTCGCGTCGCCGGCCGATCAGCAGCGGAACGACGCGACGAAGGAATACGAGAGGCTGATCGCGCAGTTCGCGCGGCGCGCCAACGCGCTCGACGACGAATGGCGGACCTTCATGCACTCGTGCTACGAGGGCAAGATCGCCGGCGCCTTCGATCACCAGTGGTTTGCGCTGTGGGAGCCGAAAGCGATGCAGGGCGCGGTCTCGCCCGGCTGCGGCGCGATATTCAGCGGCATCCGCCGCGAAGCGCAGGACATCCAGCAGGGGGTGATCGCCGCCGAGGAGCTCGCGCGGCGCAACGACGTCTACCCCGGCAGCCGCCGCGAGTTGCTCCGCCGCTACCGCCTCGATTACGCCGGCTGGGACCGCTGAAAGGCCTGGCAGGCCGGGCAGGCCTGGCAGGTTGAATCCCCACAAGATGTAGGGCGAGGCTTTCAGCCTCGCCTGGCGGCCCTGAAAGGGCCGCCCTACACCGGTTTGTTACCAACCTGACCCACCTGACCCCCTGAGTATCATGTAGCGGTGCGGATCGGCATCGACGCGCGCAAGCTGCACGATTTCGGCATCGGCACCTACATCCGAAATCTGCTGCGCCATCTCGCGCGGATGGACGACCGGACGGAGTTCGTCGTCTTCTGCCGACCGGAGGACCGCGAGGGGCTCGGGGCCACGCTCGGCGAGAACTTCCGCGCCGTCGCGGAAACGGCGGGCAACTACTCGGTGGCTGAGCAGCTCACGATCCCGCTCGCGCTCAAGCGCGAAGGGGTGACGCTTTTCCACGCGCCGCACTACGTGCTGCCGCCGCTCGTGCGCTGCCGCTCCGTCGTGACGATCCACGACTGCATCCACCTCATGTTCCCGCAGTATCTGCCGAACCGGTTCGCGTTCGGCTACGCGCGCACGTCGATCGGCCTCGCGGCCAGGCGCGCGACGCGCGTGCTGACGGTGAGCGAGAGTTCGAAGCGCGACATCCTCCGCTTCGTGGACACCGAGCCGGAGAAGATCGCCGTCATCTACAACGCCTACGACGAACGGTTCGCGATCGATCCCGCGGAAGAAGACGTCGTCCGCGTGCGCGAGCGGTATCAGCTGCAGGACGAGTTCGTGCTCTACGCGGGCAACGTGAAGCCGCACAAGAACCTCGAGCGGCTGATCGAGGCGTTCCAGATCGTGCGCAAGCGCGGCCTCGATCACCTGAAGCTCGTGATGATCGGCGACGAGATCTCGAAGTACACGGCGCTGCGCCGCGCCGTGCACCGCCATCAGCTCCACAAGTACGTGCGCTTCCTCGGCTACCTGCCGGAGGAAACGCTCGCGGTGATGTACCGGCTCGCCGGCGTGTTCGTCTTCCCGTCGCTCTACGAAGGCTTCGGCCTGCCGCCGCTCGAGGCGATGGCGAGCGGCACGCCGGTCGTGACGTCGAACGTGTCGTCGCTGCCGGAAGTGGCGGGCGATGCGGCGCTGCTGGTCGATCCCTACGATCCGCGCGCGATCGCGGACGGCATCTACCGCGTGCTTACCGATGCCGACCTTCGTAAGGATCTGCGGCGGAAGGGCGTCGCGCGCGCCGGCCAGTTCTCGTGGGAGCAGTCGGTGCGGCGCGTGCGCCGGATCTACAACGAGGTCTCGAACGGGGCCGCATGAGACTGGCCCTGGTGCACGACTGGCTGACCGGCATGCGCGGCGGCGAGAAAGCGCTCGAGGTCCTGTGCGAGCGGTTTCCCGATGCGGAGCTGTTCACGCTCGTCCACGTGCGCGGCTCCGTATCGCCGACGATCGAGCGCATGCGGCCGCACACGTCGTTCGTGCAGCGCCTGCCGCGCGTGAAGCGCTACTACCGCCACTACCTGCCGCTCTTCCCGACCGCGATCGAGCAGTTCTCGTTCGATCGCTTCGATCGCGTCGTCAGCCTGAGCCATTGCTGCGCGAAGTCGATCGTCCACCCGGCGCGCGTCTGCCACCTCTGCTACTGTCTGACGCCGATGCGCTACGCCTGGGATCAGTTCGACGCCTATTTCGGTCCGGAACGAATCGGGCGCGCGGCGAGCGCCGTGATGCGGCCGGTGATGGCCCGGCTGGCGCGCTGGGACCGCGACACCTCCGGCCGCGCGGACCGCTATGTCGCTATCTCTCACTATGTTGCCGGCCGGATCGGCCGATACTATAATCGCGAAGCCGCCGTGGTCTATCCTCCGGTCGACACCGATTTCTTCCACCCCGATGGAGCCGCCCGCGAACGTGTTGCGCTCGTGGTGTCGGCGCTCGTGCCCTACAAACGCATCGACGTCGCGATCGCCGCGTGCGCGCGCGCGCGCGTGCCGCTGACGATCGTCGGCGACGGCCCCGAGCGCGCGGCGCTCGAGCGAACGGCCGGGCCCGACGTCCGGTTCCTCGGCCATCGCACGAACGAAGACATCCGCGAGCTCTATCGCCGCGCGGCCGTCACGCTGCTGCCGGGTGAAGAAGACTTCGGGATCGCGCCGCTCGAGGCGCAGGCGTGCGGCCGCCCGGTGGTCGCGCTCGGGCGCGGCGGCGCGCTCGAGACCGTGAAGCACGGCGAGACGGGCGTCCTCGTGGACGACCCGTCGGCCGACGCGTTCGCCGACGCCGTGGCGGACGCCGTCGATCGATCGTTCGACGCCGGCGCGATCCGGCGGCACGCCGAACGCTTCGGCCGCGCGCGCTTCGGCGACGAGATGGCGGCGCTCATCACGGAGCCGACGGCGTGCTGAACCGGCACAACCGGCTGCTCGTCACGCTGCACATCCTGTCGGATGCGACGCTTGCCGCCATCGCGTTCGTCGGGGCGTACGCGCTGCGCTTTCATTTCGGCATCATCCCGGCGCTCATCCCGATCAGGCGCGGCGTTCCGCCGCTCGGGCAGTACATCCTCGATCTGCCGTTCATCATCGCGCTGGTGCCGCTCGGCTTCCAGCTGCAGGGGCTCTACCGGCTGCGCCGCGGCCGCTCGCGCGTCGACGATTTCTTTGCCGTCTTCGTCGGCACCATCCTCGCCGTCGTCTTCGGCATCGTCGCCACGCTGTACGTGCAGACCTACTTCGCGACGCCGGCCGCGAAGGCGCGCGGCGCCTTCGAGGTCTCGCAGCCGGTCTGGGGCATCTTCCTCGTGCTGAACGTCGCGCTCACCTTCTCGTCGCGCGAGTTCGTGCGCGAGCTCCTCGAGCGGCGGTGGCGCGCCGGCATCGGGCTCAAACGGATTCTCATCGCCGGCGCCGGCGACCTCGGACGCCTCGTCGCCGACAAGATCCTCGAGCACCGCGAGCTCGGGTATCAGATCGTCGGCTTCGTCGACGATCGCGCGGCCGGCGATCATCTCGGCTACCGCGGCCTGCCGCTCCTCGGGACGACGGAGGACGCGGCGGAGATCGCGGCGCGCGAGGGCATCGATCACCTGTATGTCGCGCTGCCGCCGGAGCAGCACATCCAGATGCTGCAGCTCATCGAGAGCACGAGCCGCGAGTGCGTCGACGTGAAGGTCGTGCCCGATCTGCTGCAGGTGATCGCGCTGCGCGCGCGCCTCGAGGATCTCGACGGCATTCCGGTCATCAACATCAACGACGTCCCGCTCCAGGGCTTCAACAGCATCGTCAAGCGCGGCACCGACATCGTGATCTCGAGCGCGGCGCTCGTCGTGCTCGCGATCCCGTTCTGGGTCATCGCCGTGCTCGTGAAGCTGACGTCGAGCGGCAAGGTGTTCTACCGCCAGGAGCGGATGGGGCTCGACGGCAAGCCGTTCATGATTTACAAGTTCCGCTCGATGTACGAGGACGCCGAGGCCGAGACCGGGCCGGTCTTCGCGAGCGAGCAGGATCCGCGGCGGACGCCGATCGGGAAGCTGCTGCGGCGATCGAACATCGACGAGCTGCCGCAGCTGTGGAACGTGCTCAAGGGCGACATGTCGATCGTCGGCCCGCGGCCCGAGCGGCCGCTGTTCGTCGCGCAGTTCAAGCACAAGATCCCGCAGTACATGCTGCGCCACAAGGTGAAGGCCGGCATCACCGGCTGGGCGCAGGTGAACGGCTGGCGCGGCAACACCTCGATCGAGAAGCGGATCGAGTACGACCTCTACTACATCGAGAACTGGTCGGTGCGGCTCGATCTGAAGATCATGTGGCTGACGCTGCTGCGCGGGTTCTTCCACAAGCATGCCTACTAAGAAGCGGGTCGTCATCACCGGGGCGGCCGGCTTCATCGGGTCGCACCTGGCGGAGACGCTGCTCGATCGCGAGTACGCGGTCATCGGGATCGACAACCTGCTCACCGGCGACACGGCGAACATCGCGCACCTCGTCAACCGCGATTTCACCTTCATCAAGCACGACGTCACCAACTACATCTACATCGAGGGGCCGGTCGACTTCGTCCTGCACTGGGCGAGCCCGGCGAGCCCGATCGACTATCTCGAGCTGCCGATTCCGACGCTGAAGGTGGGCGCGCTCGGCACGCACAAGGCGCTGGGGCTCGCCAAGACGAAGGGCGCGCGCTTCGTGCTCGCGTCCACCTCCGAGGTGTACGGCGATCCGCTCGAGCATCCGCAGAAGGAAACCTACTGGGGCAACGTCAACCCGATCGGGCCGCGCGGCGTCTACGACGAGGCCAAGCGCTTCGCCGAGGCGATGACGACGGCGTATCACCGCTATCACGGGCTGGACACGAAGATCGTCCGCATCTTCAACACCTACGGCCCGCGCATGCGCGTCAACGACGGCCGCGCCGTGCCCGCGTTCATGTCGCAGGCGCTGCGCAACGAGGACGTCACCGTGTTCGGCGACGGCTCGCAGACGCGCAGCTTCACCTACATCACCGATCTCGTCGACGGGATCATCCGGCTGATGACGTCCGACACCAACGATCCGGTGAACATCGGCAACCCGGTCGAGATGACGATCAAGGAGATCGCCGAGACGATCATCCGCATGACCGGCGCGACGAGCCGCATCATCTACAAGCCGCTCCCGACCGACGATCCCAGACAGCGGCGCCCCGACATCACGCGCGCGCGCACGATCCTCGGCTGGGAGCCGAAGGTGCAGCTGCAGGAAGGGCTCGTGAAGACGATCGAGTACTTCCGGACGAAAGTCGCGTAGGCCGGGCGGGTCAGGCAGGCCAGGCGGGCCGGGCAGGTCTGTCCCGCAATTCGCGGGCACTCAAAACAGTGCGCCCTACGCGAAGAGCGCGACAGTCGCGAGGGTAGCCGGAACGAAGGAAACGACGCTCGCGAGACGAACGCTGCGAAACGCCTTGGAGCGCGCTTCCACAAGCGACGCGATCTCAGGCGGAAACCCACCTGACCCACCCAACCGGCCTGCCTGGCCTGCCCGGCCTGCCTGGCCTGCCCGGCCTGCCTGGCCTGCCCGGCCTGCCCGGCCTGCCCGGCCTACTCCCGCAGCGCGATCGTGGGATCGAGGGCGGCGGCGCGGCGCGCCGGGAGCCACGACGCGAACACCGCGATCGCGAAGAACACCGCGGCCATCGCGGCGAACGTCGCCGGATCCGTCGCCCGCACGCCGACGAGCATCGACGCCATCAGGCGCGTCACCGCGAACGCCGCGACGAGCCCGACCGCCACGCCGAGCGCGCTCAGCCGCAGCCCCTGTCCGACGACGAGCGACAGAATCGAAGAGCGGTCCGCGCCGAGCGCGATCCGCATGCCGATCTCGGCCGTCCGCTGCCGCACGAGCGTCGACAGCACGCCGTACAGGCCGACGGCCACCAGCAGCGCCGCAATCCCCGCGAACGCCGCGATCAGCGTCAGCGTGAAGCGCGTGCTGCTCTGCGCGCGCCAGACGATCGCCGACATCGGCTCGACCTCCGAGAGGAGCAGCGCCGGATCGAGCTTCGCCATCGCGGCGCGCACCTGCGGCGCGGCGGCGGCCGCATCCCCGCTCGTCCGGATCGCCCAGCTCGGCGCGCCGAATCCCAGAAACCCGTCGGTCACGTACACCTGCTCGCGCCCCGCCTCGGCGAGCGACGTGAACCGCTCGTGCGCGACCACGCCGATGATTTCGACCAGCTCCGGCTCCGGCGTCCGCGCGCGAATCAGGATGCGCTTGCCGACGGCGCGCTCGCTCGGAAACGCCTTCGACGCGAGCACTTGATCGACGACGACGAGCGCGCGCTTCGGATCGTTGTCCGCCGGCGTGAACGTCCGGCCGTCGAGGAGCCGCGTCTTCATCGTCTCGAAGTAGCCTGGACGCACCAGCATGAAGTCCACCGCCTGGTACTTCGACGGATCGGTGAGCGCATCGGGCAGACCCCACCGGATCGTGCTGTAGCCGCCGGTCAGCGGAAACGGAAACGACGCCGTCACCGCCTCGACGCCGGGCACCGCGCCGAGCGCCGATTCAATCTGCTGCGTGATCGCGGCGCGCTGTTCCGGCGTGTTCACGGCGGCGCGGCCGCCGAGCAGGCGGAACGTCAGCAGATGCTTCGGATCGAAGCCGGGGTCGATCCGCTGCAGCTCGACGAAGCTGCGGATCATCAATCCCGATCCGATGAGCAGCACGAAGCAGAGCGCGACCTCGGCGACGACGACGAGGCTCCGGAGCACGCCCGAGCGGCCGAGGCCCGCGGAGCGGCCGGCGCCGCGCAGCACCGTCATCGGATCGAACCGGAACACGTTCCACGCGGGCATGAGTCCCGAGACGAGCGCGGCGGCCAGCGAGACGGCCGCGGTGAAGGCGAGCACCGTCGGATCGATCGCCACCGAGGCGAGCCGAGGCAGATTCTCGGGCGCGAGCGCGAGCAGCTCGCGCACGGCCGCCCACGCGAGCGCGACGCCCGCGACCGCGCCGATCGCGGTCAGCACGAACGCTTCCGCGAGCAGCTGCCGCACGATCCGCCAGCGCCCCGCGCCGAGCGCGGAGCGGACGGCGATCTCCGAGCCGCGCAGCGACGCGCGCACGAGCAGCAGGTTCGCGACGTTCGCGCACGCGATGAGCAGCAGGAACACCACCGCCGCCATCAGCGCGAGAATCGCCGGACGCACTTCTTCGACGAGCGCCTTGTGCATCGGCTCGAGCCGCATATAGAAGCGCGCGCCGGCGTAGAGCGGAAAATTCTTCCTGATCGGCTCGACCGCCGACTCCACTTCGGCCTGCGCGCGCGCGAGCGTCGTGCCCGGCTTCAGCCGCCCGATCGGCCGGAGGAAATACGCGTTGCGGTTCCGGTTGTCGTAGGTCAGACGAAACGCCGTCCAGAAATCGGGCGCCGTCTCTATGTTGTCGGCCGGCGGGAAGAGCAGCTGAAAGCGCGGCGCGAGCACGCCGACGATGCGGCGCAGCTGCGGATTGCCGGGCCCGGACGGCAGATCCGTCCCGACGACCGACGGATCGCCGCCGAAGCGCCGCTGCCAGTACTCGTAGCTCAGGATCACCATCGTCGGCACGCGCGGCGCGGGCGCCGTAGCGTCGGCCGGCGGCGCCCCGGCCGGCGCCGGCGGCGGCGGCGTGCCGTCGCTCTCCGCGAAGTCGCGGCCGACGACGATGCTCGCGCCCATCAGCCGAAAGAAGTTCGTCGTCACGCCGGCGAAACGCACCTGCTCCGGCGTGCCGTCGGCGCGCGGCAGGACCTGCCGGGTGGTGAAGACCGCCGCCATGTCGTCGAAGCCGGCGCCGGATCCGCTGCGGATGTCGGCGTAGTTCTCCGCCGAGATCGGCATGCCGTAGTTGTTGCGCGCGCGCAGATCGCCGTAGAGCACGACGAGCCGGTCGGGATCCTTGTACGGCAGCGGCCGGAGGAGCACCGCGTTGGTGACGCTGAAGATCGCCGTCGTCGCGCCGATGCCGAGCGCGATCGTCAGCGCCGCGGTCAGCGCGAACACCGGGCTGCGGCGGAGCGTCCGCGCCGCGAACATCAGATCGCGCAGCATGTCTGATCTCCTTCCGGCTCAACCCTTCAACACGACGACCGGATCGACGGCGGCCGCGCGGCGCGCGGGCACGACACACGCAATTCCGGCGACGACGATCACGCTGGCGCCCGCCGCGACGAACGTCGCCGGATCGTGAGCGGCGACGCCGTAGAGAAACGCGGCGAGATACGCGGTCAACACGAACGATCCCAGCAGCCCGGCCGCGACGCCCGCGACCGCGACCGGCATCGCCTGCCGCAGCACCAGCGCGATCACATCGCCGCGCTGCGCGCCGAGCGCCGTCCGTACGCCGATCTCGCGCGACCGCTGCGCAACGGCGTAGGACAGCACGCCGAAGAGGCCGACGCCGGCAATCGCGAGCGCCGCGATCGCGAACCCGGTGAGCAGCGCCGCATAGAGTCGCGGCTTGGCGAGGCTGGTCATCACGCGCTCGTCCAGCGTGACCATCGAGTCGACCGCCGCCGCAGGATCCTGCTCGCGCACCGCGGTACGCAGCGCCACCGCATGCAGCGTCGGATCGTCGTCGGTGCGGACGACGAAGACGAGCGGCGCGTTCAGCAGCCTCGCCGGCATCTGGTGATAGCTCGCGAATGCTTCGGGCGCCGGCGGATCGGTCACATCGCCCTGGCGCATGTCGTCGACGACACCGACGACGTCGCAGTCCGGCCGGCCTTCGCCGAACGCGAGCGGAACGCGCGTCCCGACCGGCGACGGTCCGAGATAGCGCCGCGCGAACGATCGATTGACGACGATGACGGGCCGCGCCGTGAGCGTGTCCGCATCGGAGAGCAGCCGGCCGGCGGTCACCCTCAGACGCAGCGACTGGAAGTACTCGGGGCTGACGATGCGCGTGAGCGTCTGCACCTGCAGCATCACCGACGGGTTCGACGGGGACGGCATCTTGAACCCGACGTTGCCGCCGCCGCTCACGAAGGGCAGCGCGTTGCCGGCCGCGGCGTGGACGACGCGAGGCGACGAGCGGATGCGCTCGAGCACGCGGTCGGCGAACGCCGCGCGCGCGGGGCCGTCGTAGCGCCGCGGCAGATCGACGCGCGCCGTGAGGACGTGGTCCGGATCGTAACCGCGATCGGCGCGCATCAGCGCGACGAACGAGCGCGCGAGCAGCGCCGCGCCCACGAGCAGCACGCAGGCAACCGCGATCTGCGCGGCCATCACACCGGCGCGCCAGCGCGCCGTATGCGATCGCCACGCGCCCGCGGCGGACGCCGCGTTGTCGTCGGCGAGCGCGCCGGCCACGTCGACGCGCGCGAGTTGCGCGGCCGGCAGCAGCCCGCACACGACGCTCGCCGCGGCCACGATCGCGAGCGCGAACGCGAGCACGTGCGGATCGATCGCGATGTCGGCGACGCGCGGAAAGTCGGACGGGAGGAGCGCCGGCAGCGCGCGGTGGAGCGCGACGACGAGCGCCATGCCGGCGGCGGCGCCGGCGGCGGCGAGCACGCCGCTTTCGACGACGAGCTGGCGGACGATTCGCGCGCGCCCGGCGCCGATCGCCACGCGAACGGCGATCTCGCGCCGCCGCACCGTCGCCCGCGCGAGCTGCAGGCCGGCGACATTCGCGGTCGCCGTCGCGAGAAGCAGCGCGACGGCGGCGAGCAGGATCTGGAGCGCCGGCCGCACGTCCGCGGTCATCGCATCGGCGGCGGAAGTCACCGCCATCTCCGGCGGCGCGGTGCTGCCGAACATCGCGACGGCGGTGAAGCCGGGATCCGGCGCGCTTCGCGCGCGCACGGTGCCTTCGGCCGCCGCCTGCTGCGGCGAGACGCCCGGCTTCAGCCGCGCCAGCGCGCCGAAGATCATCAGGCGCTGGTAACCGGCGTCGGTCATCACCGAGCCGATCGTCATCGGCAGCCACGCGCGCGTATCGCGATCGGGGAACGTGAACTCGCGCGGCATGACGCCGGCGATCGCGACCGGCATCTCGTCGGCGCGCACGACGCTCCCGACCGCGTCGTCTCGCCCGCCGAACCATTCCTGCCAGAGGCTGTAGGAGAGCACGATGACGGCCGGATCGGGGGGCGTGCCGCGGCGAAAGCCGCTCGGCGTGTCCGCTTCCGCGAACACGCGGCCGCGAATCGGCCGCACGCCGAGAGCCTCGAAGAGGGACGCGGTCGCGCGGCCGACCTGCACGCGAACCGGCTCGCCGCTGCCGCGCGACAGCGTCATTGCGCCCGGCACGATGCTGTACGCGCCGATCGCCTCGGCCGTGGACGCCCGTTCGCGCCACGCGAGGTACGCGCCGTTGGTGATCGTCCCGCGAATCCGCCCCTGCTGCCCTTTCCGCATTTCGGTCAGGCGCACGACGCGATCGGGATCGGGCCACGGCAGCGGCTTCATCAGCACGCCGTAGGTCACGCTGAACAGCGTGGTCGCGGCGCCGATCCCGAGCGCCATCGTCAGCACCGCGACGAGGGCGTATCCTGGCTCGCGCCGAAGGAGCCGGATCGCGTAGCGGACGTCGTGCAGCAGCGTCATCGGGCGAAGCGTTCGGCGGCGCGGGCGCGCGCCGCCGCTGCAACCTCCTCGCGGCTTTTCGGCGCCGACGCCGTCGTGAGCGCGTCGATCAGGCGGCGCGCGATCGCCGCGACGTCCTCGATGGCGTCGTTGAACGCGCGCTCGTTCGCCTTCGACGGCGCGTTGAACCCGCTCAGCTTGCGGACGAACTGCAGCGACGCCGCGCGAATCTCCTCGTCGGTCGCGGGCGGATCGAAGTTAAACAGCGTCTTGATATTGCGGCACATATTCGATGTAGCGCGCGGTCTCGCGCGCAACCTCCGGGCCGTGAAGCCTCTCGACGACGGCGAACGCCATGTCCATGCCGGCCGAGACGCCGGCCGACGTCACGATCGTATCCGAGACGACGCGCACGCCGCGCTGGACGTCGATCGTCGGATCGAGCGAGGCGAGCAGATCCAGCGCCGCCCAGTGCGTGGTCGCGCGGCGGCCGCGCAGCAGGCCGCTCTGCGCGAGCAGCAGCGCGCCGGTGCAGACCGACGTCACGAGCGACGCGCGGGCGGCTGCGGCGCGAATCCACGCGAGCGCCGCGTCGTCGCCCAGCAGCGCGCGCGTGCCGAACCCGCCGGGGACGACGAGGATGTCGATCGGCGGCGCGGTTTCCCATGAATGGGACGGGACGATCGTCAGGCCGCCGATCGCGACCAGGGGAGCGGCCGATCGCGCGACGGTAAAGACGTCGAAGGGCGCGCTCTGGTCGGTGCGCCGCGACTCGGCGCCCGGCATCAGACGCGTGCGCGAGAACACTTCGAACGGTCCTGCGAAGTCGAGCACCTCGACGTCGTCGAAGACGAAGATGCCTACGGTGTCGCGCTTCATTTACGGCGCTCCCTGAAGGGCCGGGCAGGCCAGGCAGGCCGGGCAGGTTTGACGGTAGAACAGCGAGTACGTTCGCACAGCTCACGCAATCATTCAGACCTACCCGACCTACCAGACTCGCCCGGCCTGCCTGGCCCGCCCGGCCTATCGCGTCAGCCTGCGATATTTGATGCGATGCGGCTGATCGGCGGCCGCGCCGAGGCGGCGTTTCTTGTCAGCTTCGTAGTCCTGATAGTTGCCCTGGAACCAGACCACCTGGCTGTCGCCTTCGAACGCGAGCATATGCGTCGCGATCCGATCGAGGAACCACCGATCGTGGCTGATCAGCACGGCGCAGCCGGCGAAATTCAGCAGCGCTTCCTCGAGCGCGCGCAGCGTGTCGACGTCGAGATCGTTGGTCGGCTCGTCGAGCAGCAGGAGGTTGCTGCCCTTCTTCAGCAGCTTCGCGAGGTGGACGCGGTTGCGCTCGCCGCCCGAGAGCGTCCCGACTCGTCGCTGCTGGCCCGCGCCCTTGAAGTTGAACCACGACACGTACGCGCGCGACGCGACCTTCTTCTTTCCGAGCTCGATCTCGTCGTTGCCGCCGGTGATCTCCTCGAATACCGTCTTGTTCGGATCGAGCGCCTCGCGGCTCTGATCGACGTAGCCGATCTGCACCGTCTCGCCGATCTTCAGCGTCCCCTCGTCCGGCTTCTCCTGCGCGGTGATCATCCGGAAGAGCGTCGTCTTGCCGGCGCCGTTCGGGCCGATGACGCCGACGATGCCGCCGGGCGGCAGCGTGAAGTCGAGGTTCTCGATGAGCAGCTTGTCGCCGTAGCCTTTCTTCAACCCGCGCGCTTCGACCACGGTGTCGCCGAGGCGAGGGCCGGGCGCGATGTAGATCTCGGCCGTCTCGATCTTCTGCGCCGTGTCCTGGCGCAGCAGGTCCTCGTACGCATTCAAGCGCGCCTTGCCTTTCGCCTGCCGCGCGCGCGGCGACATCCGGATCCATTCGAGCTCGCGCTCGAGCGTCTTCTGCCGCCGCGTCTCCGTCTTCTCCTCCTGCGCGAGGCGGTTCTGCTTCTGCTCGAGCCACGACGAGTAATTGCCCTCCCACGGGATGCCGTGGCCGCGATCGAGCTCGAGGATCCAGCCGGCGACGTTGTCGAGGAAGTAGCGGTCGTGGGTCACCGCGACGACGGTGCCGGGGTATTCGGCGAGGAATCGCTCCAGCCACGCGACCGACTCGGCATCGAGATGGTTGGTCGGCTCGTCGAGCAGGAGGAGATCGGGCGACTGCAGCAGCAGGCGACAGAGCGCGACGCGGCGGCGCTCGCCGCCGGAGAGCGTCGCGACCTCGGCGTCGGGCGGCGGCAGGCGCAGCGCGTCCATCGCGAGCTCGAGACGCGAGTCGAGATCCCATGCGTTGGACGCATCGATCTTGTCCTGCAGGCGGCCCTGCTCGTCGAGGACCTTCTCCATGTCCTCGGGCGAGAGATCCTCGCCGAGCCTGGCGTTCACGTCGTCGTAGCGCGTGAGCAGCGCCTTGATCGGCGCGACGCCCTCCTCGACGTTGCCGCGCACGTCCTTCCGCGGATCGAGCCGTGGCTCCTGATGGAGGAACCCGATCGAGATGCCTTCAGCGGGAAACGCTTCGCCGATGAAGCTCGTGTCCTCGCCCGCCATGATCTTCAACAGCGAGCTCTTGCCCGCGCCGTTCAACCCGAGGACGCCGATCTTCGCGCCGAAGTAGAACGAGAGCCAGATGTCGTCGAGAACCTTGATGTCGGGAGGATGCACCTTCCCGAGACCCTTCATGGTGTAGATGAACTGCGGCATAGGAAACCTGTATTGTACATTTATCGCGATCGTGGTCCGCCGTATTCTCCACATCGACATGGACGCGTTCTACGCGTCGGTCGAGCAGCGTGACGATCCGTCGCTCGGCGGCAGACCGCTCGCCGTCGGCGGCGATCCCAACCGCCGCGGCGTCGTCGCGGCCGCGAGCTACGAGGCGCGCGCCTTCGGCGTGCGATCGGCGATGTCGATGGCGAAGGCGGTGCGGCTCTGCCCGACGCTCGTGATCGTGCCGCCTGATTTCGCCCGCTACAAGAGCGCGTCGCAGGCGGTCTTCTCGATCTTCCGCGAGGTGACGCCGCTCGTCGAGCCGTTGTCGTTCGACGAGGCCTACCTCGACGTCACCGAGAACGCATGGGGCGAGGTGCTCGGCACCGCCGTCGCGAAGCGGCTGAAGGCGCGCATTCGCGCCGACGTCGGGCTGACGGCGTCGGCCGGCGTCGCGCCGAACAAGTTCCTCGCGAAGATCGCGTCCGGCTGGAAGAAGCCCGACGGCCTCACGGTGATCAGCCCGGAACGTGTCGAGCCGTTCCTGCAGCAGCTGCCGGTCGACGCGCTGTGGGGCGTCGGACCGGTCACCGCGCGGAAGCTTCGCGCGAGAGGCATCGCGCGGCTGGTCGACGTGCGCAGCGCGGATCTGCAGCTGCTGCGCGACGCGGTCGGCAGCCTGGCCGACTGGCTGCGCCAGCTCGCCAGTGGCGTGGACGATCGCCCCGTCGTGCCGAACCGCGAGGTGAAGTCGTCGGGATCGGAGAACACGTACCCGGAGGATCTCACCGACCTCGAGACCATCCGCTCCGAGGTGGCCGAGATGGCGCGCCACGCGATCGCGTGGCTCGTACGCCGGCAGCTCCTCGCGCGAACGGTGACGCTCAAGGTGCGCTACGGCGACTTCACGACGATCACGCGCAGCCACACCGCGCCGCCGACGCGGGACGAAGCGGACCTCACGGCGCGCGCGGTCCGTCTCCTCGACAAGACCGAAGCCCGCGCGCGATCGGTGCGGCTCATCGGCGTCAGCGTCCACAATTTCTGCGGCGAGGGCGACGCGGACGCCGCCGAGCGGCTGCCCTTTCAAGGCGTATGAGCACGATCGACACGTGGGATCCGCGGCAGTACGACAAATTCGAGCGGCAGCGCGAGCAGCCGTTCTACGACCTGCTCGCGCTCGTCCAGGCGATGCCCGGCATGTGCGTCGTCGATCTGGGATGCGGAACCGGCAAGCTGACGCGCGTGCTGCACGAGACGCTCCGCGCGCGGAAGACAACCGGCATCGATCGCTCGGGCAGCATGCTCGCGACGACGAGCGACGCGCCGCTGCCGGGCGGCCTGTGCTTCGAGGTCGGCACGATCGAAGCGTTCGCCGCGCGGCGCCTCGATCGAGGCGAGCGGCCCGAGCTCATCTTCTCCAACGCGGCGCTGCACTGGGTCGAGGATCACGACGCGCTCGTGCCGCGGCTCGCGGCGCTCCTCGCCGACGTGGGCCAGCTTGCGTTCCAGGTGCCGGCGCAGCACGACGATGTGACGCACGTAACGGCGGTGCATCTCGCCGACGAGGAGCCGTACCGCGGCGCGCTCGGCGGATGGCGCAAGCCGCAGCCGGTGCTGACGCCCGACGCCTACGCGCGTCTCTTCCACCGCTGCGGCTTCGTCGATCCACTCGTGCGGCTGATCGTCTATCCTCATCTTCTGGAGTCGCGCGACGCCGTGGTCGACTGGGTGAAGGGGACGCTGCTGACCGAGTACGCCCGCCACCTGCCGCCGGATCTGTTCGAGCGCTTCGTCGCCGACTACCGCGCGCGGCTGCTGCCGCAGCTCGACGCCGCGCAGCCGTTCTTCTTTCCGTTCAAGCGGATACTGTGCTGGGGGCGGCGGGCGGCGGCGCAGGCCTGATGGACTTTGGGGGTATGGCGCGTCCGCGCGCCGGCGGACGAGAATGACGACATGCTAAAAGGAACGCGCGACGGCATTCTGAAGAAGGTGCAGCCGATCAGCGTCCACGGCCAGGTGTCGTGGGACGTCTTCTTCACCGACGTGGAAGATCCCGACGGGCAGGTCACCGTCGCGCGCATCGGCCCTGAAGCGGTGCTCGGCACCAACCTCGAGCCCGGCGATCGCATTCAGGTCGAATATCTCGTCGGACAGGCCGTGCGGGTGACGCGCCTGGTCCCGAGCGCGTAAGAATTTAAAGAATCAGGAATTTGGAATTTGCAATGCGTCACACGGTCACGACCGTGATCACGCATTCCAAATTCCAAAGTCCTAATTCCTAATTCCTGTGTTCGATCTTCACCGAGCGCAGCTCAACCCTCGCATTCGGCGTCTCGCCGGTGCGAGGCGTCGCCTCGATCGCGTCCACCGCAGCCATGCCGTCGACTACGCGGCCGAACGCCGTGTAGACGCCGTCGAGCGCCGGCGACGTTCCCGTGCAGATGAAGAACGACGTCGTCGCGCTGTCGGGCGCATCGCCGCGCGCCATCGAGACAATGCCCTTCACGTGCTTCGTGTCGTTGAACTCGGGCGCGAGGTTGTGCACCAGCTTCTGCTGCTTCTCGGTGAGCGGCGCGGCGCGCGAGGCGAGCGCGCCGGTCTGGATCACGAACCCGGGCGCGACACGATGGAACGCCATGCCGTTGTAGACGCCGGCCGCCGCAAGCCGCATGAACTGCCGCACGGTGCTCGGCGCCTTGTCCGTGAAGAACTCGATGGCAATCGGCCCGGCGCTCGTGTCGACCACCGCCCGGTAGGCGCCGAGATCCGCGGCGGTCTCGTTCACGAACGGCTCGGCCGGCGTATCGCGGATCGTGACGTGCTTGATCTCGATCCGATCGGTTGTGAGCCCTTTGTCGTCGACCGGCGCTTCGGAGATCTTCTGCAGCACCTCGATGCCCTCAGCCACGCGGCCGAACACGGTGTACTGATTGTCGAGCGCCGGCTGATCGGCCAGCACGATGAAGAACTGCGATCCCGCGCTGTCGGGTTTGCCGGGCACGAGCACCGCCGCGACCGATCCGCGCGTCATCTTCGGCGCGCGCGCTTCGGCCTTCACCGCGTTCAGCCCGCCCGTCCCGTACAGCGCGCGCCTGGATGGATCCGTCGTCAGCGGATCGCCGCCCTGCACCATGCCGTACTTGATCGTGCGGTGGAAGATCGTGCCGTCGTAGGCTCCGTCAGCGGCGAGCTTCATGAAGTACGCCGCCTGGTTCGGCGCGCTCTCCGGCGCGAGATCGACGACGAACGTTCCGCCCGACGTCTCGACGACCGCTTGTTTAGGCGCGGGTTGAGCGTGTAGGGCGAGGCTTTCAGCCTCGCCGCGGCGACCCTGAAAGGGTCGCCCTACAACGATCGCTGCGACGACCAAGACGATGATGCGCTTCATGGATTCACGGGGCCGGCGCGTCGATGATGCGCCGCGCGTGCCAGACGTAGTGGAACGCCGACACGAGCGTGATCGCGAGCGACGTCCACACGCCGAAATCGACGACGGCCGAATGATAGCCGAGATAGTTGAAGAGCATCGCGGCAACCGCCGTGACGATGTAGGTGCCGGTGGCGATCTTGCCGTAGATCGACGGCCGGAACGTCCGCGGCCCGATCGCGAGGTTCACGATGGCGACCGTCGCGACGATCACGACATCGCGGCTGATGATGCAGATCGTCAGCCACACCGGCAATCGATTCGCGAGGTTCAGGCCCGGAAGCGTGAGCACCACGAACGTGGTGACGAGCAGCAGCTTGTCGGCCATCGGATCGAGCCACGCGCCGAGGCTCGTCTTCTGGCCCGCGCGGCGCGCGATCAACCCGTCGAGCGCGTCAGTGACGCCGGCGACGACGAACACGACGAGCGCCCAGCCGAGCAGCCCGTAGACGACGAGGATCACGAACGCGGGGATCAGCAGCATCCGCAGCAGCGTGATCTGGTTGGCGGCGGTGAGCGCGGTCATCGCAGGCCCGCAATCGCCCCGATCTTTTCAATCGCGTCGATCGCCTCGGCGCCGGTCACCACCTTCGACGGCTGGAACGCGTTGTTGTCGCCGGTCGCGAGCACGCCGGCCGCGACGGCGATCGACGCGGCCGGATACGCGAGATGGCTCGGCGAGAGATCGCTGAACTTGAGCCGTGCCGGCTGCCACGCTTTGGTCCGTCCCGGATTCTGCGCCTCGACGCGCGCGAGCAGGCGCGCCACGGCCTGGGCGAGATCGACGCGGCGCACCGAGGTGCGCGGCTGAAACGCGTGGTTCGCGAACGGCTCCATGATGCCGGCGCGCGCCACCGCCACGATCCACGTCGCCGCCCAGTTGTTGCGCACGTCGGTGATGAGCGCCGCATCGCCGCGGCGCCCGCCCTCCAGCAGCGGCGCGAGGCGGACGCCGATGAGCGCCGCGAGATCGGCGCGCGTCAGCTGCGGCGCCTCGTCGATCGCGCGGTACTCGGCCGGCAGCCGCGCGAGCGCCGCGCGCGCGCGCAGCGCGTCCACCCGCTTCTCGACCTCCGCGTTCGGCTCGATCGAGAGCGACCGCGCGTAGGCTTTCTCCGCGCCCTCGCGATCGCCGCGGCTCTCGAGAATCTCGCCGATCTGCTGGTTCGATCGCGCATCGCCCGGATCGAGCGCGCTCGCCTTCCGGAAATGCTCGAGCGCCCCGTCGAGATCGCCTTTCTGCCGCTCGACGGCGGCGAGCTCGCGATAGAGAAACGGGCTGTCGGGCGACGCGGCGATCGCGGCGGTGTAAGCCTGCACCGCTTCGTCGAGCCGGCCGGCGCGCGCCGCGTCGCGCGCGCGCGCAATCCCCTGCTCGGCGTTCCGGAACTTCAGCACCTCGACGCGGCGCGCCAGATCGGTGAGCGAGGGATCGGCGGCGAGCGCAGCGGTGAACGCGGCGAGCGCCTCCGACTCGCGGTTCAACGCGAGCAGCGACTGCCCGCGGGCCACGAGCGCCGGCACGTCCGGGGGCTTTGGGCTCAGCTGCAGCGCGCGATCGAAGTGCGGCAGCGCCGCCTTCGCGTCCTTGCGCGCGAGCTCGAGGTAGCCGAGCGAGAGTTCCGCCGGATAGAAATCGGGCGCGGCGTGAAGCGCGGCGCCGAACTCGCGCTCCGCCGTCTTGAGATCGCCGCTCTGGAAGAACGCCCAGCCGCGCGACTGCAGGAGCGCGGCGACGCTGCCGGCCAGCGACGGCGGCACGGCCGGCTGCGCGTACTCCGGGAACTTCGGCGCCGCGACGGCCGGCGCCGGCACGATCTTCGGCGCGCACGCGCTGAACGCGACGAGCGCGGCGAACAGCAGCTTGCGCATCGGCAAAATATTACCTCGGCGGTCGCGCCGGCGACGACGACGACAGCCGATCGGCGAAGCGCCGCGGCACGTCGGCGACGATCGACACGCGGCCGGCGCGCGTCTCGTGCAGCACGACGTACCCGTGCCGGTAGAGCCGCGCGATGCGATCGCGATCGCCGGCGTCGTCGGGATCGAAGGTGAGCGTGACGCGGCGGACGTCGAGGGCGAGCCGCGACGTCATCGTGTCGACGATCTCGTCGACGCCCTCGCCGGTGAGGGCCGAGATGCAGGGCGCCGACGGATCGAGATCCGTCAGCCGCCGCCGCTCGTCGGGCGTGAGCGCGTCGCATTTGTTGTAGACGTCGACGAGCGGCACGTCGGTCGCGTCCACCTCCTCGAGCACCTGACGCACGGCGGCGATCCGACGCTCGCGATCCGGCGCGGCGGCGTCGATGATGTGGAGGATCAGATCGGCCTCCGCCGTCTCCTCGAGCGTCGCGCGGAACGCGGCCACGAGCGCGTGCGGCAGGCGATCGATGAACCCGACGGTGTCCGACATCAGCAGCTCGCGGCGGTCGGGCAGCCGCACCTGCCGCACGAGCGGATCGAGCGTGACGAAGAGCGCGTTGGACGCCTCTGCGTCCGCCCTCGTCAGCCGGTTGAACAGCGTCGTCTTGCCGGCGTTGGTGTAGCCGACGAGCGCCACCGTCGGCACCGACGATTTGTGCCGCCGCTCGCGCAGCTGGGCTCGGCGCTTGCGCACATGATCGATGTCGTTCGAGATCGCGTGGATGCGCGTGCGGATCCGCCGGCGATCCGTCTCGAGCTTCGTTTCGCCCGGTCCGCGGGTGCCGATGCCGCCGCCGAGGCGCGAGAGCGCCGCGCCGGCGCCGACGAGGCGCGGCAGCAGGTATCGCAGCTGCGCGAGCTCGACCTGCATCTTGCCCTCGCGCGTGCGGGCGCGCCGCGCGAAGATGTCGAGGATGAGCTGCGTGCGATCGACGATCTTGCGCCCGACCTCCTCTTCGATCTGCCGGAGCTGCGCGGGCGTCAGCTCGTTGTCGAAGATCACGACGTCGACGTCGGTCTCGGCGGCCGACGCGGCGAGCGTCTCGATCTTGCCGGCGCCGAGATAGGTGGAGGGATCGGGCCTCGGCCGCTCCTGCAGCACGCGCAGCACGACGTCGGCGCCGGCCGCGTCGGCCAGCCCCGCCAGCTCTTCGAGCGATCGCTCCGCTTCGTGTCGGCGCGCGCGTCCCGCGATCAGGCCGACGAGCGCGGCGCGCTCGCGCCGCGCGACGCCGGATCCGCGTTGAGCTCGCTGTGCAGCCATCTCTGAATCTCGTCCCACGATATCGCGCCGGCGCGCACGAGCGCCGGCGGATCGACCGTCGCATCCACGATCGTCGACGGCGCGCCGCCGGGCGCCTCGCCCGTGTCGATCAAGACGTCGATGCGGGCGCCGAGCGCGCGCTCCACCTCGCCGGGATCCGCGGTCGCCGGTTCACCGCTCACGTTCGCGCTCGTCGCGGTCAGCGGCGTGCGCGCCGCCGCGCAGATCGCGCGCGCCACGTCGTCGCGCGGCACGCGCACGCCGACCTTTCCCGTGCCGGCGTGCACGGCGGGCGCCAGCGCGCGCGGCGCGGCGACGAGCAGCGTCAGCGGCCCGGGCCAGTACCGCTCCGCCAGGCGCCGGCCGACGGCCGTCAGCGGGCCGAGCGCCAGCACCTGCGCGAGGTCGGCCGCGACGAGCGGCAACGGCCGATCGTCGGCGCGGCCCTTCACGACAAACAGCCGGGCGACCGCGTCCGCCGAGAACGGATCGACGGCCAGGCCGTACAACGTGTCGGTCGGGATCGCCACGACGCCGCCGCGCGCGATCCACGTCGCCGCCTCTTCGATCGCGTCGCGCTGCGGCGCGAGGCGATCGACGAACAGCCGCCGCACCCTCAGTCCACCATCGCGGTGTGGACGATCAGCGCGAGCAGTCCCATCACCACGGCGTCCAGCAGGAAGACGACGCGGAGCGAAGCGCCGCCGACCAGGCCGGCGACGAACGGGCTGCTCGCCATCCCGACGAGCGACGCGCTCGTCAGCACGCCGAAGCCGGTGCCGTGCGCGCCCGGCGGAATCACGGCCCCAGCCGCGCTGTAGCTCGCCGTCATCGCGGCGCCGATCCCGAGGCCGAGCACCGCCGACGCGACGGTCATCGCGGCGACGATCGCCGCGGGCGACTCGGCCCGCGCCGTCGACCCGGCCGCGCCCATCAGCGCGCATCCGATGGCAGCGCCCGCCGAACCGGCGCCGATCACGATGCGGCTCGAATACCGTTTGAGCAGCTTGCCGCAGAAATGATGGCCGAGCGCGCCGGTCAGCGCCATCACCGAGAAGAGCGCCCCCGACACGAGCGCGACGTTCGCGCGCGCCGCGCCGACGCGCTCCACCCACAGCGGCAGCACGGGGCCGAAGCTGCGATCGACGAACTGCAGGCCGAAGATCACCGCCATCATCAGGATGAAGTTCTCGAACGCCAGCACGCTGCGGAACGTGACGCGGCCGCTGTCGGCCGGCTGCTGCACGGCGTGCGTGGCGCGCTCGTCGTACATCAGATACACGACCACGAGGCCGATCGCATAGAACATCGCCGTCGCGATGAACGCGCGCCGCAGCCCGACGACGCCCGCGAGCACGCCGCCGATGACCGGCCCCACCGCCGGGCCGATGCGCTGCGCCGTCTGCACGACGCCGATCGCGCTCGGCATCCGATCCCGCGGCGCCGACTCGGCGGCCATCGCCACCGACAGCGATCCGTACCCGGCGAACAGCCCCTGCACCGCGCGCAGCGCGAGCACGTGCCAGGCGCGCGTCACATAGGCCATCGCCGCCATGAGGATCACGAAGCTGACGAGCGATCGCTCGACCATGATCTTGCGTCCGTAGCGATCGCCGAGGCGGCCCCACGCGGGCGCGAGAAGTGCCGTGAGACCCGGCGTGATGCCGAGGCTCAAACCCGTCCACATCGCGACTTCGCCGATGTCGGTCACGCCGAGCTCGGCGATGAAGAGCGGCAGAAACGGCATCACGAGCGTGAAGCCGGTGTAGCCCATGAAGCTCGCGACGGTGATGGCCGCGACGTTGCGGCGCCACGCGTGCTCGGTCGACACGGCCGACGCGCCGCCGCTCATCCGCGCAGCGCACCGGCGGGCGCCGTCATTTCGTCGCGGCCGCCGCCGGCCGCTCGCGCCGCGGCAGAGGCTCCGCCCGGTTCGCCGCGTGGTACACGACGCTCGCGATGATGGCCGATGCCTGCATCAGGTCCGCCGCGACGGCGTGGTCGTAGGTATCCGCGCTCGTGTGATGCGTCGTCGTCTCGTAGTCGAGCGGATCCTGGATGAACTGAAACCCCGGCAGCCCGATGCGCGTGAACGAGAGATGATCGGTGCCGCCGGTGTTCCGGATCGTCAGCGTCGCGGCGCCGAGATCGTGGAACGGCGCGAGCCACTGCTCGAAGAGCGGCCGCATCGCCTCGTGGCCCTGCAGGTATACGCCGCGGATGCGCCCGCTGCCGTTGTCGAGATTGAAGTACCCCGAGAGCTTCGCGTGCTCGGGCCGCACCTGCAGCGTCACGGGATCGGCGAAGTGCGCCTTCACGTAGGCGCGCGAGCCGAGCAGTCCCTGCTCCTCGCCGCCCCAGAGCGCGATGCGCACCGTCCGGTCGAGCCGCAGGTTCAGCGCCTTCAGAATGCGCATCACCTCGATCATCACGGCGCTGCCGGCGCCGTTGTCGGTGGTGCCGGTGCCGGAATGCCATGAGTCGAAGTGGGCGCCGACCATCACGATCTCGTCGCGCTTCGCGCCGCCCGGAATCTCGCCGACGATGTTGCCGCCGTCGACGTCGTCGCGCGAGGCGGTCGCGTTCAGCTCCAGCCGCAGCCGCACCGGCTGCTGGTGCTCGACCAGGCGCGTGACGCGGCCGTACTGCTCCGCCGTGATCACGAAGGTCGGCGGCGCCGCAGGTTCCCGCGAGCGGAACGGGCCCGCCGCCTCCGCCGCAAGGAGCCCTTCACGCGCACGCTCGTCGCCGATGAGGATTGCCGCGACGCCTTCCTCGACGAAGAACTTCGTGCGCTGCAGCGAGAGCTCGTCGAAGCGATCGATCAGCGCATCGAGCATCGACTCCGGCATCGTCATGAAGAGCTTGAAGATCTCCTCGGGCTTCTGAGGCCACTCGACGTCGTCTATCCGCGTGACGCGCAGCGGCGCAGCCGGCTCGGGCGCCCTGGCGAGGTCCGTCAGCTCGGCATCCGTGTAGCGGTGGAACAGCGCCGTCTCGCGCGGCGGCGCCGGCTTGTTCGGCGTGAGCAGAACGATCCGGCCGCGCAGCTTCCCGGCCCATCGCCGTCGATAGGCTTCGAAGTCGTCGGCCAGCTTCTTCGTCCCGCGCCCGAACGAGAGATCGAGCGGCGCGAGCATCGGCTCGCCGGCGACCGGCGCCGTCGTCGATGCGCTCCACGCGAGCGGCATGGCGTCGAGCCGCTCGTAGTGCGGCGCGAGCATCTCGACGGAGTACCCGTCGATCGACCAGCTGCGGCCGAACGGCCCCCAGCGCTCGACGTGCACGTTCGTCAGGCCGAACGACGACAGACGATCGGTCGCCCACTTCGCCGCCTCCTCGAACTCGCGCGAGCCGGTCAGGCGCGGGCCATGCGCGTCGGTGAGATTGCGCAGATGCTCCATCACCGCTGATCGCGAGAAGGCTTCGGTCTTGATGCGATCGACGACGGCGAGATCGACGGGCTCCTGCGACGCGGCGGCGACAGAGAGGCAGGCGACGAGTGCCGCGACGATCGCCGGTTTTCGTGCGCGCATGTGATGACCCCTCGGAAGGCCAGGCAGGTCGGGCAGGCCGGGTAGGTTTGTTGGTAGAACAGCGACTTTTTTGCGACGGAACCTGCCTGACCCACCTGACCTGCCTGGCCCGCCCGGCCGACGTCAGAATCGTATCTTCACGTTCGTGTCGGGCGCGACCTGGATGCTGTCGATGAACCGGATGCGGTGCGGCGTATTCTGCATGATCACGGAGCTCGTGCGCGTTCCGTCGCCGAAGAAGCGGACGCCGCGCATCAGCGTGCCGTCGGTGACGCCCGTGGCGGCGAAGACGATGTTCTCGCCGGGCGCGAGATCCTTCGATCGATAGATGCGCCTGAAATCGGTGATCCCCATCGCGCGGCAGCGCTCCTCGTGCTCCGGCTTGCTGACGACGAGCCGCGCGAAGATCTCGCCGTTCAGGCAGCGCATCGCGGCCGCCGTCAGAACACCCTCGGGCGCGCCGCCGGTGCCCATCACGGCGTGCACGCCGGAGCCGACGACCGCGGCGGCGATGCCGGCCGAGAGATCGCCGTCGCCAATCAGGCGGATGCGCGCGCCGGTCGCGCGGATGTCCTCGATCAGCTTCGTGTGCCGGTCGCGGTCGAGGACGACCACGACGAGGTCTTCGACGCTGCGCCCGAGGCTCTGCGCGATGTTCTGCAGGTTCTCGTCGACCGGGGCATCGAGGCTCACCGCCTCCTTCGAGCTCGGGCCCACGACGAGCTTTTCCATGTAGAGGTCGGGCGCGTGGAGCAGCCCGCCGCGGTTCGACGCGGCGAGCACGGCGATCGCGTTCGGCGCGCCGGTGGCGCACAGGTTGGTCCCCTCGAGCGGATCGACGGCGATGTCCACCTCGTCGAACCGCACGAGCTTCAGCCCGTGGAGATTCTTCGCGTTGACGAGCCCGACCTTTTCGCCGATGTACAGCATCGGCGCTTCGTCGCGCTCGCCTTCGCCGATCACGATCGTCCCGTCGATCGGCACCGTGTCCATCACCTTCCGCATCGCCTCGACGGCCGCCTGATCGGATTTGTGGCGGTCGCCCTGGCCCATCGTGTGCGCGCACGCGATCGCCGCCTGCTCGACGACGCGGAGGAACTCGAGCGAGAGGTCTGAATCCATGGCAGTGGGAGCCGCGCGCTACGCCGTCTTCGACGCCTCGCGATACGGCGGCAGCTCGCATCGCGTCGGACGGTCGGTGCGGTAGCCGAGGAGGTAGTCGGCCTGCATGATCTTGTGAATCTCGCGCGTGCCCTCGTAGATCACCGCGCCCTTGCAGTTGCGGAAGAAGCGGCCGACCGGATACTCGTCGGAGTAGCCGTTGGCGCCGTGGATCTGGACGGCGTCGGCGGCGGCGCGCTCCGACGCGACGGTGGCGAACCACTTCGCGAGACCCGTCTCGCGCGTGTTGCGGATCCCGTGGTTCTTCAGCCACCCCGATCGCAGCCAGAGCAGGCGCGCGGCCTGATAGTCGGACTCCATCTGCGCGATCATCTCTTTCACGAGCTGGTGCTGCCCGATCTCGACGCCGAAGGTCCTGCGCTCCTTGGCGTACTTCACGCTCGCGTCGCGGCACGCGCGAATCAGCCCGGTCGCGCCGGCGGCCACGGTGTAGCGCCCCTGATCGAGCGCGAACATCGCGATCTTGAAGCCCTCGCCCTCGTGCCCGAGCAGATTCTCGGCGGGCACCTCGACGTCGTCCAACTTGAAGAAGCCGGTGTTGCCCGCGAGGATGCCCCACTTCTCCTTCATCGGGCCGCTCGAGAACCCCTTGAACGTGCGCTCGACGATGAACGCGCTGAGGCCGCCCGGGTCGCGCTGCTTCTTCTTCTCGCCGTCGGTCCACGCGATGACGACGAAGTTGTCGGCGACGTCGGCGAGCGAGATCCAGCTCTTCTCGCCGTTGAGGACGTACCGGTCGCCCTTCTTCACGGCCGTCGTCTGAATCGCGCGCGCATCGCTGCCGGCGCTCGGCTCGGTGAGCCCGTAGCCGGCGATCTTCTTCCCCTGCGCCTGCGGCACCAGATAGCGCTGCTTCTGCGCCTCGCTGCCCCATGCCAGCAGCGTGAGGCAGCTGAGCCCGGCGTGCACCGACATGATCACGCGCAGCGACGTGTCGAGGTACTCGAGCTCCTCGCTCGCGACGCCGAGCGCGATGTAGTCCATGCCGGCGCCGCCGTACTCCTGCGGCACCGAGATCCCGAGCAGCCCGAGCTGCGCCATGCCGGTGAGGATCCGGTCGCGGTCGAAGTGATGCTTGCGATCGTTCTCGCGAATGAACGGCGCGACGTTCTGCGCGCCCCACTCGCGGATGGATTGTTCGAGCAGCGTGTGCTCGTCGTTCAGCGTGAAATCAATCATGGCCGGGTGGGGCGGGCGGGCCTGGCGGGGCGGGCGGGCGGCTGCATCGGCCGAGTCTCCGCCCGACCTGCCCGACCTGCCCAGCCTGCCCGGCTCGCGCGCGGGCTGTCGTCAAAGCGCGCGATCGTATCACGCGCGCCGGGCGACGTGCACGGGGGCGCCGCGGCCGAGATCGAGCCGCGCCGCGGCGCTCGCGCCGTTGGCCGCGACCTCGAGATGATCGGTGCTGCCGAAGAGCGCGCAGATCTCGCCGTCGCCGGCGTCGGCATACGTCGAGACGACGCGCGGCACGGCGTGCTCGCCGACGCGGATCTCGAGCGGGCCGTCCGCCAGCTTGTCGAACGCGCGGCGATCGATGTTCGTGATCAGGTTGCCGAAGCGATCGACGCGCAGCACCTGGCCGTCGATGTGATCGGCGGCGACGTCCGGATGCGGGATCTCGAGCCGGTGAATCGACCCCGCCGGCCGCCCGAGCGCCGCCACGTCGATCCCCTTCGCGAGCCACGCAGCGGCCGGCGCGAAGCGGTCACGCCCTTCGAAGGTGCGGCTCACGGTCGGCCGCGCGTATTTGCGCTCGGTGAGCTCGACGACTTTCTTCGCCGGATGCTCGTCGAGGACCGACGTCAGCACGCCGTTGTCCGGCGCCACGAACTTGTAGTCGCCGGTGTCCGCCGCGATGCCGCGGCGCGCGGAGCCGACGCCGGGATCGACCACGACGAGAAAGATCGTGCCGGGGGGAAAATATTTGTAGGCCGCGGCGAGCTCCAGCGAGGCGCTGAGGACGTCGTGCGCCGGCAGATCGTGCGAGATGTCCACGAGCGTCATATCGGGGCAGATCCCGAGCGCGACGCCCTTCATCGTGCCCGCGTAGTGATCCGTCGTGCCGAAATCGGTGAGCAGCGCGATGACCGGCCGGGCCATGTGCCTATCGTATTGCGGATTGCGGATTGCGGAGTGCGGATTGATTGTCGATTGCGGAGTGCGGATTGCGGATCGATTGGGGATTGGGGCGGAAATCCGCCATCAATCCGCAATAGATTAAGAAGGCTTGCGGAAGAGAATCTCGCGCAGGTTGTTCTGGAGCAGGAACGAATCGGAGACGCGCAGCCCCGGAAACAGCCGGATGATGTCGCGGTTGAGCAGGATCGCCTGCCGGCCGCGCAGCGCGGGATACGACCGGTGCTTCAGGTTCACTTCGTCGACGATGATGAACTTCGTGTAGCGCGTGTCGCGCGGCGCGGCAGTGCCGAAGAAGCCGAGCAGCGCGCCGTCGGGACGCAGCACGCGCGTGAGCTCGGCGGCGAGTTCCTGCGCCGCGGGGCGGTCGAGATAATCGATCACGTCCCAGCACAGAATGCCGTCCACGCTCCCATCGGCGATCGCCAGGCGCTTCTTGAGAAACGCCGGCAGATCCTCGAGCTTGTTGTTGCGAACGTGGCGATCGATGTCCGCGTAAATGTCCTCGACGAAAATCTTGCAGCCGAGCTGCTCGCCGAAAAAGCTGACGTTGCTGCCGACGACCGGCCCGAGATCGAGCAGCACCGGCGACTCGCGCGAGGTGAGGCAGGAGAGAAACTTCCGCAGTGCTTTGGTGGCGAAAACCGGATCTTCGACGGCGTCCGCCGCGGCACCGTGCGGACGTGCATCGGGCTCGTTCTTACGAGGCGCGAGGCGGTCTAGCAGGCCCACGGTGACGGAGACTCGGGAGTAGGGATTGCGGAATTCTGCGGGGTCGACGCGCGCGATTCACGAACCCCGAGGCCCGAATCCCGACGATCGTTAGGCGCCTACGCGCTGCGGCGCGTTGGCCGATTGCTGCTGCTGCTGCTGCTGCTGCGACGACTGCGCGGCCGGCTGCGGCTTCGAACCCGGCACCGGGCCGCCCTTGCGCTGCATGTCGACGCTGCCGCGGAAGTGCGCGCCCTCGGCGATCGCGACGCGCGGGGCGATGATGTCGCCGTCCACCGACCCGTTGTCGCGGATGTCGACCTTGTCGCTCGCCGTGACGTTGCCCGTCACCTCACCGAGCACGATCACCGACTTGGCGAACACCTGCGCCTTGATGCGGCCGTTGGGGCCGATCGTCAGCACGTGGTCGCGGAGCTGAATGGTGCCTTCGACATGCCCTTCGATCGTGAGATCTTCGCTGCCGTTCAGCTCGCCCTTGATGACGACCGACTTCCCAATGTTCACGATGTCCTTCTCCATGTGATGGTGGCTCGTCTCTGCTGGACGAGGAGCGGGAGTTCCCGCCTGCGTCGCGGGCGACGGCGGCGTAGCCGTCGGTTGTCCGCTCGCCGGTCGAACCGCTTCATCGCGTTTCCACATGTAAAACCTCCGCCTGAGTCTCTCCCAGGGGGCTAGGGTGTCTGCCGTCGGGGTGCCGGGCCCACGTTCCGGCCAGTATATGTGCGGGGTGAAAGCTTGTCTAGTCCTTTTGTTACCGAGGGTTAGCGGCAATGATACAATGAATGATTCACGGTGCGTGTCTATTTCGACTACAACGCGACCACCCCGCTCGCGCCCGAGGTGATCGACGCCGTCGCGCGCGCCAGCCGCGACGTCTTCGGCAACGCGTCGAGCGTGCACCGCTTCGGCCAGCAGGCGAAAGCGGCGCTCGACGACGCGCGATCGGCGGTGGCGGCGCTCATCGGCGCCGATCCTGCTGAAATCGTCTTCACGAGCGGCGGCACCGAATCGGACAACTTCGCGATTCGCGGCGCCGCCGAAGCGCTCGAGCCAAGCGGACGCCGTCACCTGATCGCGGGCGCGATCGAGCACGAAGCGGTGCTCAACACGCTGAAGGCGCTCGCGCGCCGCGGCTGGCGCACGACGCTCCTTCCCGTCGAGCCCTCCGGCATCGTCTCCCCTGATCGGCTCCGAGAGGCGATCACGACGGAAACCGCGCTCGTCTCCGTGATGCACGCGAACAACGAGATCGGGACGATTCAGCCGGTGACCGAGCTCGCCGCCATCGCGCACGAGCACGGTGCGCTGATGCACACCGACGCGGTCCAGACGGCCGGAAAGATCCGCGTCGACGTCCGCGCGCTCGGCATCGACCTGCTGTCGCTCTCGGCGCACAAGTTCAACGGGCCGAAGGGCGCCGGCGCGCTGTGGATCAAGCGCGGCACGCGGCTGCAGCCGACGATGACCGGCGGGAAGCACGAGCGGAACCGCCGCGCGGGCACGGAGAACGTGCCGGGCATCGTGGGCCTCGGCGTCGCCGCGCAGCTCGCGGCGGCGAAACTCGACGCCGACGCGCCCCGCATCGCCGCGCTTCGCGACCGGCTCGAGCGCGGCGTTCTCGACGCGGTCGCGGGCACGGCCGTGAACGGCGCGCGCGAGGCGCGCGTACCGAACACGACGAACATCAGCTTCGATCGCGTCGAGGCCGAGAGCCTGCTCATCGCGCTCGATCTCGCGGGCGTCGCGGTATCGACCGGCTCCGCCTGCTCGTCCGGCACGCTCGAGCCGTCGCACGTGCTGAAAGCGATGGGGCTGCCGGCGCACCGGACGCAGAATTCGCTCCGGTTCAGCCTCGGGCTGTTCTCGACCGAAGACGAAGTGGACTTCACGATCGCGGTGCTCCCGCGGCTCGTCGACAAATTGCGAGGATTGACGGCTCGATGCGCGTCGTAGTCGCGATGTCGGGCGGCGTCGATTCGTCCGTGGCCGCGGCGCTGCTCGCCGAGCAGGGCCACGACGTCATCGGTCTGTCGATGCAGCTCTACGACCAGTCGGAGGGACAGACCTCGTTCGGCAGCTGCTGCTCGATCGACGATCTGCACGACGCGCGCAAGGTCGCCGCCGCGCTCGACATCCCGCACTACATCGTCAACTTCGAGCGGCGGTTCGACGAGCAGGTCGTGTCGAACTTCGTGCGCGAGTACGCCGCCGGACGAACGCCGCTGCCGTGCGTCCATTGCAACAGCGATCTCAAGTTCGCGACGCTCGCCGAGCGCGCGAGCGCGTTCGGGGCGGACGCGGTCGCGACCGGGCACTACGCGCGCGTGGAGCGCGACGCCGCGAGCGGCCGCTACCGGCTCCGCCGCGGCGTCGATCCGGCGAAGGATCAGTCGTACTTCCTGTTCTCGCTCACGCAGGCGCAGCTGGCGGCCGCGTGCTTCCCCATCGGTGATCGGCCGAAGGCCGCGGTGCGCGCGTACGCGCGCGAGCGCGGCCTGCCGGTCGCGGAGAAGCCGGACAGCCAGGAGATCTGCTTCATCCCCGATCACGATTACCGATCGTTCGTCGAGACGCGCATCCCGGGCGGCGGCCGCGAGGGCGTGTTCGTCGACGAGCAGGGCCGCGTGCTCGGCCGCCACGAGGGCGTGCACCGCTTCACGGTCGGCCAGCGGAAGGGCCTCGGCCTGGCGTCCCCCGGCTCTGCGCCGATGTACGTGCTCGCGCTGCAGCCGGCCACTCAGCAGGTCCTCGTCGGGCCGAAGCCGTCGCTCGAGCGCGGGACGCTGACCGCGTCGCTGGTCAACTGGATCGCGCGCGAGCCGGCGGCGCCGCTGCGCGTCCGCGCGCAGATCCGCCATCGCCACGAGGCGGCGCCGGCGACCGTCCGCGCGCTCGGCGACGCGCGCGCCGAGGTCGTCTTCGACGCGCCGCAGATCGCGATTACCCCCGGACAGGCGGTCGTCTTCTACGCCGACGACGACGTCGTCGTCGGCGGCGGCTGGATCGACTGACGCTGTAATTAAGAATTAGGAAGTAAGAATTAAGAATTCGCGACCGCGCACGAACACGAATTCTGAATTCTTAATTCTCAATTCTTAATTTCACACGCTCGCCAAATGCTCGGGGATGCTATCGAGGTAGTGTTCCGCATCGATGGCGGCCATGCAGCCCGTTCCGGCGGCGGTGATGGCCTGGCGGTAGATGTGATCCTGCACGTCGCCGCACGCGAACACGCCGGGGAGGCTCGTCTTCGCGCCGTCGTGCGTGATGATGTAGCCGTTCTGATCGAGTTCGAGCTGGCCGCGGAAGAGCGCGGTGTTCGGCGTGTGGCCGATTGCGACGAACACGCCGGTGACCGGCAGCGCCTGCCGCTCGCCGGTCTTCGTCGATCGCACGACCATCGACGTGACCTCGCCCTTGCCGGTGTCGTGGATCTCGTCCACCTCGTGGCTCAGCAGCCACGCGATCTTCGGGTTCGAGCGCGCCTTGTCCTGCATGATCTTCGACGCGCGCAGGCGGTGGACGACGGTCACCTTCGTCGCGAAGCGCGTCAGGAAGACCGCTTCCTCCATCGCCGAATCGCCGCCGCCGACGACGGCGATCTCGTGGCCGCGGAAGAAATAGCCGTCGCACGTCGCGCACGTCGAGACGCCGTGGCCCATCAGGCGGCGCTCGGCCGGCAGGCCGAGCAGCCGCGCGGAGGCGCCGGTCGCGATGATCACCGATCGCGCGGCGTAGCTCGCCTCGCTCGTCTGAACCGCCATGGGCTGCGAGCAGAGATCGACCTTGGTGATGTTGCCCTGAATGATCTCGCCGCCGAACTTCTGCGCCTGCGCGCGCATCTCCGCCATCAAATCGGGGCCCATGATGCCGTCGCGATGGCCGGGAAAATTCTCGACCATCGTCGTCAGCATCAACTGGCCGCCGGCTTCGATGCCCTCGACGACGAGCGGATTGAGGTTGGCGCGCGCGGAATAGAGCGCTGCCGTGAGCCCGGCGGGGCCGGACCCGATGATGACGACGTTTTTAGGAGCGGGCATCGGGCGGTCAGACGTGCTTGTCGAGGACCTTCTTCAGATCGTCCTTCTGCGCGAGGCCGACGACCGATTCGACGACCTGCCCGCCCTTGAAGATCAGAATCGTCGGGATGCCGCGGATCTGAAACTTGAACGACACGTTCGGGTTCTCGTCGACGTTCAGCTTGCCGACCGTCACCTTGCCGGCGTACTCGGTGGCCAGCGCGTCCACCGTGGGCCCGAGCCGCTTACAGGGGCCGCACCACTCCGCCCAGAAATCCACCAGCACCGGCGCGCCCGATTTCAGCACGATTTCGTCGAAATTCGCGTCGGTGAACTTCTGCACCTGCGATTCGGTCTGGACGTTGGTCTGCACGTTTTCGGTTGCCATCGCGTCTCCTAGGCCCGGGTTCCCCGCGGACGAGCGCCAAAAGCTCGTTCGTATATTTTGACGTACTCCTGCGCCGAACGGTCCCACGAAAAATCCCGCTGCATGCCGGCGACCTGGAGCGCTCGCCATCTCGTGCGGTCCGCGAAGCGCGTCACCGCGCGCGTCAGCGCGTCGAGGAGCGCCGCCGGCGTGTACTCGCGAAACACGAATCCGGTCGCTTTCCGGCGGCGCGGCTGGTCGTCCTCGACCGTGTCGGCGAGGCCGCCGACGGCGTGGACCACCGGCACCGTGCCGTACCGCATGCTGTACATCTGGTTGAGGCCGCATGGCTCGAAGCGGGACGGCATCAGGAACATGTCCGCGCCGCCCTCGATGAGGTGCGCGAGCGCCTCGTCGAAGCCGATCTGCGCGCCGATGCGGTCGGGGTGGCGCGCCGCGAGCACGCGCCACATGTCCTGGTACGCCGGGTCGCCCGTGCCGAGCACGACGAACGACGCGTCGAGCCGCGGCAGATCGTCGGCGAGCGCCGCGATCAGATCGAAGCCCTTCTGATCGACCATCCGCGACACGATGCCGACGAGCGGGCGCTGTTGGGCCCCCTCGTCGACCGGCAGGCCGTAGCGCCGCAGCACCGCGAGCTTCACGGTCGCCTTCGGCTCGAGATGGTCGGCGTCGAAGCGCGCCGGCAGGAACCGATCGTCGGCCGGATCCCATTCGCGCGTGTCGATACCGTTCAGGATGCCGACGAGATCGGCGCCGCGCGCGCGCAGGATGCCGTCGAAGCCGAAGCCGAATTCCGGCGTCTGGATCTCCTCGGCGTAGCGGCGGCTGACCGTCGTCACGAAACGGGACCCGTTGATGCCGCCCTTGAGGAAACTGATGCGCCCCCAGTACTCGAGGCGACCGACGGTCAGCTGATCCCAGCCGAGATCGAGCGACGGCAGCAGGGACGCGTCGAAGATCCCCTGATAGGCGAGGTTGTGAATGGTGAACACCGACGGCGTGCCGGCGAGCACCGGGTGCGACGCGTACAGCGTCGACAGATACACCGGCGCCAGACCCGCCTGCCAGTCGTGCGCGTGGACGACGAGCGGCGGCGCGGTGCGGCGGCCGGCGAACTCGAGCGCCGCACGCGTGAGAAACGCGAAACGCAGCGCGTTGTCGGCGTAGTCGACGTTGCCGACGCCGTAGAGCGACTCGCGATCGTAGAGGTCGGGGCAGTCGACGAGAATCGCGCGCGCGCCGTCGGCGAGCGGCGCCTCGAAAAACGCCGCGTCGCGCGTGAAGCCGCCGACGGTCACCGGAAACGTCTCGACGGGAGCGCCCGCCGTGACGCCGCGGTACCGGGGCAGCACGACCGTCGCGGCCCAGCCGAAGCGCGCGAGCGCCGGCGGCAGCGCGCCGAGGACGTCGGCAAGGCCTCCGGTCTTCGCGAACGGCTGCGCCTCCGATCCGATGATGAGCACCGACGGCCGCGCCCGCTTCGCCGTCACCGCGCGTCCGCCTTCCCCCGCTCGAGCGCGCGGCCGCGCGCCGCTTCCTGCGCCGCTTCGGCGGCGCGGCCCTGGCGCGAGTAGACGTCGGCGATCACGTAGTGCCCGAGCGGCGCGTACTCGGAGGCGGGCGCGAGCTCGATGCCGCGGCGCGCGAGTCGCACCGCTTCGTCGAGCTGCTGCTCCTGATCGAGGTACGCCTTGGCGAGGAAGAAATGCCCTTCCGCGAAGCTCGGGTTCATCTCGATCGCCTTCTTGAAGGCGTCGATCTGCGCGCGGCGATCGCCGACGCGCTCGTAGACGCGGCCGAGGTTGAACGCCGCCTTGTAGCTGTTCGCGTGCAGCTCGATCTCGCGCGTGTACTCGGCGATGGCGCGCTGGAAATCGCCGCGGTCTTCGGCGAGGAGCGCCAGGTTGTAGTGCGCGAGCCGCACGTCGGGCTTCTCTCCGATCGCGGCGCGAATCTCGCGCTCCGCGCCAACGATGTCGCCGCGCCGCAGCGCGAGGACGCCGAGCGCGTTGCGCGCCGCCGCGAGCTTCGGCTCGAGCTGCAGCGCGTGCGACAGCTCGGCCTGCGCCTGGTCCAGCTTGCCGTTGTCGATCAGGATCTGCGCCGTCTCGTAGCGGATCTGCGCGTTCTTCGGATCGAGCTCCATGAAGCGCCGGTAGCCAATCATCGCCTCCTCGTCGCGGCCGAGCGCGCGATACGCGTTCGCCATGTTGATCACGACGAGATCGTAGTCGGGCTTCAGCTCGAGGGCGTGCTTGTAGCGGTCGATGGCGCGCGCGTAGTCATGACGGCGGTAGTACTCGTTGCCCATCATGAACCACGCGTCGATCACCTTCGGATCCTCGTCGACGACGCGCTGCAGCGCGTGGAGCCCTTCGTCGGAGTCCCTCTCGTGCCGCGCCGTCTCGCGCGCCTGCGTCATCAGGTTGAAGAGCTGAATCTTGTCCTTCGGATCGGCGAGGCCGTCGCGGTCCGGCGAAGCCGTGCTGACGAACGTCCCGACGTAGCCGAGCGCCGCAAGCCGCTCGCGCGCCTCCGGATCGACTTCGACCGCCGCCTTCGGCGTCGACGCCGACGCCGACATGCGCCGCTCGAGCGCCAGCAGCTCCTGGTTGAGCCGATCGCCGAGCGCCTGCCGCTCCGCGTAGATGTTCTTCGACTCCTTCGGATCCTGCTGCAGGTCGTAGAGCTCGGGCCGCGGCGCCGCGACGTATTTGTAGCGGCCGGCCGTGAGCGCGCGGAGATCGCTCCAGCCGAAATGGAAGCGCGGGTAGACCGCCTCGGAGTACGCAGCGAGGCCGAGCTCGCGCTTCGCGCCCGTCATGAGCGGCACGACGCTCGTCCCCTCGAGACGATCCGCCGGCTTGATCCCGACGAGCTCCAGCGCGGTCGGCAGGATGTCGATGCTGCGGACGGTGTCCGCGACGCGGCGTCCGGACATCGCATCGTACGGCGCCCGAATCACCAGCGGCACGTGCATCGTCGCCTGATAGACGAAGAAGCCGTGCGTCCCCTCGCCGTGCTCGCCGAGGCTCTCGCCGTGATCGCCCATCACGACGACGATCGTCTTGCGCGCGAGATCGCGTTCGTCGAGGTACGCGAGCAGGCGCCCGAGCTGCGAATCGACGAACGCGATCTCGCCGATGTAGGGACGGCCGGCGTAGCGCGACTTGAACGGCTCGGGCGGCGTGTACGGCGAGTGCGCGTCGTAGAAATGAACCCAGCCGAAGAACCGTTTCGCGCGAACGGTGTCCAGCCACGCGAGCGCGCGATCGGCGACTTCGTTCCCCGGGCGATCGACGCTGCCGAGCGACAGCGACTGGTACTTCGTCAGATCGAAATCGTCGAAGTAGGTCTGGAACCCCTGGGCGATGCCCCACTTGTGATCGAGCACGTACGCGCCGACGAAGCCGCCCGTCGCGTAGCCGCGCGCCTGCAGCCGCTCGGCGATCGTCGTCTCCTTGTCGTCGAGGAAGAAGCCGCCGTTGTCGCGGACGCCGTGCGCGGGGGGATATTGTCCGGTGAAGATCGACGAGTGGGCCGGCAGCGTGAGCGGCGCCGGCGCGACGGCCTCCTCGAAGAGCACGCCCTCGCGCGCGAGGCGATCGAAGTTCGGCGTCTCGATCCCGGCGAACCCGTACGCGTGGATGCGGTCGGCGCGTGTCGTGTCGAGCGTGACGAGCAGCAGGTTGAGATCGCCGGCGGCGACGCCCGCCGGCAGATGGCCGAGCGGCTCGCCGTTGACCGACGTGATCGCGCGCGGCACGGAGCGCGTCCACAGCCATGCGCCGCCGGCCGCGACGGCGATCAGCGCGACGGCGATAGCGCGAAAAAAGGGGTACGACCCCTTTTTTGATGTCATCGGCTCAAGTGATCGAGCGCCCGGCGCGCGGCGGCGAGCGTCGCGTCGCCGTCGAGCGCGAGTTGATACTCACGGCGCGCCTCGCCCCGATCGCCGCGATCTTCGGCGATCCGTCCGAGCTCGAGGTGCGCGACGGCAAGCGTCGGATTCATCTGGACGGCATCGCGAAACGCGCGCTCGGCGCGGCCGGCGTCGCCCGCCGCGCGGGCGACGAGCCCCTCGGCCAGCGCGCCGTAGAACGACGAAGGGTCCAGGCGCCGGCCCTCGGCGACGCGCGCAAAGGCGCGATCGAATTGTCCTCCATCGGCGAGGGCGCGCGCGGCGTCGAAATACAGGACCGGTTCGCGCGGGCTCAGCGATATGGCGGCGTCGAATTCGGCGACGGCCGCGGCCGTCGCGCGGCGCGCGGCGAGCGCGCGGGCGAGGTACTGATGCGGCTCGAATGCGCGCGGATACTCGCGCGCCAGGCGCCGAAAGGCCGCTTCGGCGTCGACGGCCCGGCCGGTTTCGAGCGCGGCCAGGCCGTCGTTGAACGCCGTGACGTAGGCTTCGTAGCGCGCAATTTCGCGCTTCGGATCCCCGCGAGGTTCTCCTGCCCGCCCGAGCTCCACACGTCCGCCGACGTAGCCGAGCGCGCGCAACCGGTCGGCCGCGTCCGTCGTCGCCGTTTCTGTCCGCGGCGCCGCCTGTTCGCGCGCCGTCAGATCGCGCAGCGCAGTCGCCATCCCGGACGCCGTGTCTGGACGCGCGGATCGGCGGTTCTCGCGCTCGGCGCGATCCTCGGTCAGCCGGAACAGCTCAGGATCGGGGCCGTCGATGTACTTCCACGTCCCATCGCGCAGGCTGTGAATCGGACTCCAGCCGAAGTGCAGCTCCCCGAATCGACTTTCGGCATACGACGCCGGCCCCTCGGTCGCAGTTTCTGCCCTTCGCTCCCGCATCGATCCTGGATGTGATCCTGGATCCGATCCTGGATCGGATCCAGGATCGTTTCGGCGGACGGCGCGCAGCAGCGGCGCCAGGCTCACGCCGTCGAGCGACGCCGGAACACTGACGCCGGCGAGCTCGGCGACGGTCGGCAGCAGATCGACGTGCCGCACCTGACGCCGTACGCGGACGCCCTCCGCCACCCCCGCCCCCTGCACGATGAGCGGCACGTGCAGCGTCGCGTCGTACAGCAGCAACCCGTGCTCCGATTCACCGTGCTCGCCGAGGCTCTCGCCGTGATCGCCGGTGACGACGACGAGCGTCGCGGCGCGGCGGTCCCGCGCGATCGCGTCGAGCAACATCGACACGCCGAAATCGGCGGCGGCCACCTCCGCGTCGTACGGCCGTCCCGGAAATCTGGCGGCGAACGCCGGCGGCGCGTCGTACGGCGCGTGCGGATCGTAGAAGTGCACCCAGACGAAGAACGGATGCGCCGCGGCTTTCATCCACGCGGCCGCTTCACGCGCCGTCTCCGCCGCCTTCCGCTCCAGCATCGTCGTCGTCAGGTGCGCGCGGCCAACCCCTTCGAAGCGATCGTCGTACACGTCGAACCCGCGCGCGAGGCCGGTCGCGCGCCGCAGCACGTACGACGAGACGAACGCCGCCGTGTGATAACCCGCGCCGTGCAACGCCGTCGCGAGCGTCGGCGTCGAGTCGGCGAGCGCGAACCCGCCGTTGTCGTGGACGCCGTGCGAGACCGGGTAGCGGCCCGTCAGAATCGAGGCGTGCGACGGCAGCGTCAGCGGCGCGTGCGACGTCGCGTCGAGAAAAACGGTCCCCGCTCGCCCGAGCGCATCGAGCGCCGGCGTCACGCCGGGCGGTCCGCCGTCGATCCCGACGCGGTCCGCGCGCAGCGTGTCGATCGTCACGAGCACGACATCGGGCGCCTCTCGCCGGACGGCATGCGTGTCGGACGTGCGACACGATGCTCCGAAGCACAACATCAGCATCCAACCGGCCGTAGCGGCGGCGCGGCCGATGCCGGAATGCGCAGGGAATCCCATGTGTGGACGTGGGCAGAAGTGTATACTCTCGCGCGAGGAGGATGAGCATGAAGTGGAAACCGGTCGTGCCGGTGATGGCACTCTTGTGTGCGATCCTCGGCGCGGCCACCCCTCTGCTTGCGCAAGCCGTTCAGACGTCGACTTTGACGGGCACGGTGAGAGACTCGACCGGAGCCGTGCTTCCCGGCGTCACCGTCAGCGTCTCGAGCCCGCAGCAAATCGGCGGCGTGCAGACCAGCGTCACCGATTCGCAAGGCGTCTATCGCTTCCCGGCGCTGCGTCCCGGCACCTACGAGATGGAGACGACGCTGCCGGGCTTCAGGACGATGAAGCGATCGGACATCGTGCTGGCGCTCGGAACGACGGCAACGATCGACATCGCGCTGTCGGTCGCCTCGGTCAGCGAGACGGTGCAGGTCACCGGAGAATCGCCGGTCGTCGACGTCAAGAGCTCCGCGTCGAACACGCAGCTCACCGACGCGATGCTGCAGAACCTGCCGACGGGACGCTTTCAGCCGGACATCATCAACCTGACGCCGGGCGTGAGCTCGAACGTCGCCTTCGGCGGCGCGCAGAGCTCGAACGCGCTGCTGATGGACGGCGTCGACGTCAGCGATCCGGAAACCGGCACGCCGTGGTCGTTCTTCAACTACAACTGGGTCGAGCAGGTCCAGGTGGTCTCGCTCGGCGCCAACGCCGAGTACGGGGAGTTCACGGGCGTCGCCGCGAACAGCATCATTCGTTCGGGGAGCAACAAGTTCACCGGTATGGGCGAATACCTGATGGAGCGGAAGAACTGGCTCGCCGACAACACGACATCGCTGTCGGCCGATCTCCAGAAGACGTTCTCGCCGCGCGAGATCAAATCGTACTGGGACTCGTCGGCGCAGATCGGCGGACCCATCGCGAAGGACAAACTGTTCTTTTTCTCCGGCGTCCAGTACTTCAATCGACAGGATCGGCCGGCCGGCTACACCGGCAACTTCACGAGCGAAAAAGATCCGCGCACGATGAACAAGCTCACGTGGGCGGCATCGCAAAACGTGCGGCTCGAGGGGTTCGTCGAGTGGGATAAATTCGACGTCGAAGGACGCGGCGCGAGCGCAACACGACCGACGACTGAAACGACGGCGCTCGAGCCGTCCCCCGAGGTGAACTGGAACGTCAACCTCACGTGGACGATCAACTCGAAGACGATGCTGAACGTCCGCAACGGCGGCTATTGGGGCTATTTCCCCGTCGAGCCGACGCCGCCGCAGACGCGCAGTGGACCGTTTCCGCATTTCGACGCGGAGACCGGTCTTTATTCGGTCAACGTGCCGTACTTCGGCCGGTTCGATCGTGTCCGCAACGTGACCGCCGCCACCGTGACGCGCTATGCCGATCACTTCGTCGGCAAGAGCCACGAGTTCAAGTTCGGCGCCGAGTTCGAGCACTCGAAAATCCGCAACGAGTCGGGCTATCCCGGCGGCCGCTACTACTACGACTACGGCGGCGACCCGTACCTCGTGTTCCTGTGGGACGGGTATGTGAACGACGCAAAAGCGAACCGGTCCTCCGCTTACGCGCAGGACACGTGGACGGTCAACGACCGCTTGACCATCAATCCAGGGTTGCGCCTCGACATCAATCGCGGCTCCGTGCCGACCGGCACCGTTCTCAGCAACAGCGGCCTGGCGCCGCGCGTTGGCCTCGCGTTCGACGTGACCGGCGACCACCGCACAGTGTTTCGCGCGCACTACGGCCGGTACTTCGACGCGCTCTTCGGCGGCCAGTTCGAGTTCATGGACCTGACACACCAGAATCCGCACATCACCGCCGAGGTCCTCGGGCCGAACAGATTCAACGAAATCGACCGACGCAATGCGTTGACCAATCTCGCCATCGATCCGAACATCAAGCAATCGCACGTCGATCAGTTCATCGCCGGCCTGGAGCGCGAGATCATTCCGAACTTCTCCGCGACGGCGCAGGTGATCCGGCGCAGCTTCAGAGACTTCATGGGATTCATCGACACCGGCACGGTGTACGCGCCGGTGCAGAAGCAGGATCCCGGGAAGGACGGACGATTAGGCACGGCCGACGACGGCGCGTTCCTCACCGTTTTCAACAACACGAACCCCGGCCAACGGTTGCTGTTGTTCACCAACCCCAGCGGCGCGTCCAGGGACTACACCGCGTTCCAGTTGATCGGCACCAAGAGATACTCGAAGAATTGGCAGGCGTCGTTGTCCTACACCTGGTCTCGCACTGAAGGGACTGTCAACAACATCGGCGGCACGAATGCCGCCGGGACGGCGAGCAACTTCCAGAGCCTCGGGCAAACCGGCGAGTATGCCGATCCGAATCACCTGATCAACGCCGACGGCCCGTCGACGTTCGACTACACGCACCAGGTGAAGCTGGATGGGACGTATCGCGTGCCGCTATTCGGCGGCTTCAACATCAGCGGCGTGTACCGGTACACGACCGGCATGGCGTATGGCCGTACGGCGACGATTCGCGGCCTCAACCAGGGAAGCGAGACGGTGCGCGTCGAACCGCGCGGCACGTATCGCACCAACCCGATCAACAACATCGACTTCCGCGCGGAGAAGACGTTCCCGATCGGCGCCTCGTCGCGGCAGGTCGGCGTCTACCTGGACCTGTTCAATCTGAACAACCAGGGCGTGGCCGACGGCGGAAGCCGCACGGCGGTCATCGAATCATCGGGCTCGACGTTCCAGAACCCGAACCGCTGGATCAGCCCACGCCTCGCGCGCCTCGGCTTCCGAGTCATGTTCTGACGATCGCAAGGCAGGAACGCAGAAAGGCAGGAAGGCAGGAATTCAAGGCGGGACGGCAGGAAGGCGGAAATGACCAAGGCCGGAATGGCGAAGGGTTGAAACGCCTCCCGCCCTTCCGCCTTCGCCTTTCCGCCTTCCGCCCTTCCGCCTTCGTCATTCCCCCTTGCTGCCTTCCATCTTTGAAATCCTGCCTTCCTGCCTTTCTGCCGTCCTGCCTTACCAATAGAATTATCCCGTGGCCGATCGTCCTGCGCGTCCGCCCCGAGCGGAGACGCGTGAAATCGTCGAGCTCAAGCAACTGAAGGCGGCGCAGCCGGAGCTGGCCTCCGCCGTCGACATGCAGATCGCGCTCGTCGACATGCAGCGCCGCGTGCAGTCGCGTGTGCCGCTGCCGTGGATCCAGGTGGATCCCGACTGGCAGCAGGCACAGCGTGCCGCCGGGCGGCCGCTCGTGCGCTTCAAGGACATCCCGCTCGAGTGGAGCGATTTTCGTCTCACGTTCCGCCAGACCGCGGACATCCTCCAGCGCTTCGACGCGCTCGAGCGCGCCGACTACGACCGCATCGTCGCGCTCGGGCGCGACGGCAACGCACTCGAGCCGACCGTCGCGACCTGGTACGACGCGACGTCGGGCGTCGAAGCGGGCAGCGATCCGCGCAGCCGCGCACCGTCGGACGCGCCGGCGAGCCTCGACCAGGTACTCGTGCTCGCGCTGCGGCCGTTCCTCGCGCGCTGCGCGGAGGCGCTCGCGCAGACAGTGGATCTCGGCACCTGGCGCCACGGACACTGCCCCGTGTGCGGCTGGGAGCCCGACTTCGCCGTGATCACGCCGAGCGCCGATCGACGGCTCTTCTGCGGCCGCTGCGTCGCGCAGTGGAGCTTCCCGTCGCTCACCTGTCCCTTCTGCTCGAACAGGGATCGATCGCTCATCACGTCGTTCGCCACGCGCGACGGCCGCTACCGCGTCGCGGCGTGCGACGTCTGCCGGCGGTATATCAAGGCGTACGACGCGCGCAAGGCGCAGCGTCCGGTGATGGTGGCGGTGGATACGATCGCGACGCTGCCACTCGATGCCGCGGCGATGCAGAGAGGCTACGTGGGATAGGTCTCGTGGATCGGAGAGGTCTTGTGGGTCGGGTAGGTCAGGTAGGTCGAGGAAGTCAGGCAGGTCACGTCGGCCTGGTAACTTGGATGAGTCGGCAGTATGAACCTGCCCGACCCACCCGACTTACCAGACCCACCTGACCTGCCCGGCCTACTGCTGCTGCTGCTGCTGTTGCTGCTGCTGCGTCGTGGGCTTCGCGGCGAAGAGCGTGGACGCCTTCGACGACACCCAGTTGAACAGGTTGCGCGATTCCATGAAGCGGCCCGCGTTGGAGCGCGCGCCGAAGACGACGACCGCGACGTCCTGGCTGCTCTGCGGCAGACGGAGCACCGTCGCGAGGCAATAGCCCGCCTTCGTGATGAAGCCGGTCTTGCCGGCGCGCACGTCGACGTTCCCCTCGCGCAGCAGGTGGTTCGTGCTGTGGAACGTGATCGGACGCTTGCCGCCGCTGTAGACCGTGTACTCCGGCGTGCGCATGATCGACGAGATGCGCTCGTCCTGCGCCGCGTGCGTGATCAGCCGCGCGATGTCGTACGCCGACGACACGTTCTCCGACAGCAGGCCCGACGGATCCGCGTAGTGCGTGTTCTCGAGGCCGAGCTCCTCCGCCTTCTCGTTCATGCGGCGGATGAAGCCGTCGCTGCCGAGCGGCGACGTGCGCGCGAGCGCGCGCGCGGCGGCGTTGTCGGACGCGATGAGCAGCAGGTGCAGCAGGTCGTCGGAGGTCACCTTGTCGTTCCCGCGCAGGTGCGTGGTCGACGCCTGGAAGACGTCGCTGCGCTGGATGGTGACCGGCTGCGAGAGATCGGGATTGGTCTCGAGGAACACCGTCGCGGTCATCACCTTCGTGATGCTCGCGATCGAGCGCTGCGTCTGCGAGTTCTCTTCCCAGAGGACCTGATTCGTTTCAGGGTCGTAGATGATCGCGGCGGCGGCGCGCACGTCGGGGACCAGATCGCCGCTCGCGTCCACCTTGTAGCGCGGCAGCGCGGTGTCGGCCATCTCGCGCGCCATCGCGACGGCGCGCGCGCGCGCGAGCTTGAGCTTGCGCGACTGCGAGCGCTCGGCGGAGTACGCCGTCGCGCGCGGTGCCGTGCGCGCGCTGGTGACGTGCGACGTCGCCTTGTGCGCGCGCGCTTTGGTCGCCGCATCGGCGGGCGTCTGCCCGACGCTGATGAGCGCCGCGAGCGCAAGTGGGCCGATCCAGAAAAATGCTTTTCTGCTCACCTAGGAACCCCGAACGCAAATAGTGGTAAGGCGACGGACGGTAGTGTAGCAGGTAATTCATAGGACGCAAGGGAATTACCGCTCCGCACGAGCCGAAAGGCCTTACGGCTGAGCCCCACGTCTGAGCCCAGACCAACTCTTGTGCCAAAATGCGCCGCCGCGCGACGCCCGTTGTTCTTGTTATCGGACGCGGAACGCGGCGCATGAGAGGTCATGGCGATGACGCCGCGCGAACAAGTTGAATACAGCGAATTGCGTGCAACGATTCGCGAGCGCGGGACCGCCCGCGTCTGGGTCTTCGTGGTCGGGATGGCGGCCTGGGGCGCCCTGGCCACCGCTACCTCGGCGCTGGCGGCGACGCCCGTGGCCACGCTCCTCCCGCTCCTGGTCGTCGCCTCGGCGTTCGAGGCGGTGTTCGCGCTTCATGTCGGCGTCGAGCGGATCGGCCGCTACCTGCAGGCGTTCTACGAGACCGAAGGAAGCGGCCCGCGGTGGGAGCATGCCGCGATGGGGTTCGGCCGTCCGCGCGGCGCCGTCGGCCCGGGTGCGCTCTTCTTCACGCCGTTTCTCCTCGCCGCGCTGGTCAATCTGATTCCAGCGCTCGTCGTCGAACCGACGCGCGCGGAGCTGATTTTCATCGTCGGCGCCCACGCGCTGTTCGTGCTGCGTCTCCTCGCGGCGCGCCAGGGCGCGCGGCAGCAGCGCACGATCGATCTCGCGAGATTTCAGGAAATCAAGAACGCACGGCAGCCCTGAAGGGCTGCGCTGCCGGCGGCTCTCTTACGCTGGCGAGTCAGCGTTGCAGCAATCGCGCGACGGCCTGCCGATCTTTCTCGTAGAAGGCTGGCGGCGCGGTGCGGAGGAACTGCTCGAGGTACGGACGCGCGGCCTCGAGATCGCCCTGCCGCGCGAGCGCGGTGCCGACGTTGTAGAGGGCGTCGAAGTTGCGCGGATCGAACACGACGGCGCGCGTCCATGCGTCGACGGCGCCGCGTGTGTCGCCCGCCTTCAACGCAGCGTTGCCGAGGCCTGCGTACGCGCGCGACGACTTCGGGTCTGCCTGCAGCGCGCGCTGGAACAGACGGCGCGCGCCGGCGACGTCGCCCGACTCGAGCGCCAGGAGGCCGAGATTCTCGAGCGGCACGCCGCTCGCAGGACTTATCGCCAGCACGCGCTCGAAGATCGCGCGCGCGCGATCGCGCCGCCCCGACTGCGCGTACGCAATCCCGAGCGCGTTCAGCGCGTCGAGATCGGCGGTCGCGCCGTTTGCCACCGATTCGAGGAGCCGGATCCCTTCGGGCATGCGTCCGGCTTCGGTCAGATACTCGCCGAGCTGCCCCACAGCGCGGGGATCCGTCACGCCGGCCTTGACGGCACGCTGCAGGACATCGATCGCGGCTGCGATATTCCCTCGCTGCCGCTCGATGAACGCCAGGTGCAAGTACGCGATCGCCATGTCGGGACGCCGTGCAATCACGCGCTGGTAGATCTGCACGGCATCGGCCGCGCGGCCGGCGCCGAACGCATCGACCGCATCGTGGACGTATCGATCGAGATCGACGAGCGTCTTCGGATCGTCGGCGCCGGTGTAGCGCGCCTTCGGTGCGGCGTTGCCGGAGACATAGCCGAGCGCGCGCAGGCGCGCCGCCGCGTCGGCGTCCTCGGCGCGGCGCTGGCCGGGCGGTGCCGCGTCGAAGCCGCGCAGCGCCGCGGCGAGCGTGCGGTCGCGCTCCGGCGATCGGCCGGCGAGATTCGATCGCTCGCCGGGATCGGCGGCGAGGTCGTAGCGCTCCGCGATCGGCAGATCGATGTACTTCTCGCGGCCGGCGACGATGCCGGTGAGCGGCGCCCAGCCGCGATTGAGCGTCGCCGACATCGCCTCGAAATACGACGGCGCGTCGGCCGCCGCGCGCTCGGCCGCCGTCAACAACGATCGTCCGGGAATATCTGTCGGCGCCGGCTGGCCGATCGCCTCGAGAATCGTCGGCAGAATATCGACGTGCCGCGCCGCGCTTCGCGCGACCTTTGCGCTTCGCGAGACCTCTGCGCTTCGCGAGACCTCTGCGCTTCGCGGCCTCTGCTCCCTTCGCGGTCTCATCTCCGCGATGATCAGCGGGATCCTCAGCGTCGATTCGTACGCGAACAGGCCGTGCGACTGCTCACCGTGATCGCCGAGCGCCTCGCCGTGATCACCGGTGACGACGACGAGCGTGGGCCGCGCCGCGGCCCGCAGATCGTCGAGCAGCGGCGCGAGCGCCGCATCGACGGCGGCGACTTCGCCGAAGTACGGCCGGGACGCGTACTGCGCGGCGAACGGCGGCGGCGGCCGGTACGGCGCGTGCGGATCGAAGACGTGGACCCAGACGAACCATGGCAGGCCGGGCAGGCCGGGCAGGCCGGGCAGGCCGGGCAGGCCGGGCAGGCCGGGCAGGCCGGGCAGGCCGGGCAGGTCGGGCAGGATCCTTTGCGACCTTTGCGACCCGCCTGACCCGCCTGACCCGCCTGACCTGCCTGGCCCGCCTGACCCGCCTGACCCGCCCGGCCCGCCTGACCTGCCTGACCCGCCCGGCCCGCCTGACCCGCCCGGCCCGCCTGACCCGCCCGGCCCGCCTGAC